>Ga0070663_100002609_pt1 | contig 10189 bp, 11 predicted proteins | sample KBSC63metaG_FD_65646 | JGI IMG/M metagenome (GOLD analysis project Ga0070663, IMG submission 65646) | Corn rhizosphere microbial communities from Kellogg Biological Station, Michigan, USA - KBS C6-3 metaG | ecosystem: Host-associated > Plants > Roots > Rhizosphere > Soil ...
GATCGGCGACGAAGATGCCGGGAACGTCACACTCTCCGGCCCCGGGAGGCCCTTTTCGGGCCGGGATCGAGGGGCCGATAACGCGCTGTCGACTTTTGGTCCCCCATGGGGGGCTCAAAGTCGACAGCGCGTCCGTCACAGTTGGACGACACGGGAGGAAGTGAGGACTTCCCGACGTCTCCGTGACGGGGTCGGACCCCCGTCACGGATCCGTGTCCCTCCGGTGAGGGATCCGTGGCTCCCTCGTGACGGACGCCCCACGGGTCCCCCCGCTCCCCGCACACCCGGCCGTCTCGGCCACGGCCACGGCCTGCCAGGGCCGTGGACGAGACGGCCCGTCCCTCAATCGGGCGCCAGCTTGCGGGGCCTCGTCCCTTCCGGGCGCCGGCTTGCGGGTCCCCGTCCCTTCCGGGCGCCAGCCTCCAGGGGCCGCGTCCGCCCTCTTCCCGGGCGCCGGCTTCATCTAGCGGCAACCGCATTCTCTCTCTATCTGACGATCCTGATCGGCCGCGCCATCCGGGCCGACGAACAGCTTGTCTCCCATTTCGCGTCCGCTCACCATGCCGCGCGCGACGCGCCTCGCGGCGGCCTTGTCCCTGACCGGCAGGGCGATGTCCATATGCACGAGGAACCCGTCGTTCTGGAAGCGGACGAGCTCGCCCTCGTGCAGGGTGGTCGGAGCGCGATATCCACGATGGCGTGCAGCAGGGACCCTCGTCGCCTTGATCGCCCGGATCGGCCTCGCGCGCAGCCAGCTGGGGAGGGGGGTCGAGACGGCCGAGGGCAGCCTCGCGGACCTGCAGGCCGACGCGCAGCGCGCGCTTGCCGGCCTGCGCGAGCCGGCGAGCGGCATCCACCCATCGGTGCTGGACGACCGGGGGCTCGTCGAGGCGATCGAGTCGCGGGCCGCGCGCCTGCCGCTCGGCGTGACGATCGGGTGCGAACCGGAGCTGCGCGAGTCCGCTTCGACGAGCGGATCGAGAGCGCCGCCTACTTCGTCTGCTGCGAGGGCTTCGCCAACGCGCTCAAGCACTCCGGCGCCGAGCGGGTCACGCTGAGCCTGTGGCGCGAAGACGGGGCGCTGGCGCTCGAGCTGTCGGACGACGGCCGCGGCTTCGATCCAGGCACCGCCGGCGGGACCGGTCTCGCCGGCCTCGGCGACCGCGTCGGCGCGTTCGGCGGCAGCTTCGGGGTGGAATCCGCCCCGGGTCGCGGAACTCGGCTGCGTGCCGTCTTCCCGGTTGCCGAGCCGGTGGTCGCGTGAGGCCGCGATGCGGGTCGTAGTCGCCGAGGACCACTACCTCGTGCGCGAGGGAATCTGCCGCCTGCTTGCCGACTCGGGCGAGGTCGAGGTGGTGGAGCGGCCGGCAGCGCACCGGAGCTGCTCGCCGCCGTCGAGCGCTTGCGCCCGGAAGCGGTGCTGACCGACATCCGCATGCCGCCCGGGAACCGCATGGAGGGGATCGAGGCGGCACACCGCATCCGCGCCGCGCAGCTCGCGATCGGCGTCGTCGTCCTCTCCCAGCACGCGGACGAGACCTGCGCGTTCGAGCTGCTGCGCGACGGAGCCGAGGGCCTGGCCTACCTGCTCAAGGAGCGGGTGGTGACCTCGACCAGCTCCGACACGCGTTGCGCGAGACGGTCGCCGGCCGCTCGGTGATCGATCCGCTGTTCGTCGAGGCGCTGGTGCCGCGCCGCTCCCGCCTGCGCTCCTCCCGTGGAGAAGCACATCACCTCGATCTTCGGCAAGCTGAACCTCGGCGCCGAGACCCACGTCCACCGCCGCGTCGCCGCGGTCCTCGCCTTCCTCCACGGCCCGGATCCGGGTCGCTCGACGTAGCGAGAGCGGGGTCGCAAGACCGACCGAATGCGGCACCCTCGGTTGCGGTTATACTCGTCGGTATGACTCATAAGGTGGGCATCAAAGGGCAGGTGGTCATCCCGAAGGCGATCCGCGACCGGATCGGGATCCAGCCCGGCGACGAGGTCGCCTTCGACTCCGACGACCAGGAGGTCCGGATCCGACGCGTCGAGGACGTCGAGGCGAACCGGGCGGATAGGATCAGGGCCCTGCGCGGCGCCTGGTCCGAGGGCGGCGCCGGCGCCGACGCGCTCCTCGCCGAGCGCCGCAAGGAGCGCGAGCTCGAGGAGCGCAGGGCCGAGGGACGCGGCGTTGGTCGTCTTTGACAGCTGGGCCCTCCTCGCCTACCTCGGCGGCGAGCCCGCGGCCGGGCGGATCGAATCGGTCTGGCTCGAGGAGGGCGCGGCGATCTCCTCGGTCAACCTCGGTGAGGTCCTGTATATCCGGATGCGCCAGGAAGGCGGAGAGTCGGCGACCACCACCATCGACCAGGTCCGCGGCCTCCTCGAGGTGATCGACCCCGACTGGCCGCTCGTCTCGGCCGCGGCCTCGATCAAGGCGCGCGGCGGCCTCTCCTACGCCGATGCCTCCTGCATCGCCATGGCGCTCCGCGCGGAGGCCCCGCTGTGGACCGGCGACCCGGAGATCCTCGGCCAGGCGGCCGAGCACTCATGCGAGGTCGTCGACCTGCGGACCTAGGGATGTCTCGAGCCGAGGTCCCGAAGCCGGATCAGAAGAGTTCGCGGTGGTACGGCTTGGTCCGGTAGACGAGCCTGCCTCCACGGGTGAAAACCGAGATCTGTTCGATCGGGAGGTATGAGATCTCGCGGCCCCGCAGACTAATTCCCGGAGGTCGGCGTCAGCTCATGTCGGGGCTCCATCGATTCGCCGCCCATCGAGCCTTCCATCCGTTCCATCGAGCGCATCGCCCCCGATGAGCCCGGCACCGTGAGGCCGGGGACGCTCGCCGGCGCGAACGCGAGGCCGAGGCCGAGCACGAGCAGCAGCGCCGCGATGCCACCCCTGGCAAGCGCCTTCCAGGGGAGCAGTTTCTCGGCCGCGATCAGCGCCGCGATCAGCGCCATCCAGCCCAGGCTCATCACGCCTAACGCGAACAGCGCCGCCATCAACGCCCAGCAGCAGCCAATGCACCAGGCACCGTGAGCGACGCCCATGCGGAGACCGCCGATACGGCCAGGGCGCCAGTGCGACATCAGGAACATCAACGGGCTGCGGCAGTGCCGCAGGCAGGTGTCCTTCAACGGGGTGAGCTGGTACGCGGCCGCGGCAACGACGATGCCTCCGGCCAGGTAAGGGCCGGCGTTGTCCCAGGCGAAGGCGTCCCCGGTCGCGGCCTTGCCGAGCCGGAAGAGCCCGTAACCGACCAGGCCCGCCGCCGCCCAGGCGATCAGGTAGCCGGCGACGAAGCAGGCGGTCGCACCCGACGCCGTCCTTCCCCGCTGCCGTTGGCCCGCCTGGATCCGCACGTGCATCACGACCATCGGGCCGATCGACGGAAACATCATCGCGGCCATCATCACTACCCACACTCCGACGAAGAAGCCGAGCGTCCCGGGGTCGGTGCCCGGCCCGGCGTCCATTCCCGACATCCGCTCGCCGGTGATCGCCCAGGCCAGAGCGGCGAGGAACACGAGCAGGGCGATCAACCCGAGCTGGAGCAGCCCCGGGAGCGGAGGCAGGCGGCGCCCCGTCGCCGCTTCCACCGCCCGTGCCGGGGAGGCGGCGAGCCGCGAGCGTTCAGGCGGCCCAGGCGAACCCGGAACGCGAGAACCCGGCCCGGGCCTCGTACTCGATCCCGAATGCATTGATCTGTGAGCGCGTCGCGCGGGCGATGGTGAGGTCAGAGCCGACCGGATGGAAGATGCCGGTCACCTTCGCCGGCTCGCCGCTCTCGACACCGAACGGAACGACATCCTCGACCTCGAAGTCGACGACCTCACCGATCCGGACCGAATGCTTGAGGCCATCCTCGCGAACCTCGATCGGCAGCCGTTCGACCCCGAGGTTCTCGCCGATCAGCGGCCCCAGGGCCTCCATCGGACCACCCAAGGCCCCCGAGAACACGCCGCCGAGCTTCTCTGCCTGCTCGTCGGACGCGGCCGCGTCGATCACCACCCCGAGGCGCCAGTTTCCCTCGCTCATGACCTTCGGCGTTTCACATACTGCGGCGACCGTGAGCCCGCTGACGTCGGTGCCGTCGACCTCTCCCTCCTTGACGTTGAAGACGAGAACGACCCGGCAGTAGTCCCTGGTCGCGCCGAGCGAGAGAGAGGCGGTGCAGGGGCAGACGACATCGCACGAACAGGTCTCGAAATAGGAACCAGCAAGGCTCCAGGACATAAGTGACCTCCTTGCGACGGAGATTGTTGCTTCCGACACTATGCGGCCGCTGCGGCTCACGTCAACCGCGCGGCGGGCCCCTGCGGGTGGACCCGGACCCCCTGGGGACCACGGAGCGGCGGCCCCCGCAGGGCTCACGGCCTCTCAACGAGGGTCGCTCCTGTAGGAGACCGAGCGGTGCCGGACAGCGGCGACCCGCACCGTCTTCCTATCGTCGGTCACTTGGTAGAGGATCCGATACGCGCCCACCCGCAGCGATCGAAGGCCGCGGAGCCGACCGCGCAGTGCGTGTCCCGCGAGCGGCTCGCTCTCAAGCAGGCCGAGGGCATCCTCGATCGCATCGATCAACGGCCACCCCAGATCGAGGAGATTCCGACGAGCTCGGCGCGCGAGGACGAGTCGCGCCAAGGATCAGTCGGAGGTCGGGCGGGCGGCGGCCAGCTCCTGGCGCAGCTCGGCGAGCGTGATCGTCTCCCCGCGCTCGATCTCGCCGAGGCCCTCCTCGAGCGCGGCGATCGCGGCGGGGTCCGAGAGGATCTCGGCGGTCTCCTCCAGCGCCTCATACTCGTCGATCGGCACCAACGCTGCCGCGGGTACACCGTTGCGGGTGACGAGCACGTGGTCACGGCGGACGCTCACCTCGTCGAGCAGGCTGCTGAGATTGGCTCGAAGCTCGCGGACCGGAACGGTCTTTGCCATGGCCCGAGAGTACACGATCATGTACACGGACACCAAAGCGGGCGGTCAAACCAAAACCGGCGCCCAAAAGGCGCCGGTTTGCAGGGAAGCGGCTGAAGGGATTCGAACCCTCGACCTTCTGCATGGCAAGCAGACGCTCTAGCCAGCTGAGCTACAGCCGCGTGGAGGCGAGAGGATATCGACTATCGAGATCGGTCGGGCCGGTCGAATTCGATTCCGGTCCCTTCCCGTCCGGGTTCCTGCCTCAAGCACGCTTCGCGGGCGCACATACGGGCGGCGAAGCGCGGGCCGGCGAGGCGGACCGGGGCGATGCCGGGGAAGTCGACGGCGAGGTCGCCGATCCAGGAGAAGGTCGATTCGGGCGTGCGGGTGAAGGTGGCGCTGCCGGTGAACGGGGCGGGTGGGGTGACCTCGATCTCTTCGGGGAGCTTCGGCCCGCCGGGGAAGGCGACGGCACGTTCGCTCGCGGCGACCTTGGCTTCGCGGTGGATCGTCATGTCGCCGCGCCGTTCGGTGACCGCGGCCCGGAAGGCGACCCGGCAGCCGGGCGGGCGGGCATGGCGATGGAACAGCGACGCCCCGAACCGGACCTGGTGCCACCAGGCGCCGACGCTCGACCGCGGCTGCCGCAAGGGGTGGAACCGTCCTTTCCGGAAGTGGCAGCGGAGCCGTGGCCAGGATTCGAGCGCCGCGGGCACCCGGTGGCCGCGCACCTGCGTGTAGTTGCGTTCGCCGCGGAAGCGGTAGTGACCGACAAGGTAGCCGCGCTGCCAACTGGCGTCGTGCGGCCCGGTACACCACTGGGGGATCGTCAGCCTTTCCGGCTTGCCGACGGGGACGAAGCGCAGGTCGAACCTCCCCCGCCCGCCGAGGTTGCCGAACACCCGACCGCGCGCGACCGACCTCGCGCGCGCTTCGTAGCTGGTCGTCGATCCCTCGCTACCGACCCTGAGCTTCAGCACACCTCGGTTGCCCGCGGCGAACCTGACCTTGAAGCCGTGCGTGCCACGCACGGTCGCGTAGGTGACGTAGCGGGGCCCCCAGGCATAGGTGCCGGTCGCGAGCGCGGACGTCGGCGCGGCAAGGACGGTGGCCGCCGACAGCGCCGCCGCTCCGATCCACCATGCGCGTCGTCGGGCCCTCATCCTTCTGCCCACTGCCAGTCGGGGGGCTGGAAGTCGCAGCCATAGCGTTCGACGAGCGGGCTCACCACGCAGAAGGTGCTCGCGAATTCGGGCCCGGCAAGCGGCTGCAAGAGCCCGGGGAACTGCACCGCGAGGGTCCCCGTCCAACTGTGGGAGGTCGGCGAGGTCCCCACGTACCGGCCTTCGCCGCTGAACGGCGCCGGCGGCGCGAGCGTCGCGGTCGCGGGACGTTCTCCCGGCAACGTGCTCAGCAGCGTCCCCGCCGGAGCCTGGGCGGCTTCGGCGCTCCGCCCCACCGGCATCTTGCCTTGGTATTCGAAGGTGATGGCGTGGACTTCGGCGCCGGGCGGGGCACCCTGCATGTGGGCGGCCCGCAGCGCGATCCCACGATGGCCTTGCCTGGCCCCCACCTCGAGCATCGCCAGGCTGCCACCGTTGCTGCCGGCGCCGAAGCCCAGGCTCGGTTCGACCGCCTCGCGAAGCGATTCCGGCGGATAGGACGACCGGTGATGATTCACGAAGCAGCGCAGGCGGAAGCGGCGATTGAGCGAACCTTCGGCCTTGCTCGACGCGATCTGGAAGTAGTCGCCTTCCCCGCGCAACGAGATGTGGCCGACGAAACTGCCGGATTCCTCGCGCGGCCGCCGGCCGGCGCAGCTGTCCCCCTCCTGCCCAGAGCGCCCCTTGCCTTCCGGACGGAAGCGCACCGAGATCGAGCCGACGCGGCCGAAGTGCGCGCGCAGCCTTCCGAACGGCAGCGAGCCGCGGAAGTGCGCGCCGTAGGCCGTCGAGGTGTAGATCGATCTGCCTTTCCTGGTCGAGGGTCCCGACGAAGAGGATCGCGTGGTCGGGTTCCTTGAAGGAGACGCCGATTTCGTAGCCGTCGCGTTCACCCAGGTAGAGCAGCGCATCGTTGCTCGCCGGTAACACCTGGACGTGGCGCCGGTGCGCGCGGGATGCGGCGGACGCACCCGCGGCCATCGCGAGCAGGAGGAGGACCGCCCCGGCGGCGGCGAGGAGACGACCCCATGCCTTCACTGAGCTTAAGTATTTCAATCAAACTCGGTGGTTCGGCGGGCCACCCATGATCTCCTCGGACGCGCGACGCGACCCGAAGACCAGATTCGGGTCGTCGTCCCGCGACCGAGCCGACTCGAGAGGATCCTCGCGGGGAGGCCGGGGAGTCGGTGATCGGATTTGGCGATCCGTTCGCCAGGGCGGCCCGATTGGCGCTAGCCTGATCGGAGAACTCTGAGCATGCTCTTCCGCCAGATCATCCACGAGGATCTCGGTTGCGCCTCCTACCTGGTGGCCGACCGGGAAAGCGGCGTCGCGGTCGTCGTCGACCCGCAGTGGGAGGTCGAGCCGTACCGCCGCCTGGCGCGGCTGCACGGGGTGCGGATCGGCCACATCCTGGAGACGCACAACCACGCCGACCACGTCTCCGGCCACGGGCGGCTGGTGCGGCAGACCGGCGCGACCGTCCACGTCAACGAGCTCGCCGCGGTGGAGTACGAGCACGAGCCGTTCGCCGACGGCTGGCGGCTGACCCTGGGCGACCTGACGGTGGAGGCGATCCACACCCCCGGCCACCGGCCCGAGCACACCTGCTTCCTGCTCAGCGACGCAAGCCGCGGCGGCGCGCCCTGGGCACTGCTCTCCGGCGACTCGCTGTTCGTCGGCGACGTCGCCCGCCCCGACCTGGCGATCGAGCCGCGGGAAGGCGCCGCGCAGATGTTCCGCTCGCTGCACGACCGGCTGCTGGCGCTTCCCGACGTGGTGGAGGTCTGGCCCGGCCACCTCGGCGGCTCGCTCTGCGGCGGCTCCGGACTCGACCTGAAGAGCTCCTCGACGATCGGCTTCGAGCGCGCCCACACCCCGGCGCTGGCGATCGCCGCCGAGGACGACTTCGTCGCCAGCGCGACCTCCTCCCTGCCCGACCGCCCGCCGAACGTCGAGCAGATCGTGGCGCTGAACCGCGGCCCGCTGGTCCAAGGATTCGGCTCGCCGGAGCCGATGACCCCGCACGAGGTCGAGGCGGCGGTCGTCGCCGGCGCCTTGGTGATCGACGGCCGCACCAACGTGCAGTTCGACGAAGCCCATATCCCCGGCGCGCTCAGCACCTCCTCCTACGACACCGGCTTCGCCACCAAGGTCTCGCGGGTGGCGCCGGTCGGCGCCGAGATCATCGTCCTCGCCGGCTCCGACGTCGACGAGTGTCAGGCGGCCGAACTGCTCGCCGCCGTCGGCCTGCCGGTGCGCGGCTTCCTCGAAGGCGGGATGACCGCCTGGCGGCTCGAGGGCCGGCCGGTCGAGCGGATCGAGCTGATCGACCCCGAGGAGCTCGCGCGGCGGGTCACCGGGCCGGAGGCGCCGCTGGTCCTCGACGTGCGCAACCGCTCCGAGTACGCCGCCGAGCACATCCCCGGCAGCCTCCACCTGCCCTACGGCGACATCGCCGCCCGCGTCGACGAGCTGCCCCGCGACCGCCCGCTCGCCGCGATCTGCCGCGGCGGCAAGCGCTCCGGCCTCGCCGCCTCGCTCCTCCAGCGCGAAGGCTTCGCCGACGTCATCCACGTCGGCAAGGGCGTCGGCGCCTGGCGCGCCGCCGGCAACCCGGTCGAGACCAGCGCCCCCAGCCCCGTCGCCCAGCCAACCTGACGCCCATGTTGATGGGCCGAAAACTCCCGATATAGAGGAGTTTTCGGCCCATCAACATTGCGGCTCTGGTTTGGCTACTTAGTTTTGGGTAGGATCGCGGGATGCGGCCGCCGCAGGGGCGGCCGGAGTCGACTAGGGAGGCCCACACGAGATGACCCGCCGCACGTTCGCCTGCGCCGTCACGGCGCTTGCTCTGCTGATCGCACCCACCACCGCGTCCGCCTGGGCGCCCGCCGGCTCGGCGCCGATCCACCCCGGCGTCCAGACCCACACCGCCGGCGCCCAATGCACCGCCAACTTCATCTTCAGCGAAGGCTCCACCGTCTTCATCGGCCAGGCCGCCCACTGCTCGGGCACGGGCGGGGAGACCGAAACGAACGGCTGCACCAGCGGCTCGCTGCCGACCGGCACGGCCGTGGAAGTGGCCGGCGCGAGCGAGCCCGGCGAGCTCGCCTACAACTCCTGGCTGACGATGCAGGCCGACGGCGAGGCCGGCGAAAGCACCTGCGCCTACAACGACCTCGCGCTGGTCAAGCTGAACCCGGCAGACGTCGGCTCGGTCAACCCGTCGGTCCCCGGCTTCGGCGGGCCGGAAGGGGTCGGCGGCCCGGGCGAACCGGGCGCGACGATCTACTCCTACGGCAACTCCGAACTGCGCCTCGGGATCACCAAGCTGAGCCCCAAGCAGGGCATCCTGCTGGCCAACGAAGGCGAAGGCTGGAGCCATGTGGTCTCGACCCTGACCCCGGGCATCCCCGGCGACTCGGGAAGCGGCTTCCTCGACGCCTCGGGCAACGCCTTCGGCGTACTGAGCACGCTCGACCTGGCGCCACTCCCCGGTTCCAACGGCGTTGGCGACCTCGCCAAGGAGCTCGCCTACGAGCGCGCCCACGGTCCCTACCCGAACCTGCAGCTGGTGCCCGGCACGGAGAAGTTCAAGCCGAACGTGCTGGAAGCCATCCTCGGCGGTTAGAAGGGATGGGGGCCTTGCGGGCCGGCGCCAGGGGGAGGGATGTGGCCTTCTGAAGCCGGCCCGGAACGGATCAGGCCCCGCAAGCTGGCGCCCTGGGGCCCGGAAGGGACGGGGCCCTCTGAAGCCGTCGCCCTGGGAGGGACGCGGTCCCGCAAGCTGGCGCCCGGAAGGGACGAAGCCCCTCAAGCTGTCGCCCGGGGAAGGGACGGGCCGTCTCGTCCACGGCCCTGGCAGGCTGTGGCCGTGGCCGAGACGGCCGGTCGCGGGGAGCGGTGGGACCCGTGGGGCGTCCGTCACGAGGGAGCCACGGATCCCTCACCGGAGGGACACGGATCCGTGACGGAGGTCCGCCCTCTCTGCCACGGAGACGTCGGGAACTCCACGCTTCCTCCCGTGTTGTCCAACAGTCACGGACGCGCTGTCGACTTTGGGGCCCCCATAGGGGCCCTGAAGTCGACAGCGCGCCCCCGACCCCTCGATCCCGGCCGG
>Ga0070663_100002641_pt1 | contig 10141 bp, 9 predicted proteins | sample KBSC63metaG_FD_65646 | JGI IMG/M metagenome (GOLD analysis project Ga0070663, IMG submission 65646) | Corn rhizosphere microbial communities from Kellogg Biological Station, Michigan, USA - KBS C6-3 metaG | ecosystem: Host-associated > Plants > Roots > Rhizosphere > Soil ...
CTGGTCGCGCTGCGCGAGCTGATCGGCGACATGACGCCGAAATTCGGCTGCGGCCAGGGCGGCTGCGGCACCTGCAGCGTGCTGATCGACGGCGAGCTTCACTTGTCCTGCCTGACCCTGGCCGAGACGGTCGCGGGCCGCTCCGTCGAGACCCTCGATGGCATGAAGCAGGGCCCGAACCTGCACCCGCTCCAGCGCGCCTTTGCCGACAATTTCGCCGCCCAGTGCGGCTATTGCACGCCGGGCATGCTGATGGCCGCAAAAGCCCTGCTCGACCGCAACCCCGCGCCGAGCCGCGACGAGGTCATCGAGGCGATCTCCGGCAACATCTGCCGCTGTACCGGCTACGAGCCGATCATCAATGCCATCCTCGCCGCCGCCGGCGGCCGGGTCAGCGCCTAGGGGACGCTACCATGCTGGAACTGCGCAAGGATATTTTCGCCGACGAGCGCGACGACAATCTGAGGGAGATCGGCAAGGGCACCCAGCGCCAGGACATGCTCGGCCATGTCACGGGCACGTCGAGCTATTTCAATGATCACAAGCTTCAGGGCATGCTGCACTTGAAGGTCGTGCGCTCGACGCAGGCCCATGCAAGACTGCGCCGCATCGACACAGCGGAGGCCGAGCGCTCGGCCGGCGTCCGCCGCATCATTCGCGGCGCCGACGTGCCGGTCAATCTCAACACCCTTCTCAGCCTGATCAATTTCGGCAAGGACGACGAACCGTCATTGGCAGTCGACAAGGTCCGTTACAAGGGCGAGCCGATCGTCGCCATCGTCGCCGACAGCGAGCGCGAGGCCTTTGAGGCGATCGCAAAGGTCAAGGTCGACTACGAACCGCTGCCGGCGGTGTTCGACGTTGAGGAAGCGCTAAAACCCGGCGCGCCCGTGGTCAACGAGACCTACCCGAAGAACACGTTCACCTATCACGAGGTCCATGACCATCAGAAGCTGCGCTTCGGCGATGCCGACGCGGCGCTCGCAACCGCCGATCACGTGCTGGAGCAGCGCTACCAGATGTCGCCCATCGAGCACGCGCCGACCGAGACCAACGGCGCGATCGCGGCGCCCGACACCAACGGCCGCTATGTCGTCTACACCTCGACGCAGGCGCTGTTCTTCTCGGTCGACACCTGCGCAAAGATCTTGGACGTTCCTTCCAATACCTTCCACTTCATCGGCGGCACCGTCGGCGGCGGCTTTGGCGGCAAGGTCGACACGCTGACCGAGCCGCTTGCCATTCTCGGCGCGATGCTGACCGGGCGTCCCGTCCGCTACGTGTTCGGGCGCGAGGAGGAGATGCAATACGGCCCGCCGCGCGGCGCCGAGCGCATCTACATCAAGGACGGGGTGATGCGCGACGGCCGCATCGTCGCGCGAAAGATCCGCGCCTATTTCGACAGCGGCGCCTATACGCGGCTGTCAAGCTACGCCGCGGTGAAATGCGCCGCGCACCTGCCCGGCCCCTACACCATCCCCAACGTCTATGGCGACGTCTATTGCGTCTTCACCAACCGGACACCGGCCACCGCCATGCGCGGCTTCGGCGTCACCGCGATGGACTTTGCGATCGAGTGCCAGATGGACAAGCTGGCGCATCTCGTGGGCATGGACCCGATGGAGTTCCGGATTCTGAACGCCTATCGCGACGGCGACATGAAGGCGCACCGGCGCGAGGCCAAGAACACGGCGCTGATCGAATGCGTCCAAGTCGCCGCCGAGAAGGCCAAATGGCCGCTCCGCGAGGAATTCAGGCGGGCGTCCTCGCGCAAGGATGGCGGCGGCAGCCGCGCCGTGATCCCGCCGACGCCAGCGGATTCGCGCAGCCGGCCGACTGCGCCCGCCCAGCAGCGAACCAGCTACGACAGGCTTCCGCCCACCGTTACCCGCGAGCCGCCGCGCGAGCCACCACCGCCGGCTCCGCCACCGCCCCCGCCGCGGCCCGCCGCGCCATCGCATGGCGCCACCCGCTTCTCCTCCGTCTTCGGCACCAGGAGGCGCTAGATGACCCGGCATCGCGGACGCGGCATCGCGTCGATCAACTATCCCATCGGCATGAATCTCGGCGGCGACCCCAGCCAGGCGCTGGTGCATTCCAACCCGAGCGGCAAGTTCACGGTGGCGCTGTCGTCCATCGACCTCGGCCAGGGCATGAAGTCGGTGACGCGGCAGATCTGCGCGGAGACGCTGGGCGTGCCCGTCGAGGACGTCTATGTCGACACCGCGGATTCCGACACCGGCCCGCATTGCATGGGCTCGTTCGCCTCGCGCGGCACCCACCGTGTCGGCAACGCCGTGATGGCAGCCGCCCGCGAGGCGCGCGGCGTGATGATGGAGGCGGCCGCCGAGGAACTGGAGGTCAATGCCGCCGATCTCGACACCGATGGTCGCGGCAACATCCACGTCAAGGGCGCGCCGCATCGTTCGATCTCCACCAAGGACGTCGCGATCGCCGCGCAGTTCAAGCAGGGCAAGACCATCTCCGGCCGCGGCATCTTTCTGGTGCCGCTCTCGAATGTCGATCCGGAGACCGGCGAGATGTCGCCCGCGACCTGCTATGCCCATGCCTGCCTCGTCGCCGAGGTCGATGTCGATGACGAGACCGGCGAAGTCGCGATGGTGCGGATGGACTCGGCCTATGAGCTCGGCCGCGCGCTCAATCCGCGCCTGGTCGAGCAACAGCTGGTCGGCGGCGCCTGGATGGGCGTCAGCCACGCGCTGTACGAGACGCCGGAGCCCTATTATCCCGAGCCAGTTCACGGCCCGCGCGACTTCGTCGAATACCTGATGCCCGGCCCCGGCGACATCTGCCCGCACGATATTGCCGTGCTGGAGCGCCCTGCCCCTGACGGGCCCTTCGGCGCCAAGGGCCCTGGCGAGATGTGTGCGAACCCGGTGCTGCCGGCCGTGGCGAATGCGATCTTCAACGCGGTCGGCGTGCGCATCGACGATTTGCCGATTACTCCGGAAAAGGTGCTGCGCGCGATCAAGGCCCAGGGCGGCGCGCGGCCGCAGGCGCGGCGCTAGAGGTTTTCGTCCATGGCGGTTCGCAGCAACATCGTCGGCATCGATAGCCCGGAGGCGCTGGAGAGGGCGTTGCGCGCGGCCTATTACCTCGCCGACGAGGGCCTTGCGACCGCTGCCTATCTCGGCCTCGCGCTCGGCAAGCCGCTGTTGCTCGAGGGCGCGCCGGGTGTCGGCAAGACGGAAGCCGCGAAGGCCATCGCAGCCGTGCTCGGCCGCCGCCTGATCCGGCTGCAATGCTATGAGGGCATCGACGCCTCGGCTGCACTCTACGAGTGGAACTATCCGCGCCAGATGCTCGCAATCCGCCAGGCCGGCGACGAGAGCATCGATATCTATGGCGAAACCTTTCTGATCGAGCGACCGATGCTGGCGGCCCTGCGCGCGCCTGACTCCACTGTGCTGCTGATCGATGAAATCGACCGCGCCGACCAGGAGTTCGAGGCCTTCCTGCTCGAATTCCTGTCCGACTTCCAGATATCCATTCCCGAGCGCGGTACGGTGCGCGCCGCGGAGCGCCCCGTCGTCGTGCTCACGTCGAACCGGACGCGCGACCTGCACGAGGCCTTGCGCCGCCGCTGCGTCTACCACTGGATCGATTACCCTGCCGAAGAGCGCGAGGCGCGTATCGTGATGCTGCGGGCCTCCAGCGTTGCGGAAGCGACCGCGCGGGCCGTCGTCGCGGCTGTCGGCAAGTTGAGGCGCGAGCCGCTCAGCAAGGCGCCGGGCATCGCCGAGGCCGTCGACTGGGCCGAGGCCGCGACGCTCCTCCACAAGGGCGGCGCGCGCTGGCCGGACGCCTTCAAGCGCTCGATCGGCGTGGCATTGAAGGACGAGGAGGACCTGCACTTCATTTCGCCTCGGCTCGACGCGATGCTCGCGGAGGCGACCGCATGAGCACCGAGCCGCAGCTTCCGCGCGCCGCGCGCATCTTCGTCTCCTTCGTCGCGTTGCTCCGTGCCAACGGCTTTGCCGTCGCCCCGGAACAGACCATCGCGTTCCTCACCGCGATCGAGCTGCTCGGCCCGCGTGACCTCCGGGATATCAGGCAGGCGGCGCTGGCGACCCTCGCCCCGCCCCCCGAACGCCGCGCCACCTTCGATCGGCTGTTCGATCTCCACTTCCGCGGCAGCGAGGCGATCGAGCATGCCGATGACGGCGAGGACGACGAAACCGTCAGGCTCCAGGAGGAAGGCCGCGGCGACGAGGAGCCGCTTCTCTCCGACGACGCCAACGAATCCGGCCTGACCGCGACGCGCACCGAGGCGCTGGTCGAACGCCGGTTCGCCCAGCTCTCCACCACCGATTCGCTCCGCCGGCTGACGCGCGAGGCCCCCCGGCGCCTGCCCCGCCGGCGCGGCCACCGCCGCATGCGTGCCCGCCGCGGCCCCTTTGCCGACCTCCGCCGCACCCTGCGCGACAGCGTCCGCAGCGACGGCGAAATTTTACGCCTCGGTCACATGAAGCGGCGCCAGCGCCCGCGAAAATTCCTGCTGCTGATCGATGTCTCCGGCTCGATGAAGAGCCGCACCGAGGAGAACATGAAGCTCGCCCATGCGCTGGTGCGGGCCGCGCCCAATGTCGAGGTCTTCACCTTCGGCACGCGGCTCACCCGTGTCACCCGCGCGCTGCGGCTGAAGCGCCGCGAGCAGGCGCTCAATGCGGCCGCGCATCTCGTCAGCGACTGGGACGGCGGCACCCGCATTGGCGACGCGCTGCAGGCCTTCCTCGCGGTACCCCGCTTCGGCGGCTATGCGCGCGGGGCGGCCGTGGTCGTGGTCTCGGATGGGCTGGAGCGCGGCGAGCCCGATGCATTGCGCGATGCGGTGGCAAGACTGTCGCGGCGGGCCTGGCGCGTGAGCTGGCTGACGCCGCTCGCGACAGGACCTGATTTCCGTCCGCAGACCGAAGCCCTCATTGCGATCGCGCGCCATGTCGATGACCTCGTCGATGGCGGATCGAGCGCGTCGATCGTCGCGCATGTACTGGCACTGGGACGGAGGAGAATTGCGTGACCGAGATTGTCGACGGGCATCATCATATCTGGCGGCAGGCTGACCTGCCCTGGCTGATCGGCCCCATGCAGCCCCGCATCTTTGGACCCTACGAGCCAATCCGGCGCGATTATCCGATCCAGGAATATCTCGACGACCTCAAGGACACCGGCGCCACCCGCTCCGTCTACGTTCAGACCAACTGGGCCAATGATCGTTTCGAGGACGAGGCGGCCTGGGTACAAAAGACGGCCGACGAGCACGGCTGGCCCCATGCCATCGTCGCCTACGCCAATTTCGCCGTCGACGACGTGCGCCCGCAGTTCGACCGGCTGAAGCGCTATCCGCTGGTGCGCGGTGCGCGCATGCAGCTGCACTGGCACGAAAATCCGCTCTACCGCTTTGCCGCAAAGCCCGATCTCTGCGTCGATCCCATGGTCCGTCGCAACGTCGCGCGTCTTGCCGACTATGGCTGGACGTTTGATTTGCAGGTGTTCACGCCGCAGATGCCAGATGCGGCGCAACTCGCCGAATCCTGCCCCAAGGTGACCTTCATCCTTCAGCATGCCGGCATGCTGGAAGACCTCTCGCCTGCGGGACGTGCGGCCTGGCGGGCCGGGATGGCCCGTCTCGCGGCTTGTCCGAACGTTGTGTCGAAACTGTCCGGACTAGGCACCTTCATCCATCGCAACGATCCCGCGCATATCGCCGCCGTGGTCGCTGACACCGTCGCGATCTTCGGCGCCGAGCGTTGCCTGTTCGGCTCCAACTTTCCGATCGAGAAATTGTGGACCAGCTACCGCGAGCTCGTCGACGCGTTTCGCGCCGCGGCGGCCCCGCTCACGAGCGAACAGCAGGACGCGATCTTCAGGGGCACCGCAGCACGCGTCTATCGGCTTTGACAGACAAAAAACAACAGGGAGGGAAACGAATGGCGCTGGAGATCAAGATCCTGGACTACGGCGATATCGAGCTGGAATCGAGCTTTCTGGTTCTCGGCCGCGACTGCGGCCGCACTCGCCGCGTCCTCACGCTCGGCTTTTTGATCCTCGGCGGCAAATATCCGGTCGTGGTCGACACCGGCTACCGCTCCAACCAGATCATGGAGACGCTGGGGATGCGCGGGTTGCAATACCACGAGAACATGATCGAGAACCAACTCGCCCGCCACGGCGTGCGCATGGGTGACGTGCGCTTCGTCTGCCATACCCATCTGCACATCGACCATGCCGGCAAGGACGATCTGTTCCCGATGAACACGACCGTGGTCCTCAACCGCAAGGAGCTCGAATACTCCGTCTCCGGCCTGATGCACCCTCAATATCCGGCGCCCGACATCAAGCACCTGATCGACCGCCTGCACACCAAGAGCGCGCTGCGCTTCCTCGACCTGGAGATCACCGGCCCGATCGAGCTGATGCCCGGCGTCTATTGCGACGCCGCCTGTGCCCACACCGAGGGCTCGATGAACGTCATCGTCGAAACCGCCGACGGCATCGCCACCATCTGCGGCGACGTAATCTACGACTTCAATGACCAGATCGTGACGCCCTTCAACGAGATCCACGACTGGGAGCCGCGCACGACAGGCAACCACGGCACCAGCAAGCGCGCGGAGAAGGCCGCGATCAAGAAGCTGCTCAGCAACTCGCGCTATCTGCTGCCGGTGCACGACCGCCCCGCCAGGATCGAAGGCGGCAACGTCGTGGGCCGACTGCACGACCAGGTCCCAGGCCCGATCGTCCAGTCCCTGCCCCAGCGCAACTGGTTCCCGGCCTGAGGTGATTTGAGGATCGACCGATGACGCACGTTACCTTGCGCTCCGAATTCGAGATCCTGATCGACCCCTACGCACCAGTCGCGCAGGTCGGAACAGGTTTTGATTTTACCGAAGGACCGATCTGGCATCCGGTCGATCATTACCTTCTGTTCTCGGACATGCCCGGCGACGTGCGCCGGCGCTGGGACGCGCGGCGCGGCATCGCCGAGGTCAAGCGCCCGTCGAACAAGTGCAACGGCATGACCTATGATGCCGAGCTCAATCTGATCGTCTGCGAGCACGCGACCTCGTCGCTGATCCGCGAACGGCCGGACGGGCGGCGCGAGGTGCTGGCCTCGCACTTCGGGGGACAGGAACTCAACAGTCCCAACGATGTCTGCGTGCACTCCTCCGGTGCAATCTACTTCTCGGACCCCTGGTATGGCCGCATGCCGGTCTACGGCGTCGAGCGGCCGCGCCAGCTGGGTTTTCAGGGCGTCTATCGCGTCGTGCCGGGCGGCGAGCCGAAGCTCGTGGTGGACCGCAATCTGTTCGACCAGCCGAACGGGCTGTGCTTCTCGCCCGACGAGAGGCTGCTCTATGTCAACGACACCGTGCAGACCCTGATCCGCGTCTTTGACGTCAATGCCGACGGCTCGCTGTCGAACGCGCGCGTATTCGCGAGCGGCATTCGCTCCGAGCTCGAGGCAGGCGTGCCCGACGGTATGAAGTGCGATCAGCACGGCAATGTCTGGGTCACCGCGCCCGGCGGCGTCTGGGTCTACTCGCCGCGCGGCGAGCTGCTGGGCAAGATCCGTGTCCCCGAGCTCGTCGCCAACCTCACGTGGGGTGGACCGGACTTCCGCACGCTGTACCTGACCTCGACACATTCAGTCTATGCGATACCGACCAAGGCCGGACCGCGCCACGAGCCCTATATGAGCGGCGCGCGCGGCGGCAGAGCCGCAAGTGCCGGTCCTGCGGCCGCAGCCCCCATCCTTGTCGACGGCGAGATGCGGCTCGATCCGCAGCGCTGCGCCATGATCATCCAGGATCTTCAGAACGACGTCATCATGGACGGCGGCGCATTCGCTGAATCAGGCGCGCCCGGCCATGCGAAGCAGCAGCATGTCGTCGAAAATGTCCGCCGCCTCGCCGAGACTGCGCGCGCCCGCGGCGTCACCATCATCCATGTCTGGTTCGTGGTCGAGCCCGGCGCACCCGGAGTGACGCTGAACGCGCCGCTGTTCGAAGGCCTCGTCGACAGCAAGGCGATGGTGCGCGGCAGCTGGGGCGCGGCCCCGGTCTCCGGCCTCGAACCGCGGCCCGGCGATTTCGTGGTCGAGAAGATGCGAATGAGCGCCTGGGAAGGCACCCGGCTTGAGACGATCCTCAAGGCGACCGGACGCGACATGATCATCAACACCGGCGCCTGGACCAACATGTCGGTCGAGCACACCGCTCGTACCGGCGCCGACAAGGGCTATTTCATGATCGTGCCGGAAGACTGCTGCTCCACAATGAATGCCGACTGGCACAGCGCCTCGATCAACTTTGCCATGCAAAACGTCGCCGTTGTCACGCGCGCGGATGCCGTCATCAGAGCGCTGGAATGAGCGGTGGCAAAGCTCCTGCATCTGTCCTGCTCGCCCCGCGCCGAATCCGAATCGAGCGCCGGCGCCCGCGTCTTCCTTGACGGCTTTCGGCAGGCCCGTCCCGATTGGGACCTGGACGTCGTGGATCTCTGGCGCGAGCGGCTGCCGGAGTTTTCCGGTCCCATCGTCGAGGCAAAATATGCGCGCATGAAAGCGCAGGCCTTCAACGACGCGCAGCGGGACAGCTTCGCCGAGGCCGAGCGGATGGCGCTGCGGTTTTCACTGGCCGATCGCGTGCTGATCTCGACGCCGATGTGGAATTTCGGCATCCCCTACAAGCTCAAACAGTGGTTCGACATCGTCATCCAGCCCGGACTGACGTTCCGCTTCGATCCGGCGCAGGGCTATCTTCCGCTGCTGAAGGACCGGCCGACCATCGTCATCCTCGCTTCTGGCAGCGATTTTACCACCGGCATGAACCGCGGCCGCATCGATATGGCGACCCCCTATTTGCGCGAGGCGCTCCGCTTCATCGGCGTCAGCGATGTCCGCTTCGTTCCGATCGGACCGACGACAGGTCCGGCAGAACCGATCCGCGCCGCCCGCGAGACCGCACACCGCCGCCTCGCCGAGATGGCCAAGCGATTCTGAGTTGCGTTCTCGATATGGTGGTTGCATGGTCCCCGAATGTGGTCCAAGGTGACCAGGCAGTTCCGTCGCTTACCGGAAAATGATCGTTAGATCAGTAGCTTGGCAGCATTTTCGGGCGTGGCCTGAAGATCCGGGTTCCCCGGCCAGACGGAAAAAAAAGCGCAGCAATTCCTAAAGCTTGGGTGTCTCACCCGAAAGGAGTCTGAGCTTGAGCGTTGCCTTCACCAAGGAAGACAGTGCCGAAACGGCGGCGGAGACCCTGCTGCCCGACCGCCCGATTTCACCTCATCCGAACCTTGTTACGGAAGCGGGATTGAAGGCGCTGGAATTTCAGCTGCAACAAGCGCGCGAGGCATACGACGCGGCGCAGCAGATCGAAGACGTGAATGAACGGCGGCGGCAGTCGGCAACGCCGTTGCGGGATGTGCGCTACTTTTCGGCGAGAGTTCGGTCGGCTCAGGTCATCACCAATTCCACCTCAAATGGCACGGTTGCCTTCGGGAGCACCGTAACCTTCCGGCGCGACGACGGGCGCGTGCAGAAATATTGCATCGTGGGAGAGGACGAGGCGGATCCCAAGGCCGGCTCCATTTCCTTCGTGTCCCCGGTGGCGAAGTCTCTGATGGGCAAAGCTGTCGGGGACGTCGTCGCGACATCCGGTCAGGAACTCGAGATCATCGCGATCTCGTAGCACCGCCGCAGCAGTTGCGGCCGATGTCTTGTGGCGACCCCCGGCTCGTCGCCTTCGCGACTAGAGCCTTTTCCGTTCCGATTGAATCGGAACGGGGCTCTAGATTCCTGTTTGACGCGTTTTCTTGACGCGAACCGGTCTCCACTTCGCTGGAAAACGCTCTACTTCTTCAAAGTCCCTTGCAGGAGCCTGATGCCGTCCGCGAGCGCGCGCTGCATCAGCAGCGTGTCGACGCCGTAGGCGATCATGCGAAAGCCCCTGGCGCGGAAGTCGGATGCCCAGTTCTCGTCGCCGGCGAGAAAGCCTGGCGTCTTGCCGTGTTTCCTGCAGGCATTGACGAGGTCACCGACAGCCGCTTGGAATTTCGGATTGTCGAACTGCCCCGGGATGCCCATGAAATTCGTCAGGTCGTAGTGGCCGAGCCA
>Ga0070663_100002652_pt1 | contig 10128 bp, 7 predicted proteins | sample KBSC63metaG_FD_65646 | JGI IMG/M metagenome (GOLD analysis project Ga0070663, IMG submission 65646) | Corn rhizosphere microbial communities from Kellogg Biological Station, Michigan, USA - KBS C6-3 metaG | ecosystem: Host-associated > Plants > Roots > Rhizosphere > Soil ...
CGGCAATTCTTCCCGTACAGCACCTCGGTCAGCGTCTGGTCGGGATTGCAGGCAATCCCCACGAGCAAGCCCACCCCGATCCACAGCGCCCTCTTCACCACGACCCCTGCGCGAAAGCACCGCATTGGCTCGGACCGCACGCGAGGCCCACTTCCGGGCTCGTCTCTCCCCGTTGCAGATCCAAATACAATGACACCCCTCCCAACGCGCCCAGCGCCAACCCCGTGCCCAGGAACACGCGCGAGAGCGTGCGCTGCTGGAGCATCTTGTCCCAGGTGTCCGGGATCTCGGCTTGACTGCTGTGGTGCGCCTCCGACTCGTAGTGTCGGCGCGAGATTTCGAATGCACCGGCACCGAGCAACGCGGCCGCAGATCCGCCGAACGCCGCCCAGGTCCACCATTGCACCCCCGGCTCCGACTCCACGTTCACGGGCTCGATGGGAGGAGGCTGCGGCGCGGGAGCCACCGCAACCGGTGGAGCTGCGACCGCGGCGGGCGGTGGTGCGGGCATCGGCTCGAGCGGAAAGCTCAGATCGATCGCATGCCGAGCCGGCAGCACGAAATCGTGCGCGCTATCGTGATAGCCACGCGCCCGCAACGTCAGCCGATGCGGACCTGGCGGCAGCTCGCCCGTCCAGGGCGATACGCCGCGCGACAGCTCGTCGATCAGCACGGTCGCTCCCACGGGATCGGAGATCACGGTCACTTGCTGCACCCCGGACTTCTGCAGCTCGAGCTCCAGCTCTGCTACCCGCACGCTGGTGGGCTGCACGTTCTCCGCCTCCGGCGAACGGCGCAGGAAATCGCGATACGCCGCGAGCGCGTTGGGAACGTCGTCCATGCGCTCATAGGCTAGCGCGATGTTGAAGCTCAGTCGCGGACTGGGAGCCAGCCGGTCGGCCTCTTTGAAATGTTCAATGGCCGCGCGGAAGTGGCCGTGGTCATAGGCTTCCATTCCACGGGAAAAGCTCGCGCGTGCCTGCCCGCTGACCGCCGCTGAGGCGGGTGCGGTCTGCGCGAAGCTCGGAGCGCAGAGCAAAAGCACCGAGGTGAGGACGAGGAACCGCAAGGGCGGCCAGCATATACGCTGCGCCCAGACCGGTCCACGTGCGCCGGGCGAGTGCCCTCGACGACTGGACTGTCTGAGCGAGCCCGTGGACAGTCCACGGCACGCCACCGGGGGGGGCCTCGTCAGAAATAGGCGCATTTCTCGCGATCTGCATGCTGGCACGCAAGCTGCTCTAGGACCTCAGCACAGGGCGTCACCGACAGCCCAGACGCTACGGAAGGACACACACATCATGAACAAGCTCAATGACACCAGCAGCGCGAATCTGAAGGTCCTCGGCGAGGGCGAGCTGAGCCAAGTAGTGGGCGGCTGGGGCGGCCATCGCGGCGGCAACCGCGGCGGTGGACAGCATCACATGAGCCGCGGCGGAAACGGCGGCGGCGGCGGCCGAAATGGGGGGGGCAACCGCATCACCATCATCAACGTCACGTTCAACATCAGCAACACCACGAACAACAACAGCAGCGCCGCGTTCTTCAGCTGAGCTGCATCAGCCGAGCGTCACCCCCCCGACTCCAGCTCGCCCCAGTGGCCGCCCTCCCCCGTCGCGACGTCGGCCCAGCCGGACCGACAGCGAGAGCGGCCTCGATCAGCAACTGAACTCGCGCGAAAAAAGTTGGCACTATGTCCCTCTCTTCGAGCACCGGAGCACTGAACATGTCCTCGGACCGACGCAACCCGACAGACCGCTCCGCGCACAGTGCGACCGTGGTGGCGGGCACCCCGGTCCTGGCTCGAAATCGCAGCACTGCGCCGCTCGGCGGGCGGCGCAAGAGCATCTCCGCGTCCCAGTGCGTGGACGTGGACGCGACACCGGCGGAGGTCACCGGTGCGAGCGACGCCGCCCCGAACGCCTCGCAGGCTTCGATGCCGACGGCCCCCGGTGGCCCCGTCAACGTGTTCGAAGCCCTGACCGCGCGGCGCGCAGGGCTCTGGGAAACGGTGGTGGGCGTAGGCCCGTTCTTCAAGCGCGATCGCACGGCGGTCGTGTCCCGCCCAGCAGCGCCGGCAGCCAGCGCAGCAGCAGCCAGCGCAGCAGCAGCCAGCGCAGCAGCAGCCACCCCAGAGCCCACGCCGAGCGCAGAGCGCTCTCCCTTCGGCACCGGTCCGACGGGCACGCAGGCCTCCGTCCCGTCGCCGATCTCTCCGCGCGCCAGGTCCGCGCGCAACGCGGAGACGTCGGAAGCTGGCAGCGAAGCGCGCAGCCCCGTGCGCGTGCTACGCCGTCCGGCGCCGCCCCCGAGCGAGAGCCCAGCGCAGCGCTCCGAAGCCAAGGCCGACCCGCAGGCGGAGTCCGGCCCCGGCCTGTTTCGCAAGGCCGCGCTCGATGCCCGCCGCGGCGACGCGGCCGAGGTCGATTTTCTCGCCGGCTTCAAGCCCAAGGGCTGGAGCGTGCTGCTGCTCCTGGTATCGCTCGTCGGCCTGTTGTTCATGGGCGCCGCGCTGGCCAAGGTCGAGGTCAACGCCGAGGCGCAAGGCATGTTGCGCGCGCCGCGCGGCCTGCGCCCCGTGGCCTCCGTGCTCGGCGGCTCGATCAGCGAGCTGCTGGTGCAGAGCGGCGATCAGGTCCAGCAGGGTCAGGTCGTGGCCCGGCTCGAGGCGACCGAGCTGCGCGCTGCACTGGTCAGTCGCGAGCGCGAGCTCAGCACCACCCAGCGCGAGGTCAGCGAGGCCGATCGGCAAGATCGGAAGATCGAAGAGCGCGCTTCTCAAGCGATGCAGCGGCGCCGGGTGGCGCTGCAAGGTCGTGTGGAGGTGAACCGCGAGCGGCTCGCGCAGCGGCGCAAGCAAGCGGAGAACTACGCGGAGCTGGTGCGCGAGGGCGGCGCCAGCCAGGACCAGATCCTCAACATCAGGGAGGCGCTGAACGCCGCCTCCGAGAACGTGTCGGCGCTGAGCGCGGAGCTCGCGCAGCTGGATCTCGAGATCGCCGATCGCGCCCGCCAGTGGCAGGAGCGCGACACCGCCCGCCGCTCGCAGCTGGCGCGCGCCGAGACCAGCGTGGAAGAAGCCCGCACCATCCTCGCGTCCACCGAGGTCCGCGCCCCCGCCAGTGGCCAGATCGAGAGCGTGCTCGCCACGGCGGGCAACGTGGTCGAAGCCGGCGGCCTGCTCGGCAACATCGTGCCCAGCGGCGCGCCCCGTACCATCGTCGCCTTCGTGCCGAGCCGCGACATCGCCTTCGTCACGCCCGGCGCCAGCGCGACGGTGGAAGTGCAGTCGCTGCCGATCAGCGAGTTCGGCCTGGGCAAGGCGCTGGTGACGCGCGTGTCGAGCGACGTGGCGACGCCCACCGAGGTGCAGGCCACGCTGGGCGAGACGCTGCAGGGCACGCTGGTGCGCGTGGAGCTGGAGCTGACCGACTCGGAGACGAGCGCGCGCATGGATCCGCACCTGCGCTCCGGCGACCGCGTGACCATCCGCCTGCACCGGCGCGAGCGCCGCGTGATCACGCTGCTGTTCGACTTCGTGCGCCGGTGGGTGCAGTGATGCGCCTGCCCTTCACGCGGCGGCGGGTCCACCCCGTCCAGCAGATGGAGGCGACGGAGTGCGGCATCGCCTGCCTGGCGATGGTGCTCGACTACTACGGCTGCTCCAAGCCGCTGAAGTCGCTGCGCGAGGCCTGCGGCACCTCGCGCGACGGAAACTCCGCGCTCGACCTGCTGCGCGGCGCGCGCAGCTACGGCCTGGAGGCGCGCGGTCTGCAGCTCGAGCCGCAGGCCCTGAACGAGCTGCAGCTGCCGGCAGTGCTGCACTGGGAGCTGAATCACTTCGTGGTGCTGGAGCGCTACCGCCGGGGCAACGCGCGCATCGTCGACCCCGCCACTGGCCCGCGCCTGGTCGATGCCGAGACGCTCGATCAGTGCTTCTCGGGTATCGCGCTGGAGTTCGCGGCCACGCCCGCGCTGAAGCCGGAGAAGCGCCGCTATCCCGGCGTGCGCCAGTACTTCGCGGAGCTGGGCTCGGTGAAAGCGCCGCTCGTGTTCCTGCTGATCGCCGGCGCCTGCGCGCAGCTGCTCGGTCTGGTCTCGCCGGCGGTGAGCCAGGTGTTGATCGACGAGGTGATCCGGCCCTCTCGCACCGAGTGGCTGCTGCCGCTGCTGGCCGTGCTGGCCCTCTCCACGGTGGCCGAGGTCTGGCTGCGCTGGTTGCACGGCCTGGCCCTGGCTTCGCTGCAGGGCGTGCTCGGCTTCGCGCTCACCCAGAAGCTCGGCATGCACCTGCTGCGCCTGCCGCTCTCCTTCGTCGAGAGCCGCAGCCACGGCGACCTGCTCGACCGCGTGAGCAGCCAGGCCGGCTTGAGCAAGCTGCTGAGCAAGACCGCGCTGGGCGCCTTCGATCTGTTCTTCCTCGGGTCGCTCACGGCGCTGATGATCGCCTACGATGTGCGGCTCGCGCTGCTCACGCTCAGCATCGACCTCTCGCGCATCCTCGCCGTGCGCTTCTTCCGCGAGGACGTGCGCCAGCGCGCCGGCGGGGAGATCGCGGCGCGCGCCCGCGAGCACGGCGTGGTGCTGGAGGCCGCCGCCTCCGCGGAGCTGATCAAGGCCTTCGGCATCGAAGCCAGCGTCGGGGCCTGGTTCCGCCGCCGGCTCGCCGAGCGCCTGCGCTGGACGGTCAACACACGCCGCTCCAGTACCGCGCTGAGCCGCGTGCTGTCGGTGTTCGACGCTGGGGCGCGTGCGTTCGTGCTCTGGGTGGGCGGCAGCCAGGTGATCGACGGCCGGATGAGCCTGGGCGTGTTCGCCGGCTTCCTCGCCATCCGCGCGCTCGCCAGCGCTCCGCTCAATTCGCTGGTCGGCACGCTGGAGAGCTGGCTCACCCTGCAGACCACGCTCACCCGTGCAGAAGACGTGTTCGAGGAGCCGACGATGCTCGAGGGCCGTCGCGTCGCCCAGCGACTGTCCGGCAAGATCGAGGTGCAGGGGGTCGGCTTCCGCTACGGCAGCGGCGGCACCTGGGTGCTGCGCGACGTCTCGCTCACCATCGAGCCCGGTGACCACGTGGTGCTCGTCGGCCCCTCCGGCCAGGGCAAGTCGACGCTGCTGCGCATCATCTCGGGCGTGATGGAGCCCACGGAAGGCCGCGTGCTGCTCGACGGCGTGGATCTGCGCGAGTACTCCCCGGAGTGGCTGGCGCGCCATCTCGGCGCCCTGGTCGGCGACCCGCTGGTGCTGGCGGACACCGTGCGCAACAACTTGCTGGTGCGCTGCCCGGACGCCTCCGAGGCCGCGCTGCAGCGAGCCGTCGAGGCCAGCTGCTTTCAAGAGGTCGTGTCCCGCATCCCCGGCGGCTACTCGGCCCCGCTCGAAGCGCGCGGCACCAACCTGTCCGGCGGCGAGCGGCAACGGCTGGGCTTGGCCCAGGCTTTGCTTGGTGAACCGCGCATGCTGTTCCTCGATGAAGCCACCTGCTCGCTGGACGCGCAGAACGAATCGCAGGTGCTCGCCAACATTCTCGGCGCCGGAACCACCGTGGTCTCGGTGGCTCACCGTGCCGCCGTGATCGAGACGGCCCAGCGCGTCTACGAAGTACAGGGCGGCGAGGTGCGGCTGCGCGAGCGCCCCGTGCCGGTGGATAGACCCCAGCTGGAGCTCGTGCGCAGAGATCGCGGGGACACCCCGCACCCCGAGGAGTCCGGCGAGCAACCCGTCGACCCGAAAGGCAAGGCTCCGTGCAAGCTGCAGCTGGCCAAGTGATGTCCGCAGGCGCTGCGCGAGCTCCGCGCTTTCAGAGCTTGCTACTGAGCTCGCTGCTGGAAGAGCGCCAGCTGCTCGGCAAGCTGGGCGCGGTCTCGCTGGTGGGCGGCTTGCTGGCGCTCGGTGTTCCGCAGCTCTCGCGCATGACCATGGACGAGGCGTTGCCCACGACCTCGCCGCGCATGCTGCTGGCATTGAGCGCGGGCGCCGTGCTGGTCGGCGCCCACCAGGCCTGGGCCGGCTGGATCGAAGATCGCTCCAGCACCGCGCTGGGCGCGCGCGTCGAGCGCAGCTCGCTCGACACTTTGTTCGGATCGTTCCTCGCCTCCGACTACGCGCTGTTGCGCAAGCGTGACGCGGGCTGGATGGGCGATACGCTGGGCGGCGCGAGCGGCGTCGTGTACGGCTACGTGTCGACCTTCGTGACGTTCGTCACGCAGGGTGCCTTCACGCTCGCGTACCTCGGGCTCCTGCTCTCCGAGTCGGTGCTCGCCACCCTGCTGGTGCTGCTCGCGAGCGCCGGCATCGCCGGGCTCTCCTGGGGCTTTGCGCGCTGGGAGTCGAAGCTCGCCAAGACGGCGCTCGACGCCTCCAGCCGCCAGCAGGAGCTGCTGAACGTGTTGCTCGCCTCGCTGGCCTCGCTGCGCGGGCTGTTCTGCACGCGCCGGCTCGGAGCCCAGTGGACGGACTCCCTGCAGACCGCGACCGTCACCGCCACGGAACGCGCGCGAGCCTCCACGCTGCGTACGCTGGTGGTGAGCGGCGCCGGGCGAGCGCTCGGCATCGCCATCACCACCTGGTCCATCTACGCCTGCGTCGCGAGCAAGCTGGGTATCGGTGAGATGATGATGCTGAGCAGCATCGCCGCGGGCCTCTCGGCGTCGCTGCTGGCGATCTCCGGCGCCTGGCTCGGCTTCCGCACGCTGGAGCCGCAGTTCGATCGCATGAACGAGCTGCTCGCCGCCGCGCCGGCGCAGCGTGGCGAGCCCGTGCCGGGCGCGCAGACCAACGACGCGATCGTGCTCGAGGGCGTCTGGCAGCGCTACTCGGAGGATGGGCGCTGGATCCTCGAGGATCGCTCCTTCCGGGTGGAGCGCAACGGCTTCACGCGCCTGGACGCGCCCTCGGGCAGCGGCAAGAGCACGCTGTTGCGCGTGCTGGCGGGGTTGCTCACCCCGAGCCGAGGCCGGGTCAGCATCTTCGGACTGGAGGCGCGGGCGGCCCGTCACCTGGTGCTGTATGTGCCCCAGCACTGCAACCTGCTGGAGGCCTCGATCGGCGAGAACTTGCGCTTGCTGAGTGGCGCCTCGGATCAGGAGATCCAGCGCGTGGCCGAGCTCACGGGGCTCGCCGAGTTGCTCGCCAGTCTGCCCATGGGCGTGGAGACGCCGGTCGCCGCGCGCGGCCACAATCTCTCCTCGGGCCAGCGCCAGCTGGTGATCCTGACCGCCGCATTTGCCTCCCAGCGACCCGTGCTGCTGCTGGACGAGTCGCTCAGTCAGATCGACGTGCGCACCCGACGGCGCATGCAATGGCCGGCGCTGCTGCACAATCGTACCGTGATAGCGGTCGAGCACGCGCGCGGTTGAGGCAGGGGTTGCCCGCGCTGGCGTTGCACTGGTGGGAAACATGACGGCAAAAATCACGGCTCGCCGCGGCCCGCCCCACCTGTCTGAACAACTGGAGCCTGGCGTCTGCCCAGCGAATGCATTAGCAGCGATGCGGAGGCGAGCGTGAAAGACGGGACACGAGCGACGGGGACGAGCGGTTGGAGAAGCGGCCAGCCGGGTCTGGACCTGCGGGGACACGCTGCGCCTCGTTGTCGGACGCTGCTGGCAGCGTTGTGTAGCCTGTCGCTGGCGCTCGGCAGCACCGTGAGCAGCACGGTCCTCGCCCAGCCGCTCGACACGATCAGCCGTGAGGCAGCCACGTCTCTGGCCGTCGCGGGCCTCGAGGCCTATGAGGCAGGCCAGTACTCGGAGGCGCTCGACAAGCTGGAAAAGGCCTACGCCGTCGCACGCGTGCCGACGCTGGGGCTCTGGTCCGCGCGCTCGCTGTACAAGCTGGGCCGCTGGCGCGAGGCAGAGGACCGCTACCGCGAGGCGGTCGGGCTGGCCTTGCCGGAAGGCGACCGGGAGACGCAGCAACAGGCACTGGTGGATGCGCAGACCGAGTTGGCTGCGCTATCGCCCACCATCCCGAGCCTGGTCGTCGAGGTCGAAGGCGCTCGTCTGTCGGAGATTGAGCTGCGCATCGACGGCAAGCCCGCTCCCAACAACGAGCCGTCCTACCGCCTCGACCCGGGCGCGCATCACGTGGAGGGCTTTCGCGGGCCGGAACGCCAGAGCGCCGACCTGACGTTGGCGGCTCGCGAGAAGCGCACTCTCTTGCTGCACTTCAGCCCAGACCTCGCAGCCGCCGGTGTGGCCGGGGCCGGTGTGACAACATCGGGCGACGCTGCCCCAAACGGCAGCGCTCCCGCGCAGAAGGGCAACCACTGGCTGCGCCCCGCAGGCTGGACGGCGGTAGCGCTGGGTGGTGTGGGGATCGCGGTCGGCGCGCTCGGCACCGTGCTGGCCATCGGGAAAAAGAACGACATCGACAAGAACACCAACTGCCAGGGCAACGCCTGCGCGCCGAGCGAGCAGGATCTGGTCGACAGCTACAATGCCAATCGCCACCTCGCGAACTTCGGCTTCATCGCTGGTGGAGTGCTCGCGGCAGCAGGGGTGACGGCGCTGGTGATCAGTGGGCGAAGCTCCGAGGATCCGCGCGCCGAAGCGGTTTTTTCGCCCGGGTTCACGGGCGTGCGAGGGAGTTTCTGATGCGTGCGGGGTTGTCGAGCTGGCTCGGGCTGGGTTTCGTGGGGCTGGGTGCGTTCGCGGCTTGTCTGCCGGAGGTGACCGTCGACGACACGCTCGGCAACGCTGGGACCTCCGGAGTGCAAGACGTGGGGGTGGGCACGCTGCAGGGTGGCGCGGGCGGCGCGGCGGGCAGCACCTCGGCTCCCCCGGGCGGCGGCGGCGCCGGCACTCCGGCAGCAGCCGGTGCTGGCGGTACTGCCAGCGGCGGCGCGCCCGCCACAGATGAAACCGGCGGAAGCAGTAGCGGAGGCGGCAGCGGGACCAGCGGGACCGGCGGCACGAGTGGCGCAGGAGGCATCGCCGGCGCGGCTGGAGCGCCCGCGGCGAATGCCGGAGAGGACGTTTGTCCCTCCAACGTCACCCCGGAGCAGGCCTGCGATAACTACTGCGCGTTGTACACCGAGGCGTGTGGCAACTTCCCGACGTACGACTACGCCGGTGCGACCGACTGCAGCACCATTTGTCAAAGCTCGGGCTGGCCGATCGGCACCATCGCGCAGCCCAACAGCGTCCTTTGCAGATGCAACCATTCGTACAAGGCAAAGGTCTTCCAGCAAGATCCGCACTGCTTTCACGCGGCCCGTGTCCCGCAAAAGACGGGCGGTTGCGAGATTCCCCCCGCGCCGTGACTTTGGTGAGCGTTCGGCTCGGTGAGTGAATTACCCGAGAGCGACGCCGGCCTCTCAACCAAGATCCGATGGCGAAAGCGCCTCGCGACACTTCGCAACGAGGCGCGTCTGCTCTCATGAAAACACGCGCGCGCGGCGCGGAAGAACGTGCAGCGGCGCGTGCAGCCGCGTAGCATCGGAGACGGAGCGCTTTTTTCTGTGTTCGTCGCGCAGCCAGGACTCATCGTAGGCAATCGCTACACGCTCACCCAGGTCATCGGCCGCGGTGGAATGGGAGAGGTGTGGAAAGCGCACGATCGCGATCTGGACAGCTCCTGCGCCGTCAAGTTCATCCTGCAGCACCTGGCGTCGGACCGTGGCATCCGCGAGCGCTTCACGCGTGAAGCCAAGGCGGTGGCGCGCCTGCGCTCGCCGCACGTGGTGCACATCCTCGGCGTCGGCGAGGTCGAGCACGTGCCGTACCTGGCCATGGAGTTGCTGGACGGCGAGACGCTGCTCTCCCGCCTCGATCGCATCGGCCGCATGCACCCCGTGGTCACGCTGAAGATGGTAGAGCAAGTGGCGGAGGCGCTGGAGAGCGCGCATCAGGCAGGCATCGTCCACCGCGACCTCAAGCCCGACAACATCTGGTTCTGGTCGGGGCACAAGGTCTTCATCAAGGTGCTCGATTTCGGTGTCGCCAAGACCGGCATGACGACCGAGTCGCTGCAGACGGCGACGGGAGCGCTGGTCGGCACGCCGCAGTACATGAGCCCGGAGCAGGCGCTCGGGAATCGCGACATCGATCACCGCTCCGATCTCTGGTCTCTCGCTGTCATCACCATCGAGTGCCTCACGGGCAAGCGCCCCTTCGAAAGCTCGGGCCT
>Ga0070663_100002654_pt1 | contig 10127 bp, 3 predicted proteins | sample KBSC63metaG_FD_65646 | JGI IMG/M metagenome (GOLD analysis project Ga0070663, IMG submission 65646) | Corn rhizosphere microbial communities from Kellogg Biological Station, Michigan, USA - KBS C6-3 metaG | ecosystem: Host-associated > Plants > Roots > Rhizosphere > Soil ...
ATTTCGGGACGATGCCGCCTGCATACGATCGCGATGCGGCCTCGTTCCAGCTTCCTTTGTTCGGTGAACTCAAAGTACGCGGCGGCACCCTGCGATGGAGCGACGCAGTGTCCGATATGCGCATGGCTGTGGACTGCAGGGCCGCCGAGCCGATGGATGACGCAGCGACGAGCGCTGTATCCGAAATGTCTGCGCGCGGCCTCGAATGCAATGCCCGCGGCACCTGGCACAAAGAGCCGTTCAGCATCGCGTTCCAATCGATGCACGCCATGCCCTGGGTCAACCGCGATCCCAACGGGGCGCGCTCCGCGTTGATCTTGACCGGGAACTTCGGCGACATCCGCGTGACGATGCAGGGCACGGCCGTTGACGCGCTCGGCTTGAGCGGCCTTGATGCACGCGTGGAGGCCGATGGGCTGTCGGTTGGCACGCTGGCGCAGGCGCTGGACCTGCGGCTTGCACCGCGCGCGTCCTTCCACGCAGCGGGAACTTTCAAAAAGGGCAACGCGATGACCTGGTACATCGGGCTTGATCGCCTGCAACTCGGCACCAGCGAACTGAGCGGTCGATTCATCGTCGATCGCACACAGCCGGTACCGCTCATCGCCGGTCGCCTTGAGGGCTTGCACTTGACCTGGGGCGATCTTGCGGAGCCACCTGAACGGTTTGCGAGCGCAAAACAAAGTGTCGACATGCCCGCACTTCGTGCTCTGGATGCTGACCTTGCTGTGGACATCAAGGAAGTTGATTTCGGCGGCAAGTCGCCACTCCAGCCCCTGCGCGGCGAATGGCGGCTCGTGAACGGCCGCGTGACCTGGACGCCGGGCCACGGCCCCCGCAAATGACCCTCTGATGGCATCTTCGAAGTCTGAATGAACGCTTTGAAGATGTAGTCTGGTTACTTGGTTTGTCTTTCATCAGAATCGACGTCACCCCAAGCACGCAACTGCACACGAATCGCCCTGCAATGAAGCACACCGTCAACGCCGTCACCCAGCGAATCCGCGACAGAAGCGCACGAACCCGCGAGGCCTACCTGGCCCGTGTCGAGCAAGGCATCAACCGGCCGCGCGGCAGCGAGCGCATGGGCTGTGCCAACGTGGCCCACGCCTTTGCCGCGCTGCCCAGCGACGACAAGCTGCGTATCGTTGCCGAACGTGCCCCCAACATTGGCATCGTCAATGCATACAACGACATGCTGTCAGCACACCAGCCGTATGAGGGCTACCCCGCCGTGATTCGCGACGAAGCCCACAAGCAAGGCGCCACCGCGCAAGTGGCAGGAGGCGTGCCAGCCATGTGCGACGGCGTGACCCAGGGCCTGCCGGGCATGGAGATGAGTCTTTTCTCTCGCGACACGATCGCCATGGGAACAGCCATTGCATTGACGCACGACGTATTCGATGCAGCGCTGCTGCTTGGCATCTGCGACAAGATCGTGCCGGGGCTTTTGATAGGCGCCTTGCACTTCGGCCATCTGCCCTGCGTATTCGTTCCAGCCGGGCCGATGAGCAGCGGCTTGTCCAACACCGACAAGTCCAAAGTGCGCGAGCAGTTTGCTCAAGGGCTGATTGGGCGAGACAAGCTGCTCGAAGCCGAGTCCGCCGCGTACCACGGCCCAGGTACCTGCACTTTCTACGGCACGGCCAACAGCAATCAGATGCTGCTGGAAGCGATGGGGCTTCACGTGCCGGGTGCTGCGTTCGTTCACCCGCATGCCGATTTGCGTGAGGCGCTGACGCGCGAGGCCGTTCGCACAGTGCTGTCCATCGCTAAGGCCAGACGTTTCACGCCCATTGGCAAGCTGGTTGACGAGCGCGTGATCGTGAATGCGATGGTCGCCTTGCTGGCCACCGGCGGCTCGACCAATCACTTGATCCACTGGGTCGCGGTAGCTCGCTCGGCGGGGATTTTGATCGACTGGACCGATTTCTCCGAGCTGTCCCACGTCACACCGCTTTTGTCGCGCGTGTATCCCAACGGCAGTGCCGATGTGAACCAGTTCCAGGCAGCAGGCGGACCGGGTTTCGTGATTCGCGAGTTGGTGAACAGCGGCGTGATGCATCCAGACGTGGTCACGGTGGCCGAGGGTGGCATCCGCGCCTACACGCGCTTGCCTCAGCGTGAAGGCGAATACGTGAGCTGGGCCGACATGCCGGCACAAAGTGGAGATGAGAGTGTCGTTCGGACGGCAGCAGCGCCATTTGGCGAAACCGGCGGTTTGAAGCTTCTCATTGGCAATCTCGGCCGATCGGTCATCAAGGTGTCCGCGGTGCCCGAAGACCGCCACATCATCGAAGCGCCTGCCCTTGTTTTCGAGACTCAGGAACAATTGCTCGCCGCCTTCAAGGCAGGCGAGCTCGAAAGGGATTTCGTCGCCGTCGTGCGCTTCCAGGGGCCGCGCGCCAATGGCATGCCTGAGTTGCACAAGCTCACGCCACCGCTTGCCGTGCTGCAGGGCAGGGGCTTCAAAGTGGCACTCGTCACCGACGGCCGCATGAGCGGTGCGTCAGGCAAGGTGCCGGCAGCTATTCACGTGAGTCCCGAAGTCTTGGCCGGTGGCCCGCTGGGCAAGGTGCGCAACGGCGACATCATCCGTCTCGATGCGGTGATCGGCACGCTCGATGCGCTGGTCGACGAGAAGGAATGGGCGAGGCGCGATGTTGCGGCATTGAGCGACGAGCAGCGCGACGTGAACTCCCATGGCTTGGGACGCGAGCTCTTCGGCGGGATGCGGCACAACGTGCTGACGGCGGAAGAGGGCGCGGTGACCTGGCTTTGATCTTGGCCGTCCTCGTGGGTCCATTCGACATGGACAGGGCTGATTGAGCCGCTGTATTCCACGTGCAGACCCAAAGGTGAAACGGCTCGATTACATCGGTGCCTTGACCTGATTTGCATCCGCAGTTTCGGGTCCCACATTAGCCAGCGCTAAGCGTCATCTCTCAGAGCGGTCCTTCACTGACACAGGGAAGGGCAGCAGCAACTGCAGTCTCGCAGTTGGCCGGTGGGCTGCAATCGCTGCGCAGCAGCACTTGAATTCGTGACCGCGACCGGCAGCAAGGGTCGTGACTTGCTGACCGGTCCGCCGCATGCTGCGATCACTGCTCTGTCGGACATTCCAGCGTCGGTGACGTGAGGCCACGGCGCAGGGCCCAGACTTGTGTTCAATCAATGTTTGCTTAAGTTCAAGTTCCGAACTTTTTCGCGACGTTTGTCACGCAATCGAAAAATTAGTTGCCGCCAATGTATTAATTGCATAACGTTAAGTTACAGTTGAGACAAGAAAACAAACGTTGGGGCACGCCGAAATGGCCGACGCGAGAAGGGGATTGCTGTGCTTGCAAACCGATGACCATCGGAATCACTGCAACACGCTCAGTTTGTTCAATTTGGGTGGGGTGCGGCATCGACTGATGCGGCGCAGTCGCCTGCCACAACCATTGCCGCAGGTCGACAGCCGAGGCGCATGGTGCGCGGCTCTTTGACGCGGACGGCTGCTGACATTTCAGCCTCTTCCTGATCCTTTCCTCCCCTTTCACCCATGATGCGACTCAGCTCCGCAGCATTGCCTTTGCTTGCCCGCGAAGGGCATATCCGCAATTGCCGCACGGTGCGCTTGCCGCTTGCCTTCGCGGCGGCGCTGCGGCTCATGGGGACAGTGGCGCTATTGCTTCTTTGCTTGTTCGGCTCTGCAGTTGTGCTTGCGCAGACCACCGTTTCCGGCGCCATTGATGCTCATACGCACTGGACCGCGGCCAACAGCCCCTACGTCGTGACCGGTGACCTCAGCGTGCAAGGCGGCGCAGTTCTGACGATCGATGCTGGCGTCACGATCTACATGAGTGCAAACACCGGCCTCCTCGTTCAGTCGGGTGGGCTGAAGCTCAAAGGCACGACCGCCGATCCCGTGCGTGTACTTTCAAACAAGACCCGCCTCGGTCAAGCCGCTGCGCCGGGCGATTGGAACCAGTGGATCTTCAGCGCCGGCACGACCGGCACGCAGCTCGATCACGTCGTGTTCGAACACGGCAAGGGCCTTGTCGTCAATGGCAGTTCGCCGGTCTTCAACTACCTCGACATCCGCAACCAGCAGGGCGTGGCCATTGCCATCGACCTTGCAGCCTCGCCCACCGGCGTGGGCAATCAGGCGAGCGGCAACAACCTCAATGCCATCTCGGTTCCCGCAGGCGACATCGTTGGCAGCGTGCGCTGGGGCTTGCGCGGCATTCCGTATGTCGTTACGGCGGGCACGCTGTCCGTCGGCAGCTCGCCGGCAATCACCAGCGTGACGCCGACCAGTGTCGAGCAAGGCCAGACCGTCACGCTGACGGTCTCGGGTGCGCGCCTGACCGGCGTATCCAGCGCGAGCTTCGACCAGTCCGGACTAGCGCTCACGCCTTTCGGCACGGGCTCGTCCAGCCAGGCCTTCCTGCAATTGAAGGTGGACGCCGCGGCGCCGGTGGGCCAAGCCGCGCTGCGCCTGCAGGTCGATGCGGGCGAACTCGTGTTCCCGAATGCCGTCACGGTGACGCAGCCCTTGCCGGCCATCACGGGCACCGACCCGACGATGGTGCTTGCCGGCACAGGCACCAGCGTCATCGTCGTGACGGGGCGGAACTTCAAGAGCAGCTCGGAGGTTCTGTTTAATTCGGCGAGCGTGGCAACTCAGTTCGTCAGCAGCACGGAACTGCGGGCGACGTTGCCGAACCAGACCGCGACCGGCTCCCTGCAGACCCAGGTGCGCTCGCCCGACCCGATGCGTCCCGGTGAATACCTGCTGTCCAATCAGGTCGCACTGTCGGTGCAGGCGCCGACCCCTCCGTCGATCGGCGTCGAGCCGGCGCCCATTGCGCTGCCGCCTGATGCCAAGCCGCGCGAGGTGACGATCCGCCTGTCCAAGGCCGACTACCGCGACAACACGCTGAACTTCTCGATCTCTGACACCAGCAAGGCCACGGTTTCGCCGGCCAGCGTCGTCATCGCCGCAGGCCAGACGACGGCGAAAGTCACCATCGTTCCGAAGGTCGCGGGCACGGTCAGCCTGGTCATCGACTCGCCGACATTGACGCGTGTCAGCGTGCCGCTGTTCATCACCGCCGACTTCCGCGGTGCCAACACGAGCTTCGCGCCGCCCGTGGGCGTGGTTGTTCAGGCGACACCCGGCAAGGTGACGAAGCAGGTGTCGCTGTCCGATTCCGTGTTGGGCGTGTCGGTCGGCGGCGTGCTGACCAGCGTGAATCCGTCCGCATGGGCTGTCGGCAGCACCGGCGCGCTGACGATCACCGGCTTCGCGATCCCGGCCAATGCGCAGGTCTCCGTCGTGCCGAACACCGGCATCAGCCTAGGTGCCGTGGCGGTGTCTGGTGATGGAACGCAGTTGCAGGTGCCGGTGACCACGACATCCGCCGCGCCGGTGGGCATGCGCCGCATCGTCGTGAAGGACGGTGCCGGCAAGGACATCATCTTTGCGAATCCGGCACGCTCGGCCGTTCAGCTGATGACCGGGCTGCCGACGATCGACTCCATCGAGCCCGTCGTCGCGGCACGCGGCACGCTGCTCACTCTGGTCATACGCGGTCGCAACCTGCAGCAGGGCGCAGTGCGTGTCCTGCCCGACACTGGCATGCGCGTGGACGTGTCGCCGCAGATCAGCGCCGACGGTACGACGCTCACGACCATGATCGATATTGCCGCCGATGCACCGACGGGCGAGCGTATCGTCCAGGTGGTCACCCCGGCCGGTGCATCGAGTTCGACGGTGCTGGCCGCCAACCGGCTGACGGTGGTCTCCGCAGTTCGCAACGCGGTGACGCCGATCGCTTCCCGCTTGGTCGGCGTAGTTGTCGGGGCGGCCGCGACGCCCACCACCGCCACCGTCCAGCCGGGCTCCTCGCTCGTGGGCCTGCTGGTCGGCGCGGGCATCACCGAAGTGACGCCGACAGTCGGCGTCATCGGAACGGACGTGGTCGTCACAGTTCGCGGTGCGGGCCTGCAAACTGTCAGCGGTGTGTCCTTCAATCCGTCCGCCGGCGTAAGCATCATCGGTTCGCCGACAGCGAACGGCCCGGGCACTGATTTGACCTTCACGCTGCGCGTGGATGCCGGTGCGGCTATCGGCCTGCGGCGGCTCGTGCTCACGGCCGGCGGCAAGCCGCTTGCAACATCGAGGCCGACGGATGGTGCCTTCCTTATCTCCGCACCAATTCCGGAATTGACCGCGGTCGAGCCGCAGATCCTGCGCACAGGCAAGCCGGCCGACAAATTCACCGTTCGTGGCCGCAACTTGGCCAACGTGTCCGACGTGCGGATCGAACCGGCAACAGGCATCACCGTCTCGGGACCCTTCGAGGTCAACGCGGACGGCACGGTCCTCACGTTCAACGCCGCGGCTGCAAGCGGCACTGCATCAGGCGTGCGCACGGTCATCGTGACGACGGCCGCAGGTCAGTCGACATCCGTGCAAGGCGGCGGCAACATCATCCGAATCGCGACGCAGGTGGGGCCGACCTACTCGAACGTGATGTCGCCTGCGGTTGGCGTGAACGTCGGCAGCGTGACGAAGCCTCCGAGATCCTTCGATGGAACCATGACCACCAGCGTGGTTGGCGTCTTGGTCGGCGCAGCGTCATCGCCACCTCAATCGATCTCCGCCACGCTGGTGAGCCGCTCGGTCGGACTGATCGTCGGTTCTGCCGCCCAAACCATGGCGCCCACTGGATGGCTGCAAGGCGCTTCGGGCACGATCAATGTGACCGGCCGAGGTCTTGATGCGGTCAATGCTGTGACGGTGGTCCCCGACACCGGCCTTCTGCTGGGCACTCCAACGGTCAGCGATGGCGGTACCGTGCTCACGGTGCCGGTGTCGGTGGCACCCGACGCGCCGCTGGTGCTGCGCGAACTGCGGCTCGCCACGACCAGCGGCAAGCTGAGCTTCGTCAATCCCGAAACCTCGCGGTTCGGCATCGGCAGCATGCCGACGATGAGCTCGGTGTCGCCGATCGTCTTCGAGCAAGGCAAGGGCGCCGTGCTGACCATCCGGGGTACCAAGTTGAAGGGCGTGTCGAGCATCGCCTTCGGACCTGTCGGCGGTATCAGCACGACGTCCGACATCGTCTGGTCGACAGACGGCCTGGGTGAACTGCTGACTGTGTCGGTGTATGTCGAGGCATCGGCGCCCCTTGGCAACCGGGTCGTCCGCCTCGTCGTCCCTGGCGGCAGCACGACCGCGACGCCGTCTCCCGCGAACACCATCAATGTCGTCACGCCGCAATGACGCGACAAGGAACACCCATGTCCATCGCCCGTATGAAATCTCCGACCTCACGCCATTGCGCGGACCCCGTCTTTTCTCACCCTGATCCGAGGAGCCATTCCATGATCAATTCCACTCGCAAGCCCAACCAGGCTCCGAGGCGCGGCGCCTCGGCCGTCTTCCTTCTCGCCACGCTGGCCGCGGCATCGGCACAGGCCGCAGTGAACAGCGGCAGCACCGGTGCAGACGGCGCGCTCAACCCGACGGTGAACACCGAGATCGTCGTGCCCGAATCGGGCATCCTCAACTACACGACCGTCAACGTTCCTTCGGGGGTGACGGTGAAGTTCAAGAAGAACACGGCGAACACGCCGGTGTTCATTCTCGCAAGCGGTGATGTGACGATTGCGGGCAAGATCGACATCAGTGGTGCTGACGGCAAGCCGACCGGAACGTACGGCGATGGCGCACTAGGTGACGACGGTATTCCTGGCGCGGGCGGGCCTGGCGGTTTCGACGGCGGACGCGGTGGCAGAAATGATGCCGCGCAACAGCCAGCAATCATTCGTGGCGGAACCGGCCTCGGTCCGGGGGGCGGCCCCGGCGGGCTCGACGGTGGTGACACCTGTACGTCGATTGGCTACTACCAGTACATCGGTATCGGTGGAGCGTACGCCAACCCCACTTACCAAGCCTATGGCAACTACTACTGCAGCGGCACGCGAACTGTGTTCGCGAAATCGTATGGTTCGGCGCTGTTGCAGCCTCTCATCGGCGGCTCGGGCGGCGGCGGCGGCCGAGGCGGCACCACCTATCCGGGATCCGGTGGCGGCGGTGGCGGTGGCGCAATCCTGATCGCAACCTCGACCACGCTCCGCGTGACCGGAACGATTGACGCCACCGGCGGTGACGGCGGCGGCAATGCCGGGTCGGGCGCAGGAGGCAACGGTGGCGGCGGTTCTGGCGGTGCCATCCGCTTGGTCGCCACGACGATCGCCGGGAATGGGTCGATGTATGCCAACGGCGGGTGTATCAATCAAAGCAATAACCGTCGTCAGGCTTGCGGCAACGATGGCAGCTACAACCAATACGGCGGCTCGGCTGGCCGCATCCGTCTGGAAGCTGAAGCCATTACCTTCAGCGGCACGGCACAACCGGCGTATGCGGCCGATGTTCCCGGCCCGATCTTCATCGCCGAAGCCCCGAGCCTGCGCATCTCCTCAGTCGCCGGCCAGGCCGTTCCCGCGAACCCGACCGGCAATGCCGACGTCACGCTGCCGGCCACGACCACCGCACCGGTCGACGTGGTGTTCCAGACCACCAACGTTCCGATTGGCAACACGGTGATGCTTCGCCTGGTGCCCGCTTATGGTCAGCCGACGGAGGTGCTGAGCCCGGCCATTGCAGGCACCACGAGTGCAGGCAACGCCACCGTGTCCATCACGCTGCCGCAAGGCCCCAGCACGCTACAAGCGACGACGACCTACACGGTGGTCGTGTCCGGAATGCTGGACCTGTCCAACTTCGCGAAGAACGAGAAGGTCGAGAAAGTCGAGGTGACGGTCTCGATGGTTGGCGAGGCCAAGGCCCGCTTGATCACCATCAGCGGCAAGAGCTACGACGTGTCGTACAGCGCGCTGCGCGCCGCCGGCTTCCGAGGCTGAGGCCCGAGGCGGTCGCTGACAAGAAGAGCAACAGGACAAGAACCCGGCTGAACGACGACCATGATGACGACACACGTCAAGCACCACATCGCATCGACGCCTGCGCGTGGCGAATGCGATGGCATGGGCGCCATTCAAACAGGGCGAATCCGATCGCGCTTTCGCCAGGCGATGCACCTGTCGTCTGCCGCGGTCCTGGCAACGGCGAGTCTGAACGCGCTCGCTGCAGACCTCACGATCGACGAGGGCGTCGTTGTCAAGTTCGGCAGCGACGCACAGCTGATCGTTCGCGACCGGCTGAACGCCGGTGCCGGTGTCGTGCTGACCAGCCAGAAGGACGACAGCAACGGCGGGCAGAGCAATGCCACGCCTCAGACGGCTGCGCCCGGCGACTGGCGTGGCCTGCGCATCGAGAAGTCGGCCGCGGCCTATGGCAGCTTGAGCTACAGCGATTTCATCGTGCGTTTCGGCGGGCAGGGTGGCGCGGCATTGTCCCTGCGTGGCATCAGCCCGACCTTGCAGTACGTACAGGTCACGGACAGCAGCACGGTCGGCCTGCGCCTGATCGATGCCGCATCGCCGACGATCACGGGCTCAAGCTTCCTGCGCAACGTGACGGGCCTGGAGGCCAACGGCGCCAGCGTGCCCACGATTGGCAGCACGCAGTTCGTCCAGAACAGCGCTCAGGCGATCCTGAACAAGACGCCTGCTTCGATGATCCAGGCCACAGGCAACTGGTGGGGACACCCGAGCGGCCCGAAGGACAGCGTCGCGAACCCACAGGGGCAGGGCGATATGGTGTCCACGGGCGTGAATTACGCAAGTTATCTTGCCAATGCGCCACTGATCGCCCCGTCGATTCGCCTCGCGGCGCCTTCTGCATTCTTCGAGCAGCGCACTGTCGTGCTCGAGCTTTCCTGCATCAACGCCACTGAATACCGCATCGCTGAAGGAACGGGCTTCAGCGGCATTGCATTCCAGTCGCTCAACAACGGCCGCGCGACCGTCGAGTTCACCGTTTCCGAAGGCGACGGCCGCAAGACAATCTCGGTGCAGTTCCGCAATGCCGGCGGCACCGTGACCACGGCCAGTGTGTCGGGCGGCGTGCTCATCGACACGCAGGCTCCAAGCGTCGCTATCGCGAGCCCCGCACCCGCCAGTGTGATCAGCGCGCCCATCACCGTGGAAGCCTCCGCGAGCGACGCTTC
>Ga0070663_100002655_pt1 | contig 10124 bp, 10 predicted proteins | sample KBSC63metaG_FD_65646 | JGI IMG/M metagenome (GOLD analysis project Ga0070663, IMG submission 65646) | Corn rhizosphere microbial communities from Kellogg Biological Station, Michigan, USA - KBS C6-3 metaG | ecosystem: Host-associated > Plants > Roots > Rhizosphere > Soil ...
AGCTTGGTGCCGCCCGCGGTCAGCTCCTGGGTGCAGCCCGATGGTCCACCGTTGAAACAGTCTTCAGCGGCCGAGCTGCGGTTGAGCCAGTGGTAGCGGTAGAAGTCGGTGTAGCCGCGCACCGAGAAGTCGATCAGCTGCGAGAGGGTGTGGGCATATTCGAGGCCCAGGTCCGCGAAGCGATCCGACTCGTTGCCCTTGGGGTCGTCGAAGTCGCCGACCGGGTTCACCTTGGAGTCGATGTACGGTGTCGCGCGCGTGTAGATGCTGCCGCGCGCGCTGAAGGTGAAGTCGCCCCAGACCAGGCGCGCGTAGCCCGCCGGCACTTCCACGTAGTACGAGTCGTAGGCGACGCCGCCCCAGACGCCCGGCGTGCCGCGCGGGCCGAAGTTCTTGGGCAGGCCGGTGATCGCATCGTCTCCGTACTGCTGCGGACCGAACTCGAAGGCGGGCCCGTCCTGGCGGAAGTACTCGAGGTGCAGCGTGAGCTCCGCCGGCTTGCCGAAGAGCGGGAACTCTCGGCCCATGCCGGCGCCGATGCGGTAGGAGGTGCCCATGCGCTGCAGGTAGTTGGCGCTGGACGGCGAGAGCAGTGAGCCGTCGTGCGAGGTGGGCAGCCCCAGGCCACCTTCCAGGATCAGCCGGACGCCGGAGGAGTCGCTGGCGCGCTTGGTCACCACCTGGATCACGCCCAGCATGGCTTGCGAGCCATAGATCACCGAGCCCGGGCCCAGCACCACCTCGATGTGGTCGATCATCTCCAGCGGGATGCCGAGACCGCGGTCGAAGTATGCCGTGCCGTTCCAGGGTTCGTTGATGGCATGGCCGTCGATCAGCACCAGCACGTGGGCGCCGAAATCCGCGGTCAGCAGCACGCCCCGCGCGCCGATCTCCAGCGCCTGCAGCGGGTTGGTGGTGACCATGCCCAGCGCCAGGTAGTTGATCGCCTCGTCCAGGGAGTGGATGCCCCAGCGCTGCAGATCGCTGGCGGTGATCACGCTGGACGTGGCGGGCGCGGTGGTGGCGGTCTCGCTGCTCTTGGAGGGGGTGGAGACGATCGATTCGGTCAGCAGGGCGTTGAGGTCGGAGGAGTCATCGGCGCGCGCAACGGAGCCGAGCAGGCAGCCGCCAGCCAGGGTGAGCGCCGCGGCGATCCGAGCCGGACGTGCGGGCGAGGGAGTGGCTGTAAGTGGCAACGGACGGTCTCCCCTCATTCGACTACCCTCACGAGTCGCAACAGGTCTGGGTTGAAGGCGACGTTCTGGCGGCGGGCCTGCTGGAGGTTCACGAGCAGCTTGGGGCGGCCCGACTCGCGGGCAAAACCGAGCACCAGGCGCTGCTCGACGTCACCGGGCAGCGCGGCCACGCTCAGCACGTCGACATCGCTGAGCGCGCTGGCGATCTGGGGCACCTCGGAGGACAGCGCTGGCGCGACGTAGATCAACGCCGCATGACGCTCGCGGCAGAGCTTGGCGAGCTCGGCGCCGGAGCTGAAATGCACAATTTCTTCGCTGTGATCGACGCCCCCGATCTTGGGCTGCACGCTCAGCTCCGCGCGGATCTCCTCGCCGAAGCGCTCCGACTCCGCCTTGCCGCTCGCGACCACGATCAGCACCAGCGCGTGGCCGCCGGCGCGCGCGGCGAAATGCGTGTCGTAGGCCGCGACCTTCGCCACCAGCGCCGCCTGCAGGCGCGCCGGGATCTGGACTTGCTCGGCGCCCAGGGGGGCGGCGAACAGCAACACCAGCGCGATCAGTCCCAGCGCCCAGCGCCCCGCTGGCGCGAGCCGTTCCATGGCGAAGCGAACGAAGAGGCGGTGCGAGTGAACGCGGATCTGCGAACGCGGGATGTGTGCCTCCTCGGTGCAGGCATACGGCGTGTTCGCTCGGGACACTTAGCTACGGCTCGCCGTGTCTACGCTCGGTCACGCTCCGGAAATCCCCTCACGCTTATCCATGTCCGGCTGACGCATGTGGCCGTTTGTGTGGGAGGTAACGATGCGCAATCTGAGAGTTGGACTGAAGCCCGGGGTCTTCTTGGCAGTGCTGGGTCTGGCGTGCGGCGAGCCCGACTCCAGCGAACCCGGCGCCTTGATCGCGACCAGCGTCGACGGCCGGGTGGGGTACCTGCTGGATGAGCTGCCCGAAGCCGTGCGCGGGCGCGTCGCGGAGCAGCTGATCGCGCAGCCCGAGAGCGTGTGGCAGGATCGCGCCCACAAGCAGCTGGGGTTGATGAGCTATCGCCTGGTGTTTCGCGATGCCTTCTATGACGAAGAGGACGGCAAGGGGCAGCTGCCGCTGCCGCCGGAGGAGAAGTGGAACGTCACGTTGCTCGGGGCGCCCGCGCGCGAGAGCGTCGACGGCCACGATCTGGTGCTGGTCGACTATCGCTTCGAGAGCACGCTGCTCACCGACGTCGACTCGCCGGCGGCCTCCGACGCCGCGCTGGCCCAGGTCGGCGGCAGCTGGGACGAGTCCTTCGTGCTGCCGCTGGATCCGGAGCTGTTGCTGCAGCGCACCGGCTACGCCTGCATGGATGAGTCCGAGTTTCCGCCCAACAGCGTCGACGGTGAGAACACCTACACCTTCTACGATCAGGAGTGCACGGCGGACGACGAGGTCTGCCACATTACCGAGACGCCCGACTACGACTGTACGGAGGCGCTCGACCTGAGCATCGGTTCGCTCAGCGCCAACCTGCATTTCGAGCGGCTGGCGTGGGACGGGCAGCGGGCGGATCAGGCGCGCGTGGGCAACATCGGCCGCCCCGGCGCCGATCTGCAGGTGATCGGGGAAGGGCTCGACAATCACCGCGTCATCTACCGCTACATCAGCGCCAGCTCCTGCGCGATGAAGGAGAACTGCGTGAGCGGCCTGGGCTGGCGGCGCTTGCTGCAGTTCGACGCCAGCATCAAGAACATCGGCGCCGACGCGCTGAACATCGGGGACATCGACTACTACCTGGAGTCACAGGACACGGCGCTCGCGACGCACAACACGTTCGTGTACAGCGACTGCCACAAGCACTACCACTTCTCCCATTACGGCAAGTTCGAGCTCTCCACGGACCAGACGCGGCTCGGGCGCAAGGAGGCGTTCTGCCTGCAGAGCACCACCCGCTACGGCAATAACGAGACGAGCCCGCTCACTCATGATTACAGCTCCTGCAGCTACCAGGGCATCCAGGCGGGCTGGGGCGACGACTATGGAGCCGGCATCGAGTGCCAGTGGATCGATGTGACCGGCATGGCTGACGCGGCTCCCATCAACGCCAAGCTCGACTTCAAGTCCAACCCCGACCAGTTCCTGTGCGAGGGCGAGGCCGTGCTGAACTCGGAGGATGAGCCCGAGTTCGTGGACTCGGGCTTCAAGACCGATACGGGGTTGGAGGTCGATCGGGCCGCCTGCGATTTTTCGCCCAAGTGGGACGACAACAACGAAGACTCGCGCATGATCCCGATCAACCCGACGGGCGGCCTCGTCACCAACGCCTGCACGCGCGGCCAACTGGGCCCGCTGCGGGACTGCGGCTTCCAGGAGGGTGTCGGTAGCGTCAAAGTTCTGCCCTGCGCGGTGGGCTCCAGCATCACGTTGCACTGCTCGGTCCCCGACGGCGCCGCTCCGGCGGTGGTGCGCGTGTGCGAATACAGTGAGCTGCAGAAGACGGGCGTGGCTTGCGTGTACCGCGACGCGCTCGCCAATCAGCTGGTGGGCGGCAGCGACGTGGCCGTGGAAGTGGCGTGCCCCGACGCCCGGGACGTCGTCGAGGTCGGCGGGCACGTGGCGCTGTACAGCGCCGCGGCGCTGCCGGGCGACAGCGTCCAGCTCGATTGCGTCGCCGAGTGAGGGCCGGTTTGCTGCCGGATCGGCAGCGCGCTTGGTAGTGGTGGCCGGCCGTAGTAAGCGCCGGCCATGAGTAGCTCTCCCCCCGCGTCCCCGGAGCCCGGGCCGCTGCAACAGGCTCCGGAGCAACAGCCGCCCACCGGTCTGCTCGGCCACTGGACGCGCCTGCCGCTGTACTCGCGGATCCTGGTCGGGCTGCTGCTGGGGCTCCTGGTAGGATACCTGCTGGGCCCGAGCGCCTCGGCCTTCGATTGGCCCGCGCGGCTCATCCTGCGCATGCTGGGCGCGATCGCGCCGGTCTTGATCCTGGTGGCCGTGGTGCGCGCGCTGATCACCGCCGAGATCCACGGCAAGCTGGCGCTGCGCATGGCATTCCTGCTGCTCTCGAACACCGTGATGGCGATCCTGATCGGGCTGTTCGTGGCGAACGTGCTGCGCCCCGGCGCGGGCCAGGCGCCGCCCGAGCACGAGGCGGCGCCCAAGATCAAGGCCGACATCGTGCAACAGTTGCTCGACAACGTGCCCGACAGCCTGGTCAAGCCGTTCGTCGAGAACCGCGTGATCGCGGTGGTGCTGATCGCGGTCGCGCTGGGCATCGCGGCCCGCAGCCTCCCGCGCGAAGAACGCCGCCTCGCCGAGCAGCTGGCGTCGCTCGGCTTCTCGGTGATCTTGCGCATCCTCGGCTGGGTGCTGGCGCTGGTGCCGCTGGCGGTCTTCGGCAAGGTGGCGAGCATCGTGGGCGTGAGCGGCTTCGGCGCGTTCCAGCGGCTCGGCTGGTTCGTGCTGGCGGTGCTGGTCGCACTCGCGCTGCAGACGACGTATTACCTGCTGCGCATCCGCTTCGGCTCCTGGGTGCGCCCGATCCCACTCTTGCGCAGCATGCGCGACGCGCTGGTGATGTCCTTCTCGACCGCCAGCTCGACCGCGACCATGCCCGTGACCTACCAGCGCCTGCGCTACCAGGTCGGCCTGCGCGAGCGCTCGGCGAGCCTGGGCGCGCTGGTCGGCTCCAACTTCAACAACGACGGCACCGCGCTGTACGAGGCCATGTCGGCGCTGTTCGTCGCGCAGATGCTGCACGTGCCGCTCAGCTTGACCCAGCAGGTGATGGTGATCTTGACCTCGGTCGTGGCCTCGGTGGGCGCCGCGGGCATTCCCGAGGCGGGCCTGGTGACGATGACGCTGGTCTTCTCGGCGGTGCACCTGCCGCTCGATTTCATCGCGCTGCTGCTCACCGTGGACTGGTTCCTCGATCGCTGCCGCACGATGATCAACGTGCTCGGCGACGTGAACGTGGCCTGCTTGCTCGACGGCAAGCAGCGCGAAGCCGAAGGCGAGGCTGAAGGCGAGGTGGAATCAGAGGCCGTGCCCGCCGCTTCAGCGCAATAGCGCGCACGTGCCCCTCAGTGGTCCAGCGGACTCTTCACGCCCAGTGGGCCTCGGCGCAGCACGTGCGTGTAGATCATGGTCGTGCGCAGATCGTGGTGACCGAGCTTGACCCGCAGCGCACCGGGCAGGTCCACCATGCCGGCGCCGTCCAACAGATCGGACTGATGCAACTCCTTCACCCGGACCAAGTATCAAGATCTGCATGCCGCTGAAATCGATATCCTTCACGCGCAGAGACACGCACTCCAAGAGACGCAGACCGGACCCGTAGAGCAGAGAGGCCATGAGATGCCATGGGCCCGATAGCTGGTCGAATACGGCCTTCACCTCCTCTCTGCCCAACACCACCGGCAGGCGCACAGGTCGCTTCGCATGCACGATGCCCCCCACGAACTCCAGCGGCCGATGCAACACCTCTCCGTAGAGAAACAGCAGAGCGGCAAGCGCTTGATTCTGCGTTGATGCGGTGACCTGACCGTTCGTGGCCAGATGCGACAAGAACTCAGATACCTCGCGCGGTCCCATCTCCTGCGGATGCCGGAGATGGTGATGGACCACGAAGCGACGCACCCAGCTGACGTACGCCTCCCGAGTTCGCGAGCTGTAGTGCCGCAGCATCAGGGCTTCGCTCACACTCTCGAGCAAGGGGCTTCTCCTGCTCTGCCCCGTGGAATCTGAGGTCACGGGTACACTGGGGCAAGCGTTGTGCCAGGGCCCACGGGGCGCTTCTGCAGGCTTGCCACCACCTGAAAGGCGGCGAGTGCCAGGCCTTCGCCGGTGACGTGCCAGGCCTCCATGCCGCTCCGCGGGCGGCGCCAGACCGGATTGCCCATGCCGAGAAAGCAGCGATGGGGAGCTGCGGATGCCGTCGCGGCTGCGAAGGTGCTGCGTTACTATTGTCTTCTGCGAGCTTGCACCGGGGATCCTGTTGAAAGACGGAACTGCGAAGCGCGCGGAAGGGAGAAAGCGGGTTGGAGGGTGGGAGGAGGGAGTTGGGGACGTTGCTCGTCCCGGGGGAAAATGTGGCGGGGGGTGCGGGATAATAGAGAGTTGGACGAAGCCGCTTCGCGGCAGCGTGCGAGCTGCCGAAGCCAAATCTAGCTGAAATCGCATTCACGAGCAAGCGCCCGATCGGTGGGCGCTGCATACGCGAGGAGTGCGATCATGGAAGAGTTACTGGCCAAGATGGAAGCGAGCATGGTGGTGCGCGGGCTCAGCCCGAAGACGCGAGAGGCATACCGCTGTCAGCTGCGACGACTCGCACAGTATCATGGCAAGTCTCCATCCGAGCTGAGTCCGGACGACATCGAGCGGTTTCTCCTGCATTTGACCGACGACTGTAGGCTCAGCGCGGGCACGCGCAATCAATGCGCGAGTTCGCTCTCATTCTTCTATCGGGTCGTGCTGAATCGACCGGACTGTGCGGATCGGATCCCGCGTGTTCGGGGCCATCAGCGATTGCCAGCTGTCCTCAGTGGCACGGAAATCCGTGCGTTGCTGGCACAATTGAAGTCCGTCGTGCATCACACGATTGCGCTTCTCTGCTATGGCGCGGGACTGCGTCTGGGTGAGGCCTGCCGACTGAAGATCGTCGATATCGACTCGAAGCGCGGTGTCATCCACGTTCGCAAGGCAAAGGGCGACAAGGATCGCTTCGTCACGATGAGCCCCCGCCTGCTTGCCGGGCTGCGAGACTGCTGGAAGCAGCGACGGCCGAGAGGGCCGTACTTGTTCGAGGGGAAGACTCCCGGAGAGCCCCTGCACGTCACCTGCTTTCAGAAAGCCCTGACGCTGGCGGCGTTGCGAGCTGGTATCAACAAGAGGGTTTCCCCGCACGTCCTGCGCCATAGCTATGCGACGCACATGATGGAGGCCGGCGTTGATCTGCACAGCATTCAGCTTCAACTCGGCCATGCCAGCATTCGGACGACGACACGATATCTCCACGTCACTCATGCAAGGCGCCAGTCCTTGCCGAGCCCATTGGAGATGCTGGAGAGTGAGGCCGGGGCGATTCTAGGCTAGTCGCTTGACTCATTTTCCGGGGCCCTGCGGGGCGCCCGGAGCGTCGACGCGTCCACGGTACGAGGTCGCGCAGATCATTCGGGACCATGCAGGGCAACTCCGACCGGAATCCTTGTCTGCGGAGCAGCGACAGGTGTTGGCGGCGCTCGCCGCTTGCCGCACCGCCGCTCTCGGCGGGCACGTACAGCTGTGCAGCGGCTGCGGTCATCGGCAACCGCAGTACAATTCGTGTCGCAACCGGCACTGCCCCAAGTGCCAGTCGTTGGCGCAGCACCGCTGGCTCGAAGAGCGCAAATTGCGCATCTTGCCGGTGCATCACTTTCACGTGGTGTTCACTCTGCCGGCAGAGTTGCGCTCGCTCGTCTTGCGAAATCGAAGGGATTTGTATGCCCTGCTGTTTGATGCCGCTGCGCAGTCGTTGCTGCGTCTCGGGCTCGACCCCAAGCGCCTGGGTGGGTTGCTCGGCATCACCGCCGTGCTTCATACGTGGACGCGCGACCTCAACTTTCATCCTCACGTCCATTGCGTCGTGACGGGCGGAGGTCTCCATCCCGATTCCAACCGCTGGGTGAAAACCCGGCCTGGATACCTGTTTCCCGTTCGCGTTCTCGGTCGTCTGTTCCGAGGCAAGTTCTTGTATGGCTTGCGCGCTCTCTACGATGCTGGAGGCCTCCGCTTCGGCGGTAGCTGTCAGTTGCTCTCGGACCCACGAGTTTTCCACGAGCTTTTGGAGGCGCTGTATCGCAAGCGTTGGGTCGTCTACAGCAAGCCACCGTTTGGCGGCGCTGAAGCAGTTTACGCCTATCTCGGTCGCTACACGCACCGCGTTGGTATCAGCAACGCCCGCCTGCTCCACGTCGACGCCAACACGGTGCGCTTTCGCACACGCCACGAGCGGCAAGCCACGCTCTCCCCACCTCAGTTTCTCCGCCGCCTGATGCTGCACGTGCTGCCGAAGGGCTTTGTCCGCATTCGACACTTCGGTCTGCTCGCGCCATCCAATGTCCAAACACGTCTCCAGCGATGCCGTCAGGTCCTCGACGTGGCTGCGGTGCTTCGCGAATCCCCGCCAGCCGCGTCCGTTGCCTCCGAACCGATGGCCCCGGATGTCCCCGCCTACGTCCTCCACTATTTTCGCCTAACCGGCATTGACCTGCACCAATGCCCCGCATGCGGTCAGCGCAAAGTCCGCTTCCTGCCGCTCGAGCGCTCCCGAGGGCCACCATGACCCTTGCGCGCGACGACTTGTCAGCGCTCCGGCCCCTGACCACGATCCAGCAGGCTGCGGCCGTGCTCCATCCAAAGCGAGATTGTCCGCGTCAAATCCCGCAGATCCGTTCACTGCCGGTGCCGTTCGATGGCCTTCGTGCCGGGCAGTTGTTCGTCGAGCAGCGCCGGAGATTCCGCTGCAAAACCCTTCTCTCCCCATAGCGGCACGCCACCGCCTCGGGCCGCGAAGCGGCTTCGTCCAACTCGACGTTTGAGTGACCGCCGGATGCCGCCTTCTTGAGCAGGCTCCGCCTCGACAGGCGCTCGCTCAAACGCCTACTAGTTCGGCAGACAGCATCGGTGCCGGACGGAGCGTTTAGGCTTCGTTGGCCAACTTCAGTATCGCGTCGCGAGTTTGTTCCGAGAGTCGAAAGCCGAGTTCCGTTAGCCGCGAGACCAGGGGTGCTACCGTCGGTATGTGTCCAGCTGCCTTCGCCTTGACCAGGACGCCGAGTGTACCGGTGAGCGTGACACCAACGATCTGGGCGTGACGACGAGCGAGTCCATCGTCAAGGATGAGCAGGGCGTTGCGCTCGTGGGCGATGGCGATCGCCTCAGCCTCGCCCTTTCCGAGATCGGTGGCCAATGCCAGCAATGCCAACGTGGGCGACGAGACAACTCGTGCCCAAGGAAGAGCGGCAACATTCGGGACGTCGTGTCCTGCAGCGCGCCCGGCGGTGAGTTCCTCGACTACGCTGACGGGAACGATCACTTGCGAGTACAGCACGGGCAGCAGATCGATGCTGCCGAGCTGGTGCAGATATAGCAACGGCGAGGTGTTGCTGACAACTTCACGCATTGGCGAGGTCGCTAGCGAGGTCCGAATTCGTCTGCTGGAACGTCTCGACGCCAAACTCGTTGAGCTTCGCGAGAAACGCAACGCGAGGGACGCCAGCGAGCTCGGCTGCTGCGCCCGACGATAGCCGCCCGAGTTCAAACAGCTTCATTGCAGCGGCCATTCGAAGCTCGACGGCCGCTTTTGCTGCGTCGAGCTTGAGCGCGATGAGCGTTGCTTCCGGGATATCGATGGCCACAGAACTCATGTCGTCCAGGATACCGCGGTCCGCGTCCCCCGGGTAGGCAGGTGCACCACTTTGGGGCGGCCGCGTGGCCCGCCGAGCCCGCACGTGTGCTTTGTGCGCGCCGAACGGGGTCTTCCCCGAGCGGTCAAAAGGACGCGGCCCGAGGTCACCTCGTCCAGTGCCGCGCTGCACGAGAAAGAGCGGCGCCTGAGTCATGGCAGCCTCGATAGGCGCTACCAAAACGGGACTCTCCACTTGTGGACGTCGCATGCCGTCCGCGAACCACAGTAGGAGCCAAGTCGAATGCCGATGCCTGCAATCGTCTGACGCTGAGTTCATGTTCACTCACGTTGAGCAGCCATACAGGACTGCTGCCGAACTCGGCCGTTGAAGCTGACGTGGCCCTCAGTCGCTGCGCTCCTTCGGGCCCACGCAGCTTAACGCCGGTCGTTGAGGGTGTAGAAAAAGCCCGGAAGGGCTTCAAAACCGGGATCTGGATGGATAGAAGAGTCATCGGACGGCAGAACGGCAGAACGCGGAGCGGGACCGATGGCGAGATACAAGGCGTACGACCTGA
>Ga0070663_100002656_pt1 | contig 10123 bp, 5 predicted proteins | sample KBSC63metaG_FD_65646 | JGI IMG/M metagenome (GOLD analysis project Ga0070663, IMG submission 65646) | Corn rhizosphere microbial communities from Kellogg Biological Station, Michigan, USA - KBS C6-3 metaG | ecosystem: Host-associated > Plants > Roots > Rhizosphere > Soil ...
CTCTAGCTCTAGCTCTAGCTCTAGCTCTAGCTCTAGCCCTACCTCGACTAGATGCTGTCCCTCCGCCTCAAAATCACCAAGATCGACCCCAGCACGACCACCATCATCGCGCTCAGCACCGCGATCGGCAGCCAGGTCGACTCGAAGGCGGTGAAACCCCAGGCGCCGGTCAAGCTGTCGCTGGCGATCTGCGCGGGCGCGCAATGGAACTTGCCCCCGCTGATGAAGTTGTCGACGCTGTTCAGATCCGGGCGCTGCAGATCCATGATCCACGCCGGGTCGTTCTGCACTGCGATGCGCTCTTGCGCGACCAGCCCTTGAAAGCCCCAGCGCGCCGGCATCAGCAGCATCGGCCATTTCAGCAGCTCATTGGTGGTCATGGGAACCATCAAGCCACCGAGCACCACCTGCGGGATGAGCGCGATCGGGGTGAGCGCCATGGCCGCTTCGCTGCTCACCACCACCGTGCTGAGCAACAGGCCGATCGCGACCGAGTTCATGCCGGTGGCGATCAGTGTGAGCAGCCCGACGCCGAACGAAGGCAGCCCGCCGCTGAAGCCGAGCCCGAAGGACAGGATGCCCAGCAGCACCGTGCACTGCACCACGGTGATCAGGCTCAAGAGCAGGAACTTCGAGACCACGTAGTTGAACAGGCCCAGGTTCACCATGCGCTCGCGCACGTAGATGGCCCGCTCGCTCACGATCTCGCGCGCGGCGTTGCTGGTGCCGAACCAGACCGCGGTCACCGCCACGAAGAAGATGGCCACCGTGTTGTCCTGGGTGGCGTGCATGCCCTCGAGCAGGTTACTGCCACCGTTGTTCCCGTTGCCAGAGCGGGTGGCCAGCTCCTGCATGGCGCCCAGGCACCAGAAGGGGATGGCCTCTTTCTGCTTGCCGAACACCAGCGCCAGCAACGCGCCGATGATCGGCGCCTGTAGCAACATGATCGCCATGCCGCCCACGTCGCGGACCTTGATCTTGAAATAGCGGCTGAGCAGCTGTGAAAACTGCCCCTGCGTGTTCGGCCGCATCGGCACGGCGGTGCTCTGCGTGCCCGCGCCGACCTCGCGCTTGCCACTGAACATGTTGCGAAAGGTCGCGTTCTGGTCGTTGAAGAACTCGGCGTGCCACTGGCGTGCTGCCGCCGCGCGCGCTTCTTGCCGCGTGGCGCTCGGGTTCTGGGTACGCATCTGCTCGAACAAGGGCTGCTCGCGGCGCAGCAGCATGTCGAACATGTCGCGCGGATTGTCGATCGTGTTCGGCTTGCCTTGTCGCTCCAGCCAGCTGCCGAAGAAGCGGTACGCGTCGGGCTGCGTGGGCCCGAAGAAGATGGGCACGCCGCCCAGCCCCATGATCAACGCCAGGTTGAACTTCTCGAACTCGTCCTTGGCGGGTTGGTGGATGGTGGTGATGATGGTCTTGCCGGTGGTGCGCGCCAGCTCCGCCAGCAGCGTGACCAGCGCGGTCGTATCGTCGGCGGCGAGACCGCTGGTGGGCTCGTCCAGGAACATGATCACCGGATCGGTGACCAGCTCCATGGCGATGTTCACGCGCTTGCGCTGACCGCCGCTCAGCACCTTCTTCTCGGGCTTGCCGATCTGCAGATCCTTGACGTTCTCCAGGCCGAGCTGCTGCAGCGTGGTCAGCACGCGGCGCTCGATCTCTTCCTCCGAGTAGTCCGGCGGCAGGCGGAACTTGGCGCTGTAGCGCACAGCCTCCCAGACCGTCAGCTCCGGGTGCACGATATCGTCCTGCGGCACGTAGCCGATCGAGCCGCGCAGCGCATCGTAGATGCTGTGCAGGTCCTCGCCGTTGATGCGCACCTGGCCGGCGCTGGGCCGCAGATAGCCGTTGAGCGTCAGCATCAGCGTGGTCTTGCCCGAGCCGCTCGGCCCCATCAGCGCGATGAAATCGCCGGGCAACGCCTTGAAGCTGACGTGGTCGAGCAGCACCTTCATCTGCCCGGTACGGTCGCGGTCCGGCACCTCCAGCAGCAGATCCCAGGCTTCGATCTCGTACAGCGCGCGCCCCTCCCAGGAGGCCGCGTCGTCGATCACGACCGCGACCTCGCGCGCCTCGGACTGGATGCGCAACGGCATCGGGCCGATGAACACCTTCTCGCCGGCCTTGACCGCGACGCGCTGGTTCGCGGCGATGCGCTGGCCGCGCACGAAGGTCCCGTTGGCGCTGCCCTTGTCCTCGATGAAGATGCCGCCCTCGGCCTGGTGCAGCACGGCGTGGTGGCTGGACACCTGGGGGTTCGAGATCTGGATGTCGTTGTCCGGCGTGCGGCCGATGGTCTTGCTCTGCTGGGGCGGGCCCCCCATGGAGAACTGGCCGACGATGGTCTTGTGGCGCACCGCGGGCCCGGCCAGCTGGGGCCGTGACACAGTGCCCTCCACGCGCGCGCCGGCGGGGGAGGGCGCGGCTGCTTCGCTGGCGGGCAAGGCGCGGCTCAGCTCGTCGAGCAGCGTGACCGCGAACGGTACCGGGCCGAGCCGGACGATCGCGCCGGCGGGCAGCGGCTTGGAGACGCCGGTCTGCAGGCGGTCGTGATCGATGAAGGTACCGCTGCTCGAGCCCCGATCGGTGATCGCCAGCGGGGCGCGAGCCAGGGTGGCGTGCTGCCCGGAGACGACCGGATGTTGCACAACGATGTCGTTGCGCGCCGGATCGCGGCCGAGCCGGAGCTCACCGGGGCTCGCCGGTGCCTGGCCGCGGCTCAGCAGCATCAGCGTGATGGCAGGGTGGGTGAGCGGCAGGGCCGCGCCTTCACCCAGCACGAAGCTGGTGATGAAATCGAAAGGCCGCTCCTCGTTCGCGCCGAGCGCCTCCCCGCCCGCCCGCGTGCTGCCGCCGGCGTTGATCAACACCAAGCTGCCGTTGGGCTTGCGCTCGATGCGGGCGTGCACGGGCTGCACGCCGGGTCCCCCGAGCCGGATATCGGAGCTCGGGCTGGAGCCAATGCTGATGCTCTGCTTAGCGAAGCCTGGAATCATGACGCCTCAGTCGACTTTATAACGCCCCACCGTACCGGAGCACCACCAGCGTCAGATCGTCGCGCTGGCGGGTCGTCCACGAGGCGAGCTCGGCCAGGATGTGGTCGCGGATCACCACCGCGGGATGCTGCGCGACGCTCTCCAGGCCCCGGCACAGCCGCTCGACGCCGAACAGTCCCAGCTCAGAGTTGCGCGCCTCGATCACCCCGTCGGTGTAGAGTAGCAGCACGTCACCGGGCTCGAGCCGGCAATAACCGCTCTCGACGGCGCCTGGCGCCGGTGTGGCCGAGATGCCCGCCCACAGCCCCGGCGTGGGCACGCGCTCGCAGCGGCCCAGCTGCGCGCGATACACGACCAGCTCCTCGTGTGCCCCGGCGAACTCCAGGCGACCATCGACATGGTAGCGCAGCAGCGTGAGTGTGGCGTGCTCGTCCCGCTGCAGGCGCCGGCGCACGTTCTCGTGCAGCACGGCGTTCAGCGCCGTCCAGGCCTGCGCCGGCGTCACGTTGGGGTTCACGTGGGTCGTGGCCGCCACGATGCTCTGGATCATCAACATCACGAGGCCGGTGTGCAGGCCGTGCCCTGCCACGTCGCCGATGCCCAGCCAGCAGCCATCGGGGCAGGGCAGGATGTCGAAGTAGTCGCCGCCCACCTCGGTGGTGGGCTGCATGCTGGTGGCGATGTCCAGGCCCGGTACGTGCGGGTCCCGCGGCAGGATACCCGTCTGGATACGGGCCGCGATCTCCAGCTCCTGCGACATGCGCGCTTGCTCGGCGCGCTGACGGCGCGTGGCCTCTTCCACGATGCCGCGCGCCAGCTCGATCGCCTTGAGCGCCGTGCTGATCAGCTCGGGGATGGTCTGAAACAGGAAGCCGTCGCGCGAGCCGATCTCGATCGCGCAGAAGCCGAACGGCTGCTCGTTGAAGAACAGCGGCTGCACCATCATGCTGTGGCGCCAGGACGGCCGCAGATGCGACGGTACGACGTCGCCGGTGCGGAACGGCAGGTCGTTGCCCTCGGGGCGCAGCTCCTTCTCGTCGTCATACGCCAGCACCAGCTCGGAGTAGTCCTCGGGACCGGGCTGCCCCGCGTATTGCGCCACGTACAGGCTGGAGATGCGCAGGTTGGGCAGGTGGTTCGCCAGCGCCCAGCGCAGCGCGCGCAGATCGAGCGCCGTGCGCACGTCGACGCTCATCTCCTCCAGGTTGCGCATCAGCACATCCTTCTCCAAGCGCTTCTTGGCCTGGGAGTGCTCGGCCAGGCCGCTGATCAGGATGTGCGCGCGCTCGAACACGGTCTCCGCGCGCAGCCAGGCGCGCACCGACCCTGCCAGCGTGCGCACGCTCTCGCAGCGCAGCTCGGCGACGGTATGGTGCCAGGCGGCGATGCTGCCCAGGTGCGCCGCCTGGCGCACCACGCCGTCCACGGCCATGATGAACTGGCGCTCGCTGCCGCGCTGCAGATCCGCGAGCAGCGCGTCCACCAGGCGTTCGGCAAAGTTCGGATCCAGGCCGTCCTCCGCGGCGGCCTGTTCCAGGGGCGGCATGGAACGCTGGACGGCCCGGATCCAGGCGTCGCGGCGATTGCCGAGCGTGCTGAGCAGCGCCTGGTCAGAGTCGGCCTCGTCCAGCTCCAGATCCGGGCGCGGCCCCACGCAGCCGCACGACTCGCGGATCATGATCGTGGTGGGCAAGAACACGGGTGTGGTGTCCACGCTGCCGTGCAGCGCAGCGAGCACGCGCCGCACCGCCAGAATGCCCAGCTGGCGCGGCGGCTGCCGGACCGTCGTGAGCGGAGGCGTCACGAAGCGCGCCGCCTCGATGTCGTCGAAGCCGATCAACGCCACGTCCTCCGGCACGCGCAGGTTGCGGTTGGCGAGCTCATCCAGCGCGCCCAGCGCCATCCAGTCGTTGCCCGCGACGATCGCGTCGCAGCCGCCCCGGTCGCGCGAGAACAGCGCGGCCACGGCGCGCGCGCCAGACGGCGGCGTGAAGTCGCCGGCCAGCACCAGCCGCTCGTCGTAGGGAATGCCCGAGTCGCGCAGCGCCTGCCGGTAACCCTCGAAGCGCTGCACGGCCTCGCTGTTCGGTCCCGAGATGAACGCGACGCGCCGGCGTCCGTGCTTCTCGATCACGTGCAGGGTCAGCTCGCGGATGCCGCTGCGATTGTCGACGCTGAGCGAGGCGATGTTCGGGCGCGGCGCGCCGATCGTGCACAACGGCAGTGCGGAGAAGCGCTCGAACAGCTGCTCGACCTCGGCGCTGTCCTCGCTGGCCATGGTGCCTGGCACCAGGACGACCGCGTCGAGATCCGCCGGCCCCACCAGGTTGTAGACCAGGTTCCGCGGATCCATGGTGTTGGTGAGGCCACCGGCGAAGCAATACAGATCCACGCCGTGCTCCACGCACTCATCGTGAGCGCCGAGCACGATCTCGTTCTGATAGGTGTAGTCACCGCCCCGCAGGAAAATGCCGAGCCGCGGTTTTTGTCTCAGCTGCCGCGACATCTACCCCGATCGAACGACCACAAAACTGGTCTCCTTTAGCGGGATTGCCCCCCTCGAGCGCCGGGCCACCGCTGACCCAGCCACGGTCTGTTGCCCTTCTGCGACCGCCTCCAGCGGACAGAGATCGCAGAAATGGGCTGCGAAACGCCATTTTATGACGCGGCGGACGAGGCGTTTTTCGAATTCCGAAATCTGCGCTGCGGGATCTCGCCGCCCGTCAGTCCAGCCGGATGCTGAAGTGCACCGGCCCAAAGCGCAGCTGGCTGCCTGCGTCCAGCGCCGTCCAGGCGCCCGCGGGCAGGCGTGTCTCATCGACGAAGGTGCCGTTGTTGCTGCGCTCGTCCCGGATCCAGAGCTGGCCGCCCTCGACCTTGAGCGAGGCGTGCACGCCCGAGACGCCGGGGTCCGTGAGCAGCACCACGCATTTGCTGTCATCGCGCCCCGCGCGCACCTCGCTGCCGGCGGTGACGGTGAACACGCCGGCAGAACCTTGCAGCGTGGCCTGCGATGCGGTGCGTCGCGGCGCCGGGGCAGGAGCTCGTGGTTGCGGCGCCGGTCGCGCTGCGCCCTTGCGGTTGCCGCCGCGCAGCAAGACGACCACGAGCAGCGCGAGCACGGTCAGCGCGAACAAGCCGCCCAGCGCCCACACCAGCGGGAAGGGCGCGGTCGTGGCCTTCAGCTCCAGGATCGTGTCGGCGGTCGCGCCGCTGGTGCGCGCTGCCTTGTTGTCGACCACGATCAGACGCGCCACCGCGCGCGGCCCCGAGCCTTGGATCAGCTTGTCGGAGCTGGGCGCCTCGAACTCCACGAAGGCGTCGGCGGCCTCGACGGCGGTGCCGCGCATGCCCTGCGCGATCAACTGCTTCTGCGCGCGCCGCGCCGACTCCAGATCGGCCGTCTTCAGATCGGCGGGCGGCGTGCTTCCGGTCGGCAGAAAGTAGACCTCGGCGCGGTTCTTGTCGCCGCCCCAGCAGAAGTCACCGAACACCTTGAAGCGCCCGCCCGGATATACACCGTCGCCGATCTGCGCCTTGGTCTGGTCGACATCCACGTCCAGCGGCCAGGTGGAAGGGTCGATGCCGATCGGCACGTCGTCGAAGGTGGTGTCGCCCAGGATCGGCGGATTGACGTTGTTGAAGACCAGCTTGAACGACTGCGTGATCTTCGGGGCGATGCAGCTCATCTTCCACTTGACCACGTGCATCGTGGCGAAGCGGCTGCGCACCGCGTTCACGATCGCGTCCGAGCGCCGCGACTCGCCCTTGCGCATCACGCTGAAGAACCCGCCGATCTCGGGGTTGGCGAGGTTCTGCATGAAATCGAGCGAGTTGCTGCGGAACTCGTCGTAGGTCGAGTACGGGAAGTAGATGCTGATCACCGGCACGGGCGTCTTGGGCAGCGCCGTGTTCTCCGGCGGGAAGCGCCCCGTGCTCATGTACTTGGCCAGCTCCAGCGCTCCCGGGCCGCTGGTGGACGGATCCGTGCCGCCGAAGCCGCTCGACAGCACCACCATCGCCTGATGCATCGGCACCTTCACGGTGCCCCCGACGTTGCCGAGCGCCTTGAAGGCGTCCGTCGCAGCCGTCTTGATGATGGTGAGCAGCGAACGGTTGCGACCCTGGCTCGGATACGGGTCCTTCATCGAGTCGATCAGCTTCTGCGCTTGCGCTTGCTGAGACTGCGCCAACCACTGCGAGTCGCGCACGACCTGCCGGTCGTTGAAGAACATCAGGTTGACGATGTCGTTCGGCGCCATCGCGGCCACAAAGCGGCTCGCCAGCGCGCGCGCGTCCTGAAACGACGCGCCCATGCGCGAGTCGGCGTCGATCAGCACCAGCCAGGCGGTGCCGACGCCGGGCTCGCGCCCGCTCTCTCCCCACTTGGCGCTGCTGATGTACTTGGCGGGGCGATCCATGTCGTCCACGCTGACCGCGAAAATGGCGTTCTTGGCGGGGAAGGGGAACGAGGTGTAGAGCGCGTTGGGCTTCTCCAGCGCCTCGCTCATGCAGCCGAGCTGCGCGTCACCGCTGAGCCGCGCGCAGTCCTCGATCGCGTCGCTGATGCGCTTGCTCTGCGAGATCTCGATCACCGTGGTGACGATCGGATGGCCGCTGTCCAGGCTCGCGCGCGGGTCGACGCGCAGCAGCTTGGCCTCCGGCGCCGCCTGCACTTGCAGCGAAGTCAGCAGCGAAGCGAACAAGACCAGCGCCACGACCCAGAGCCGGGCCAGAACCGCGAGCGGCACCAGAGCCGCGCGCGCCACCGAATGCCCCGAAGAACGGCTCACCGCCAATGAAAGCATCACACCATCCTGCCGTCTGAAAGTTAGAGATAGGCGCTCAGCCGGCCGCCGAGGGCACGCCGGGAAGCGCATAGTTGGAGTCGATCACCTTGAGGATCGTGTTGAACAGACCGAAGCGCACGCGGTCGCCGTCGCGCAGCTCCCAGCGCTGACCCGGGGCGAGCGCGTTCTCGTTCACGAACGTGCCGTTGGTGCTGTTGTGGTCCTCGACCACCACGCGACCGGGGCGCGCGGCGGCGAGCAACACCGCGTGCAGGGACGAGGTGGTGGGGTGCGCGATCTCGATCTGCACGCCGCTCGCCGCGCCCTGCCGACCCACCACGTTGCGGCCCTGATGGATGGGCCAGTACTGGCCGAGCTCCACGTTGTCGAAGCTCACCAGGAACCCGACCAGCACCCGTGGCGCATCGAGCGCGAGCTCCAGCGAACGGCCTGTGCCGACGGGATCATGGCTGCCCGAGGGCGGACGCAGATTCGCAGGCCGCGCCGCGGGGCTGCCAGCAACAGGGTTGGCGGCGATGGGGCTGCTAGCGGCGGGGCTGCCGGTCGCAGGCGGTGGAGGTAAACCAGGGCCGCCGGGCACCACCGGCGGCGGAGGCAGCCCCGCACCGGGCGGCGGCGAACGCCCCTCTGCCGGCGCACGCTGCGCGGCGGGAGGGACCATGGCCACCATCGGAGCGCCGCACACGACGCAGAAACGCGCGCTCGGCTGGTTGGGCTCGCCGCACTGGTGGCAGTCACGCATCATTAAGCAACCCACCCGGGCTTTCTGCTGTACGGTGGATCGCCCATCAGCATAACCGCGACCCCCTGCGCGCTGCCAGGATCCAGCGCGCCCTACGGCCCTTCCAATCACTGCTTCGGCCACAGGTCGAACAGGGCTCGGTACCCAAAGCCACCGCCCGGCTCCAGGAGTGCCCACCGTGCCGCGGTCGCTGGCGTCCCAGGCCTCCCGGACGTCAGCGCCCCGAGGGGTCGCCCAGGACCTCGAGGCTGAGGCCCGGCCCACAAAAGTCACAAAACGCCGTGCGCGCGCCCAAGTTCATTGGCGCGCGCAGAGCGTCTCCCGATATCGAAGCCCGGAACGCGCCGGGCTCACATGCCGAAATCAGCGGTCGCGCTGATCGCGGACGCGCGAGGCCTTGCCGCGCAGGTCGCGCAAGTAGAACAGGCGGGCCCGGCGCACGACGCCGCGAGAAACGAGCTCGATCTTGTCGAGGCGCGGGGTGTGCAGCATGAACGTGCGCTCCACGCCCACGCCGAAGCTGGTCTTGCGCACGGTCACGGTGCTGCGGGCGGCGGCGCGGTGACGCTTGATCACGATGCCCTTGAACACCTGGACGCGGAGCTTGTCGCCCTCGACGATGCGGTAGTGGACCGCCACGGTGTCCCCGACGCGAAAGTCCGGAAGGTCCTGGCGCAGGTTGACAGCTTCGAGCTGGGCGATTTTACTGGTCGTAATCATGACGTTTTTTCCGGACGGTTCGTGCTCTGTCACCTGCTGCAGGGCGCGGCCAATCGGCGGCCGCCCGTCCCGAGCAAGCGGGCGGTGCATTATGCAGGCGCAAAGCCGCCCGTCAACGCATTCCGGCTAAGAATTCACAGACAGGAAATGTAGGTTTGGCCTCGTGGCCACACGACGGAGGCCGCCTTCAGCGCGACCGCTGAACGGCCTCCCCGGTGGAAAGCCTTGACGATCACCGGCCGCAGCGATACAGGACGCGCCCCCATTGGGACGTCTGGCGGGCAAAACCCGCATTCTTTCAGACAGCATCTCTCAGAAATCTCAGACAGAGCGTGGAGCGCACGAACGATGAACCAGTATCCCGGCGTATTGGGCCGCAAGCTAGGCATGACGCAGCTGATTGCGGAGGACGGGACGGTCTCCTCTTGCACGGTGATCGAAGCGCGCGCCACGGTGGTGGGCAAGCGCACCGCTGACAAGGACGGCTACGATGCCGTGATCCTCGGCATCGATGACGTCAAGGAGAAGCACCTCACCAAGCCGGTGCTCGGCAGCTTCAAGGCCAAGAACCTGAAGCCCACGCGCGTCCAGCGCGAGTTCCGTTGCAGCGCCGAGTACGCGGCCAGCATCGAGGTCGGCTCTGTCATGGCGCTCGATCAGCTGTTCGAGCCGGGGCAGTTCCTCGACGTCGCGGGCGTGTCGCGCGGTCGCGGTTTCCAGGGCGTGGTGCGCCGCCACAAGTTTGCCGGCGCCGTGCAGACGCACGGTACCCACGAGTATCGCCGCCACGGTGGCTCCATCGGTACCAACATGACGCCGGGTCGCACCAAGCTGGGCATGAAAATGCCCGG
>Ga0070663_100002658_pt1 | contig 10120 bp, 12 predicted proteins | sample KBSC63metaG_FD_65646 | JGI IMG/M metagenome (GOLD analysis project Ga0070663, IMG submission 65646) | Corn rhizosphere microbial communities from Kellogg Biological Station, Michigan, USA - KBS C6-3 metaG | ecosystem: Host-associated > Plants > Roots > Rhizosphere > Soil ...
CTATCGCCGAGCCCAGAAACTTCGCGATGCCGATCGGCTTTTCAACGATCGTAGCGGGCGCTGCACTCGTCGGCCTCGGCGAACGTACCGAAGGCTCGATGATGCTCGCACGCGTGCTCGACGACCCTAAAAATGCCGTTCCGGCGAACTGGCGTCCGTTCCATCAGGTCTGTCTTGCACTCGCCGATTTCGAAGCCGGCGACGCGGCGGCGGCACAGTCGCGATTGGAGCGCACCCTCGCGTACGCCGGGGAACTCGGCGGCTGCATTGCTGAACCCGAGATCCACCTCGCGCTGGCTCGCATCACCGGTACCGAGGATGCGACGCGTGCGCTCGAGTATGTCGAGGCCGCCGCCGAGCACGCGCGTGCATCGGGATCTCTGCTACTCGAATTGCGCGCCGCCGTAGAACGCACCCGCCACGCCCCTCGTTCCGATCGAGCCGCTTACGCGGACGCATGTTTGCAACTCCAGGCCCTTCTCGATCGCTTCACGGGGGATGACGACGACTGTCTGGATGTACGCACAGCGCGGGCAACGATTGAGAGGTTGAAGGGAAGTGGGGTTACGACCGGGTTTTAGTTTATGCAACAGAGGCTGGTGCTCGACGAGACCGAGGCACCGGTATCTAAGGTCTTTGAGGTCAAAACCAAGGTGCTCGAGAGTTTTTTCAAGATTGCCGACGCGGGCCAGCGAAGCGCATTTGTCGACCGGCCTATGATCTACGTGAAGCCCAACATATCTTCACCGGGGGTTACGCGCTAGACCTCGCTGATCGGCGCCTCGGTCGCCGGTGCGCCGTTGTGCGTCTCGGACTTGTGCGGGACGAAGATCCCGACCGCAAGCGCGAGCAACGAGAACACGAGCGACTCGACGCCCGCGTAGCCGGATCCGTAGCGGCTGAAGATTCCGGTCGAGATCGGTGGCGCGAGAATGCCGGCCGCCGAGTCGAGCGACGAACTGACACCGAGCACGGTGCCCTGATCGCGCTCGTTCGCGGTATTGCTGATCATCGCCGTGATACCGGAGCTCGCGAGCGATTGTCCGAAGGCGAAGAGCACCATCACGCCCGCCATCGCCCCGATGCTGTGCACGAACGGCACGAACGCGAATCCCACGATCAATGCGGCGATGCCGAAGTTGGCCATGCGATAGTCGCCGGTACGCTCGGAGACGCCGCGCACGGCGAAGACGTTCATGAAGACGCCGACGAGCGCGAAGGCCGAGAATGCGTAGTCGGTCTGGGTCTGGCCGAACCCCAGCTGCGCGGCGAAATAGAGCGCGATCACCAGATACCAGCCATAGAGCGCCATCGAGACGGCGGCCTTCTGCAACAGGATCGGACGGAAGCGCGGGTTGCCGAGGGTCCGCATGATGTCGCGGAACCCGACCGACTCGCCGTCCTCGCGCTCCGCTTTGCTCCGAGACTCGGGCAGCATGACGGCCGTGATGGCGAGCGTGACGACTTGCAACGCCGCCGCGGCGAGGAACGGTCCTGCGAATCCGAACTTGAGGAAGGTGACGGATCCGATCAGCGGGCCGAAGACCATACCGCACCCGAACATCGCGCCGATCAATCCGAACGCGCGCGAGCGCTCTTTCGGCTCGACCAGATCGGCGACGTAGGCCTGGGTGACGCCGATATTGCCGCCCGACGCGCCTTCGATGATGCGCGCGATGAAGACGATCAGGATATTCGGTGCAAATGCAAGCATCACCCAACCGATGATGGCGCCGATCTGACTGATGATCAGCACGCCCTTGCGTCCGATCCGGTCGGAGACGTTACCCCAGATCGGCCCCGAGATCAGCTGGACGAGCGAGAAGACCGAGGCCAGGATGCCAACCACCCAGGGCGCCATTCCGAAGTGGGTGACGAAATACGGCAGCGTCGGGATCAGGATGCTGAACCCGAGGATATCCACGAACGTGATCCCGAGGATCGGGAGCAGTTTCTTAATCATGCAGCCGCATCGATGGGCAAGATTATCGGTCGGATGCGCACACTCTTGCGCAAGACGTCGAGTTTGTACGGCCGGCGCAGGTCGATGGTCGTCATCAATCGGTGGAGATCGTCGAGGCCGTGCAGGCGCGTCTGCTCGAGGCTGACGATGAAGTCGCCGGTCTTCAGGCCGGAGATCTCGGCCGGACTGCCGGGCTCGACCGAGGCGACCAGGATGCCGCGCGGATCTTCGAGCATTTGGGTGCGCGCGATCGCGGTCGCGAGCGTGACGTCTTGGCCGGCGATGCCGAGGTAGCCGCGCCGCACGCGCCCGTCGCGGATCAGGAGTCCGGCGATGTACGTCGCGAGATTGATCGCGATCGCAAAGCAGAGACCTTGTCCGGGCAACACCGCGGTGTTCACACCGACCACCTCACCCCACGCGTTCACCAACGGGCCGCCCGAGTTGCCGGGATTGAGCGCGGCGTCGGTCTGCACGACGTTGTCGATCAAGCGGCCCGAGCCGCTGCGCAGCGTACGTCCGACGGCGCTCACCACGCCGGCCGTCACCGTGTAGTTCAGGCCGAACGGATTGCCGACCGCGACCACCAGCTGCCCCGGACGCAATGCGCTCGAATCGCCCAGGCTCGCGGCGAGCAGATCCGGCGCGTCGACCCGAAGGACCGCGATGTCTGTGTGCGGATCGTCGCCGACGAGGCGGGCGGGCAGAGCGCGACCGTCGAGCAGACCGACCTCGATGCTCTCGGCCTCGTGGACGACGTGGCTGTTGGTGAGCACGAAGCCGTCTGAGGTGAAGACGAAGCCGGAGCCGTTTCCGCCCGAGCGGCCTTTGCGGACCTCGATGGCCGCGACCGAGGGCCCGACCCGCTCGGCGGCACGAGTGACCGCCTCGGAGTAGGGGTCGAGCGGGCCGTCGTGCGAGATAGGTCGGAGTACGGGAACCATATGGCCGTTATGAAACCGGGCCCGCGAAAGCGGTTGCAGGTTGGCGGTTTGTCCAGTAGAATCGGGATTCGCCCGTGCCCGGGTGGCGGAATTGGTAGACGCGCTAGTTTCAGGTATTAGTGATCGCAAGGTCGTGGGGGTTCGAGTCCCTTCCCGGGCACCAAATCATCAAATCATCGAGTCGCTTTCACGAGCGGCTCTTTTACTGCCGAAGCTAGGACTATGAACGCTTCTCTCATCACGCTCGCGCTGCTCATCGTCACGACGCCGGTCGCCCTCGCGCAAGACGTTTCGCCGAGCCCGTCCCCCTCGCCGGTCGCAACGGCGTCGCCGGCACATCGCATGGCCAGCTTCACGCTGCCCAAGGGTTGGCATCAGGCGCCGGGCGATTCGGTCGCGATGGAGTGGGACTCACCCGACGGGATGCAGTCGTTGCGCGTCGCCAAGACCGGCGTCGATCCCGCATACACCGTCGACAAGGGCCTCGCGAAGGTGAAGAGCATGATCGCGGAGTTCGGTTTCCCGAACGCGCTCGTCGCGCCGACCATGGTCTGCAGCGGGACGCAACCGGCCATTAGCGCGATCTCCAAGAACGATAAGGGCGTTATCCTATTGGATATGGTGGTCGTCCAGGGAAACCTCGGCGGTGCGCTCGTGACCTACGGGAACCCCGCCGGCGCCGATCCAGACCCGGCGGCTCTCTATGCGCTCTCGTCGGTCTGCTGGCCCTAGCCCAGAGTTTTCCGGAGCGGTAGGAACCGAGCGGCGCCCCGGTAACGATGCTTGGGTTATGAAGAGCTTCTTTACCCGCGCGGCCTTCGCGCTCGCGCTGCTCGCCGTCGGATCGGCGTCGTTCGTCGCTCCGGCCAAGGCCGTCTCACCGCTGTTGGAAGTCCGCAACCGCACGACCGACTACATCTTGCACTTCACCTACGTGCCGAGCGGGACCGCGGTGGCGAGGACCGAGGTCGCGGTCTTCCCGGGCGGCAGTTGGAAACTCGACACGCCCGGCACGTACACGTTCAACGGTACGCTCAAGAAGAACGGCGCGGCCGATATCCCGTTGCAACCGCACATGATCTTGCTCAAATCGACGCAAGGCGTCACGATGTGTCTGCTCGCCGTCTACGATAACGTCGGCACCAAGACATACCGCTGGTATACGTACAACCTGTGACGCGCGCCACGATGATCGTCCGCTCGCTCGCGCTCTGCGCGATCGCCGCGTTCGCGCTCGCGACGCCCGTCGCGAAGGCCGACCCGCCGAAGGCGACCTTGATCCTGACGAACCCGACCGCACACGAGGTCGTCATCGATTTCAACGCGCCGACGACGCCGGCATGGATGAAGGTGACGCTCGCGCCCGGAGCGGAGCGGATCGTCTACGAGATCGTCGGTCCGTTCAAGCTGGTCGGCACGGTGAAGAGCAGTTCGGCTGCCGCTCTGGTCCCCCGGGATGTGAGTTTGAGCAAGACGACCTTGCTCCGACTCCGAATCGAACTCGTCGATGGACGGTACACCTTCGTCAAACCTTAGGTCGATGGCCGCGGTCCTGGCCGCGTTCCTGATCGCCTACGGGATCTGCGCGACACTCGGCGTCGACCCGTCGGCCGCCGTTTTGGCGGCCGTCCTCGCGCTTACGATGGCGCGCAAAGCCGAGCCGCCGACGTGGGACAAGACGCTCGCGCGCCTGATCTCGCTGCCGCTGGTCGCGGTCGGGGCCGGCGTCGTCGGCCTCGTGCTGCATGCGAGTCCGTGGATCGGTGCCGCGCTCTTCTGCGGCGGCATGTTCCTCTCGATCTGGCTGCGCACGTTCGGCGAACGCGCAAGCATGATCGGGACCACCATCGCGCTACCGCTGATCGCGATCCTGATCGTGCCGGTGCACGTCGCCTCGGGGCGCGGCCGCATAGTCGACGTTCTGCTGGTGATGGCGGCCGGCGTCATCGCCGTGCTCTGCACGTCGGTCGCGGCTGCGTTCGGCCCGCGCGCCGAAGCCGTTCGCGTCGCGCCGCGCAGCAAGCCCGACGATGCGTCCCTCCCGGTCAGCACGCGGATGGCGCTCCAGATGCTGGTCGCGCTCGCCGCGTCGTTCGCGATCGGGCTGACGCTGCTGCCGGCGCACTGGCCGTGGATCGTGTTGACGGCGTTCATCGTCTGCAGCGGCGCGGTGGGACGTGGCGACGCGCTTTACAAGGGCTTACAACGTCTGGCCGGCGCGATCGGCGGGACGGTTCTCGCGGCGCTCGTCCCGCACGTCGCGATGCCGACGCCCACGATCGCCGCGATCGTGATCTTCGCGGTCCTGTTCCTCGGCATGTGGCTGCGCACCGTCGACTACGCCTATTGGGCCGTCTGCGCGACCTTGCTGTTCGCCCTGTTGCAGCCGCCGCAATCCGTGGCCGGCCTGGCGCTCTTCGGAGCGCGGCTCGAATGCATCCTGATCGGCGCGGTATGCGCGGTGCTGGCGGCCTGGTTCGTCTATCCGATCCAGACCGAGTCGATCGTCCGGCTGCGTTTGGCGACCGCCCTCGGCGCCCTCGCCGACCTGCTTGCGAGCGGGCCGGGCGACCCCGAGCGCGCGGCCAAGCGCGCGCGCTTCGAGCATCACGTCCGCCAGCTCGACAAGGTCGCGCCGCCGGTCGAGCTTCATCGCCGCATCGCACGCGCCGACGAGCGGGCGGAGCATCCGGCGACCTGGATCGAGACGGCGCGGACGCTCTTCGCGCAGGGCCGCCGCCTGGCCGACGGGTCGGGTTCCGCCGCCGACCTCGACCGGGTCAAGCGGGCGATCGGAGCATCGCGCCTGGCGATCCGCGAACGTTCGGGCATCGGGGCTACCTTGCTCCAAGCATGCAAGCACGCGGATTCCGAATCGGGGGGAGGCAAACCCGCCGGGCGAACGCCCCCGCCGTGAACGCCGTCTCTGCTGGCTACGGCTCGGGCGTGTAGCGCAGCACGACCGTCACGCTGCTCGGTGCGGTCGCGCTCGCAAGCATCCAGTCCCGTTCGAACCGCCCGATCGCGATGCGTACCGAGGTGAGGCGATTGCCGCCGATGGCTTCCGGTGCGCCGAGCCGGAGCGGCACCTCCGCGTCGACGATGGTCGCGTTCGCGAAGAGCGGGCCGGCCAATGCGCGAGCGTCGCCGTTGATCGCGATGAACGCGGTGACGTGCGACGTGACGTCCCCGGTCGCGACCGGAGCCGACCCGGGCGAGCCGTAGACGTACTCGTCGATGCGCGCTGCGCCGGCGTCGTAGCGATAGGCGCGGAACGACGGCCGGCGCAACGCGTCTTCGGTCGCGAGGTCGAACTCGTGGCCGTCGCCGTTGGGCTCGCCGAGCACGTCGTGCGCGGGCACGAAGACGCTCCACGAGCCGGCCGTCTCGGCATCGATCCGTTCTTCAAGCCGGTCGAGCGCGCTCTGCGCTTCGACGGTGGCGGACGCGCGCTGCGACCATCCGACGAACACATGCGCGATCGCGACGAGAATCGCCGCCAGCATGACGGAGATGCCGGCGGCGATCAGGAGTTCGACGAGGGTGAATCCACGCTGGGAATGCATGCACCGGGATCAGTACCCGGGCGGAGCTATTTTACGACGACGGTGCCCTTCATGCCGCGGTGGAAGCGGCAGTAGTACGCGTAGGTCCCGGCCTTCGTGAAGGTGTGCGAGAACTTCTGTCCCTGGCTCAGATCCGGCGACTTGAACGCCCCGTCGTTCGCGGTCGCGGTGTGCTGTGCGGAGTCTTCGTTGATCCACTCGACGGTCTGGCCGACGTCCACCGTGACGGTCGCCGGACCGTACGTGAAGTTCGTGATCTTGACCACGGTCGGGCTGGACGCGACGGCGGTGGCCGGTTGTGCGAGAAACGCGGAGCCGACGAGGCCGATCGCCAGGGCGGCTGAGAGCAGCAATGATTTCATATTCTCACTAACGTTAGGCGAAGGTGAAAAAGTTCGGGCTCGTTATGGGCCTATTTTACTACAACTGTGGCCTCCATGTACGAGTGGTCGTCACAATAATAGTCGTAGGTGCCGGGCTTCTCGAAGGTGTGGATATAGCTGCGGCCCTGATCTAGCTCGCCCGAGTTCCACGACTTGTCGTCGGCGGTCGCGGAGTGGAAGATGGCGTCGTCGTTGATCCACTGGACGCTTTGACCGGCCTGGATGGTGACCGTCTCCGGATCGAACGAGAAGTCGTGCATGTGCACCACGGCGGCCGGCGCGCTCGAGGCGACCGGTGCGGGCGAAGGGGACGTGGTCGGTGACGGCATGGGTGACGCTCCGATCAGGCCGAGGGCGAGTGAGGCTGTGAGAAGCAGCGGTTTCATCCCCCTAATAACGCCCGAAACGTCTGAGTGATTGGTGAATTTCACGTGCGTTCGATCCGCCCGTTCGCGACCGTGACCGCATGCCCGCCGATGCGGACGCCGGAGATCGCGTCGGGCCGGCCGAGCACCTCGACGTAGATAGTGCCCGGACGTCCGACGTGCCGGCCCTGGCTGACCGTAAAAGCGGCCCGGTCGATGACACCGGTCGCAAAAGCGAGCGCGCTCATCGCGCCGCAGGCCGACCCCGTCACCGGATCCTCGGGCACGTCGCCCGGCGGCGAGAAGTGGCGGGCCGCAAACGCCGGGCCGCCGTCCGGCAGCCGGACGAAGGCGTGCACGCTCATGAAGGCGCGATCCGGCCCGGCGAACAGCCCGGTCCGGTCGGGCAGGCACCGGTCGAGCGCCTCGAGCGACGCGAGAGCGACCATTAGCATCGGGCTGCCGGTCGAGACGGTCTGCGGCCGCGGCGATGCGAGGACGTCGCCGGGCGCCAGGCCGAGGGCGCGCGCGATCCACATACGATCGACCGGGCCGAGAAAGCGCGGCGCGGGCTGGGTCATGGTGTAGCGCAGGCCGTCGCCGTCGGCATCGCAGGCGACCGGCACGACGCCGGCCGGCATCTCGAAGGTGGCGCGCGCCCCGATCCGGCCGCGACCGTGGAGCACGTGCGCGGTCGCGATGGTCGGATGCCCGGCCAGCGGCATCTCCTCGACCGGGGTGAAGTAGCGCACGCCGATATCGGCGCGGTCGCTCGGCACCACGAAGGCCGTCTCGGAGAGGTTCATCTCGTTCGCGATGCGCTGCATTCCGGGCGCGTCGAGCCCGTCCGCATCCGGAAAGACCGCGCACGGATTCCCCGCGAACGGCTCGCGCGTGAACGCATCGACCAGGACGAACTCGAGGGGCATAGCGGCCCGTTCGCGGCGCAACCCGAGGCGGCCCGCGCGCGTCTTGGAGGCGTTATGCGCTATAGAACGCTCGGCCATTCGGGCCTCAAACTCTCGGTCATCGGGCTCGGCTCGTGGCTGACCTACGGGAATACCGTCGACGACGGCACCACCCGCTCGGTCGTCCTGCGGGCTTGGGAGCACGGCATCAACTTCATCGACACCGCCAACGTCTATGCGAAGGGCGCGGCCGAGATCGCGCTCGCCCCGGTGCTGCGGGAGCTCAATCGCGACGCGCTGGTGCTTGCCACGAAGGTCTACTTCCCGATGGGCGATACGGTGAACGAGCGCGGCCTCTCGCGCAAGCACATCCGCGATCAAGCTCACCATTCGCTCAGGCGGCTGGATGTGGACTACATCGACCTCTACCAGTGCCACCGCTACGACGACACGACGCCCCTCGAAGAGACGTGCGAGGCGATGAACGATCTGATCCGCGCGGGCCACGTGCTGTATTGGGGCGTCTCGGAGTGGAACGCCGACCAGATCGCGGCGGCGGTCACGCTTTGTCGCGCGCGCGGCTGGGCCGTGCCTATCTCGAATCAGCCGCAGTACAGCGCGCTCTATCGGCGCATCGAAGCGCGCGTCTTGCCCGCGAGCGAGCGCTACGGCATCGGCAACGTCGTCTGGTCGCCGATCGCGATGGGCATCCTGACCGGAAAATACACCGACGCAAAGCGCCCGCCCGCCGACTCGCGCGGCGCTGGGAGCGAAGCGCAGTGGATGGAAGACTACATGACCCAGCCCATCCTCGACGCCGTGCAGAAGCTCAAGCCGGTCGCCGAAAAAGCCGGCTGCACGCTCGGCCAACTCGCGCTCGCTTGGGTCCTACGCGAGCCCGCCGTCACTAGCGCGATCGTCGGCGCGACCAAACTCTCGCACGTCGACGAAAACGCCGCCGCCGCCGATCTCGACATCGACCCGGCGCTCTTCGACGAGGTCAACCGCATCCTCGAACCCGTCACCCCGAACGACCCGATCCTGGCGTAACGCCCCCTTTGTCATCCCGAGCGTCGGGAGCGAAGCGACCAGAGTCGAGGGACCGCTCGAAGCACATGCATCGGGGCGGTCCCTCGACTACGGCGCTTCGCACCTACGCTCGGGATGACAAGCCGACGTGCGCCCCTTGTCATCTCGAGCGACAAGCCGACGTGCGCCCCTTTGTCATCCCGAGCGTCGGGAGCGAAGCGACCAGAGTCGAGGGACCGCTCGAAGCACATGCATCGGGGTTGGTCCCTCGACTACGGCGCTTCGCACCTACGCTCGGGATGACAAAGCCGACGCACACAAAAAGGCCTAGGTCCGTGTGACCTAGGCCTTTTTGCTTGCTGCACTCTACGAGGAGTCGGCGGACCGGAATCGGTGGAGGTCGTTCCCGGCCCGTTCCATCGAGCACGAGTCGTGCCGATGAAAGTTGCATGCCCGTGATACTCTCCGGGTGCGGCGGTTGTTTCGTCGTGGGAGGATCCGGAGAAGTTTTTGCATCCGCCCTCGGCCGCTTTTCGCGAAACTCATCGTTGCTGCGTCGGTCACAACGCTCTGCGTCGCTCCCTCCTCGCGCCTCGATTTTCACGAAAATCGCCGCGAGGTCGGACGCAAAAACTTCTCCGGATCCTCCCTAGTTGAAGCGTCTCATTATGGTTTGGTTAACCTTCGGTCCCCAGCCGCCGAACGAGCTATTCGCGTCGATGACGCGGCTCATCGTGAGCGTGGGACGTACTTCTTCGTTGGTACGTTCTTCTGAAACGACGTCATTGTCGATTTCAATCGTTGCTTTCATAAGCCTATTCATACACGCATAACTACCGCGTGCATATGTCAATTGTTTCAACGCGCGCGATTCGCGCGACGTGACACCTGCGACAATTCTAGGTGCCGGCGTCGCCGCCGAGATGGAAGACGTACTTCACGATCGTGCGATTGAGGGTCGT
>Ga0070663_100002661_pt1 | contig 10118 bp, 6 predicted proteins | sample KBSC63metaG_FD_65646 | JGI IMG/M metagenome (GOLD analysis project Ga0070663, IMG submission 65646) | Corn rhizosphere microbial communities from Kellogg Biological Station, Michigan, USA - KBS C6-3 metaG | ecosystem: Host-associated > Plants > Roots > Rhizosphere > Soil ...
CATCTTCGACCCGGCCTGCGGCTCCGGCGGCATGTTCGTGCAGTCCGCCGCGTTCGTGCAGCGGCATCGCAAGAACGCCAGCCACGAGCTTTCCATCTTCGGCGTCGAGAAGGCCGGCGACACGGTGAAGCTGGCAAAGATGAACCTGGCCGTGCACGGGCTTTCCGGCAAGATCGTCGAGGCCAACAGTTTCTACGACGATCCGCACGAAAGCCGCGGACGCTTCGACTTCGTGATGGCCAATCCGCCGTTCAACGTTTCGGGCGTGGACAAGGACCGCATCAAGGGCGATCCGCGCCTGCCTCTGGGCGTGCCGAGCACCGACAACGCCAACTACCTGTGGATTCAATACTTCGCCTCGTCGTTGAACGCCAACGGTCGTGCGGGTTTCGTGATGGCCAACTCCGCGGGCGACGCGCGCGGCACTGAATTGGAAATCCGCAAGCAATTGATCCAGTCGGGCGCGGTGGACGTGATCGTCAGCGTCGGCTCCAACTTTTTCTACACCGTGACGCTGCCGTGCACGCTGTGGTTCTTCGATGCGGCCAAGACGCGCGATGCCGCTCGCCGCGGCAAGGTGCTGTTCCTGGATGCGCGCAACGTCTTTCGGCAGATCGACCGCGCGCACCGTGACTTTACACCGGAGCACATTGAATACCTCGCCAACATCGTGCGCCTGTACCGCGGCGACGAACCCGAATTCGACTCCGGCAGCAAGGCGCTGCTGGGAGGGCGCTTTCCCAGGCCGCGCTACGCCGACGTCGCCGGTCTGTGCAAAGCCGCGACGCTGAAAGAAATCGAAGCGCAGGGGTGGAGCCTCAACCCCGGGCGCTATGTGGGCGTGGGCGAGCGGCCTGCGGACGAGGTTGATTTTGCGGAGCGGTTGGAGGAACTCAACGAAGAATTTGAACGGCTGACGGAAGATGCGCATGATCTTGAAGCGCGGATAGCGGACGGATTTGCCATCGTTATGGAGTCTGCCTGATGGTCTCGCGCGCGCTTTGGAAGCGTGTTCCTATACGTGAGACGTATCTTGGGCTGTTCGATGGTCCACATGCGACGCCGAAGCCCAGTGATGTCGGTCCCGTATTTTTGGGCATCGGAAATCTGACCGACGATGGTCACCTTGACCTTGGTACCGTTCGGCACATTGCGGAAGAGGACTTCACTCGCTGGACCAAGCGTGTGGAGCCGAAACAAGGCGACATCGTTTTCACATATGAGGCCACGCTAAATCGATACGCAGTTATTCCAGCAGGCTTTCGCGGTTGTTTGGGTCGGCGGCTCGCGCTTATTCGTCCAAATCCCGCCATCGTCGATACGCATTTTCTCCACTACTACTTTTTCAGTGCAGATTGGCGATCGATCGTTGCTTCGAACATTCTTTCTGGCGCAACGGTCGAACGCATTCCACTAACAACCTTTCCAGAATTTCCGGTTAGCTTGCCGCCGCTCGACGAGCAGCGTCGCATCGCGTCGATTCTGTCGGCCTACGACGAACTGATCGAGAACAACACGCGGCGCATCGCGGTCCTGGAGGAGATGGCGCGGCGCATCTACGAGGAGTGGTTCGTCCGCTTCCGCTTCCCTGGCCACGAACGCGTCCGCATGGTCGAGTCCGAGCTTGGGCCGGTGCCGGAGGAATGGGAAACAGTTCGCATGGAGGATGTTTGCACCCGTATCACCGACGGCTCGCACTACAGTCCGAAATCTGTTGAATCCGGCAAGCCAATGGCGTCAGTCAAAGATATGCATGACTGGGGGATCAACCTTGGAACCTGCCGGCGGATTGCGGAGGACGAGTACGAAGAATTGGTACGAAATGATTGCAAGCCTCGGCTAAACGACGTTTTGATCGCAAAGGACGGCAGTTACCTGAAGCACACGTTTGTCGTTGACCACGAACACGACATGGTGATTCTCTCATCGATTGCTATTCTCCGACCAAACGGTCGAATGTTGCCGAACCAGCTTGCGATGTATCTGCGTCTGCCCGACGTCGCCAGTCGGATGAAGGGCTACGTTTCAGGTGTGGCCATTCCTCGAATCGTGTTGCGTGACTTCCGGCAGTTCCTCGTGCTGTTGCCGCCTGCAGAGGTACAGCATTCTTGGGCAAAACTTTGCGACCCGATGCTACGCCTATGCAAGAATCTTGTGCGGGAGAACGAAAATCTCCGCACCACCCGCGACCTGCTGCTGCCAAAGCTAATTTCGGGCGAACTGGACGTTTCGGCGCTGCCCAAACCCGAGGCCGTGGCTGCATGAAGCCAGTGCCCGGCATACGAGATGTTGCTGCTTCGTATGGCGAGCTGGCGCTGGTCGAACAGCCTGCCATCGAGCTGCTTCAAGAACTGGGTTGGCAGCATGAGAACCTGTACGCGGAAACCTTCGGCCCGCAAGGCACCGAGGGGCGCGAGAGCGAACACCAGGTGATCCTGATGCGCCGCCTGCGCGCGGCGCTGGAGCGACTGAACCCCGGCCTCTCAGGCGACGCCTACACGCAGGCAGCCGAACAACTTACGCAAGATCGCTCCAAACAGATCGCGGTGTACGCCAACCGCGAGCTGTATCGGCTGCTGAAGGACGGCGTGAAGGTCAGCCTGCCCGATGAGCACGGCAGCCAGCGCGTGGAAACGCTGCGGGTGGTGGATTGGGATAATCCCGGCAATAACGATTTCTTGCTCGCCTCGCAAATGTGGGTGGCTGGCGACATGTATCGCCGCCGCTGCGACCTGCTGGGCTTCGTCAACGGCCTGCCGCTGGTGTTCATTGAACTCAAGCGCCCCAGCGTGCCGCTGAAGAGCGCCTTCGACGACAACCTGCGCGATTACCGCGGGCAATCCATCCCGCAGTTGTTCCACCCCAATGCCTTCATCCTGCTGTCCAATGGTTCCGACACCAAGGTGGGCACGCTCACGGCCGCGTGGGAGCACTTTGCCGAGTGGAAGCGCATCGAGGATGAGGACGAGCCTGCCCCGGCGCGACAGGTATCGCTGGAGGTCGCGCTGCGCGGTCTGTGCGAGCCCGCGCGGCTTCTGGACTTCGTGGAAAACTTCACGGTGTATGAGGAGGGCAAGGGCGGCCTGATCAAGATCGTGGCCAAGAACCACCAGTTCCTCGGCGTCAACAAGTCCATCGCCCGATTGGTGGAGCTGCGGCAAAGCAACGCGGAAGACCGCAAACGCCTGGGCGTGTTCTGGCACACGCAGGGCTCGGGCAAATCGCTGTCGATGGTGTTCTTCACCCAGAAGGTGCTGCGCAAGCTCGCCGGCAACTGGAGCTTTGTGATCGTCACCGACCGCGAGGAATTGGACGACCAGATCAGCAAGACCTTCAAGGCCACCGGCACTACTAGCCGCGAGGATGTGCGCGCGACCAGCGCGGAGAACCTGAAACAACTGCTGCGCGGCAATGAGCGCTACATCTTCACCCTGATCCAGAAGTTCCGTAGCGACCCGGGGCAGCCCTACCCGCTGCTTTCCGAGCGCTCAGACGTGATCGTGATTACCGATGAGGCGCACCGCAGCCAATACGACGTGTTTGCACTGAACATGCGCAACGCGCTGCCCAATGCCGGCTTTATCGGCTTTACGGGCACGCCGCTGATCAAAGGCGAGGACGAGCGCACCCGCGAGGTGTTCGGCGACTACGTGAGTGTGTACGACTTTGCGCGATCCATCGAGGACGGCGCGACGGTGCCGCTGTATTACGAGAACCGAATCCCCGAGGTGCAGCTCACCAATCAGCAACTTAACCGCGACATGGAGGCGCTGCTGGATGACGCCGAACTCGACGAGGCCCAGCAGAAGAAGCTGGAGCGGGAGTTTGCCCGCGAGTACCACATCATCACCCGCGAGGATCGGCTGAACGCCATTGCCGACGATCTGGTGACTCACTTCACCGGGCGCGGCTATCGCGGCAAAGCCATGATGGTGTGCATCGACAAGGCCACTGCCGTACGCATGTTCGACAAGGTGCGTACACGCTGGCAGGCCACCATCGAACGCCTGAAGACAGAGCAACCCAAGGCGCAGGGCGATGCGCGGGAGGCGCTGATTGCCCGCATTCGCCTGATGGAAACGACGGATATGGCTGTGGTGGTGTCGCAGGGGCAGAACGAGGTAGAGGACCTGCGAGCTAAGGGGCTGGACATCACGCCGCACCGCGAGCGAATGGTGAGGGAAGACCTGGCCGAGAAGTTCAAGGACCCGAACGACCCGCTACGGCTGGTGTTTGTATGCGCGATGTGGATCACCGGCTTCGACGTGCCGACTTGCTCCACGATTTACCTCGACAAGCCGATGAAGGCGCACACGCTGATGCAGACCATCGCGCGTGCCAATCGCGTGGCCCCCGGAAAGGAGTCCGGTTTGATCGTGGACTACATCGGCATTTTCAGGGCGCTCCAGAACGCACTGTCCGTCTATGCACGGCCCGCGCCTGGTAGCGCGCAGGGCGAGCCCATCCTAAGCAAGGAAGCGCTTGTGGGCGCTCTGAGAGCAGCACTGATCGAGGTGCGCGGATTCTGTGAAACGCAAGGTGTGGAACTGGACGCCATTGCCAGCTCCAGCGGGTTCGCGCGCGTGGGCTATATCGATGACGCAGTGGAAGCGCTGCTGCAATCGGATGCCATCAAGAAGCAGTATCTGGAGCTTGCGAACCGGGTGGCCCGACTGTTCAAAGCCATCCTGCCTGACCCGGTGGCGAACGAGCTGGCCCCGCTAGCGGTGCTGGTGACCTATCTGGCGGCGAAGATTCGCGCGCAAACGGAGCAAGCGGACATTTCGGGCGTCATGTCGGACGTGGAAGACTTGCTCAACGATTCCATCGCGACCGAGGGCTACCGCATCGGGCCAATCAGTCGTCCCGAGGGGCTGATCAATCTTTCCGAAATCGACTTCGAGGGCTTGCAGGAGAAGTTCGCGCGCGGGAAGCAGCACACGGAGGCGGAGAAACTCAAACGTCTCATTGAGGGCAAGCTGGCCAAGCTGGTGCAGCAGAACCACACGCGAGTGGATTTTGCCGAAAAGTTTGAGCGACTGATCGAGGAATACAACGCCGGCAGCAAGAACATCGAGCAACTGTTCAAGGAGCTGGTGCAGTTCGCGCGCGAGCTGACCGAAGAGGAAAAGCGCGCCGTTGCCGAGGGCCTGACCGAGGAAGAACTGGCCCTGTTTGACATCCTCACCAAGCCGGAACCCAAACTCAGCAAAAAGGAAGAGGCGCAGGTGAAGGCGGCTTGCCGCGACCTGTTAGCCACCCTGAAGCGTGAGAGGCTGGTGCTGGACTGGCGCGAGAAGCAGCAGACGCGCGCAGGCGTGCGACAGGCCATCAAGATCGAGCTGCGCAAGCTGCCTTCCCCGCCCTACACCCGCGAACTGGAAGACGAAAAGCTGGCCACCGCCTTCGCGCACGTTTACGACAGCTACTTTGGCGCAGGGCACAGCGTGTACCAGCTCGACGCAGCGCTTCATTGATGTTTGCGGCTGCGCTTGGTGTGTGGACCGCGCAGCACGGCGGCTCTAAACCGCCGGGAGTGAAAGGCCCGCCGTGCCGGCGCAGGGCAGGATCACGGCGGGATGCCTCAGTTAAGCGGCCCGCCAATGATCCGGGTTGCCTTTGTCTGTATTGCGAACGCGCGCAATCAGTGGACGGTGACCAGCTTGCTTTGCCGCTGTCACCGCCGCAGCTTGCGTTGAATAGTTGACGTTCGTGACGCGAGCACCATGTGCGTATTCGAGCACGTAGTGCGTAATGGGGCTGCCTTCGGGGCGGCCACGCGGTTCGGGTTCCACACATACGTTTGCCATAGCGTCCTCTGTTTTGAGTTTGACGGGTGTTGCTGGAGCAATACGAGGTCGAACCGACGACCTTCGGAATCGGCCGAATCGAACAATCGTATCTCTGTGTCTCACCGATTGAGACCGGAATTGCTCGGAGCACTAGCCGGCATAAGCGTTGCCGCATCCATCGCCGCTCAAACCTGGTGCACGCGACTCTCCCCGCCCCCTCCCTCGCTTGGCATGCGGCATCAAACGCTAGCCACATTCCCCGCCGGCAGGTACGATCTGCGCCTCGGTGCCGGGGAGCGCTGAATCCGCCCGGTGTGATCATCCGTGGATGCCTTTGTTGTCCTGCGTGTGTGCGCTGGGGTGCGGGGTGTCGAGTTTTTGATGTTGCCGCATGCCAGACGTTGCCGAAAAAAGCGTCCCCAAGGACACCCGCTTCAACCCTTCCCGAATCCCCCACACCGATGCCGCCAAGGCCATCGTGGCGGACGTGCGCGGGCAACTGCTGAACTACGAGCGATACCGGCACACCCGACGCCGGGCGCGTAGGGCAGCTGATCAGGAACGCTTTGATCGCATGGTGAGCGCGATCGTCTGCGACCTGATGCACGCAGCTCTGGTCGACCCGCAGGGGTGGCGACACATCTCCCTGTCGAAGCGGCATTCCACGGATGACGTCGGCGCGGACTTCATGACCGAAGATCGGATCAAGATCATCCAGTGGATGGTGACACCGGAAATGGACTGGTTGGAACTTGAAAAGGGTGTTCGCCTTGCCGGCTTCGGAGGCCGACAAAGCCGAATCCGAGCTTCTGCGCGATTGCAAGAACGCATCGCCAAGTACAGCATCGAATTTGAAGACATCGGTCGCGACCCCTCTCTCATGGGCGACCCGATCGTGCTGCGCTCCGAAAAGCTTCGCGGAAAGGCCAAAGCTCTTGAGGTGCCCCAAGGAGAGCCGGCGGAGACCTACAGGGGCGAGATGCTCCGTATCAATGCATGGCTTTCGCAGGCAGAAATCACCTGCGACTTTGACGATGATGGTTATCCGCGTGATGTCGGCGATCGGTGGCTAAGACGCATTTTCAATAACGGACAGTTCGACCACGGCGGTAGGTTGTACGGCGGCTTCTGGCAACGCCTTTCCGCCGAAACACGGCTTAGCGACATTCGTCTCAACGACGAGCCGGTCGTCAGTCTGGACTTCGGCCAGTGCGGCGTGCGGATCGCTTACGGTCTCGCGGATGCACAACCTCCCGACGGCGACCTCTATTCCGTGCCAGGGCTGAGCCGCTATCGCGACGGGGTCAAGATGGTGCTCAACGCCATGTTGGCGGCGTCGGAGAAACTCAACCGAAAGCCGTCAGGTAGCCGAATGCACCTGCCACGGCACTGGCGCATCGGCGAGATCGAGGAGGCGATCTTTCGTCACCATCCTTGTCTGCACGATGTTTGTTATAAGGGGCTGGGCACGAGACTTCAATTCATCGAAAGCCAAGTCCTCATACGTGCGCTTCAAGAATTGATGGAGAGGAACATTCCTGCATTACCCATCCATGACGGTCTTCTTGTTCCATCCTCCGTGGTGATGACAGTAGAGAAAATCATGTTGGACTCCTTTAAGGGGATCACGGGTATGGAGGGAGCCATCAGTACCCACAGGAAGCCTTCAGTACCCTCTACGTCTATTCCTCCTGATGATATCGACGGAGGCAATAACCATAGTTCACTTACCTCTCCCCACAAGAGGGGGGCGTAAGGATGCCCGGCCCCGCAACCCGGCAGCGCCGCATCGGCGATCTGAGAGCGCGGATCGCTCAGCGCGAGGGGGCATTCGCGCGCTGTCAGGTGTATCCCTGCGAGAACCGTCCAACAGCGAGCAGCGGCGAAGGCTTGAATCGGCTCTACTGCCGCAAGCACATCGAACACTACCGGCGGCACGGCAGCTACGTGAAAAAAAGCTACGGCAGCGGCGAGCTGCGGCCGTATCGTGCAGCCGCATTGCAATGGTTCCGCGAGCATGCCACCGACCCCGCGGTGAGCACCGCGCTAGGCCGCATACGCGAGCATCTGAGCGCATCGGGGCGTCCAGTCGAAGCATTCCGGCTCGCCGGACTGAGCCCCGCACAACGCGCGAGAAACGTCTGGGCGACGTTGGCAAAGCGGCGCATCAAACCAGCGGAAATCGCCGCCGCTTTTCTTGTCGTTCGGATGCGACTGCGTGATGACCCGCAGCCGGATCGGCACGCGGAATACCGCAATGTCCAGGCCGCCAAGCTCCTCCATCGCATGGCTGGCGGAACTCATAAGCGCTGGGAGCGTGAGCGCGATGATGGCAGCGTGGAGGTGACAGAGCTGCACCGCCATCCTGTCAGCCGCGGGCTGGTGCTGCGGGTACTCGGTCAGTCGCTTGCCGATGCTTGTAGGGGACTCCCAATACCGGGGCAAGAAGCGCCTGCGGCTAATGCACCGCTGAGATAACTCCAGCACGGCGACCCAGAGTTCCCGTATCTTGGAACTTCAACAGGTGGCGGGTAGGGTTCAATTGGGGGAAAGCGCATGCGCATTCTGTTAGACAGCAATGTTTGGCGTTATGTCGTTGACAACAATGCTGTACCCGCACTGAGAAACGCCCTCTACCGATCGCGGCATTCAGTGCTCGCTGCGCCGGCGGTCTTGTTTGAGGCGGCTCGCACACCCGACGAAAAACTGCGCTACCGGCTGCTGTCTGCGATCGTGGATCGAGCTTGGAAACGCCTGATGCCGGAAGTGTACTCGGAAGCCGAAGAGTTCAAGCAGGAGGTGCGAAGGGTTCGTCCAGAGTGGCTGAGAACACCCGCGCGACTAGAGCGTTTTAAGAGGTTTCGGTTTGACTGGAGGCGATCAAATGGTGGCCTGTGGGATAGGATTTTTGCGGACGTCGCTGTGCTCAAGGAGATCGAAGAAGCATCGGGCGATCTCGAAACGGCGCGACAGCTAAGTCGCGAGTTTCGCGAGGATGCGCTTAGCTGGTCACCCAAGTGGCGTACGGTTCCGTTGGCTAAAATCCTTGCAAACCTCCCTAGCCCCGTTCCCGGCTGGAACGGAGCTCCCATCGAACCTTGGCGTGTTGAAGCATGCAACGTCATGGACCGTGTGCTACGCAGCCCAACATCACATGCAACGATTGACTGGATCGAGGGCGAGATCAACATATCGCATCTGCTTCGCGATCCTGCTTCGCACGTGAAATTCTGGCTCCATGACGTGGACCTGATGAGGATGCCGAGGTACTGGCTGCGATGGGCATTCGAGTTTCTGCAGCGCCAGCAACGGGTCACCAACGGAACACCTGTTGATGCGCAAATCGGAACTTATTTGTTGGAGGCCGACCTGATGCTCTCGGCAGACAAGGTGATGGTCGACATTGCGGAGAAATGCCGCGCAGATGCGCCGTTCACTATTGCGGAATCGCGAAAGGTGCCGGGCGGCTCCGCTTGCGTCGAATGTGTACTCGATACCATCTCCAAGCACTGACAACCTTACGCATCGCGAGCATACGGCTGACCCACCAAGATCATGCGGCTACGCAATACAGCGGCAACAGGCCGTCACACGACGCGATTCGTACGAGTCTGCGTATCTGGTAGGTTCGTAGGGATGGCTTGAGCCCTCATAGCATCGATTAGATCGCTCGCCTTCACGAGGGACTCATCCTTCGCAGCATCTCGGAACCGTACCACTGAGCCGTCATTAAGCCGCCAGCCGATGCTCGTAATACGGCCGATCGCGGTCATCCAGGATCGCGTATAGCGCCGCGAGATTGCTCGGATCGGGGTTGAGCCAGGCATCCAGGTTTTCCCGCTTGATCGGGATGATGCAGCGATCGTGCCCGGCGGCTGCAATCTCCGGCGGCGGCTCGTCCGTGATCGCCGCGAAGGAGAACAACCCCGGGTCATCCGGCGTCGCCCCCTTGCTGTACGACCACAGGCACGCGACCAGCATGTCGTGCGCCGGGTTCGGATTGAACTCCAGCACCACGTTTTCTTCCTTCTCGCCCGGCGCTAGCTCGCGGTGCTCCACCTTGTGACGCAAGACGTTCTCATAGAACGCCGTCACAACCATGACGCCATGGTGATGGCCGAACAGCTTCGACCAAGCCTGCTCCAAGCTGTCCCGTCGCGCGTTGTACGTACCGGGATACTTGCGTTCCACAACTTCGGTCCAGCCCGGCAGCCGGCATTGATAACGCATGGGCACCAGCAACCGCCGGCCGTCCTTCGCAATCATTACCGGGGCGTACTCGCCGGGATAAATGCGCGAGTCGCGCGGCAGCAGCTCCTTGCGGCG
>Ga0070663_100002666_pt1 | contig 10112 bp, 9 predicted proteins | sample KBSC63metaG_FD_65646 | JGI IMG/M metagenome (GOLD analysis project Ga0070663, IMG submission 65646) | Corn rhizosphere microbial communities from Kellogg Biological Station, Michigan, USA - KBS C6-3 metaG | ecosystem: Host-associated > Plants > Roots > Rhizosphere > Soil ...
GCGGCGTTGCGCCTCCTCGCCATAGCACGGCTATGACTCGTCGGCGCGCCTTGCACTGCGCTCCGACAGCGGCGCGATCAACCGACACTTGTGGCTTGACGCGACACTAGGCACGAATCGGCGGGCGGTGAAAGCACCAAAACTCCTACCGCCTGACCCATTTCACTTCACATCCCAGCGCCTCGCCAGACACGCACCCCAGGCATCGAAGGCCTATCGGTAGAACGCTTCCACCTTCCCCGTCAACTTGAGCATCATCGGTTTTCCCTTTCGGTCCAGCGTGCGAGCGGCAGGCACTTTCACCCAGCCTTCGCTAATGCAGTATTCCTCGACGTCGAAGCGCTCCTTGTCGTTGAGGCGGATGCCAATGTCATGTTCGAACACGGCTGCAACGTGATGCGGACTGGTCGGGTCAACCGACAAGCGGTCGGGCAAAGGAGGAGCGGCTTTGGCTTCAGTCATGGATGACCTCTCATTTGGATGGATGCAAAAGACCCCATTCTCGATGACGCGGCGCAATGCGTGCGCCCGGGTTGCGGCCTGGTCACGGCTTTTGCGGCGCCCCCTTCGACATGACGACGTGCATCGCGTGTGGCGTGCCAACATGCTCTGTCACTTGGAAGCCTGACAGGTCGATACCCGTGAACAGGTGTTCTCCAGCCCCGAGCACGGTCGCTCCGATCGCGAGGTGCATCTCGTCGATCAGGCCGGCACGCAGGTACTGCTGAATGGTTGCGACTCCGCCGCCGACGCGCACGTCTTTGCCTTGGGCCGCTTGCCTGGCGCGTTCGAGCGCAGCATGGATGCCGTCAGTAACAAAGTGAAAGGTCGTGCCACCCTTCATGGTGATCGATTCGCGGGGGTGGTGGGTCAGCACGAACACTGGCACGTGGTAGGGCGGGGTGTCGCCCCACCAGCCCTTCCAATTGTCGTCGGGCCATGGGCCACGGATCGGGCCGAACATATTGCGGCCCAGGATCCAGGCTCCGATGTTGGCGAAGCTGCGGATGGCGAAATCGTCATCGACACCGGTGACACCGCCTTCGTTGCCGAACATCTTCTGGAAGGTGCGGGTGGAGAAGGCCCATTCGTGCAGTGCCAGACCGCCGACCCCGAGGGGATTCTCAAGGCTCTGATTGGGACCTGCGCCGTACCCGTCGATGGATACGCTGAAAGCACAGACTCTTAGCTTGGACATGTCGAGGTTCTCCGATGAGGATGGTGAGCGCTTTGCGGCGGCCCGAAGTCGGGGCTTGCCAAAGGATCGAATATCCGTCGCTTTGCAGATACGAGGAATGGTGGGGGATTAAATGACTTACATGACGGGCGGGGCAAGAACAGGTTCATCAGCACTTGTCCACCGTCCGGCCGCGGTCAATCAGCCGCTGCAGGCACTGGCAACCAGCCAAGCGATACTGAAGCCATCAACGCGATGCAAGTCGCTGCAGTTTGAATTTGATGGACCGAGATACTCTACTCACGGCAACACAATGGCTCGCTCGGCGCGAGCCGGCGGTGGTCGTTGAAGTGACCGAGGCCCGGGGTTCTGTCCCGCGCGCCGAGGGCACGCGCATGCTCGTCTCAGCCCGGGAATCCGTGGGCACCATCGGCGGCGGCCACCTCGAACTGATCGCCATTGATCACGCGCGAGAGATGCTGCGCACGAGGGAACGAGTGTCGCGTCAAGCCTCAAGTGTCGGCTGCCCGCTTGCTCTCGAAGCGCATTGCGGCGTTGCACCTCCTCGCCATAGCAACTGCTATGACTCGTCGGCGTGCCTTGCACTGCGCTCCGACAGGCTTGACGCGACACTAGCACCCCACTCGCAGCATTTCCCGCTGGGCCCTGCCCTCGGCCAGTGTTGCGGAGGCGCGGTGACGCTCGGTTTTGCGGCGCTCGACAGCAATGCACTCGCGCGCTGGCCGGCTTCGGCACCAATGTTCCACCTGCAACTTTATGGCGCGGGCCATGTCGGACGTGCCATCACAACCTTGCTTGCGACACTGGACGTGGTTGTTGACTGGATCGACGAGCGTGAAGAGGAATTCGCGAGCCTCACGACACTGGGACCGCCGTGGCCGCCGCATATCCGCCAGGTCTGCGTCGATGCAGTAGAAGGCGAGGTCCGCACCGCACCACCCGGCGCGTTCTACCTGGTGCTCACGCACAACCACGACCTCGACCTGCGCATCACCGAGGCCGTTTTGCGGCGCGGCGACTTCGGCTACCTCGGGCTGATCGGCTCGAAGACCAAGCGGCAGCGATTCATTCGTCGCTTCGAGCATCGCGGCATCGCATCCGACGCCATCGACCGGATGACATGCCCGATCGGCGTGGAGGGCATCACTGCGAAGCAACCGGAGATCATCGCAGTCGCTGTAGTGGCGCAGCTCCTTCAGGTCTGCGAGCGCCGGTAGGCGTTGCTCACCGCAGCACCACCCCTCCCAAAGGGTCCCAAAGGGAGAGCACGGGCGTCAACTTCCGCGATAGGTCGAATAGGCCCACGGGCTGGTCAACAGCGGCACGTGATAGTGCGACTCCGTATCGGCCAAGCCGAAATCAAGCGGCACGCTGTCGAAGAACGGCGGCTCGGGCAAGTTCGCGCCGCGCGACCGGAAATACGCGCCCACTTCGAAGACCATTCGATAACGGCCTGCCTGCAAAGTCTTTCCCTCGAGCAGCGGCTTGTCGGCGCGGCCGTCGTGGTTGAGCACCAGCGACTTCAGCAGCTCGGCCGCATCGCCGTCGAGGCGGTACAAAGCGACCACCATGCCGGCCGCCGGGCAACCATTCATCGTGTCGAGGACATGCGTGGTAAGTCTTCCCATGATGTGAGCTTTCCGATGATCCTTCAGGTCCAACAAAAATGTCTTGTCTGCACTGTTGCCCAAGGACTGAGAGGCTGAGAGTATCTCGATCATGCCGCTCATCACGCTGAATGGCCCTTGCTCGTCGTTGCAAATGCTCTCCATAGCAGGAGCGATAGCCGCGCTTTGTGATTAGATCAGGCACCTTTTGACGTGCTGCTCGGACGCGCTCTAAATACTCTCAGCCTCGGAGTCACATGAAACCTTCCTCTTATCCGCGCGACTTGATCGGCTATGGCGAACAAGCACCGAATGCCCAATGGCCGGGCAATGCTCGCATCGCCGTGCAGTTCGTTCTCAACTATGAAGAGGGCGGCGAAAACTCGGTGCTGCATGGTGACGCCGGCAGCGAGCAGTTCCTGTCCGAAATGGCCAACCCGCCCAGCTTCCCGGCCCGGCACCTCAGCATGGAGTCGATCTACGAATACGGCTCGCGTGTCGGCGTCTGGCGGCTGCTGCGTGAGTTTGAAAAGCGCGGCCTGCCGCTCACGGTATTCGGTGTCGCGATGGCGCTTGAGAGACACCCGGAATTGACGCGTGCGTTCGTCGAGCTCGATCATGAGATTGCGTGTCACGGCTGGCGCTGGATCCATTACCAAAACGTCGATGAGGGCACCGAGCGCGAACACATGCGCATCGGCATGGAGATCATCGAACGACTGACTGGTGAGCGGCCGCTCGGCTGGTACACGGGCCGCGACAGCCCCAACACCCGGCGCCTGGTGGCCGACCATGGCGGCTTCGAATACGACAGCGACTACTACGGCGACGACCTGCCTTTCTGGACACGCGTCACTCGCACTGACGGCACAAGCGTGCCGCATCTGGTCGTGCCTTATACGTTGGACACCAACGACATGCGCTTCGCGCTGCCGCAAGGCTTCGCAACTGGCGACGATTTTTTCAGCTACCTGCGCGACAGCTTCGACGTGCTATATGCCGAGGGTGCCGAATCGCCGAAGATGCTGAGCATCGGCATGCACTGCCGCCTGCTCGGCCGCCCCGGGCGCTTCAAGGCACTACAGCGCTTTCTCGACCACGTCGAGTCGCACAGCCGAGTTTGGGTCTGCAAGCGCATCGACATCGCTCGCCATTGGCGAGCGCACTTCCCTGCACCGACACTCGATCAAGGAGTCACCTGATGGCACTCACGCTGGCCCAGCTCAACAGCGCATCGGCGGCGCAAGCCCGCGAATGGCTGGACGGCGTCTATGAGCATTCACCATGGATTGCCGAGTTGGCGCTGACCGAGCGGCCGTTCAAGAGCCTCGCTCACCTCAAGCTGGCCTTGGTCAAGGTGGTTCGCAACGCCGGCCTGGACCACCAGCTTGCACTCGTGCGCGCCCACCCGGAACTGGCCGGCAAAGCGATGCTGGCCGGTGCTCTCACTGCGGAGTCGACGAACGAGCAGGCGACATCCGGATTGACCTATTGCACGCCGCAAGAGTTCGCGAAGCTCCAGCAGCTCAATGCCGACTACAACGCGAAGTTCGGCTGGCCGTTCATCTTGGCCGTGCGTGGCCCGCGCGGCCTGGGGCTGACACGCGCAGAGATCATCACCACTTTCGAGCGACGACTTGAAGGGCACCCGGATTTCGAATTGGCCGAGTGCCTGCGCAACATTCATCGCATCGCCGAGATCCGTCTCAACGACAAGTTCGGTATTACGCCGACGCTCGGGAACCGCGTCTGGGACTGGTCCGAATCGCTGGCACAGCACACTGACCCGGGTTATGCCGAGCTTGGGCAACTCACCGTCACCTATCTCACTGAGGCTCACCGCGCCTGCGCGCAACGTCTGTTGAACTGGATGCGCGAGTGCGGCTTCGACGAGGTGAGCATCGATGCTGTGGGCAATGTGGTCGGCATCTATCACGCGGACGACCGCAACGCGAAGCGCCTCTTGACCGGTTCCCACTACGACACCGTTCGCAACGGCGGCAAGTACGACGGTCGGTTTGGCATCCTCGTGCCCATGGCTTGCGTGCGCGAGTTGCATGCGCGAGGCCGGCGCCTGCCCTATGGAGTCGAGGTGATCGGTTTTGCCGAAGAAGAGGGCCAGCGCTACAAAGCCACCTTTCTCGGCTCGAGCGCCATCATCGGGCAGTTCGATCACACATGGCTCGACCAGAAAGACGCCGATGGCGTCACGATGCGCTCTGCGATGCAGCATGCCGGCCTCTGCATCGCCGACATTGACCGGCTTGCCCGCGCCCCGTCGAAGTACCTCGGCTTTGTCGAAACGCACATCGAGCAAGGACCGGTGTTGAACGAGCTTGACATGCCGCTCGGCGTCGTGACGTCCATCAACGGCAGCGTGCGCTATGTCGGCGAAATGGTAGGCATGGCCAGCCATGCCGGCACCACGCCGATGGAGCGGCGGCGCGATGCGGCCACAGCTGTTGCGGAACTGATGTTGTACGTCGAAAATCGCGCCGGTTCCGAGCCCGACGTGGTGGGGACCGTCGGCATGCTGAACGTGCCCAACGGCGCGATCAATGTCGTGCCCGGTCGTTGCCAGTTCAGCCTCGACTTGCGTGCCCCGACCGATGCCAAGCGCGACGCGCTGGCAAAGGATGTGCTCGCCGAACTCGATCGCATCGTCAAGCGGCGCGGTCTGCACTGCCAGCTCGAAGAAGCGATGCGTGCATCAGCTGCGCCCAGTGCACCTGGATGGCAGGCTCGCTGGGAACGCGCGGTCGAATCCGTCGGCCTGCCTGTGTTTCGCATGCCCAGCGGCGCCGGCCACGACGCGATGAAGCTGCATGAGGTGATGCCCCAGGCCATGCTGTTCCTGCGTGGCGGCAACTCGGGCATCAGCCACAACCCACTCGAGACCATCACCAACGACGACGCCGAACTGTGCGTGCAGGCATTCCAACACTTGCTCGAACAACTGGCGAGTGAACTGAACAAGACGAGTCAACCATGACCACTCCCTACGACCAACTCGACGCCTGGATCGACGCCCACTTCGACGAGGAAGTTCGCTTCCTGCAGGCTCTGGTGCAGGTGCCCACCGACACGCCGCCGGGCAACAACACACCGCATGCCGAGCGAACCGCCGCGCTGCTCGACAGCTTTGGCTTCGAAGCCGAAAGGCACCCGGTGCCCGAATCCACTGTGCGCGAGCATGGTCTCGCCACCATCACCAACTTGATCGTCCGGCGCCGCTATGGCAGCGGCATGACGATCGCACTCAACGCCCACGGCGACGTGGTCCCGCCCGGTGAAGGCTGGACCCATGCCCCCTACGGAGGCGAGGTGGTGGACGGGAAGCTTTATGGTCGCGCGTCGGCTGTGAGCAAGAGCGACTTCGCCACTTACACCTTTGCCACCCGCGCGATCGAGTCACTGAACGCGCCACTCAAAGGCAGCGTCGAGCTTCACTTTACCTACGACGAGGAGTTCGGCGGCGAGCTTGGCCCTGGATGGCTGCTCGACAGGCAGTTGACCAAACCAGACTTGTTGATCGCTGCGGGCTTCAGCTATGAGGTGGTCACCGCGCACAACGGCTGCCTGCAGATGGAGGTCACCGTCCACGGAAAGATGGCCCATGCCGCGATTCCTCACACCGGGGTCGATGCCTTGCAGGGTGCGGTGGCGATCCTCAACGCGCTGTATGCGCAGAACGCGCTGTATCGGGATATGACGTCGAGGGTCCCGGGCATCACGCACCCGTATCTGAACGTGGGTCGCATCGAGGGCGGCACCAACACCAATGTCGTGCCAGGCAAGGTCGTGTTCAAGCTCGACCGGCGCATGATTCCCGAAGAGAACCCCGAGCAAGTCGAAGCGGCGATCCGCCTCGTGATTGCCGAAGCCGCAGCCACCTGCCCCGGAATCAGCGTGGACATCACGCGCTTGCTGCTGGCGCGCTCGCTGCAGGCGCTGCCCGGCAATCGACCGCTGGTCGAGGCTCTGCAACGTCATGGCGAAGTGGTGTTCGGCGAGTCGATTCCGACCTCGGGAACGCCGCTCTACACCGATGTCCGGCTTTACTGCGAACGCGGCATCCCCGGGGTGATCTACGGCGCGGGTCCGCGCACGGTCTATGAAAGCAATGCCAAGCGCGCCGACGAGCACTTGGTGCTGGAAGACCTGCGCCGCGCAACCAAGGTGGTGGCGCGCAGCTTGTTCGACCTGCTGTCCTGAGTTGGATATCAGCTCACAGCGCAGTGCCCCAGTGTTCTTTCCCACGCCTTCCACAGCCCCGTTCGCCCTGAGAGGCTGAGAGGCTGAGAGGCTGAGAGGCTGAGAGGCTGAGAGTATTTCGCTCCTGCCCGCTCATCACGCCAAAAGGCCCCTGCTCGTCGTTGCAAATCCTCGCCATTGCACAAGCTATGGCTGCGCTTTGCGCCTAGATAGGCGCCTTTTGACCTGCTGCTCGTGCACGCTCGAAAAACTCTCAGCCTCTGATCTGAGGTATCGAAGGGCTCATCCCGCTTTTCGATTACGCTTCGTACGCCCCACCCGACCTGATAGGCAAACTAGATCGCCAAGATTGGTTTGATTAACCCACGGTATGCTGCGGCGAAGACAGAATCAGGGCATCAGTTCTGACTGTCAGTTCTGTTCCCCCTTCACAACCTCTCAAGGAAATTTATGTCGATCATCAATACCTCCATTCAGCCGTTCAAGGCGACCGCCTTCCAGGATGGCAAGTTCATCGATATCACTGAGCAGTCGCTGAACGGCAAGTGGTCAGTCTTCATCTTCATGCCGGCGGCGTTCACCTTCAATTGCCCGACGGAAGTCGAAGACGCGGCAGACAACTATGCCAAGTTCAAGGAAATGGGAGCCGAGGTGTACATCGTCACGACCGATACGCACTTCTCGCACAAGGTCTGGCACGAGACCAGTCCGGCCGTCGGCAAGGCCAAGTTCCCTCTCGTCGGTGACCCGACGCACGCCCTGACGCGCATGTTCGGCGTGCACATCGAAGAAGAAGGTCTCGCACTGCGTGGCACCTTCATCATCAATCCGGAAGGCGTGGTCAAGACTGCCGAGATTCATGACAACGCCATCGCTCGCGACGTCAAGGAAACCCTGCGCAAGCTGCAAGCTGCGCAGTACGTTGCAAAGAACCCCGGCCAAGTGTGCCCGGCCAAGTGGCAGGAAGGCGCGAAGACGCTGACCCCGTCGCTGGACCTCGTCGGCAAGATCTGATCGGTCCCGCCAGCTTTCCCTGAAGAAACCTCCGCCGGCCACTAGTGTCGCGTCAAGCCTCAAGTGTCGGCTGCTCGCTTACTCTCGAAGCGCATTGCGGCGTTGCGCCTCCTCGCCATAGCAACTGCTATGACTCGTCGGCGCGCCTTGCACTGCGCTCCGACTGCGGCGCGATCAACCGACACTTGAGGCTTGACGCGACACTGGCCGGCGGAGGGAGATTGTCGGCGTCATTCGACGCCATTGGAGCCCCACCATGTTGGACGACAGCCTCAAGACCCAACTTGCCGCATACCTGCAGCGCTTGACGCAGCCGGTCAATGTGGTCGCCTCGCTCGACGATCGCGAGGCCTCGCGCGAGTTGCGCGAACTACTCGACGAGATCGCCGCGTTGAGCCCGTTGATCCGCTTACGCCACGATGGCGATGACACCCGCCGGCCATCGTTTTCGATCAGCCGCGCAGGCCAGGACATGGGCCTGCGCTTTGCGGCCATCCCGATGGGACACGAGTTCACTTCGCTCGTGCTCGCGCTGCTGCAGGCTGGCGGACATCCGCCCAAGCTGGCATCCGAGGTCATCTCCCAGATCCAATCCCTAGACGGTGACTTCGTCTTCGAGACCTACATGTCGCTGACCTGCCACAACTGCCCCGATGTCGTGCAGGCGCTGAACCTGATGGCGGTGCTGAACCCTCGCATCCGTCACGTCGCCATCGACGGCGGCCTATTCAAGGATGAGGTCGATGCTCGCCAGATCATGGCCGTGCCGACGGTGTATCTGAACGGGCAACCTTTCGGTTCGGGTCGCATGGAGATCGGCGAGATCCTTGCCAAGATAGACACCGGTGCGGCCGCGCGCGAGGCAGCGAATCTGGCCACCAAGGGCGTGTTCGACGTGCTGATCGTCGGCGGCGGGCCGGCCGGCGCTGCGGCCGCGGTGTATGCGGCCCGCAAGGGGATCCAGACCGGTATCGTGGCCGAGCGCTTCGGCGGCCAGACGCTCGATACGCTTGGCATCGAGAACTACATCTCCGTGCTGGAGACGCAGGGGCCCAAGTTCGGCGCGGCGCTGGAAGCTCATGCGCGCCACTACGACGTGGACATCATGAACGGCCAACGTGTCGAGAAGCTCGAACCGTCCCCACAGCCCGGCGGCACAACCACGCTGACGTTGGCGAATGGCGCTCAGCTGCAAGCGAAGACGGTGATCGTGTCGACCGGAGCGCGCTGGCGCAACGTGAACGTACCGGGCGAGGCCGAGTACCGCAACAAGGGCGTGGCCTACTGCCCGCACTGCGACGGGCCACTGTTCAAGGGCAAGAAGGTGGCAGTGATCGGCGGCGGCAACTCGGGTGTCGAGGCGGCGATCGATCTGGCTGGCATCGTCGAGCACGTCACGCTGATCGAATTCGCCGAGCAGCTCAAGGCCGATGCAGTGCTGGTCAAGAAGCTCGCGAGCCTGCCCAATGTCGCGATCCACACCAACGCGCAGACGACCGAGATCACCGGCAACGGCCAGAAGGTCACAGGCCTGCGCTACAAGGATCGCGCGAGCGATACCGAGCATTCTGTGGATCTCGCAGGCGTGTTCGTGCAAATTGGCTTGGTGCCCAACACCGAATGGCTCAAGGGCACGACGGAGCTGTCCAAGTACGGCGAGATCATCATCGATGCCAGAGGGGCGACCAACGTGCCCGGGGTGTTTGCTGCCGGCGATGCGACGACGACACCCTACAAGCAGATCGTCATCGCCGCCGGCGAGGGCGCAAAGGCTGCGTTGTCGGCCTTTGATCACCTGATCCGACACGGTACGAATGCGTGACGGTGGCCTGCGGGCTGCACCGGGCTCGGTGCGGGCGGTGCAGTGCGCCAAGCCCAGCTGATCCAAGCCTGCAGGCAGGTAGCCTGGTAGGCCGTCACGCCACCCAGTTCAAGCTAGTGTCGCGTCAAGCCTCAAGTTCGGTTGATCACGCCGCTGTCGGAGGCGCAACGCCGCAATGCGCTTCGAGAGTTTTTCGATCATGCCCGCTCATCACGCCAAAAGACCCCTGCTCGTCGTTGCAAATGCTCGCCATAGC
>Ga0070663_100002673_pt1 | contig 10095 bp, 7 predicted proteins | sample KBSC63metaG_FD_65646 | JGI IMG/M metagenome (GOLD analysis project Ga0070663, IMG submission 65646) | Corn rhizosphere microbial communities from Kellogg Biological Station, Michigan, USA - KBS C6-3 metaG | ecosystem: Host-associated > Plants > Roots > Rhizosphere > Soil ...
AGCCACGCCATCAGCCGCCAGTTCTCTCGCCGCTCGAGCGCCATGGCGATCATGCCAGCGGTCAGGTCGATCGCAGCAAACAACAGCCAAAATATTGCGACCCGGTGGAGGTCGCCCTTGACCGCCGTATAGCCGTGCTCGTGGATCGAGCTCACCGTCCAGAAGATGTTGAGCACCAGCGCAAGGTCGATGATCGGTGAAACCAGCGCGAACAGCAGCTGGAACAGGATCGTCTGCGGAAGCCCGATCCAGGCGAGCCCGCGCGGCCGGCCGTCGGCCATGACCCTCTTGTGCTTCCAGACGCACTGGATCGTGCCATAGGCCCAGCGGAAGCGCTGCCGGGCGAGCTGGCGGAACGTCTGCGGCGCCTCGGTCCAGGCGATCGCGCCCTGGTCGTAGGCGACGCGCCAGCCGGCGCGCTGGACCGCGATGGTCAGGTCCTGGTCCTCGGCGAGGGTCTCGGGGGGGTAGCCGCCGACCTCGGCGATCGCCTGCCTGCGCCACGCGCCGACGGCCCCCGGCACCACGGTCATCGCGCCGAGCCTAGCAAGCGCGCGGCGCTCGAGATTCTGCGCCGTCACATATTCGAGCGCCTGCCATTTGGTGACGATATTGACGCGGTTGCCGACCTTGGCGTTGCCGGCAACGGCGGCGAGGCGATCGTCGTCGGCGAACCAGCGCGCCAGCCGGGCAATGGTCATCGGCTCGAACTGGGTGTCGGCGTCGAGCGCGATGACGATGTCGCTCCTTGCAAGCGCCAGTCCGTGGTTGAGCGCTCGCGCCTTGCCGCCATTTTCGAGCTTGATCAGCCGGACCCGCGGATCGCCGCCGAACACGGTCTCAACGATATCGGACGTTCGGTCCTTGGAGCCATCGTCGATCACGATCACCTCGAGCCGCACCTTTTCGCTCGCCAGAACCTGCCGCACCGAGCGCTCGATCACCCGCTCCTCGTTGAACGCGGGAATGAGGACGCTGACGAACGTCTCGGGATCGATCGGCGGGCGCGGCCGCCTCATGTCCTTCCAGGCCGAGCGAAGACCGAGCCCGGCGAGCACCACCGCCCGCGCAATGCCGAGCGTGATTGCAACCGCGAACAACACCCCGAGCGCGCGAATTGCGAAGCCCAACAATTCGAACAGCCCGAGGTCGACCCGCGCCGCCATGGCATCTGCTTTGGACAGCGGCGGCATCGCCTGCTCCGGCGACAATCCCGCGAGCTCCGAGACCGGCACGAACGTGTAGCCGCGCGCGCGCAGCTGATCGATGATGATTGGCAGCGCGGCGATGGTCTGGCTGCGATCGCCGCCGGAATCGTGCAACAGGACCACATTGCGGCTGCACTGCGGGTCCGACGTGTCGTTGCACTGCGGTGGCGCGGTGAGAATGCGCGACAGCACATTGTTGACGATCGTGGGGACGCCGGGCCGCTGCCAATCCTCGCTGTCGACGTGCAGCCCGACCGACACATAACCGCGGTTCTGGGCATCCCAGACGGGCAGGATTTCGTCGGCCGTGGTCGGCTCGGCGTCGCCGAAGAAGGGCGCGCGGAACAGTTTCAGGGTACGCCCGGTGAACGCCTGGAACAGCCGCTGGGTCGCGTTAAGCTCGAATAGCACGCGGGTCTTGTCGACCGTCGCGAGGTTCGGGTGAGTGTAGGTGTGGCTGCCGACCTCGTCGCCCTCGCGGATCATGCGCTGCAGTAGCCCGCGCTCGGTCAGCGCATTTTCCCCGACGATGAAGAAGGTCGCCGGCACGTGCTTCGCTTTTAGGATATCGAGGATCTGCGGCGTCCAGCGCGGATCGGGGCCGTCGTCGAACGTCAGCGCCACCTCGCCCGGCCGGTAGCCCGTGCGCGTGATCGTGAACGGCCGCGGCACGGACAAGAAATCGACGTTGGCGAGCAGGCCATTTCGCCCGAACGTCAGCTTGCGCGCTCCCGGCGTCGGGAGGGCGGTGATGCGCAGGATTTCGCCCGGGCCCTCAATGTCGACGTTGGTGCTCTGCGCCAGATGCAAGAGGCCAGCTGGATTGCGCGGCGGATGGACGCTGCGTCCGAAGATCGACCACAGCCCGGGGTCCTCTGCGCCGAGGCGCCACAGGCCGACTTCGCGGATGCCGGCGCGGTCGAGGACGCTCAGTTCGTTGAACGCACTCGCCGCGTCGAGCAGCCAGACGATGTGCGAATGGCCGTTCTCGTCCTGATAGGCGAAGGTGCTGTTCGCGGCGATCCGGTCGAACACTGGCGGCGCGTCGCTATCGCCGGCATCGACCCAAGCTTCCTCGACATTCTCGGGATCGCCGGTTCCGTCGTGCCAGTCGTAGGCGTAGTTGCCGATCGTCACGATGACCTTGTTGCGCGGGATCTGCCGCACTGCCGCCGCGACCGCGCTCGCCCACCATTGTTGTGATGCTATCGGTCCTGGCGGCCCGTCGTTGGAATGTTCATCATAGGCCATGACAAACAGCTTGTCGGCGACTGCGGCGAAGCGCCGGAGGTCCCACGGCTGATCGACCGGGACGGCCACCGTCAGCAACCACCCGTGCCGCGCGAACCGCTGCCGCGCCTCCCGCAGCAATTGAAGATAATTCTGCTGCGATAGGACATCGAGCTCCTCGAAGTCGAACACTGCCCCCGAGGCGTGGTTGGCGACAAGAAACGACTCGAGCTGCTCGAGGAAGCGGCGGCGCGCGGGCGGGCTGGCGAGCAGCGCGCGGATGCCGGCCGGGTCGACCTGGCCGTTTGAGAAGTTCTGCACGACGGGGAGAATCAAGGGGCGGTGCAGCGCCGCGTTGATTACCGCGCGCCCGTCGCGGTCGGGAAGCACATTGAACTGGTGGTTCGGCCCGGTAATCGTCACCCACACTGGCGCGAGCCAATCGAGATCGCCGATGTGCCGCTGCAGGGAGGCAGTCGAGCTTTCGTCCCAGGGTGCATAGAAACCGACGTAGAGCGGACGGCTGAGCGCGGTCGCAACCGCCGTAGAGCGCCTCGCGCCCACCCGCCGCGGGCTTGGCGGCTGGGTTCCGAGCAGCACCTGGATGGCGCGGTCGACGCGGGCGCTGGTCCGGGCGAGAAGCGACTGCTTGGGCGACCGTTGCGCGACGCCATGCTCGAGCGCGACCGGAAGCGGCGGCTCGGCGGGGACGACGCGGATCGTCGCGAACAGGGCGGCAATGGTCAGCAGGTTCAGCAGAACGAACAGCACCACGGCCAGGCTGAAGCGCTTGCGGCGACGCCCCGATGGATCGTGGAAGATCTGCCGATCAGCCATGCTTTCGCGCTAATTCGAACTCGCGCGCGCCGCCAATGACCTTTCGTTCACATGACGGTAGGCCGCGAGCATCAACGATTCCTTCGCCGAGGCCCCGGCTGCGGCTTCAGCGCCGCGTTGCGGATGCAATTTTCGAATCCGACCCAGTCAACACGGTTGCCACTTCGGCTGGCGTTCCGGTTGCAGAGGTGAACGCGCCACTGCGGCGGCTTGTTCTTGGAGACGTAGGCAAGACTCCGCTTCATCGCGGAACGCTGCTTCGCCATGCAACGCGCCTGCCACTGGCAGTTGATTCCGATGTTGAGTGCGATCGGGTCATGGAGGATCGAGCGCCGCTCGGCGCGCACGTTCGTCGCGTAGAGAGCCGTTGCCGCTACGGCAGCCGCCAAAATCCACCTCATCCCGAGATGAACGATACAGCGGTCGCGCGGTGCCGCAAATGGTCGTTGCTGTTACCCTCGCACAAGCGAAAAGCGGCGACGCCAAGGGCGCCGCCGCTTCCCTCTCCGAACCAGGAGTATTCTTAGATGAGCGAGTTCGACACGTTGTTGAACGTCGTATTCAGCTTGCTGCCAATGCCCTGCATCGCGCCAATGGCGGCGACGGCAATCAGCGCGGCGATCAGGCCATATTCGATGGCCGTCGCGCCCTTCTCATTCTTCAGAAGCTTGACGAACTTGATCATTTCCGGTCTCCCACAAGGCTCCGAACGGAGGGGCAAAAGCGCCCAGCCTGCGCAACCCTTACCGACGTAGGCGAGCCGGAATCTGAGCCCTGGTGGTTGAGGAAGAGTTAAAATCGCCGCCTTTCGAAAATGAACTTTCGGTAAGGCCTTCAGCGTCCGCCGGTCAGCTCCTCAAGCTGCTTGACGAGATCGCGCAGTGGCTTAGTGGCGTTGCTCCATTCCGGCGGCAGCGGACTTTGGAGATCGCGCCGTGGCTGCGGTTCGATCCGGCGAAAACCGGTCGGCAGATCGGGTCCGCGACTGCGGTCGACACTCAGCGCCGAGCTCATGAAGCTGCGCCAGATCTCCGCGGGCACCGTGCCCCCGCTGACGCGCCCAAGCGACTTGTTGTCGTCGCGCCCGACCCACACGCCGACAACCAGGTTCCCGGCAAAGCCGATGAACAGCGCATCGCGGTTTTCCTGCGTGGTTCCGGTCTTGCCGAAGGTCGGTACCGATAGCGCCGCGCGGCGGCCCGTCCCGTTGTTTGCCGCGGCGTAGAGAAGGTCCAGCATCGGCGACCAATCGCGCCGCCGGTCGAGCGTTCCATCGGAGCGGAATAACGCCTTGAGCCCTTCTGCGGGTCGCTTCTCGGGCAGGCCGCGGGCGACGATTGGATACTGGCCGCTGGCAACCGCCGCATAGGCCGACGTCAACTCGAGCAGGCTGACACCCGCCGTTCCAAGCGCGAGGCTCGGCTTGTCGGGAAGCGGCGTGGTAATGCCGAGATCGCGCGCGACGCGGATGATATTCGCCCGCCCAACCTCCTGCGATAGCCGGACCGTCGCGGCGTTGCTCGATCGCGCGAACGCTTCGCGCAGCGTGATCCGCCCGCGATAGACGCGATCGCTGTTGACCGGAGTCCAGCCGTCGATGGTGATCGGCTCGTCCTCTATCAGACTGTCGGGAGTCCAGCCGGAACGCAGAGCCGCCAGATAGACGAATAGCTTGAACGCCGAGCCAGGCTGCCGGCGCGCCTGCGTCACGCGGTTGAAGGGCGAATCGCCATAATTCTTCCCGCCGACCATCGCCACTACGCGCCCGTCGGGACGCATCGCGACCAGTGCCGCCTGGGCGTCGCCGATCTGCGCTTTGGTGATCGCCCGCACGGCTAGGCGCTGAAGGTCGCGGTCGAGCGTGGTCTCGACCTTCACCGTGCCAAAGTCGGCCTCGAATGCGTCGCTGGCGGCGGGCGCCACCCAATCGGCAAAATAGGTTCCCGCCGGCAGCTTCGATTCACGCGCGACAGGGCGCGCGAGGGCCGTCGAGCGCGCCCGCGCCTCGCTGATCGCGCCGGTGTCCGCCATGGCTCCCAGCACGAGCCTGCTGCGCTTCTGCGCGGCGGCGAGGTGACGCGTGGGCGCAAGGCGGGATGGCGCCTGTACCAGCCCCGCGAGCATCGCCGACTGGGCGAGGTTCAGCTTTTCCGGATCTCGGCCGAAATAATGGTGCGCTGCGGCCCTCAGCCCATAGACGCCGTCGCCGAAATAGACACTCGACAGGTAGCGCGAGAGGATTTCCTGCTTGGTCAGCCACGCCTCCAGCCAGAAGGCGATGATCACTTCCTGCGCCTTGCGCTTGATCGTGCGATCGCCCGAAAGGAAGTTGGTCTTGGCGAGCTGCTGGGTGATCGTGCTTCCGCCCTGGCGCACGCCGCCGCCGCGGATATTGGCGAGCATCGCCCGGCCGATACCGCGCGGGTCGATCCCCCAATGGCTGTAGAAGCGGCGATCCTCGATCGACACGAAGGCGGCGGGGGTCAGCGGGTTGAGCTTGGCGACGTCGACCGGCGCTTCCTTGATCGCCCCGCGCATGGCGATCGGCTGCCCGTCGTCGCTCACCAGTAGCAGCGCCGGATCGGCAAGCGGCTCGAGCGCGCGCGAAAGCGGCGCCGTGATCACCAGCCACAAGAGCGTAATGGCAACCACCGCCGCGACCGAATAGAGGATCAGCGGCCAACGGCGGCGGCGTCGCGGGGGCTCCTCCTGACCCGGGGCTTCCGGTGGGGCGCCGTGGGATGCGAGCGGATCCGGAAGCTCCTCAACCGGAGCGCCGTTGCGAGTCCAGATTGCGTCGCTCTCCACCCTCATCGTGTCGCCGGACTCGCCCAAGTGCTTTAGTCTAGTAAAACAGTTGGCACGAGATATCCAGATGCTTGCTGAATAAGGCATTGCAGTTAAAGGCGGGACGATGCGGCGCCTCCTCGCCATGCTGCTGATCGGCTCGCTCGCGCTGGCGGCACCCGGCTGCAAGCAGCAGCCCCAGGGCACGCCCCGCGCGGTCGTCATCGGCGGCGATCCGAAGGTCCGCGATCCGGCGCTGGGGCCGCTGCAGCCTGCCGACGCGGTGCTGCTCGCGAATGTCGCGCAAGGGCTCGTCCGATTCGACGCAAGCGGCGATATCGTCGGTGGGCTGGCGGAGCGCTGGAACGTCAGCGACGATGGCCTCAGCTACATTTTCCGGATCGCATCGACTCAGTGGCCGGACGGGCGCAAGGTCACCGCGCAACAGGTCGCGCGCCTGCTCAAGCGACAGCTCACGTCGCGCAGCCGCAACACACTCAAGGACGCCGCCGGGGCGATCGAGGACGTGGTCGCGATGACCGATCGCGTCGTCGAAATCCAGCTGCTCGCTCCCCGACCGACCTTGCTCTCGCTGCTCGCCCAGCCGGAGTTCGCGATCCTCAACGGCAGCCAGGGAACCGGGCCCTTCAAGGCTGCGCCGAGCAGCGGCCGGCCCGGCGAGTTGCGGCTCTCGCGAGAGATCGTCAACGAGGACGATGAGACCACCACCCGCGACGAGGTCCTGCTGGCCGGCGCAGCGCCTGCGGACGCCATCAGCGCCTTTGCAACCGCGCGTGCCGACCTCGTCCTCGGCGGCACGTTCAACGATCTCCCGCTTACCCGGAAGTTCAAGCTGCCGCGCGGCGCGCTCCGCTTTGACCCCGCGTCGGGTCTGCTCGGCCTCGTCCCGGTGCGGAGCTCGGGCGCGATCGCCAATCCGGAAATGCGGCAGATGCTCAGCCAGGCGCTCGATCGGGCCGGCTTTGTTGCCGCGCTCGGCGTTCCCGACCTCGCTGCCCGAGCCACCTTGCTCCAGCCGGGCCTCGACGGAACTCCCGATCCAGCCGTTCCCGCGTGGTTCGGGGTCCCTCCGGCCGCGCGCCTGCCGGCGCTGCAGCAGCAAGCCGATCGGCTGTTCGGCAAAACAAAGCGGGTCATCAGCGTCGCGTTGCCCGAGGGCTACGGCGCCGACATCCTTTATCACTCGCTGGTGCACGACTGGGGCGCGCTCGGAATCACGGTTATCCGCACCGGCGACGCGAAGAACGCAGATTTCGCGCTAATCGACGAGGTCGCCCCGTCGGCCTCGCCCTCGTGGTTCGTGCGGCAATTCCGCTGCGGCGAAGTGCCGATTTGCGACTCGCAGGCGGACGCGCTGATGGAAGCCGCGCGGCTGATGCCGGTCCCCGCCCAGCGCTATGCGCTGCTGGCCCAGGCCGCGGCCCGGATCGACGATGCGCAGTTGTTCCTGCCGATCACCGCTCCCGTCCGCTGGTCGCTCGTTTCCAGCCGCATCCAGGACTTCGCCGGGAACCGTTACGCAAGTCACACGCTCACCGACCTGGACCAGCAGGTCGGCAAGGAGTGACATGGCGTTTCCCGGTTCCGAGCAGTTGCATCTGCCGCACGTCGGCACCGATCCGCAGTCGGTACGGCAGCGGGTCGAAGCGATGGAGAAATTGCTCGAGCGCATGTTCGTCATTCCCGGCATCAATCGGCCCATTGGCCTGGACGTGATCCTCGACGTCGTGCCGGTGGTCGGGGATATCGCCGCCGCCGCGCTCGGCGCCTACATCGTCTGGGAAGCGAAGAACCTCGGTATGTCGCGCTGGCAGATCACGCGCATGGCCGGCAACGTCGGCTTCGACTGGGTCCTGGGCCTGATCCCGTTCGTCGGCGCAATCCCCGATTTCTTCTTCCGCTCCAACACCCGCAACCTGCGCATCATCAAGCGCCACCTCGACAAGCATCACCCGGGCACGCGCACAGTGGAAGGCGAAGTCACTCGGCGCGGCTAACGGTGCGGGATCCAGTCCTGGTCCCACTCGACCTCTTCGCTGACCGGGCGCCCGAAGCGGTCGGTAGCCGGGCGGAACAGGAAGCGCTGCTCGATGATCCGGCAGGTCAGCCCGTCAAATTCGGGAACGCCGCTCGACCGCGTCACCCGGCAACCCGTGGCGCGGCCGTTTGCCTGCACGGTGAAAGTCACGCTGACGGTGCCGCCAACGCCCGCATTGCCGAGCCGTTTGGGATAGTCGCGCGGCGTGATGTCGCCCGAGATCAGCTCGATCTCGGTGCCGCCGCCAGCGCCCGCCCCATAGCCGTTGCCACCGGCACCGCCGCCAGCGCCCGTTCCGACGGCGGGACCGCTTCCTCTGCCCCCGCCGGAGGGTGCCGCCGCCGGTGCGACGGGGACCACCGGAGCGACCGACGGTGGCGCATGCGCGGGCTTGGGTCCGGGCGAGCCGCCGAGCTTCTCCGGTGCCGCTTTGGGTGCGCTCTCCGGACTCGGCTTCGGCATGGCTCTCGCGGGGACAGGCGGCGGCGGAGGTGGCTTCGCGAGCGTGATCTCGATCAGCCGCTGAACGACTTCGCCAGGCCGCGCCACGTCGACCTGGAGGCCGCGGAGCAGCGCAAACGCGACCACCCCCTGGACGACCGCGACCGCCCCGAGCGCAATCGCACGCTCGCGCGGCCGGACAGTCCGGCGGTGCTCGGCATAAGCGGGCACGTGCGCGCCCGCCGGCTGCCTAGCGGTAGTAGCAGCGGCGCTTGGCCGTCACGGTGCGGTCGATCGCACCGCCGGCGACCACGCCGCCGACCGCGCCCACGGCCGCGCCGAGCAGCCCGTGCCCGATGATGCTCGGGCCGGCGACCGCGCCGGCGACACCGCCGACCACCTTGCCGGTGGTTGCCGGCGAGCGGCGGCAATATTTGCGGGCGTAATGGACGCGCCCCTTATAGCGGTGCTTGTGCGCATAAGTGGTGGTGTGCGCATTGGCCGGAGCCATCACCGGCACGCCCGGGCTCGCCGCCACGGCCACCGCCACTACAATCTTGATCAATTTTTGCATCGATCGGTCCTCTAGTTCTGTTTCGCCAGTCTAACGAGACTTTTCACCCGCACGTTGCCACGAAAACGGCAGTAACGACGAGTTGTGCGCCGCGAGAGCCACTCCGCAGCCTGGTAACTTCACGCACTTAACACGAGGCGGCCGCTGCTGTTCCGCGTGGCGGCCTCAGTCGCCGCTGATCGCCGGATCGATGTCCTCGGGATGTTCGATAATCGGCATGCCGACATCCCCCTGCCCGACCGTTCGTCCGGCCATTTCGAGCATGCGTTCGAGCGGCACGCGCGCCTTGCTGATGATCTCGGGGCTAAGGTCGATCCTCGGCTGCAGGTCACGCAGCGCGACATAGAGCTTCTCGAGCGTGTTCAGCGCCATGTACGGGCACATGTTGCAATTGCAGTTACCGTCGCCGCCTGGAACGCCGATAAACGTCTTGCTCGGCGCCGCTTTCTCCATCTGGTGGATGATGTGCGGCTCGGTCGCGACCAGGATCGTCTCGGCCGGCGAGTTCAGCGCGAAATCGAGGATCGACTTGGTCGAGCCCACGTGATCGGCAAGGTCGATGATGTGCGGCGGGCATTCGGGATGCGCCGCGACCGGCGCGTCCGGATGCTCGGCTTTCAGCTTTAGGAGCTCGGTCTCGCTGAACGCCTGGTGGACGATGCAAATGCCCGGCCACAGCAACATTTCGCGCCCGGTATGCCGCGCGAGATAGCCGCCGAGGTGGCGGTCGGGGCCGAAGATGATCTTCTGCTCGGGCGGGATCTGGTCGAGGATAATCTTGGCGCTCGACGAGGTGACGATGATGTCGGACAGCGCTTTCACCGCCGCCGAGCAATTGATGTAGGTGAGCGCGATATGGTCGGGGTGCGCCGCTCGGAAGGCGGCGAACTGGTCGGGCGGGCAGCTGTCCTCGAGGCTGCAGCCGGCGTCCATGTCCGGCAGAATGACGGTCTTGTCAG
>Ga0070663_100002674_pt1 | contig 10089 bp, 6 predicted proteins | sample KBSC63metaG_FD_65646 | JGI IMG/M metagenome (GOLD analysis project Ga0070663, IMG submission 65646) | Corn rhizosphere microbial communities from Kellogg Biological Station, Michigan, USA - KBS C6-3 metaG | ecosystem: Host-associated > Plants > Roots > Rhizosphere > Soil ...
TGGATTGGGTGGGACCGGATTGCGGGGCTGCCGGGGCATGATGGGGCGGCGGACTTCGATGGGGCGGCGCGGCTGAAGGTGCCGCTGATTGAGGAGGCGGCAGGGAACTTTCTCGATCATGCTCCGGATGAGAAGCTTGCGCGGTTTCAGAAGTTCTGCCAGGACAATATTTCGTGGCTGCCGGATTATGCGATGTTCAACGTGCTGCGGCGCATGCATGGGTATGTGAGCTGGAATGAGTGGCCAGCGGAACATGCGCTGCGGAAGCATGATGGGTTGACGGCGGTGTTGAACTCGCATGGGCGGGAGTTGGCGGTGGAGCAGGCGGTGCAGTTCTTCTTCAACGAACAGTGGTGTGCGCTGCGGAGCTACTGCGCGGAGCGGAAGATTCGCGTGCTGGGCGATGTGGCGATCTTTGTGAGCTACGACAGCGCGGATGTGTGGACGCATCCGGAGATTTTTGAGTTGGATGAGGAGCGGCGGCCGCTGCGAGTGTCGGGCGTGCCTCCGGATTATTTTTCGAAGACGGGGCAGCGATGGGGGAATCCGCTGTACAAGTGGGGGCTGCTGCGGGAGCGGGGATTCGACTGGTGGGTGGCGCGGATTCGGCGGTCGCTGTCGCTGTATGACGTGATTCGGCTGGACCACTTTCGCGGGTTCGAGGCGTACTGGTCGATTGCAGCGGAGGAGCCGACGGCGGAGCATGGGCAGTGGGTGAAGGCTCCGGGGCAGGAGCTGTTTCAGCGGCTGAAGGAGGTGTTTGGGAATCTGCCGTTTATCGCGGAGGATTTGGGGCTGATTACTCCGGAGGTGGATGAGCTGCGGGAGCACTTCGGGATGCCGGGGATGCGAATTTTGCAGTTTGGGTTTTCGGATCGGGGGGGACACCTTTATCTGCCGCACCGGTTCGTTCCGAATACGGTGGTGTATACGGGGACGCACGACAACAATACGACGCTGGGGTGGTGGCGGGAGGATATTGGCGAGGCGGAGCGGGTGAATGTGCAGACGTATTTGCAGACGATTGAGCATGAGGGCGATGTGGTGTGGGCGATGATTCGGGCGGCGGCGCGGTCGGTGGCGAACGTGTGCATTGTGCCGATGCAGGATGTGCTGCACCTGGGGAGCGAGGCTCGGATGAATACGCCTGCGGCGGGGGCGGGGAACTGGACGTGGCGGTATCGGTCGGATGCGCTGCATCCGGACTTTGCGGTGAAGCTGGCGGCGCTGATGGAGATGACGGATCGGGATGGATATGAGGTGCCGAAGGAGGGGGTGGACGCAGGGAAGCCGACGGAAGAGGCGTCGAAGCGGGCAGAGCTGGGCGCGAGCATTTAGACTGGTGAGGTAGATATTTAAATTCAGGAGCAACCATGCCTCTCTCTGGCGAAGCGATCCGCACGATGAACTACGTTGACGATATTTCTGTAACGCTGCGCCGCATCCTTGCGGTGCTGCCGTCGCTGACCGAGGACGAGCGGCAGCGCGTGTCCGACCATATCAAGGCAGCAGAGCCGAGCTATGAGTCGGTGATTACGGCTGTCGCGAGCAAGAAGTGAGCATGGCGGCTGGGGGGCAGCCGTCGGTTGCGATTCGCACGGTCGCGGTGATCGGGGCGGGGATGGCTGGGCGGAGCTTCGCTTTGGCTTGCGCGGCGGCGGGCTTCCACGTCGTGCTGGAAGATGTGATGCCGGCGAATCTGCGCAGGGCTGAGGAGGAGTATGCCGACTTGAGCCTGCGGGCTGCGGCTGGGCGGCTGGAACTGGCTTTGACAGTCGAGGACGCGGTGCGAGAGGCGGATGTTGCCGTGGACTTTGTTCCGGATGAGCTGGAGTCGAAGCTGGAGATCTTCAGCCTGCTGGATCGGATGGCTCCGCCGAAGACGATTCTTTGTACGCCGAGTTACGCGCTGAGTATTACGGATCTGGCTTCGTGTGTGTATCGGCCGGAGCGGTGCGTGGCGGTGCGGGGGGAGCTGCTTGAAAAGGGATTGGTGCGGGTGCTGTATCCGACTGCGGTTGCGGAGGGTACGATGCTGGCGGTGGAGGGGTTTCTGCGGGGGCTTGGGCTGGAAGTGCGTGCGGAGGCAGATCCGGATGTGCCGATGCTGATGAAGAATGCGGTTGGCTGAGACGGGGCCTTTTCAGGGATAGTGTGCGCGGACATGAAAGAAACCACACCCCAGGGGCTAAAGTCCAATTCTATATGGGCGACTTGCGGCGTGGCTGAAGCCACGCCCTTCCGAATCCGAGACTGAACTTGCGGCGTAGCTGAAGCCACGTTCTTCCGAATCCGAGATTGAACTTGTGGCGTAGCTGAAGCCACGCCCTTCCGAATCCAGACTTAATTCAGAGGTTCCCTGGACAGTTTTTTGCCTTGGGAACTGTTTTTGCTGTGTCTGCGTATCTGAAGCTGGAGAGTGTACGTCCAACTACTGCCATGCGCGCCTTGTTTGACATCTTTGCCCAGGTGTTTCGATCGATCGGAGCCAATAAGCTGCGGTCGTTCCTGACGATGTTTGGTATTGCGTGGGGAGTGGCGTCGCTGCTGCTGCTGATTGGGCTGGGAGAGGGATTCCGGTCCGGGCAGCGGAGGAATCTTTCGGAGCTCGGGACCGATGTGATTATGCTGTTTGGCGGAACCGTTCCGGCTGCGCCAGGACAGCATACCGGGATGCGGCCGTACAAGCTGACACTGGGGGACGCGGTGGCGATTCGAGCACAGGCAAGCCATGTTCGCAATGCGACTGCGTTTATCAATCGCGGGGACCTGAAGGAGGTCAGCGAGTTTTCGAGCGCGGGTGGGCCGGTGATCGGGGCTGAGGTGAACTATCCGGAGATTCGGCACCTGCCCATCGTGCAGGGGCGCTTTCTGAACGCGGATGATATTGCGCAGCATCGGCAGGTGGTGGTGCTGGGGCAGAAGAACAATCAACTGCTGTTTCCGGGGCGGCCTTCGCTGGGGGCGTATATCACCTTGAATGGGTACCGGTTTCAGGTGATTGGTGTGGCTCCCAAGATTGGGCGCGGGAACAATAGCGGTGACAACCAGAAGCTCTACATTCCACTGTCTACGATGATTCAGCTGTTTCCGCTCCTGGGGGACAACATTCCTCAGGACTCCGTTTCGTCGATCCAGTATCAGCCGACCACCGAAGACATGAACGAGACGGCGAAGGCGGATGTGCATCGCGTGATCGCCGCGCGGCACGGATTCGATCCGAATCTGAAAGATGCATTTGAGGAGTGGGACACGATCAAGTCGCAGCGGACGGTGGGGGTCATCTTTACGGCGATGGATGTGTTTCTGGGTGGGGTGGGGATTGTGACGCTGGCGCTGGGCGCGGTGGGGATCGTCAACATCATGCTGGTGACGGTGACGGAACGGACGCAGGAGATCGGTCTGCGGAAGGCGCTGGGGGCAACGAATCGCAGCATTCTGACCCAGTTTTTTCTGGAGGGCCTGATGCTGACGGGGCTGAGCGGGGTGATTGGAATAGCGGGTGCGAGTGCGCTGATGTTTGCCCTGGGGCGGGCGATGGGCAATAACCAGATGAGGTTCGACCCACCGCGGCTGGTGCCGTGGTCGGCGGCGATGGCGCTGGGGACGCTGGCTTTGTGTGGCATCGTTGCCGGTATCTATCCGGCCAGCAAGGCGGCGATGATGCAGCCCGTGGAAGCGTTGCGGAAGGAGTAGGGCGATGCTGCGAGACATCTTCGGACAGGCCGTGGAGGCGATGCGGCACAATGGACGGCGTACCGCGATCACGATTGTCGGCATGGCGTGGGGGATCGCTACGGTGGTGCTGCTGCTGGCCTATGGCGCGGGATTCGGGCGGGCGTTCGAGACGATCTTTGCGCAGTTTGGGACGAACATGATCGGGGTGTTTCCGGGGACGACCAGCGAACAGGCCGGCGGTACAAAGGCCGGAGTGAAGGTTCGGCTACAGATGGACGATGTGGAACGGATTCAGGAGACGGTGCCGGGTATCCTGCACGTTTCGCCGATGATGTGGAAGAACGTGCCGGTGCAGAACGATCTGTACACCTACACCTGGGAGGTGGATGGGATTACGCCGGAGTTGCAGTACATCCAGAAGATGGAGGTTGTCGAGGGCCGCTTTATTACGGCCGCAGACATCCAGCAGAGAAACCATGTGGCCGTGATTGGCTCGGAGGCGAAGACGAAGCTGTTTTCGGGGATGTATCCGCTAGGGCAGACGATACGGCTGGATGGGATCAACTTCGAGGTGATCGGGGTGCTGAAGGCCAAGATGCAGGAGGGGGACGACAACCTGAACCGCATCGTCTATATACCGTTCAGCACGATGGGAGACTTGAAGGACACCAAGTATATCGACGGCATCTGGATGAACTACAACGGCGACCATATGACGGTGGAACATGCGCTGCGCAATACGCTGGCCGCATCGCACGGCTTCCGGGCGACCGACCGGAACGCGATCTTCGTGGCGAACATCATGGAGCAACTGGCGCAGTTTCGTATCATCTCGCTGGCGCTGCAGGTGCTGCTGTTGTTTATCGGGGCTCTGACGCTGGGGATTGCAGGGATCGGGCTGATGAACATCATGCTGGTGAGCGTGCAGCAGCGGACGCGGGAGATTGGCGTGGAGAAGGCGCTGGGGGCGCGGAAGCGGCATATCCTGCTGCAATTTCTCTCGGAGGCCATGGTGATTACCGGGGTGGGCGGCCTCGGGGGAATTTTGTTGGCGTATGCGGTGGCGAAGTCGATTGGGAGCATTACGTTTTATAGCGCGCTGGCCAGCAATGCGGAGGCGGCGGATATTCATCTGCTGATCTCTCCGCATAGCGTGATTATTGCGACGGCGATTCTTGTGATCGTGGGAACGGTGAGCGGGATGATCCCGGCGATTCAGGCTTCGAACCTTGACCCGATTGAGGCGCTGCGGTACGAGTAGGTTTGGCGGTGGGGTGGCATGCGATGAAGAGCTTTCGTAGGTTTCTGCAGAGAGCTTTTATGCTACTTTTTTGTTCGATTTTCAATAAAATGGCCTGATTTTGACCTAAAATTTCCGTCACAGCGTATGACGAACTCGCTGGCATCACCGGCACGCATCCCCGCCCTCGATGGCTGGCGCGGAGCGGTTTTTCACGCCCTGATCTTTTCTTTTGCAGTTGTCGTTGTGATTGTAAGACGTCCCGACGCAATCTTGAATGCGCAGTTCTTTGCCGAGGATGGTGCTTACTGGTTTGCCAATGCTTACAATCTCGGCTGGTGGCACGCCCTCTTCCTCACCCGCGCGGGCTACCTTCAGACCTTGCCGCGCCTCGGAGCATCCATCGCCCTGCTTGTGCCGTTTGGACTCGCGCCGTTGATTCTCAATATCATTGCAATTGCTCTTCAGGCACTTCCCGTGAGCATCCTGCTCTCCGCAAGGTCCGCCGCGTGGGGAAGCCTCCGTTTCCGCGCTGTCCTGGCAGCGTTCTACCTTATTCTTCCAAACACCGAGGAGATCAGCGCGGGCATCACCGAGTCGCAGTGGGTTCTGGCGCTATGCGCGTTTCTCCTGCTCGTCGCCGAGCGACCGCAAAGCAGAGTGGCAAGGGCTTTTGATCTCTCGATCTTCACGCTCTCGGGGTTGACTGGCCCCTTCTGCATCCTCCTGCTACCCATCGCAGCTATCCTCATGCGTCAGCGACGATTGCGTATGTCGCCACTCATCATCCTTGTGGCGACGAGCCTCATTCAGGGGATCGAGTTGCTGACGCATCCGGGAACTCGCAGCACGGCGCCGCTCGGAGCGAATCTGGAATGGTTCGTTCGATTGCTGGCTGGGCAGGTGTACCTCAGCACGCTCTTCGGCGCTAGCCCTATCGCATTCATCTCTGCCCCTTACCTCGTCCTCTTCTTCGTTTGCGTGACAGTGATCTGCACCGTGCTTGTCTGGAGATGTTGCCGGGAGGCACCGGCAAATATGAGACTTTTTGTCCTGTTTGCAGCAATCATTTTCGCAGTCTCACTGGTATCTCCCTTTTCGTCACCGCCTCAAGGTGAAACGGTTTGGAGACTCCTCGCAATTGTTCCCGGTCGTCGCTACTGGTTTTTGCCCACCCTCGCCTTTGCATGGTCATTGCTGTGGTGCGTGCGAAGTCAGTCTGAAGCTGCAAGGCTTACATCGAGAGTTCTCCTCTTCGTGATGTGCTTCGGGCTATTTCGAGATTGGAAACGCCCAGCATTCCCAGACATGTCTTTCGCTACTTATGCCAAAGCCTTCGATACAGCTCCACGCGGAACCATGGTGGTTATTCCGTACAATCCCGCAGGCTGCGAGATGCGGCTCGTCAAGCGCTGATACCCTTCCTACTCCAATCGTCGGTGCGGTTCTTCACGCGGTTATCTACGTCAAAGTGAGCGTCGTCGCTGACGACTCTATAGCATTTGCGAAACGGCTCTAGTTGTCGGTGCTCTCGCGTTTGTAGGGTTTCTGCATGAGGGCGCGGGCTTCGTTGACGGCTCCCTGGGTGTTGTCGTTGGTCTGGATAGCGAGGCGGTACTCGTTGACGGCGCGGTCGCGCTGGCCGGTGAGATCAAAGATGCGGCCCAGCTCAATGTGGCTCCAGACTTCGACCCACTTGGGGTCGCCGTCGCCGCGGAGGGCGTCGCGGAAGCTGTTGGCGGCGGACTGGTAGTTGCGCTGCATGAAGAAGACTTCGCCGATGCGGTAGGCGGCGAGGGCGCTGTTCTTGTTGGCGTCGAGGGCCTTCTGGTACTCGATGAGGGCGGCGGTGAGATCACCCTGGGCGACCTGTTGCTGGCCGCGCAGGACGGCGACGCGGACGGCGAGGTCGGGCGTGCTCTTGAGTACCCAGTTTTCGGGGTCGATGGTGATGCGGCGCGGGCGGCCGAAGGTTTCGACGGAGAACTGGGAGTCGGTGCCGGTGACGTCGACGCGGCGGACTTCGGTCTTGCCATCGGTTTCGATGCGCAGCTCGACGGGCATGCGGAAGAGGTCGAGGTCCTGCGAGATGGAGCCGATGGTGCGGAAGCCCTTGTTGTCACCGAGGCGGAAGACGGTGTACTTGTTGGTGAAGGCGGGGGCGCCGGTGCCGTCGAGCCACTGGGAGAAGAAGGGAAGAAGCTGGAGGTTGGATTGGGCTTCGGCGACTTTTTCGAGGTCGGAGGTGCGGACGGGCTTGTCGGTGTATTGGGAGAGGAGGCCGCGGAGGAACTTGAGGAAGACGTCGTCGCCCATCTCCCAGCGAAGCATGTGGAAGACCATGGCTCCCTTTTCGAGGGTCATGGATTGGAACTGCGGGGAGAAGGGATCGACCTGGCCTAGCGTGGTGAGAGGCTGGGTGTCGTAGGCGAGCGCGCCCGCGGAGACGTCGGTGACGGCGGACTGGAAGGCGGTCTTGCCGGCGGAGTCTTCGAGGTACATCAGCTCGGCGTAGCGGGACATGCCGTTGGTGATCCAGGCGTCGTTGAGGGTGGCGGGAGAGATTTCGCTGCCCCACCACTGGTGGGCGAGGGTGTTGGAGAGGAGGCGCTGGGCGTTGCGGGCGGCGATGCGGCTGCCAGAGATGGCGGCGATCTCGGGCGCCCAGGTGGCGGAGACGGCGTCGTCGGGCAGCTCGACGAGGTTGATGAGGCCGGACTCGGGCTGACCGAAGGTGGTGGTCATGAACTCGAACTGCTTCTCGGCGGTCTGGGCGAAGTCGACGGCGTAGGGCTTGCGCTTTTCGGTGACGAAGACGCGGATGTTGTTGATGCCGGGCGCGGTGATGGGGTCGAGGAACTTGCCGGCGATGATGGTGCCGGGGAAGCCGGGTTTGGCCCAGTTGAAGGTGTACTCGGTGCGGTTGTTGGGGAGGCTCTTGGGGGCGCTGACGCCGCTGCCGCTGCCGATGACGCGCTCGTCGCCGGGTACGCGGATGTGCATCTCGGCGGTGAAGCGGTTGGTGTAGAGGCCGGTCATGGGGAACCAGGCTCCGGGGTAGAGGAGGATGCTGATGGGGTCGTCGATGGAGGCGAGCTTGATGCCGCTGACGGGGCTGGTGTCGGAGCCTTCGAGGGTTCCTGCGTACTCGAAGGTGTAGGTGGTAGAGGTGCCCTTCGGCAGTGGAGTGGCGAGGGTGAATCGGACGGTGCTGTTGGTGGCGAGGCGCTCGGAGTTGAGTGGCTTGTTGGCGGCGTCGGTGACCTTGGTGATCTGGAGGCCGTTGTTCAACTCGAAGATGGGAGCGGTGAGGTCTTCGAGTGCGGTGAAGGTGACGGCTGCCGTGGCGGTGAGATGGTGTGCTGCGGGGTCGAGGTCGGCGGTGATGACGTAGCCGGTGATCTGAAGCTGTGGCCTGACTGGCGCTGCCCATGCGGTCGCGGTGAGGACGCAGAGAGGAAGAAGGGTCGCAACCGAGGTGCGGAGAAGTCGAAAAGGAGAGTCCATGCAGGCTAAGGTCCTCAGAGGCATTGTGGTACAGCCATCTTATTAGACGCGAGTGGAGGGGATTCGGCCACTCGGTGGGGTGTGTTGGTGAAGAAGGGCTTCGACGGCGTCGGCTACCTGCTGGATGGGGCTTACGGCTATGTCTGGGATGAGATGGCTACGGACTTCGGCGAGGTCGGCGAGCTGCTGGGTGCGTTCCGGGGTGTCGTCTAGTAGAGGACGCAAGGCGGCGGCTATGTTGGCGGCGGTGAATTGCTGCTGGATGAGTTCGGGGACGATGCGGCGGCCGGCAATGAGGTTGACCATTGCGATGGGGAGGTTGCCGTGGGCGTCTTGCTGCGCGGGAATTTCGGCGGGGTAGCGGATGAGGTGTTTGGCGGCAGCGAAGGTGAGGGGGGAGACTTTGTAGACGACGACGAAGGGGTTGCCGATGACTGCGGCCTGGACTGTGGCGGTGCCGCTGGCTACGACGCTGGCTCGGGCGTGGTGGAGGGCTTCGCGGGCATCGGGGACGAGATGAATGGGCGGCATGGGCTCGTGCTGGTCGATGATGGACTGTACGGTGGCGGAGTCGACGGTGTTGGCTACGGGAAGGATGAATTGCCAGAAGCTCTCGGCGAGATTTTGCCTTTTTGTGAGACTTTGAAACGCCAGGTGGAATTCGCCGCGGACGCTGGGATCGCGTTTCGGAAGGAAACACTCCGGAATCTGCGGGTGTGTGGCGAGATGTTTTGCAGCCTCCAGCATCGCAGGAAGGTTAGCCTGGATTTCTTTAGAGCGACTACCCGGCAGGAGAGCGATCCATTGTTTTGCGGGATGGAGACCATGTGCGGCAGCATAGGCTTCGCGGGTGGTGGTGGGGATTGGCAGGTAGGCGAGCGGGTGACCGACGAATTCGGCTGCCACATTGCGGGCGCGGTAGAACGGGGCTTCAAACGGAAAGATGACCATCATGCGGGCGACGCGCTGCTGGACCCAGCGGAGACGCTTGCGCTTCCACGCCCAGAGCTGCGGGCTGACGAAGTAGATGACGGGGATGTTTAACTTCTTTAGCTCGCGGGCGAGGCGAAGGTTAACGTCGGGGAAGTCGATGAGGATGGCGATGTCGGGGCGGCGCTTTTTGATGCTGGCGACGAGGCGGCGGTAGGAGCCGTAGACACGCGGGGCGTGGCGGATGACTTCGGTGATGCCCATGTGGGCTACGTCTTCGGCGCGGACGATGCGGTCCTGGCCAGCGGCTTCCATCTCCTTGCCTCCGAGACCGAAGGCGGTGAGATGCGGGAGGCGGTTGCGTAGCTCGGCGATGAGCTGCGCGCCGTAGTGGTCGCCGCTGGCTTCTCCGGCAGAAAGGAAGACGTTCGGGTTGGGTGTGATTGCGATGAAACCAGTGTAGATTTTTCTGGAGGGGATTGCATGGTTGGCGCTAAGCGGTTTCGGGCTGTGTTGGAGCCTCTGGAGGGCGGGCTGGGCTGGGTGGTGGCACGGGTGCCGTTCGATGTACAGGCGACGTGGAAGACGATGGTGCGGCTGCGGGTGAAGGTCGAGGTGGGGGGCGAGGTGTTTCGGACTTCTCTGTTTGTCTATGCTCGGCGGGATGGGCACTTCGTTCTGGTGAATAAGAAGATGCAGAAGGCTGCCGGCGCTGGTGTGGGAGCGATGGTGGA
>Ga0070663_100002678_pt1 | contig 10081 bp, 4 predicted proteins | sample KBSC63metaG_FD_65646 | JGI IMG/M metagenome (GOLD analysis project Ga0070663, IMG submission 65646) | Corn rhizosphere microbial communities from Kellogg Biological Station, Michigan, USA - KBS C6-3 metaG | ecosystem: Host-associated > Plants > Roots > Rhizosphere > Soil ...
CTGTACACCCACAGTGATGCTGAACTCATCCTGCACCTGTATCAAGATCTCGGCGCGGGGTGCGTGCACGTGTTCGAGGGCGTATTCGCGTTCTTCGTCACGGATGGCCGCCGTTTTCTGGCGGCACGGGACGCCTTGGGGGTGAAACCGCTGTATGTGGGCTGGAACGCCGCCCGGCGCGATATCTGGTTCGCGTCGGAATTCAAGGCTCTGGTCCCCTACTGCGATGGCTTCAAGGCCTTGCCTCCAGGCAGCTATCTGACGCAGGAGGGCGAAGTGCGCCAGTGGTTCTGGCCGGGCTGGGCCGCGCGCGTGGGAACGGAGCAGCAGGTCAGCCTGGACGAGTTGCGCGAGCGACTCGATGCGGCGCTGGCCAAGCGCCTGACGAACGATGGTTCGCTGGGCGTTTTTCTCTCCGGAGGGCTCGATTCGAGCGCGCTGGCAGCGCTTGCCGCGCGCCGTGTGGGAGCGCTGCAGACGTTCTCGGCCGGCATGGAGGGGTCGCGCGATCTCGATGCTGCCCGCGAGGTGGCCCGGATGCTCGGCACACGGCACCGAGATTGCGTATTCACCTACGACGACGTCACGGCCGTGCTCGAGGACGTCATCTATCACCTCGAGTCGTACGATCCTGCGCTGATTCGCGGCGCGATTCCGTACTATCTGCTGTCGCGTCTGGCGGCGGAAAGCGCGAGAGTAGTGCTCGTCGGTGAAGGCGCGGATGAGCTGCTCGGCGGGTATGCACATTTCGGTACGATCGCACAGCCAGCGGCCGTGCACCGTGAATGTGTGTCGCTGCTGACTTCTCTCCATGGCGCGGGTCTGCAGCGAGTCGATCGTATGACGATGGCGCACGGCTTGGAGGCACGGGTACCGTTTCTGGATGCAGATCTGGTCGCGTGGATCATGAGCTGGGATCCAAGGTTCAAGATGCACGGCGATTACGCGCCGGAGAAGCGCCTGCTGCGGCTGGCGTTCCAAGACCTGCTGCCGCGGCCCATCCTCGAGCGAAAACAGCTCGACATCGGCGCGGGCACCGGCGTCGATCTCGCATTGCTCCGTCATGCCGACCAGAGCGTCTCGGACCGCGATTTGGCCAGCGCCGCCCAGCGCTTTCCACGCGACGCGCCGACGACGAAAGAGGAGCTGCTCTATCGGACCTACTTCGAGGAGCTGTTCCCCGGCGATTGGCCGCGCCAGAACGTTCAGCGCTGGCGACACCTCGAGGCGGGCTCGCCCGTGAGCGGCGTCTGGGTCCGGCGCGGCGTTGCGCCGCGGGAGTCATGAAGGAACATCCCACTGGGGAACGGCTGGAGACCAGCTGGTGATGACGGAGCGCTTACCGCTTCTCGAGCCAGGCGAACCCTGGACCGTGATGGCACTCACTCTCGGCCGCGGCATGAGTTCAGTATAGCTTGCTAGGTACCTGCAGGCCCGTCGGCAGCTCCAGCTGCAACTGGGGAATGGGCTTGCCGTCGAGATAGCGATAGCGTGCCCAGCTGGCCACTACGCTCTGCACGTAGTCACGGGTTTCTCGGAAGGGGATACGCGCGACCCAGAGGTCCAGATCCAGTCCGCTCGATCCATCGAGCCAGCGCTCCACGGCTTTAGGCCCTGCGTTGTAGCTGGCGAGAGCGAGCGGCACACGGTCGTCGAAGGTCGTTAGCAGCTTGTTGAGATAGTACGCGCCCAGGTGCAAATTGTGAACCGGGTGCCGCAGCTGATTCAGGTCATCGGTGGTGAGGAGTTCCGCAGCGACGCGCGCGGCAGTGGTGGGCATGAGCTGCATCAGGCCCAGCGCACCGACCGGTGAGCGGGCATCGGGACGAAATGCGCTCTCGGCCCGCATCACCGAGTACAGCAAGGCGCTCGGCAGCTCGTAGCGAGATTCGAGGCGGGCCACGGCGGAAGAGAAGGGGCGAGGGTACAGGCATTCCCATGCCCACCGGTTTTCAGCGCGGGGGGGACTGAGCAAGATACCGCGGCGGAGTACCGATCGCGCCCAAGCGTAGCGGCGAAATCCCCGATCCAACATCTGATACTGGCGGCACAGAACCTCTCCCGCGCGCGGAGCGTAGCGGCTCGACAGGTCCGGTTGCAGTGCGTAGACCGCGGTCTCCGCGGCGGAGTACAAGCCGAGCCCCGCCAGGGTCGCGGCTGCACTGGGCAGCGCCAGAGGCACCTCCGACCCCTCCGTGGCCGCCGGCGATGGGGGCCAATGCGGCGCCGTGTGCCCGAGTGCCTTCAGCCGGGCGGCGCTCGAGAGCGCCGCGAAGGACAGAGGAGTCCCGCGTATGACCTGCTCGAGCTCGCTGACCGCCCGGGCGCGAAGCTGCGCGGAAGGAGACTCGAGCGCGGCGACGGCGCTCAGATGCCGGAGCAGCGAGCCGGAGTAGCTGGGGCTCGAGCTACGGCGGAGCTGTTCGAAGTCGCGTCGAGCCGCCCGGGCGCGACCGTCGGCCAATCGAGAAATGGCCCGCTCATAACGGCTGGCTTCGGCGAAACGTGGGCGCTGCCGAGCAGCGGGAGGAGCGTAGCGCTCGAGGTAGCGAGTGTAGGCTCGTTCGGCCTCCTTCCAGGCGCCCTGACGATAGTGCAGCCGCGCCAGCGAGTACTCCGCTCTCTCGGCCTCGGGGCGCTTTGCATGGCGTCGAGCCACCGCTCGATACAGGTGAGCCGCGCGCTCGGGTTGTCGCGCTCGAAACCAGGCTTCTGCAGCCATGAACCAGTCCTCCGACCCATCGCCGCTCGCTGTGCGTGCGGCCCGCTCGAGCAGCGGGGCCGCTCTGGCATAGTCCCGTGCCGCATAGTGAGCGTGTGCCAGGCAGCTTCGCAGCGAGGCGTGTGGCGGCATCCTGCCCGGCGCACGTTTGATGCGGGCGATCTCGTCCAGTAGCTCGCTCGGCTTTCCCCGCCGTGCCAGTACGCGCGCCCGTTGGAACCGTTCCGACTTGGTGAGGCGCCTGCCCGCCAGCCTCTCGTACGCGGAGTCCGCTCCGGCGTTCGCAGCTTCGAGCGCGAGCCAGCGCCAATCCCGTCGCGCCACATCCTGCAGCGCCAGCCGCTCCGCGATGGTAGCGCGCAGCTCCCGCGCCACCAGTATGGTGGCGCGTCCTGCGCTTCGTGCACCGAGCACTCGGTCCAGCTCGTGCAGTGCCTGAGCCCACTGGTTCGCCTTGCGCCAGGCTCGGGCGCCCGCGAGCCAATCGTCAGGCGAAGAGCCACGAGCGTAGTAGCGCGCGGCCAGCTCGAACGGCCCCACCTCGAGCTGCGCTGCCGCCCTGGATGCAGCGATCTGCTCGCGCAGCTCTGGGAGCCTCGCTTCCAGTCCCTCCAGGCGCCGCAGCGCGCCCTCGGGATCCCCGAGCTGAAGCGCGGCCACGGCGCGCGTGTAGCGCGTGCCGGGCTCCTCCTGCTGCGCCCGCGGCAGCCGATCGACAGCTCGAGCCAGGCGCTGCCAATCTTCGTCTTCAGCCGCTTGCCGCCAGGGCGCGAAGGTCCCCGGCGGTGGATCCTGGCGAGCCTCCGAGGGTGCCGCCGCTGCGCGCTCCGTGGGGACGCGGCCTCCGATCGTTGGCCGATCGACGCAGGCGGGTGCGCACAGGCATACCACGAGAGCAAACTGCCGAAGTCTGCTGCTCGGTCCGGCGGCACGAGACCGCGGCACGCGCGGTGAGCTACGCGACGCGCGGGGCGTGCAATGCCCGCTCGCCCTGAAATTCCAGCATCTCATTCGGCTCAGGAGGGCCTCGCCCACTCGAACAGGAGGGCCAACGAAGAACTACGATGGTGTGTGATCGCAGGATGGCGATCGAGTGGGCGAGCGTCGCATGGGTTGCAATCCGTATGCCGGAGGTCCCTGCTACCGTAGTAGGCTGCGGACTGGCTGTGGCTATTCCAACGGTGGCGGGGCCTGCCAGCGCAGCACCGCCGTGACCGACTCCTTTCTACCCAGTGTGACAAAAGGAGTCGCACGATCCGCCATCGACCGCGTAGTTGGTGCTGCAATGAGAGGAGTGCTGGCCCCGCGCGCGGCCGGGTCAGGCGGCCCGTGCCCGCAGGTTCGGGAATGTTCCAGGCGGAAGTTTGTTGTAGCGTCTGCTTTCTGCCCGCACTCGGCGGCACCTGAAAACGGCGAGCGGGGCCGCACGGAGGATCAGTTCGATGCCCATGCGATGGTCGAGTTTTCAAAGCAGGGTGTTGGCAGGTTATGTCATCGCCATTCTTCCGCTGGTCACGGCGATGGCCGTGACCGTGGCCCTGATCGATCGGAACACGCGGAATGAGCTCGAGCGCCTGCGTTCCGAGCAAGACGAGATCACCCTGGCGGAGCAGCTGCGCTGGAATGCTGATTTGCTGGTTTCGGCGGGCCGGGGTTACCTGATCTCGGGCTCACCGGACTTGCTGAGCAGCGTCCGGCGATACGAGTCGGAGTTTGACGACGATGTCCGCGCGCTGGAGCGGCAAACGTTGTCGACGACGGGGGCTGCCCTCGTCGATGACGCTGAACGTACTGCCCACGAATTTCGCTCGGTCCAGGCGAGTCTGTTGGCCAATCGGAGCAGTCCTGATCTGATCGAGCGCTTTGAACGAGAGCTACAGCCGCTCGGCACGGCGCTGTCGCATTCGCTGCTCGGCCTCATCGAACACAAGCAGCGGCTGCTCGAGGCGGCGTATGACCAGGCCGAGCAGGGGCGTAGCGATCTGGTGATCTGGACCTTTGCGTTGCTCGGAACCTTCACGGCGGTCGGCCTGGGGCTGGCGTGTTACTTTGCCACCGGCCTGGCTCGGGCCTATCGCCAGCAGCAGCAGGCGATGGCTGCCTCGGAGCGGTCCCTGAAGCAAAGGGATGAGCTGATGGGCATTCTGGCCCACGACCTGCGCAATCCATTGAATGCGATCGCGCTCAAGGCGGCCTTGCTGCGCCAGGCCATGGACGGCAGCGGGCTCCGCCGGCACGCTGACTCCATCGGCACCATCACGGCGGGTATGGCGGAGCTCGTCGATTCCATCCTCGACCTCAGCACCATCGAGTCCGGCCAGCTCTCGCTGGACATTCGCTCGCTCGAGGTCCGGGGGCTGCTGGATGAGATGATGGAAATCTACCAGGGCCTGGCCGCCGCGAAGCACATTCGCCTGGAGCGAGCCTGCTGCGAGCCCGAGCTGAGGATCCGGGCGGACCGGCGGCGCGTCGTCCAGGTCCTTTCCAACTTGTTGGGCAACGCGATCAAAGCCACACCCGACGGGCGCTCGATGGGAGTTGCGGCGGAGCCTGACGGCGCGTTCGTTCGCTTCAGCGTCTGGGACAGAGGTCCCGGTATCCGTCCGGAACATGTGCCCCACATCTTCGAGAGGCGCTGGAAGCACGAGTCGGGAGGAGTGCAGGGTACGGGACTCGGGCTGTTCATCGCCAAGAGCATCGTCGAGGCTCATGGGGGACGCATTTGGTATGAGGCTGCGGAGCAGGGGGCGATCTTCAGATTCACGCTTCCCCGGCTGGCGCCCGTGCGGCCCTGGCCCGCATCGAGCTCCGGGAGCGACGCAGAGGAGCGCCCCAGCGGCCAGCAGCAGTGCCCGAGCCAGCCCCTCGCGTTTGCGCGTTGACTGGAGACAGGGTGCGTGCAAACCTGACTGAGAGAACTTCGAAGGGTGCAGCGAGAGCTGCAGGACATTGGGATGGTCGGGCCGCCTTCCCAGCTGCCCTGGTCGCGTGCGGGTGTGAGCCGGCGCGACTGTCGGCGCTGGACGCTGTGACACCATGGTAAATTCCCTCGAGTCGCGGACCTCCCGCAGCTCATCCCCGCCCGAAGCTTGGAAGCCGCTAGTGCGTGCCGTGCGGCTTGCCCAGCGACCCTTGCAGCGCTTTCTCGCCATCGAAGCGGCGAGCGGCATCATCTTGTTGTTGGCGGCCGGCCTGGCCCTCGCCGCTGCTAACTCGCCCTGGGCGAGGAGCTATGCCGTGTTCTGGCACACACCCGTCGGCTTGCGCCTGGGAAGCTTCACCTTCGAACGCTCAATGGAGTGGGTCGTCAACGATGGGTTGATGGTGATCTTCTTCTTCGTGGTCGGCCTCGAGATCCGTCGCGAGCTGCAGGACGGCGAGCTTTCCGAATGGCGCAGGGCTGCGCTGCCCGCCATCGCCGCACTGGGAGGGATGGTCGCCCCCGCGTGCTTGTATCTGATGCTCGCGGGCTCTGGCGAAGTGCGCTCGGGTTGGGGCATCCCGATGGCGACGGATATTGCGTTTGCCGTCGGCATTCTGGCGCTGCTGGGCTCACGGGTCTCGGCCGCGTTACGCGTACTGCTGCTCGCCCTGGCCGTGATCGACGATTTGGGCGCCATCCTCGTGATCGCCCTGTTCTACTCAGCTGGCGTCAAGGTCTCGGGGTTGCTGATCGCTGCGCTCGCTTTTGCGACGATCGTGCTGATGCAGCGCTTCGGGCTGCGTTCGAAGCCACTGTACGTCGCGCCCGCCCTGATCGCGTGGGCGGGTACCTATCACGCGGGCATCCACCCGACCATCGCCGGGGTGATCCTCGGCCTGCTGACTCCCGTTCGGGCGTGGCTGGGCCCGCAAGGCTTCGTCGATCATGTGCGCGAGCCGCTGGCAGGCCTGGCAACCCCGGCAGACACAGCCAGCGCGCACGGTGCGAGCGACGCGCTGCGAGAAATCGCGTTTGCGAGTCGTGAGGTGGTGTCGCCGGCGGAAAGCTTGATCGACATGCTTCACCCCTGGGTCGCTTATCTGATCATGCCGCTCTTTGCGCTCGCCAACGCCGGTGTCGCACTATCGACGGGCGAACTGGATGCCGCCTCTGCATCGGTTGCCGTCGGAGTTGGCCTGGGTTTGCTGCTGGGAAAGCCGTTCGGTGTGCTCGTGGCCTGCTGGCTCTCGATGCGCCTTCGCGTTGCGCGTCTACCTGCTGGCGTGGGCTGGCGCGATCTCGCCGTGCTCGGTGTGATCGCCGGCGTGGGCTTCACCATGTCCCTGTTCGTGGCCCAGCTCGCATTTGTGGACGAAGCCAGGCTGTCTGCGGCCAAGCTGGGCGTTCTGGCGGGTAGCGCGGCTGCGGCGGTGTTGGGGCTGGCGCTGGGCCGCATCTTGCTGCGACGAGCGGGCGCCAGCGCGGCGCTCAGCGTTGACGAGGCGGAGCGCTCGACGGAGCAGTAGCGCTGATTTCGCTGCGAGTGCCCGCCTGCTCATCCATCGAACGCTGCAGGAAGCGCTCGAGCAACTCGAGTGCTTCTGGCCGTAGCAGCGTGATGTCCACGGTTGCCACCCTGCCCGTGACGCTGACCGACACCGGGCACGTCACGTCTCGGTAAGGGGAGAGGATGGCTGCCTGGAGCAAGAAGCGTCGCTGCTCGTCGCTCCAGCACTCGCGCTCGAACAGGATGCGCGACACGGCCGTCGCCGCCGGCGGAGCCACGGCGAGCGGTTGCCAGGCGAGCGGCAGATGCGGCAGCAAAACGACGCGCCCTTCATTCTCCACTAGCGTGATCCGCGTCAGTCCCACCTCGCGGAGTCGGCCTGAGTGTCCGAGAACGGTCAACGAGCAGTCGAGGCCTCGGGGGCCTAGTCGTAGCAAGAACCAGATCCCCGCAAGGTGATTGGCAAGGAATGGGAGCAAGAGGACTGCAGCGGCGCTCCACAGCCACCAGCGGGCGGATGGGGCCAGACCGGCGCTGGCGTGCCAGCCCTGCGCCGCGGCGTAGAGCACTGCGATGGTCAGCGCGCACGATTGCAGCAGGAGGCGCCCCCACGACCTGGACCCGCGCGCCGGCGCCGGGGGCAACTCGTGTCCCTGACGGTGAACGAGGAACCAGAGCGCAGCCGCGGCCAATGCGAGCGAGGTGATGAGCGTCACGACGGCCGCGCTCATGACTGCACTCCGCGCAGCGAGTGTGCCGCTTCTTCCAGAGCGTCCAGTGCTGCCCAGCGGGCGGAAGAGGAAATGGACAGCCTCGCGCCGGGTTCGAGCTCGACCAGCAACCCGCTGGCGGCGAGGAACGCGACGCTTCGCTCCAGCTCATGCTCGGGCACAGCCAGCTCGCGCGCGAGCTGGCCGCGCGGTAGCGGGCCGTAACGCAGCAGCGTTGTCAATAGCGCCAGCTGGACGGCGGTCCAGGCGAAGGAGAGCGGCGCGCGAGGCCGAATCGCGTCGGCGCGCAAGACCACATGCTCCGTTTGCAGCGCGAAGCCGTCTCGACAGGCAGCCACGATGCGGCCAGGGTTACCGCCGGAGATCGTGAGCAACGAGCGGTAGACTCCATCCTCCAGGCGGGCGAGCCCGAAACGATAGAGCAGGCGCCAGAGCCTGGTGGGCTGGACGCTGACCGGCACGTGCGCGCGCTCCAGGCGCAGCGCGACAAGCCTCTCGACCTCCGGCAGGCGCAGCGGCGGCACGTCGACGACGTTGGTGAACACCTCCTGCACGTTCGCGAGCTCAGCGAATAGCGGCAGCATCGCACGGTCGAGCGTGACGACCCAAAACGCCTTCGCGCGTGTTTCGGCGATCAGCTGCAGGATCGCGAGCAGCTCCTGCTGCCGATCCAGCGCGCCGCTCACCCAGGCCTCGAGATCGTCGACGAACAGCGAGGTGCGCTGGAGCTCGAGGTGACGTGCCAGCCCTGCAGGCGTGGCTGGCGATTCGAGCAGTGCGCCGAGCGCGTGAAAGAGCGTTGTGTTGCGCTCGAAGTCGCCCGCGCGGAGCCGTATGGGCGTACCACTGCGCGACTCGAGCTCGCACGCATTGAGCAGGGATGACTTGCCCGAGCCACGCGAGCCGACGATCAGGACGCTCGTCGAGCTTCCCATCGCCCGCAGCGCTTCCGCGTCCACGATGGTCTCGAGCAGATCGCGGTGCGCTGCGAAAATGCGTTCGTCGGAGACGGGGCTGTCCGAGAACCAGCGGCTCAGGGCCTCCGGTAGCTCCGGCACCCCGGCGTCGAGCAGGCGCCGGACGGCAGCAGCATCGCCGGCACGCACCGGCCGGCGCATGAGCGCCTGTGCCTGCTGCAACAGGCGATGCGAGAACTGACGCAGACGCAGCACGGGCCTGTGCAGCAGCGCGATGCGCCGCCGGGGAACGGCGCGCTGCGCGGTGACCTGGAGCAAGAACGCGCTGCAGGCCGCTTCGACAGCGGACTCCAGGGAAGCGAGCGCGCTCTCGCTCGCTCGCTCCGTCATGCGCGCCACCCGCATCAGGCGCGGCCCCGCCGCAGCGAGGCTGTCCCGGGGGAGCGCGCCGGGAGCGACGCGTCCCTGCTCGGTATAGGTCTCGAGCAGCGTCCATTCCGGGTGAATGGCCCCGGCGACGCGCGCTGGAACCTGCGCAAAAGTGCTGGCCAGCGACCGTACCGCCGCGTCAATGATCGGCGCCAGCTGTCGGATGAGGGCCGCAGCTCGCTCCTGCAGGTCGAACGTTTCGACACGCCCCTGATGCAGGCTTGCGCCCGGCTCCAGATACAGGCACTCGACCGAGCCCGGTAGCCCCTCGATCGACGCCTCCAGCGCACTGTTCGCGAGCCGCAATGTGGTCGAGACGCGGAAGTCGCGGGCCAGGTCAGAGAGCGATGCTCGGGTGGCGTGTTCGAAATCGCCGCGCAGCTGCGCGATGGTGGCAGCGTCGAGCTCGCGCTGAGAGAGCTCGCGCTGCTGCTGGCCTAACCAGGCGCTGAGCGAGGCGAGCGCGGGATCGAGCCGTAGAGCTACGGAGCGCCCGGGTTCGACGACCTGCCTCAGGATGACATCGCGCACCCGTGCGCTGGTCTCGAGCACCCGCCCCTCGAGCAAGCGGCTGGCCCACGCTGCACGCGCGACGCGAGCGAGCTCAGCTTGCGTCGCGCCAGCCAGCCCCTCGAGCTGCCGTCGGATCTGGGGCTCCACATCGGAATAGCGCAGCTTGCGCAGCCGCTGGCCTCGCGCCCCGCTGTCGATCAGCAGCTGGGCAAAATCCTCGAGACCCTGAGCGATGGGTTCCGGAAGCTCGGGTGAGGGCGGCCCGCTCGCGCTCGTTGGCGCCGTCGCCGACGCTGTTGACGAGGCAACGCGCTGCCGCAGCCCCTCCTCGAACAGGCC
>Ga0070663_100002680_pt1 | contig 10079 bp, 12 predicted proteins | sample KBSC63metaG_FD_65646 | JGI IMG/M metagenome (GOLD analysis project Ga0070663, IMG submission 65646) | Corn rhizosphere microbial communities from Kellogg Biological Station, Michigan, USA - KBS C6-3 metaG | ecosystem: Host-associated > Plants > Roots > Rhizosphere > Soil ...
CCGAGCGCCGTGTGGCGAGCCACACAAGCGAGGAGCAACGCCGCAGCGCGCCCGCCCTGCGCCCCCAAAACGGGAAATTGTTTTGGGCCATGTCCTAAGACCCCGCGGGAATCGGTCCTGCTCATTTGTCCCTTGATGCTCGACCTTTTCACTGTCACCCTTGCCTCACTCTTCGCCGGGTTCATCGATGCCATCGTAGGCGGTGGCGGCCTGATCCTCGTCCCCGCCCTCTTCAGCGTCTATCCGACGGCGGCGCCCCCGACGCTCTTCGGCACCAACAAAGGCGCATCCATCTGGGGCACGGCCTGGGCGACTGCGCAGTTTGCCAAGCGCGTGAGCATGCCGTGGGGAGTGCTGATGCCAGCGGCCATCGCCGCCCTGATCGGCAGTTTCGCGGGCGCTTGGACGATCGTGCTCGTGAGCCCGAGCGGCCTGAGAAAGGCGTTGCCGTTCGTCCTGCTGGGGGTACTGCTTTACACGCTCGCCAGAAAGGACCTCGGCCGGCACCACGAACCCCGCGGGTCAGGCAAAGCTCACGCCGCATTGGCGAGCGGCATTGGTCTCGTCATCGGTTTCTACGACGGCTTCTTTGGCCCTGGCACCGGCAGCTTCTTCGTTTTCCTTTTCGTGCGCGTGCTGGGCTACGACTTCCTGCATGCGAGTGCGACTGCGAAGCTCCTGAACACGGCCACCAACCTCGCGGCGCTGGGTCTCTTTGCGAGCAAGGGCCACGTCTGGTGGCACATCGCGGGCGTCATTGCGGTGGCGAACGTGGCCGGTAGCCTGCTTGGCACAAAGCTGGCGCTCAAGCATGGTGCGGGCTTCGTGCGGGGCGTGTTCATCTTTGTCGTCGGTGCGCTGATCCTGAAAACCGGCTACGACGCGTTGTTCAGGATTTCATGAACTTGCACAGAACGCGATGAGCCTCGCATGTCCTCTTCCAGGGGAAAACGCGTCACGGGGCCGCAAACGCACACGAACTGTGCTGCTTTGCGCCGCCAGTTCGTCGCACCTTCATCCGCCGTGTGGTCGTAGCATTGGATTTGAGTTCCTGCGCCCAGAAAGGCGACCATGCCCGTCGATCCCCAACTCCGTTCGTTGAACATCGATATCCCGGCCCAGCCTGAGTCGCTGGTGAAGCTGTCGCTGCTGCTCGCAGATGAAGAAGTGAACATGCAGGCGCTGAGTTCGCTGGTGGAGTCCGACATGGCGCTGGCCGCCGCGGTGCTGAAGGCGGTCAACTCATCGCTCTACGGTTTGTCGGGGCGCGTGCAGAGCGTGCAACAGGCCATCACCTTCCTCGGCACTCGCGAGGTCGCGGCCGTGACCTTCGAGATGGGACTGAAGGCCGTCTTTCCGACAGCGCCGGAACTCGAGCCGCTGTGGGAACGCGCCGGAGTTCGGGGTTTGTTGATGGGCCGCATTGGCAACGCCATCAACGTCGATCCATGGGCTGCGCACTCCGCGGGACTGTTCGAAGAGTGCGGCAAAGCTGTCCTGTTCCGCCATTCGCCAGAGCGCTATCGCCCAATGCTCAAGGCATCGAAGGGCGATGAGGAACTTCTCTTCCTTGAACACCAGGAATTCGGCGTCAGCCACGACGCGCTTGGCGCGGCACTCTGCGAAAGCTGGGGGCTCGCGCCCGCAGCGGTGCACAGCGTTCGCTATCACGTCATGGTCAATACCACGCGCGAGTTGCCGACGCAGGTGCAGCGCCGCGCCATTTGTGCGATCTCGGCCTTGGCCAACTCGCTGATGGTCGATCCCGAAACACTCGACGACGTCGCCCGGGCGGTCGCGCCGCAGGCTGATCTTGACGTCTCGCTCGTCATGAGCGGCACGCGGCGGGTGAAGGAGCAGATCGAGGCTGCCCTCGCGCGCAATGCCTGCTGAACGCCGATCACGTGATGCGTGAAGCGACACCACGTGCACCCAGAATGTCACGCTCAAGCGTCCGCAGTATCGAAGCCGAGAGTTCTCCGTGATTCCCCGATCCGGGACAATGGACGCATGACTCCCCCCACCAAGGCCCGCTTGCCGAGCTTCTCACTGGATGAATTTCGAGAGGCGCTTGGCATGTTTGCAACCGGCGTGACCGTCGTAACCGGTCGCGATGCAAATGGCACGCGCATCGGGCTCACCGCCAATTCCTTTAATTCCGTGTCGCTCAGCCCGCCGCTCGTGCTGTGGAGCCTGGCTTGCGTGGCCGGGTCGATGCCGGCGTTCTCGCGCGGGTCGCACTACGCGATCAACATCCTTGCGGCTGACCAGCGTGAACTTGCGGAGCGATTCGCGAGCAAGTCGGTCGACCGCTTCGCTGGCCTCGTGCTGCGCGAAGGCAGCGGCGGCGCCCCGATCATCGAAGGCGCGGCCGCGGTCTTCGAATGCTTCAACCGCAGCCGCTACGAAGAAGGCGACCACGTCATCTTCGTCGGGGAAGTCGAGCGCTGCGAGCAACGCGAAGGCGCCCAGCCGCTCATCTTCCACGGCGGGCGTTACTACACCGAACTGCCGCTGTAGCTGGTTCCCTCGCCCAAGCCTTCGCAATCTCAGCGCCACTCCTTTCAAGGTCTTGTATTGGCCTGCGAGGACCCAAAAAAAGGGCGATCAGCGCAGGTCGCGCTTGCTTTCGTCAATGTCCACGTACTGCCAGAACTGACGCCCGTAGAGTGGACGCCGGTAGCCGATAAGCCAAGGCTGTGACAGGTCGGCGAGGATGCGGTGCACGTTGTACTTGTGCGGAGCAAATGCGGTCACGATGTTGAGCGCCTCGCGCAGCAGGGCAAGGCGCTGCGGTCCGTCGGGAAGCATCTGCATCTGTTCATAAGCTTCGTCGAAGCGGGCGTGCTTGAAACGTGCAAGGTTCTGCGCACCCGATGCGGATTCGGAGCTTGGCGCCCGCCCGGGGGGAGAACCTTCCGAAGGTGTGTGGCATGCCGCCTGGCACCGGCTGCGCTCGGACCGCGTGGGCATGGTGTCGCTGGGCATCGTGCTTTTGTTCGTCGGGCTCATTGCGTTGAGCGCAATGGGACTTTCCGGCAGGAACGAACGCGCCGCGAAGTTCAAGCTTTCAAGACCGCGACATGCTCGCGGCCACCCGGAGGGATCTTCAGGCGACTCGTGGCCGCGACATCGCCTGCGTGTTCCAGGACCCGATGACGTCGCTGAATCCGGTGTTCACCGTGGGCAACCAGATCTGCGAGCCACTGATGCGCCATCTTGGCTTGAGCCGCAGAGGCGCTGGTACGAGCGGAGGCCTTGCTCAACGAGGTTGGCCTGCCCGAACCCAAGCGGCGGCTGTCAGCTTATCCGCACGAGATGTCCGGTGGGCAGCAACAACGCGTGATGATCGCGATGGCTCTTGCCTGCGAGCCCAAGCTGCTCATCGCCGACGAGCCCACGACAGCCCGCTTCATGGCCGACGAGGTGCTGGTGATGAAGGATGGCGTCGTCGTCGAGCAGGCCTCAATGGAAGAGATCCTCGAACGGCCCAAGCAGGAATACACGAAACGCCTCATGAGTGCGATCCCGAGGGGGTACTGCGCGGCAGCTTGAGGGATGCTCTACGAAAAACGGATCCTGATCTGCCTCAACCGGACGAGAGCTGTCTTTCGAGATCTAGATCAGATTACCCGCTTCGCTCGCTCATTCCCGCGTGCTCGACACCCCGACTGTCGCGGCAGCGTGCTGCGGCATCAGCTGACACATTCCGACGTTTTTGGTAACAAGTATCCACGTTTCGGTCACGCTTCGGCGCTGAAACCGCCAGGAGACGGACAGAGTTTGTCTCTCGGGACGCACCCGTAACGTTCTCACGATGCAAATTCGTCTGGCACGGAAGCTGCGCTTGTGATGGCAAAGGCATCGACTGAAGTTGTCGAGGGCCCATCACAAAGGATGTCGTTGAATGTTGCTCATAAAACGTCTGCGCTATAGCGCAGCTCCCCGCCAGACTCGACGTGCCGCGCCGTCCTGTCGCGGTGGTGCGTCTTCCCTGTTGCGACTGGCTCAGCCGGCCGCTCCTCGCTTCCCTTCGAGCCTGGACATCGAGAGCTGGATCAGCCGCACGGCCAATGCGATGCGCCTGCCCGAGGTGCCCAATTTCGCAAACAGTGAATTCATTGCTGGCTGAAACCCGGAGTCGACCATGCTTCTCGCCTTCATTTCGCGCACACCCTCGGTCCTGTCGCGCGCATCGACTGAAATGGTCCGCCGCGGTGCGCCGGCCAACCTTGTGCCGACCGCGGGTCGTTCTTGCCAAGTCCTCCAATCGAGAAGCGCGCCCACGCAGCTCAGCCTGTTTCTGCGCCCCGGCGCATACGACGTCAAGTGAACGGCTTACTGTTCACTTGACGTCCAGGGGAGCGGGCAACCCGGGGTAGGAGAGAGCGAGTCCCCGGATCCCTGTCCCGCTTCCCTTTTTTTTTGGGGCTCAAACATCACAGAATTCCCGCGTCGGCGCTAACAAGTCACTCCACTTACAGTACCCAAGGGCCTAAAAAGCCGAGCTTGGGGCATGTCACGGCTGGAACTCACAAGGACCTGATGAGCTTTCCAGCGGCGCAGCCCGTTCCTGCGACTGCTCCCGCGGTCAACAGTGCACCGGTTGCCTTGGAAAGCGTGCCTTCGTCGCCCTTGTACGACGTCGCAAGGACGCGTAGTTGCGATGCAACAAAGAGCATGGCACTCAGAGGCTGAGAGTTTTCGATCATGCCCGCTCATCACGCCAAAAGGCTCTGCTCGTCGTTGCAAATGCTCGCCATAGCCAAGCTATGGCTGCGCTTTGCGCCTAGATCAGGCGCCTTTTGACGTGCTGCTCGGACACGTTCGAAATTACGCCAGGACTAGATGGGGGATGTGTAGCAGCGAAGGACTCTTCTTTATGCGCTGCGCCAAAAACATGCAGGAGCATGTTGTCGCCGTCGGGTGTAGCACTTGGTCCGGGGCGAAGGTCGACTGATCGATTCAGCCACGCCCTAGGGTGGCGAAGGCCCGCGCGCTCTGTCATAGGAGACATTGTCGTCGGGCGCATCGCAGGCCGATGATGTAATGCACCCTCGTATCCGCCCCCTCGCCGTGTCCTCATCTCCTTCCAGCACAACCGATTCTCCGTGGTTCGAGCCACGCCGAGCGCTGACGCTACTCGCGCTGTGGCTGCTCGCCACACTCGGTCTTCGTCCGCTTCTTCTGCCCGACGAAGGCCGATATGCCAATGTTGCGCGCGACATGCTGCAAGGCGACGGACTCACCCCTTTGCTCAACGGCCTGCCCTTCTTCCACAAGCCGCCCCTGATCTATTGGCTCGACATGGCCGCGATGTCCGTGCTCGGGGTCAATCAATTCACCGCACGCTTCGGGCCTTTCGTGGGGGCCTGGGTAATGGGCGCGGCGGTCTTTCTGGCAGTGCGGCGCTGGCACGGAGCGCGTGCGGCGGCGATGACGCTCGTGGTGCTGGCGACCACGCCCTTCTTCTATGTAGGCGGGCAATACGCCAATCTCGACATGCTTGTGGGCGGCACCTTGACGGCCACCGTCCTGGCCTTCGTGCGCGCGGCTGAAGATGAGAGGCCGACCTTGCAATGGATCGTCATCGCATGGGCCTTCGCGGCCTTGTCCGTGCTTGCCAAGGGATTGATCGGCATTGTGCTGCCAGCACTCGTGGTCGGACCGTGGCTGCTCGCGCAAGGTCGTTGGCGCACGATGCTGCGGCTTCTGAATCCCGTGGGCATCGTCGCCTTTGCACTGATCGCGCTGCCATGGTTTGCTCTGATGCAGCAGCGCTACCCGGACTTTTTCGATTACTTCATCGTCGAGCAGCACTTTCGCCGCTTCGCGCAGACCAACTTCAACAACGCGCATCCTGGCTGGTTCTACGTGGTCCTGTTGCCAGCACTGACCTTGCCGTGGAGCCTGTGGCTGCCACTTGCGCTTCGCGATGCGTGGCGCGAGCGCGCGGGAACGCAGCGCTGGCAATTCGCACTGTATGCATGGTGGATCGTCTCGATCGTGGGCTTCTTTTCGTTGCCGAGCTCGAAGCTCGTCGGCTATGTGTATCCGGCGCTCGCGCCATGGTGTGTGCTTCTATCGCTCGCAGCGGCCCGCCTGGATCGGTGGTGGCGGTTGACTATCGCCGTCGGCGTGGCTGCGTGCCTGGTTCCGGTGAGCTACTTGGCGATCAAGCCGCCCCACTCGGCCAAGCCCGGCGCTGCCTATCTGGTCGAGCACATCGCGCCGGGCGATGACATCGTCTTCGTCGACGAGGTGTTTTACGACTTGAGCTTCTATCTAAATCTCCACCGGCCGCCGATCGTCGTGGCCGATTGGGCGAATCCCGACATCCCCAAGCGCGATAACTGGCGCAAGGAGTTGTATGACGCGGCGCGTTTCGATCCGAGGATGGCGCAGAAGGTCTTGTGGCCGATCGGGCGAATCGGCGAGCTGACTTGCCAAGGACACGCGGTGTGGTTCGTTCTGCATCCGGCAAATGAGGCGCATCTCGCCGGCATCGCTGGCATAGAGACGATGTACGTCGACAAAGAACTCAAGCTCATTCGTGCGCCAGCGCGGCGTTGCTGAGATGAGGCACTTCATTCGCTACACGCTTGTCGGCGCCGTCGCGACCGCAGTGCACTACGCGCTGCTTGCGATCGTCGTCGAGTGGGTGCATTGGCCCGCGTGGTGGGGGTCGGGCATTGGCGCGGTGGTGGGAGCGCAGGTGGCGTTCTTCGGCAATCGGGGGTTTACCTTTTCGCACCAAGGCAATGTGCTGCCCGCATGGGTCAAGTTCCAGGGCACGGCAATCGCAGGGGCCTTGCTGGGAATGCTGATCGTCGGCGTGATGGTGAAGCTCGGCGTGCACTATCTCATCGGGCAAGTCATGGCGACGCTGACGAGCCTCGTGCTCACTTTTGCCATCAACCGCGCCTGGACCTTCCGTCATGCAGGTTGAAGTTGGGGCCGATTTTTATTTCCACTCCCGCCCCCATCGCCCATCCCCCATGCCCGTTCGGGCTGAGGTATCGAAGCCCCTCGATGCGTCAACCAATTGTCCGTACCAATGAGATCCGGACCGTTTGACAAGGGCTTCGATACCTCAGCCCGAACGGTGGGGTTGTCGGTAATAGAAGAGGAAGAGGAAAAGAAAGCAAGAGAAGGGGTTCCCTTCTGACTACGAAATGCGTCGCCAAGCGCGACCGATCTTGACCTTCGCCTCGAGCAAGTCATCCGCGAATGCATTGCTCGCGAAATACTCAGCCTCCACCACTCGCGCCTTCGCGATGGCATCCCTCGCACCATCCGTCGCCCCGGGATGGCAGAACAAAAGAGCCCCTTCGAAGGGTACCGATGCGAGCCATCCCTTCATCAGCGTCTTGTAGGCTGCCTCCGGCATGAAGTCATAGACCCCGACCAATGCCGCGTTGTGCGCGATGCCGCGCTTCGCCAATTCGCGCTGCAGCGCCTTTCCACCCGTGCCCGCGATCAATGCCCGCTTGATGCCAAAGCCTGGTCCACTCACGCGGCCCGTGTTGCGAATGGCGGGTGCAGACGACGCAGACCCCAGCGCGTCGAGCACCAGTTCGCGAACTCCTGGCAGGTGATGCACATGCTGATGCCCATCTACAAAATCCGGTGATCGTCCCAACACTTCGACAAAGGCCGCATGCTGTGCCGCGAACTCGGCGGCGATGGCGCTCAGGGGCAGTCTGCGCAGATGCGAGTTGGCGATCAACCCCGGCAATGCGGGCAGTTGCGGCCACACGCGCCGCAATTCGAGGCTCAAGGGCTCGCCTTCGCTCAGGTTGAAATGCAACCCCACGTCGACGGCATCCGGCAGATCCTTCAGCATTGGCGCACTCGTGCGCCAATGGACCGCGTTCGTGAGGCACGAGGTCGCGTTGACTCGACCTGCGCGCGCCAAGCGTGCAATGACTTGCGACACCCCTGGCGACATGCCGAAATCATCCGCGCACACCGCCAGCGTGCGCACGCCTCTCGAGCCCGGATCGCTCATGCCGTCCGGTCGGTGCGCGGCGTCAGGGCGCCCTTGCCCACCGATGCGCCGATCACGTAGACCGGTCGTTGCTTCACCTCGTCGAAGATGCGGCCCACGTATTCACCAAGGATGCCGATGGACATCAGTTGCACGCCGCTGAACAGCATCATCCCTGTGACGAGCGTGGCCCAGCCCGGAACATCGTGCCCATGCACGAAATGCTCGACGATGATCCAAGCCGCGAATCCAAGTGCACCAAGGGCCACGAACATCCCCACGGCGCTCCACAGGCGCAGCGGCAGGTTGCTGAACGCAGTCACGCCTGTGAATGCGAGCCGCGCCAGCGCCCTCATTGAAAAGCTGCTCTGCCCCGCCATGCGTTCGGAGGGCAGGTAGTCAATGATTTCGGTCTTGAATCCGACCCACGCATAAAGGCCCTTCATGAAGCGGTTGCGCTCGGGCAGCGCCTTCAAGGCGTCGACCACATGTCGGTCCATCAAGCGGAAGTCGCCAGCGTCGACCGGAATTTGCACCGACGGGTTGGCATTCACGAGCCGATAGAAAAACCAGGTGCCCACGCGCTTGGCCCACGATTCATCGGCGCGGGAAGAGCGTGCAGCGCACACCATGTCTGCCCCTTGGGTCCATGCGTCGAGCATGCGCGGCAGCAGGGTCACGGGGTGCTGTCCGTCAGCGTCCATCAACAGCACGACGTCGCCCTCCGCATGGTCGATGCCTGCCGTGAGTGCCGCTTCCTTGCCGAAGTTGCGTGACAGGCGCAGGTAGCGCACGCCGGGCTGCACGAGGAAGGGCAGCATCACCTGTGCGGTGTTGTCGCGGCTGCCGTCGTCGACGACGATAAGTTCCCAGCGATCGGTCAGTTCGGCAAGCTGGCGTGTGACGTCGGCAAGCACGACAGGCAGGTTCTCTGCCTCGTTGTAGGCCGGCATGACGCAACTGATGGCGGGGCGGGGTGAGCGTGAAAGTTCGATCATGCGCGGGCATGGTGGCAGATGCGAGACTGTACGACGAGGCGAGACATCATCATGCGACGCGCGACGAACTCCAGGTCGCATCGCCCTGACCCGGACCACGCATCCCGATCGATGCGATGATTCGCCCATGTCGCTCGAAGCCATTGAAATCGAAACCGGCCCCGCGCCGTCCGCCTCCATCATCGTTCTGCACGGCCTCGGCGCCGACGGCAACGACTTCGTCCCCTTCGCCAACGAGATCGATCTGCGAAGCAAGGGCGACGTGCGATGGATCTTCCCCAACGCGCCTGCCATCCCCGTCACAATCAACGGGGGCTATGTCATGCGGGCCTGGTACGACATCCTTGCAGCCGACATCGCGCGCCGAGAGGATGAAGCCGGCTTGAGGCGGTCCCTGGCGCAGGTGCACGCGCTGATCGACCAAGAGCGTGCGCGGGGCATTCCTGCCAGTCGCATCGTGCTCGGAGGCTTCTCGCAAGGCTGCGCCATGACGCTGCTCGCAGGGCTGCGCTACCCGGAGCGCCTGGCGGGGCTGATCGGCATGTCAGGCTACCTGCCGCTCGCCGACACGCTGGCCGCGCAGCGCAGCCCAGCCAACGCCGACGTGCCCGTCTTCATGGCGCACGGCCGGGGCGATACCGTGATTCCCTTCGATCGCGCGGCCGCTTCGCGCGATGCGCTGCTGGCGCTTGAGTACCCGGTGGAGTGGCACGAGTACGCGATGCAGCATTCGGTGTGCCAGCAGGAGATCCTTGACCTGCAGAAATGGCTTCTTGGGGTTCTGTGAAGAGGTGAACTTCGTACAAAGCCTGGGTTCACGTTCGCCGCGATTCAAACACGTACGTCCTTCGGGCTGGCAGCTACTGCTACTCCGTTGTCGAGCGCGAATCGCGAATGTCCTGCCTGAGAGGCTGAGAGCCTTTCGAGCGTGCCCGCTCGTCACGCCAGAAGGCGCCCGCTCGTCGTTGCACATGCTCGCCATAGCCCGAGCTATGGCTGTGCTTTACGCCTAGTGTCGCGTCAAGCCACAAGTGTCGGCTGCTCGCTTGCTCTCGAAGCGCATTGCGGCGTTGCGCCTCCTCGCCATAGCA
>Ga0070663_100002692_pt1 | contig 10057 bp, 9 predicted proteins | sample KBSC63metaG_FD_65646 | JGI IMG/M metagenome (GOLD analysis project Ga0070663, IMG submission 65646) | Corn rhizosphere microbial communities from Kellogg Biological Station, Michigan, USA - KBS C6-3 metaG | ecosystem: Host-associated > Plants > Roots > Rhizosphere > Soil ...
CCGTAGCGGGTGGCGAATGCGGAAAACAGGGTCGGCTCGGACCAGTGCGCCGCCATCGCCACCCGCTACGGGATGCCTGGCGCGTGGGCGGCGTTGACGCTGCTGGTCGCCTATAGCGTGATCGGCGACCTGTTCGAGTCGCTGCTCAAGCGTCAGGCGGGCGTGAAGGATTCCAGCGGCCTGCTGCCCGGGCACGGTGGCGTGCTCGACCGTGTCGACGCACTGCTGCCCGTGCTGCCGCTCGCAATGCTGCTGCTTGGTTAAACCACTATTTCTGTTATGCAAAAACGTCTGACACTGCTCGGTTCCACGGGCTCGATCGGAGACAGCACGCTCGACGTGGTCGCCCGCCATCCCGAGCGTTTCTCGGTCTATGCGTTGACCGCGCACCGCAACGGCGACAAGCTCGTCGAGCAGTGCCTGCGCTTCGCGCCCGAAGTCGCGGTGGTCGGCGATGCGAACACGGCGGCGCACGTCGAGGCCAAGCTGCGCGCGGCGGGCAGCAAGACCATCGTGCTGTACGGGCCGCAGGCGCTCGTCGACGTGTCGAAGAGCGACGGCTGCGACACCGTCGTCGCGGCGATCGTCGGCGCGGCCGGCCTGGCGCCGAGCCTCGCGGCCGCGCGCGCCGGCAAGCGCATCCTGCTGGCGAACAAGGAATCGCTCGTGATGTCGGGCGCGATCTTCATGGACGCCGTGCGTGACCATGGCGCGATCCTGTTGCCGGTCGACAGCGAACACAACGCGATCTTCCAATGCATGCCGCGCGACGAGAACGAGCACGGCGGGATCTCGAAGATCATCCTGACCGCATCGGGCGGCCCGTTCCGCACGCGTGAGCCCGCCACGCTCGCCGACGTGACGCCGGACGAGGCGTGCAAGCACCCGAACTGGGTGATGGGCCGCAAGATTTCGGTCGATTCCGCGACGATGATGAACAAGGGCCTCGAGGTGATCGAGGCGCACTGGATCTTCGGTCTGCCGGGCGACCGGATCGACGTGCTGATCCACCCGCAGAGCGTGATCCATTCGCTCGTGTCGTACCGCGACGGCTCGGTGCTCGCCCAGCTCGGCAACCCCGACATGCGCACGCCGATCGCGCACGCGCTGGCGTTCCCGGAGCGCGTCGACGCGGGCGTCGACCAGCTCGACCTTGCGCAGATCGCGCAGCTGTCGTTCGAGAAGCCCGATTACACGCGCTTCCCGTGCCTCGCGCTCGCGCTGAAGGCGCTTGAAGAGGGTGGTATCGCGAGCGCCGCGTTGAACGCGGCGAACGAAATCGCGGTCGAAGCGTTTCTCGAGCGCCGGATCGGCTTCATGGCGATCGCGGCCACGGTCGACGCGGTGCTCAACGCGCTGCCGAACCGTAGCCCGAACGGGCTCGACGACGTCCTTGCGGCGGATGCCGAGGCACGCCGCCTCGCCGCCGAGATCATTGCGAAAGCGCCTGCGCCCCGCGTGGAGCGTACTGTCTGAATGAGGTGCTCATGAACGTGCTGGTCGAACTGATCGCGTTTGCGGTGGCGATCGGGGTGCTGGTCGTCGTGCATGAGTACGGACATTATCGCGTCGCGCGCTGGTGCGGCGTGAAGGTGCTGCGTTTCTCGATCGGTTTCGGCCAGCCCGTCGCGCGCTGGGTCAGCCGCAGGACGGGCACCGAATGGACGCTGTCCGCACTGCCGCTCGGCGGTTACGTGAAGATGCTCGACGAGCGCGAGCCGGGGGCGGACATCAAGCCCGAGGAGCTCGCACAGGCATTCAACCGGCAATCGGTGTTCAAGCGCATCGCGATCGTCGCCGCCGGCCCGATCGCGAACTTCCTGTTGGCAATCGTCCTGTTTTCCGTTGTATTCGCCACCGGCGTGACCGAGCCGGCCGCGGTGCTCGCGCCGCCGGCCGCCGGCACGGTGGCCGCCCGCGCGGGCTTCGACGGCAACGAGACGATCGTCTCGATCCGTGACGTGCACGCAGGCGACGCGCAGGGTAGCGAGGCCGTGCCGGTGCGTTCGTGGTCGGATCTGCGCTGGAAGCTGCTGGCCGCCGCGTTCGATCATCGCGAGGTCGTGCTCGGCGCGCGTGACGGCGGCGCGTCGACGTTCGATTTCCGCGTCGACCTGCGCAACGTTCCCGAAAGCGCGCTCGACGACGATTTCATGACGCACCTGGGCTTCGAGACCGGCGGCGGCACGTTGTCGGTGGCGTCGGTGCAGCCCGGCAGCGCGGCCGAGCGCGCGGGCCTGAAGGCCGGCGACAAGCTGCTCGCGCTCGACGGCAAGCCCATCGGCGGCGCCTCGCGCTTCATCGACGCGGTGAAGCACCACGCGGGGCAGCCGGTCGACCTGCGCGTCGAGCGCGGCGGCGCCACGCAGACGGTGTCGATCGTGCCGCAGGCGCAGCGCGACGACGAGACGGGGCAGCAGGTCGGCCGCATCGGCGCGGCGCTGTCGATGCACACGCCGTCGGTCGACGTGCGCTACGGTCCGATCGAGAGCCTGCGGCTCGGCGCGCACCGCACGTGGGACATCGCCGTCTATTCGCTGAAGATGTTCGGGCGCATGATCACGGGCAACGCGTCGCTGAAGAACCTGTCCGGTCCGGTGACGATTGCGGACTACGCGGGCAAGAGCGCGCGGCTCGGTCCGTCGGCCTTCCTGTCGTTCCTCGCCCTTGTCAGCATTAGCCTCGGGGTGTTGAACTTGCTGCCGATTCCCGTTTTGGACGGGGGGCATCTGTTATATTATCTGGTTGAAGCCGCGACCGGGAAAGCCGTTTCGGAGCGCTGGCAGCTGATTCTGCAAAGAGCCGGGTTGATCTGCATCGTCGCATTGTCGGCGATCGCGCTGTTCAACGACCTGGCTCGGTTAATCCATTTCTGAAGCGTCAGGCGGCGGCCAGTCGGCCGCCGCCTGATTTGATGCAGCTAAATATTGGGGATGCACGTTGTTCAAACCTCATCGCTTTGTACCTAAGACAGTTGCAGCGGCCGCGCTCGCCGCGCACGGCCTCGCGGCGCATGCAGCGGCACCGTTCGTGGTGCAAGACATCAAGATCGAGGGGTTGCAGCGCGTCGAAGCGGGTTCGGTGTTTGCCTACCTGCCGATCAAGCAGGGCGATACCTTCACCGACGACAAGGCATCCGAAGCAATTCGCGCGCTGTACGCGACGGGCTTCTTCAACGACGTGCGCATCGCCACCCAGGGCAACGTCGTGATCGTGCAGGTGCAGGAGCGTCCGGCCATCGCGTCGATCGACTTCACCGGCACGAAGGAATTCGACAAGGACAATCTGACGAAGGCGCTGCGCGCGGTGGGCCTGGCCGACGGCCGCTACTACGACAAGGCGCTCGTCGACAAGGCGGAGCAGGAGCTCAAGCGTCAGTACCTGACGCGCGGCTTCTACGCGGCCGAGGTCAAGACGACGATCACGCCGGTCGACGCGAACCGCGTGTCGATCCTGTTCGCGGTCGCCGAAGGTCCGAGCGCGAAGATCCGCCAGATCAACTTCATCGGCAACAAGGCGTTCAGCACCAGCAAGCTGCGCGACGAGATGCAGTTGTCCACGCCGAACTGGTTCTCCTGGTACACGAAGAACGACCTGTACTCGAAGGAAAAGCTGACGGGCGACCTCGAGGCCGTGCGCTCGTACTACCTGAACCGCGGCTACCTCGAGTTCAACATCGAGTCGACCCAGGTGTCGATCTCGCCCGACAAGAAGGACATGTATCTGACGGTCACGCTGCACGAAGGCGAGCCGTACACGGTGTCGGGCATCAAGCTGTCGGGCAACCTGCTCGATCGCGAAGCCGAACTGACCAAGCTGATCAAGATCAAGCCGGGCGATCGCTTCTCGGCCGAAAAGCTGCAGCAAACGACGAAGTCGATCGTCGACAAGCTCGGCGAATACGGTTACGCATTCGCGACCGTCAACGCGCAGCCGGACATCGACCAGGCGAACCACAAGGTGAACCTGAACCTCGTCGTCGATCCGAGCCGTCGCGTGTATGTGCGCCGCATCAACGTGGTCGGCAACACGCGTACGCGCGACGAAGTCGTGCGCCGCGAAATGCGCCAGCTCGAAAGCTCGTGGTTCGATTCGAACCGCCTTGCGCTGTCGAAGGATCGCGTGAACCGTCTCGGCTACTTCACCAACGTCGACGTGACGACGGTGCCGGTCGAAGGCACGAACGACCAGGTCGACGTGACCGTGAAGGTCGATGAAAAGCCGACCGGCGCGATCACGCTGGGCGCGGGCTTCTCGTCGACGGACAAGGTGGTGCTGTCGGCCGGCGTGTCGCAGGACAACGTGTTCGGCTCGGGCACGAGCCTGTCGGTGAACGTCAACACCGCGAAGAGCTACCGCACGCTGACCGTCACGCAGGTCGACCCGTACTTCACGGTCGACGGCATCAAGCGGATCACGGACGTCTACTACCGCACGTACCAGCCGCTCTACTATTCGACGAGCTCGAGCTTCCGGATCATCAGCGCGGGCGGCAACCTGAAGTTCGGCATTCCGTTCTCGGAAGTCGACACCGTCTACTTCGGCGCGGGCTTCGAGCAGAACCGTCTCGACGTCGACTCGAACACGCCGCAGAGCTACCAGGATTACGTGAACGAGTTCGGCCGCGTGTCGAACACGGTGCCGCTGACCGTCGCGTGGTCGCGCGACGCGCGTGACAGCGCGCTGATCCCGAGCCGCGGCTACTTCACGCAGGCGAACGTCGAGTACGGTGTGCCGGTCGGCAAGATCCAGTACTACAAGGCCGACCTGCAGGCGCAGTACTACTATTCGTTCTCGCGCGGCTTCATCCTGGGCATGAACCTGCAGGGCGGCTACGGCAACGGTATCGGCAACCCGTACCCGATCTTCAAGAACTACTACGCGGGCGGTATCGGCTCCGTGCGTGGCTACGAGCCGAGCTCGCTGGGCCCGCGCGACACGAAGACGAACGACCCGATCGGCGGTTCGAAGATGCTGGTCGGCAACATCGAGCTGACGTTCCCGCTGCCGGGCACCGGCTACGACCGTACGCTGCGCGTGTTCACGTTCCTCGACGGCGGTAACGTGTGGGGCAACGCGCCGGGCGGCACGAGTACCGGCGCGAACGGCCTGCGTTACGGCTACGGTGTGGGTCTCGCGTGGATCTCGCCGATCGGCCCGCTGAAGCTGAGCCTCGGCTTCCCGCTGCAGAAGCATGAAGGCGACCAGTACCAGAAATTCCAGTTCCAGATCGGGACGGCGTTCTGATCGAACGCATGACAACAGCAACGAGAGGGTAATTTTGCTAACCGGTAAGTTTTCGAAACGAGTGATGTGTGCGCTGACCGTTGCGCTGGCCTTGGGCGCGGCGACGGCGCATGCTCAGGACGTCGCCCGCATCGCGGCGGTCAATTCGGATCGGATCCTGCGCGAGTCGGCGCCCGCCAAGGTGGCGCAGACGAAGCTCGAAGCCGAGTTCGCGAAGCGCGACAAGGAACTGCAGGACCTCGCGGCGCGCCTGAAGTCGATGTCCGACTCGCTGGACAAGAACGGTGCGTCGCTGTCGGCGGCCGATCGTGCGCAGAAGCAGCGCGATCTCGCGCAGCTCGACACCGACTTCCAGCGCAAGCAGCGCGAGTTTCGCGAGGACCTGAACCAGCGCCGCAACGAGGAACTCGCGGCGGTGCTGGAGCGCGCGAACAAGGTCATCAAGCAGATAGCCGAGCAGCAGAATTACGACCTGATCGTGCAGGAAGCCGTATACGTCAGTCCGCGCATCGACATCACCGACAAGGTGCTCAAGGCGCTCGCGTCCGGCTCGACGAACTGAACGGAGCAGACGACGAATGGCATTGACGCTCGAGGAACTCGTAAAGCGGTTCGGCGGCGAGATCGCCGGCGACGCCCAGTGCAAGGTGAGCGGCCTCGCGCCGCTCGACCAGGCAGGCCCTCAGCAACTCGCGTTTCTCGCGAATCCGAAGTACCTGTCGCAGGTCGAGACGACCCGCGCCGGCGCGGTGCTGATCGCGCCGAAGGATCTCGAAAAGCTGCGCGCGGCTACTGACGGCCAGCCGGCCGGCCCCCGGATGGCCGGCCCCCGGATGGCCGGCCCCCTCAATTTCATCGTGACGCCGAATCCGTACGCGTATTTCGCGCGCGTCGCGCAGATGTTCATCGATCTCGCCACGCCACCGCGCGCGCCGGGCGTGCATCCGAGCGCGACGATCGATCCGGCCGCCCAGGTTGCTGCGAGCGCGGTGATCGGCCCGCACGTGACGGTCGAGGCCGGCGCGGTGATCGAGGACGGCGTGCAGCTCGACGCGAACGTGTTCATCGGCCGCGGCACGACGATCGGCGCGGGTTCGCACCTGTATCCGAACGCATCGGTGTACCACGGCTGCAAGATCGGCCCGCGCGCGATCATCCATGCGGGTGCCGTGATCGGATCCGACGGGTTCGGCTTCGCGCCGGATTTCGTCGGCGACGGCGATGCGCGCACCGGCAGCTGGGTCAAGATCCCGCAGGTCGGCGGCGTGACGGTCGGTCCGGATGTCGAGATCGGCGCGAACACGACGATCGACCGCGGCGCGATGGCGGACACCGTCATCGACGAATGCGTGAAGATCGACAATCAGGTTCAGATCGGCCACAACTGCCGGATCGGCGCCTACACGGTGATCGCGGGCAGCGCCGGCATCGCCGGCAGCACGACGATCGGCCGCCACTGCATGATCGGCGGCGCGGCGGGCATCGCCGGCCACGTGACGCTCGGCGACTATGTCATCATCACCGCGAAGTCGGGCGTGTCGAAGTCGCTGCCGAAGGCCGGCATCTACACGAGCGCATTCCCGGCCGTCGACCACGGCGAATGGAACCGGAGCGCCGCGCTCGTGCGCAACCTCGACAAGCTGCGCGAGCGTATCAAGGCGCTCGAAACCGCACTGGCCGCCCAGGGCGGCACGGACGCCTGACCGACACCATGCGAGACCAGAAACCGGGCACGGCCAGCGCTACCGGCCCGGTTTGTCAGACTGGGCCGCGCGGCGGCCCGCTTCAGCCTTTGCATCACCACCGCGCAGCCTCTGCGTGAGACGAACCATCATGAGCACTGAAAAAATCAATCTCGACATCCACAAGATCCTCACGCTGCTGCCGCACCGCTACCCGATTCTGCTCGTCGACCGCGTGCTCGAACTCGAGCCGCACAAGGGAATCAAAGCGCTGAAGAACGTGTCGATCAACGAGCCGTTCTTCCAGGGACACTTCCCGAAGCGGCCGGTGATGCCGGGTGTGCTGATCCTCGAGGCGCTCGCTCAGGCGGCCGCGCTGCTGACGTTCGCGGAAGAGCAGCCGAAGGATCCGGAAAACACGCTGTACTACTTCGTCGGCATCGACGGCGCGCGCTTCAAGCGCGTGGTCGAACCGGGCGACCAGCTGATTCTGAACGTGACGTTCGAACGTTACATCCGCGGCATCTGGAAGTTCAAGGCGGTGGCGGAAGTGGACGGCAAGGTGGCGGCGGAGGCCGAACTGATGTGCACGGTCAAGACGGCCGACGCGGCGCCCTGAGCGACGCGGCACGCATGGATATCGTAACGCGAGCAACGCGACACATCATATCGAGAGGCAACGGCGCATGACCAGGATTCATCCCACCGCGATTGTCGAACCGGGCGCGCAGATCGACGAGTCCGTCGAGATCGGGCCGTATGCGATCGTCGGGCCGCACGTCACGATCGGCGCGCGTACGACGATCGGCTCGCACAGCGTGATCGAAGGTCACACGACGCTCGGCGAGGACAACCGCATCGGCCATTACGCGTCGGTCGGCGGCCGTCCGCAGGACATGAAGTACAAGGACGAGCCGACGAAGCTCGTGATCGGCAACCGCAACACGATCCGCGAATTCACGACGATCCACACCGGCACCGTGCAGGATGTCGGCGTGACGACGCTCGGCGACGACAACTGGATCATGGCCTATGTGCACATCGGTCATGACTGCCGCGTCGGCAACAACGTGATCCTGTCGAGCAACGCGCAGATGGCCGGTCACGTCGAGATCGGCGATTACGCGATCATCGGCGGGATGTCGGGCGTGCACCAGTTCGTGCGCATCGGCGCGCATTCGATGCTGGGCGGCGCGTCGGCGCTCGTGCAGGACGTGCCGCCGTTCGTGATCGCGGCCGGCAACAAGGCCGAGCCGCACGGCATCAACGTCGAAGGCTTGCGCCGGCGCGGTTTCTCTCCCGACGCGATCTCGGCGCTGCGCAGTGCGTACCGCCTGCTGTACAAGAACGGCCTGTCGCTCGAGGAGGCGAAGGTGCAGTTGCGCGAGCTGGCGGTCGCGGGCGGTGAAGGCGATGCAGCGGTCACCGCGTTCGTCGAGTTCATCGACGCGTCCCAACGCGGCATCATCCGCTAAGCGATGTCGCTCCCGACCAATCAGCTCCGGCTCGCAATGGTGGCCGGCGAGCCGTCGGGCGATCTGCTCGCGGCGTCGCTGCTCGGCGGGCTTCAAGAGCGGCTGCCCGCGTCGACCCGCTACTACGGGATCGGCGGGCAGCGGATGCTCGCGCACGGCTTCGACTCGCACTGGCAGATGGACAAGCTCACGGTGCGCGGCTACGTCGAAGCGCTGGGCCAGATTCCCGAGATCCTGCGGATTCGCGGCGAGTTGAAGCGTCAGCTGCTCGCGGAGCGGCCCGACGCGTTCATCGGCGTCGACGCGCCCGACTTCAATTTCAGCGTGGAGCAGGCCGCGCGCGATGCGGGCATCCCGTCGATCCACTTCGTGTGCCCGTCGATCTGGGCGTGGCGCGGCGGGCGGATCAAGAAGATCGCGAAGTCCGTCGACCACATGCTGTGCCTGTTCCCGTTCGAACCGGCGATCCTCGACAAGGCGGGCGTCGCCTCGACGTATGTCGGTCATCCGCTCGCCGACGAGATTCCGCTCGAGCCCGACACGCACGGCGCGCGCATCGCGCTCGGCTTGCCCGCAGACGGCCCGGTGATCGCGGTGCTGCCGGGCAGCCGGCGCTCGGAGATCGGGCTGATCGGCCCGACGTTCTTCGCGGCGATGGCGCTGATGCAGCAGCGCGAGCCCGGCGTGCGGTTCGTGATGCCGGCGGCGACGCCCGCGCTGCGCGAACTGCTGCAGCCGCTCGTGGATGCCCATCCGCAACTCGCGCTGACGATCACCGACGGCCGCTCGCAGGTCGCGATGACGGCCGCCGACGCGATCCTCGTGAAAAGCGGCACCGTCACGCTGGAAGCCGCGCTGCTGAAGAAGCCGATGGTGATCTCGTACAAGGTGCCCTGGCTGACCGGGCAGATCATGCGCCGGCAGGGTTATCTGCCGTACGTCGGCTTGCCGAACATCCTGGCGGGGCGCTTCGTCGTGCCCGAGTTGCTGCAGCATTTCGCGACGCCCGAGGCGCTCGCCGATGCGACGCTCACGCAGCTGCGCGACGACGCGAACCGCCGCACGCTGACCGAAGTCTTTACCGAAATGCATCTTTCGCTGCGTCAGAACACGGCCGCGAAGGCCGCCGAAGCGGTTGTGCGCGTACTCGAGCAACGCAGGGGGCGCGCATGACGGCCATCCGTGTGCCACGCGGCCGCGCGTCGGCCGATCTGCAAGGCGGTTTCGACTTCAGTCGGCCCGACGAGATCGTCTGCGGCGTCGACGAAGCGGGCCGCGGCCCGCTCGCGGGGCCGGTCGTGGCCGCCGCGGTGATCCTCGATCCCGCGCGGCCGATCGACGGGCTCGACGATTCGAAGGCGCTGTCCGCGAAGAAGCGCGACGCGCTGTACGACCTGATCGTCGCGCGCGCGAGCGCGTTTTGCGTCGCGTCGGCCAGCGTCGACGAAATCGACACGCTGAACATCCTGCACGCGACGATGCTGGCGATGAAGCGGGCCGTCGAGGGCCTGTCGGTGCTGCCGACGCTTGCCCAGATCGATGGCAACCGGTGTCCGACGCTGACGGTGCGCGCCGAGGCGATCGTCAGCGGCGACGCACTCGTGCCGAGCATCTCGGCCGCGTCGATTCTCGCGAAGGTCACGCGCGACCGCA
>Ga0070663_100002697_pt1 | contig 10045 bp, 5 predicted proteins | sample KBSC63metaG_FD_65646 | JGI IMG/M metagenome (GOLD analysis project Ga0070663, IMG submission 65646) | Corn rhizosphere microbial communities from Kellogg Biological Station, Michigan, USA - KBS C6-3 metaG | ecosystem: Host-associated > Plants > Roots > Rhizosphere > Soil ...
CGCCCTCTTGGACGACTTGAACCTCCAAGCCTTCTGTCATCCAGAAACCGGCGCAACGATGATCTTCGCGCTGGTGTAAATGTGCCAAGTTCATTTCCTCCGAGATCAGGAAGTCTGAAGTTGAGCTCTGGGTGCTCGCGACGCAGCCGCTGCGCATAGGCTAGGTTGGTCTCGCCCTCACGTCGCCATGGGGGTAGCTGCTGCCGCCCATCGATCGTTGAGATGGGCAGCGCGACAGCAGCGCGAAGCGGCAAAGACTGCAGTGGGCCTGCTGACGAAGCGCTTCGCGAAGGCGGCAGATCTGACACCGTGCGCGTGGTCGCACTGGTGGAAGCAGCCGGTCGCTGCGTCTGCTGGCTGTCAAGTTGAGAGAGCTGCTGGCGGATCGGCTCCAGGGTGGGCGCCCGGTCCTGCATCAATGGGGTTATCACGGCGCCGGACAGCTGGAAGATCTGAGTCGAGTTGAGCTGCGGATGCTCGCGATGCAGCCAGCGCGCGTAGGCTTGGGCGGTCTCGCCATCAAGTTGTGGAAGCTGCTGGCGGATGGTCTCCGGGGCGAGGGGCAGGCCTCGCACCGCCGGGGCCTGAAACGCCCGGTCCTGCGATGACGAACCAGGCTCACCCGACGAGTTCGCGGGCCGTGCCGACGAGCGATCTCGCTGCGACAGTACCGGCGGGGTCGCCCTCACCAAAGCCAGCAGGTTGAGCACAAGTTGTTCCGGGTTTTCGCCCGCCTCTTGCGCTGCTTGCCGGACACTCGGGTGGAGTTCCGGTCGTGGAAGCCCTGGTTCCGTGGTCAACCACTTTCCGATGTCCTGCAGATGATTGATCACTTGGAGTGTGTTGGGATTAGTCACGACGTCCATGTCAATGTCGTGCGTTCCAGTGAGCATGCTGACGGCGTCGGTCGTCGTTTCCAAGTTCAGGCGTCCTCCGCCCGGGACATGCCCCTCAGCCGTGGGTCGGCGCAGGGCCGCGGGCGCTTGCAAAGGAGGCTGCGGACGCGCGCGATACAGCCGGCGCGCGTAGGCTCGGCTGCTCTCGCCCTCACGTTGTGGAAGCTGCTGGCGGATGGTCTCCAGGGCGGCCTGAAACGCATCGTCCTGCCTCAAGTGGCTTGTCACGACGCCGGACAGCAGGGAGATCTGAGTCAAGTTGAGCTCCGGACGCTCGCGATGCAGCCGGCGAGCGTAGGCTCGGTTGTTCTCGCCCTCCCGTTGGGGAAGCTGCTGGCGGATGGGCATCAGTTCGGGGGGAAGCTCCCGAAATGCCGCGGCCTGTCCCTGCGGCAAGTTGGGCAGCGCGACAGTAGAGCGAGGCGGCAAAGACTGCAGTTGGCCTGCAGGAACGGCGCTTCGGGAGGGCAGGTCCGGCGTCGTGAGCGTAGTCGCACTGGTGGACGCAGCTGGTCGCTGTGTCTGCGGGCTGTTTTGTTGTTCCGGGGTTAATGGATGCACCGGATGCACCGGATGCACTGGGACTCGTGGGGAACATCTGGACTCTCCAGCTAGCGATGGCGTGCATCATGGCATCGACCGGGATCGCGACACCGGAGAAGGCGAAGCCCAGCCCATGAAAGCGAAAGGAAAGGCGGCTCGGCTGATCGAGGTAAGGGTCTTCAATCGCGGCAGAGCAGCCGCGCTTCGGCGAGCCACCGTCAGATGCGGCAAGACAAATTGGGTGCACATCGTCTGTCCAAACGCTCGGATCTTCCTCAGCACTGGTCCGCAAAACAGCCTCCCACTCGGCCGCATGACCCTGGAGCATTCACGTTGGATGTGTCTGGAACCCGCTGCAGAGCAATCCCAAAAATCGGCTCGTCTTGTGCAATCTGCACTCATCCCTCGGATTCCCGAGGCCGATAACCAGGCCTGCGACCCTGCATGGGCCGCACTTCCGGGGACAAAGGCCTGGAATGACCCAAACAACTCAGGGAGTATTGAAATGCAAAGCATCAAGCGCTGCGTACGAGCCGGTGTCCTGTCGTTGTCGGTGGCCCTGCTCGCCATGAGTGCGGCCAGCGCCGCTGGAGAAGGCGGCACCAAGGAAGAGGCCAAGGCGATGGCCGAAGCTGCCGTCGAACATGTAAAGAAGGTCGGCCCCGAGAAGGCCTTCAAGGATTTCACCACCGACAAGGCCAACTGGAGCCGCAAAGACCTGTACGTGATGGCCTATGACGCCAAGGGCACTTGCGTCGGCCATGGGGCCAACGAAAAGCTGGTTGGCAAAAATCTGATCGACCTGAAAGACCCGAACGGCAAGCTCTTGGTCAAGGAGATGAGCGACACCGCCATCAACAAGGGCAGCGGCTGGGTTGAGTACGAGTGGCCGCACCCGCTGACCAAAAAGATCGAAGGCAAGGTCACCTACGTCCACAAGCTCGGCAACTTCGACGGCTGGGTCGGCGTCGGCGTGTATCGCTGAACGGCGCCGTGCCCGGGTTCACGAAGGGAGAACAGTCATGCGCTGGTTGAAGAATGCCTCGATCGGTCTGAAGGTGTCGTTGGCCCCGGTGATCGGCGTGGTGTGCCTTGCATTCATGGGGGCGGTGGGCTGGTATGCCAACGTCAGTCTGGGCAACACGCTGTCAGTGCTTGCCGAAGACCGCCTTCCGCGCGTGATCCGCTTCAATCACTTGCACATCGATCTGGTCGGCCTGAACACGTTGATCTCGCGAAGCCTTGCGTGGGAAGGCGCGGGCTACAAGGCCGACAAGATTGCAGTGCTCGACAAGAAAGTTGCTGCTGAGCTGGATCGCGTCGGCAAGCAACTGGTCGAGTTGGGCGCGGATCCAAGTCTTGATGATGTGGAGCGCGAGGCCGCCCGGCATTTGGTCGCCGAATACGCGAAGTTCCGCAAGTTTGCGGGGGAAGTGCTGGACGTGAAGTCCGGCATGCTGACCAACGCAGCCGGCTTCATGACCAACGTCGAAGACAGCTATGCCGCGATGACATTGAGCTTCAACCAACTGGTGGAACATGAGAAGGCGCTGGCCGTCGATGCAGCCGCGGGCGGTCGCGGGCTCGCGTCACGCAACAACCATTTCATCGTGGTCAGCCTCGCCGGCGCCGCGCTCCTGGCGGCGGCCTGTGCCTGGCTGGCCGTGGGGATGATCGTTCGCCCGCTGCGCTTGGCCGTGCAGACGGCCATGGCCATGTCCAAGGGTGACTTCAGCGCCGTGCCCTCGTCCGCATCGCGCGACGCGACGGGGCGTGTGCTGCATGCACTGGCCGAGGTGTCCGGCAATCTGGGGCATATCGTGCGCGACATTCGTGCCTCGGCCGATGAGGTGAGCGTTGCCAGCCAGCAGATCGCGAACGGCAACGTTGACTTGTCGCACCGCACAGAGACCACCGTGGCGGCTCTGCAGCGCACAGCGGCATCGCTGGAGCAGCTGACGACCGCCATTCGGCATAGCGCGGACAACGCCGCAGAGGCCAATGGAATGGCCCGGCAGGCAAGCGATGTGGCTGCCGAAGGAGGTGTTGCTGTGGCCGAAGTGGTGACGACCATGCAGCAGATCGACGCCCAGGCCAAGAAGATCCGCGAGATCGTCGGCGTGATCGACGGCCTGGCCTTCCAGACGAACATCCTGGCACTCAATGCCGCTGTTGAGGCGGCACGCGCGGGTGAGCATGGGCGCGGGTTTGCAGTGGTGGCGCAAGAGGTGCGCGGCCTGGCGCAGAGCTGCGCCGCGTCGGCCAAGGAAATCAGAGTCCTCATCGGCGCGTCGGTCGGCCAGGTCGAAAGCGGAACTTCAAAGGTGCTGGCCGCCGGGGCCACGATGCAGCGCATCGTCGAAGCGATTCAGCGAGTCAGCACCACGGTGGATGCCATCTCGCGTGCCGCTGCAGAACAAGCGGGAAGCGTGGCCGACGTCAACTCGGCAGTGGCCGAGATGGAGCGCGACACGCAACAGAATGCGGCGCTGGTCGAGCAGGCAACCGCGGCCACCGAGGCGCTCAAGGAACAAGCAAGGCAACTGGCTGATTCGGTCGGCACCTTGCGCACGGCTTGAACGGGTCTATCGCGAACGCTCGCGCACTGAACCAGGATCCAGTGTCGAGCACCTGACATCGCCCCCCGGAAAATCGAAAGGGTCCCTCCCGTTCGCCTTGAGGTTTCGAAGACCACCTGCAGGGTGGATGAGGCTTCGATACGCCTTAGGCGTACCCTGTACTGAGGTACCGAAGGATCAGCCCGAACGGGGCAGAAGGCGGGTTGAGGATTCCCGGAAACCGAGTTGAGGGCCCTTGCGTTCGCCCTGATCACAGGGTCTTCAAATACTCGATCAGCGCATCCTTGTCCTGCTGTGGCAATGCAACTCCGAACTCGTGACCCTGGTTGCCGTTGCCCTTGCGTTCAACCTCGTACTTCGTCCCGGCGCGTTCGGCCTTGGGCCCTTGGCTGACGAAGCCGGCATTCGTGGGGTCGTAGACGTCGTAGCCCCGATAGAACTCTCGTGGCCGCTTGGCCGCGGGTTCGAGCATGTCGCGCAGGCTCGGAACCGAGCCATTGTGCAAGTAGGGTGCCTTCAGCCAGACGCCGTCGAGAAAGGCTGCGATGTAGCCGGTCGGGTCCGCCTCCACCAGGCCCTTGCGCTCGATGCCCATGTCTTTTACCGCCTTGTTGGCCGCCCCTGCCGACTTGCCCGTCCAGGTGTCGATGCGGTTTCTGTCGGTGCCGACTTCGGCGACGGGCACCACCGTGCCGGTGCGCGCACTGGCATGGCACCCTGCGCAGCTCTTATCAAACACGGCCTTGCCGGCAGCGGCTCGCGACTGATCAACCGGGAAAGGGTACTTCGGCGGCGCGAGCTTCGTCAGGTACTCATGCAACCATGACACGTGGCCCAAAAAGTTCTGCTTGTCCGCTGGCGGTGCGCCCAGCACGCCGAGTGCGGAATCGGTGATCACGGAGTAGGCATCGTGGCTGTCGCCCGCGTAGTTCAAGCGCATGCCCTTGTCCCATTTGTATTTCTGCAGGTTCCATATCGAGGGCATGTCAGTGGGCCCTAGGCTGTCATCCATGGGCTGCTGGATGAGAAAGTACTTGGTGAGGTTCATCGCATCGTCTCGGCCCCGGCCCCAGTCGGAAAAGTCTTTGCGGTAAATCCAGGAAAATTGCTTCTCGCGCTCGACGAGGCGCTGCTTGGTGATCGGAATAATGAAGAAGCGGTACAGCAGCCGGTCGATGAAGTCGAGTTTGGTAACGAGGTTGATCTCGCTCATCAGGTTGTCGGCATTGAAGCGCGGGTCCTTCGCGCAATCGACGAGGAAACGGAAGTACGCCTCTACGTTGGTCGTGTGCCCCGGTGCGGCAATGATCAGATTGGGTGTTGCGTCTGCGTTGGTTCGGTAGCTGGCGGTGTGGCACACCGCGCAGTTGGTGGCCACCCGCGGAAAGCCGATGGTCTTCTTTGTGAAGCCCACGGGCAGTTCCTGGCCTGCTTCCCAGGGGATGCCCATCGAGGCGTACCCGCCCGGCCCCGGCAGCTTCTCGGGAAACATGCGAGGCATCACGTAAAAGATCCAATATGGAATGCCTGCATCGTGCTCGGCGCCAATGGAGCCGTACTTGAAACGCATCTCCGGCGTGGCCGTCACCCAGTCGGGCTGCGGGTGTTCGCGAAAGCCGCGGTCCCATGCGACGTACCCGCCTGCGGCACCCAGCACCGCGGCCACGAGGAGAGTGATCTTGAACCAGGTTCTCTTCCAGAACGGTGTACTTGTCATGGGCGCTGCCCCCTTCAGAATGTTTTGAGGAATTCGACCAACGCGTTCTTATCCGCGTCGGAAAGCTCGGTCCCGTAAGCCTTGCCTTCATGCCCCGCATTCGAGTTTCCCGGCGCGTGCGTGTCGTAACGGAAGTACCGGCGGTCACCATCGCTTGCTTGCGTCGCGACGAAGCCCATGCGGACGGGGTCGTACAAGTCGTTGCCGCGATAGAACTCGGACGGGCGCTTGGCTGCAGGCTCCAGCAAGTCGCGCAAGGTCGGGACGGAGCCGTTGTGCAGGTAGGGTGAGCGCAGCCACAAACCGTCCAGGGGCATGTTGGCGTAGCCATGGGTCTTTCGGAAATGGCAGAAGCGCCAGGGATAACCGACGTACAGCGTCGATTGGTTGGCAGCAAGCTCGCGTGTGTACGAATCGAGCCGCCGACGGTCGGTGCCAATGAGTTCCCAGCTCGTGATCTTGCCCACTTGCGGCGCGTAGATCGACGCATCTGAATCGCCTGGCTGAATGCATGCGGTGTTCTGTTCGGCCGCGGGCAGAGCAAAGCCATCGCCTCCAGCGCCATGGCAGCCGGCACAGTAGTTCTTGTAGATGACTGCGCCGCTTGCGGCCAGCTTGTCGTTGATGGCGAAGTGCTCTTTGAACTCGGGCGGCTTGGCCGTGAGCAACCAGTTTTCGACGCGCTTGATGCGGTCGATGTCGATGGTAGGAGGTGTGGTGCCCGTGCCGAAGGCCGCACTCTTGTCGCGCTCTTCGAACATCGTGTTGTTGCCGTCCCAATGCAAATGCATGCCCTTCTTCTGCGCCTGGTTCCAAATGGCGGGGAAGTCGGCCGGCGCATCGAGTTCTTCCGGCGCAATGCAGGTCGTGTTCTCGCCCTTGCACGCCATTGGAAAGTTGAAAAGCACTTTTGCAGAATTGAATGTGTCGACGCGGCCCGGCCCCCATTCCTTCTGCGACCACACCCAATCGAAGCGACCGGCGAGTTGAAGGATGCGGTCGCGCATGATCGCGATCGCCACCGGGTAGACCACGTAGCGGTCGAGCAGATCGAGCTTGGCACCCAGGCGATCGATCTCGGGGATGATTCGCTCCTTCGTGAACTTCGGGTCGGCGGCGCAGCGGAAGAAGAACTTCTCGAAGGCCATCATGTTGAAGGTATTGGCCGGCATGCCGCTCACGACGAAGGCCGGCTTGTCGGCGGAGGTGCGCACCGTGCTCGTGTGGCAGGCAGCGCAGTTGAGGAATACGCGGTCGATCCCTTGAAAGTGGCGCTTGGAGGTGCCCACCGGCAGGTCGCGCATCTTGCCATCGGCGTCCTTTTCATAGATCAATCCAAGCGACGCATAGCCCTTGCCGGGAAGATGCTCCGCGCACACTTGCGGCATGGCTTGCCATATCCAGTAGGGGAACCCACTCACATGCTCGCCGCCGGTTGATCCGTACTTGAAGTGATCTTCGACCTTGGTGTAGTCGACCGGCGAGTCGCCCGAGAAGCGCAGGTACAAGCTCAGGATGACGAGGCCCGGTACGGCCACAGTGATGATGAGAAGCGCAATGAACCAGTGCTTCCAATGGCGTGCAGGCGAAGGGGAGGGGGTGTTCATCGTTCAGGGACCAGTCGTGGCAGGAAGACAGGGGCGCAGGCTTTCGTAGCCTTTGGCTAGCAAGTTGCCGAGTTCGGGGGCGCGGCCGGTTTCGCTTTGCAGGGCATCGCGCACGTATGCGGTGAGTCGATCCAGTTCGGCGCTGTCGCGCCATGACCTCTCGGGGATATGCATGCCGAGCAAAGCAGTGGCCGGAGGCATCGGTGTCTTGGGTCGATCTTGCGCAGCGAGTTGCCACGATGCAAGACGCACGTAGAGGCGTTGTGCACATTGGGTCACTTGGCGGCGCACCTTGGCAACGTCGCCCGACAAGAAGTTCGGCGGTGTGCGCTCGGCTGTGGCATGGCAGCTTGCGCAGTAGGGGAAGAACTCGGGCGGCAAGGTGTCGCTTTGGGCTGCAGCGGCTGAGACGAGTTCGGTCGAGATAAGGTCTACCCGCGCAGGCGGCATGCCTGCGGTGTCCAGGCAGCACCACGGCGTGGTTGGCATGCCGAGTCCTTCGAAGAGCGCCGCCATCAGGCGCACGCGTCGAAACGGCAAGGCACTGAAGCCGTCGAAGCGGGCTTGTGTGTTTGCTTCGAGCATCGACCGGACGGCGGCTTTGATCGGTGCGAAATCGTCGACAACAACGGCGTGAGCAAACCCCGTATTGCCGCTCCAGCGCAGTTCGATCTGCTCTATCGTGCGGCCGTCGGCGCCGCGCGAATGCAGCGTTGAATTTCGCAGCGGCAGGCTTAGGCGACGTTCACCTCCGAGGGTGACGGACTTTGATGTCGCGAATTCCATCTCGCGCAACTCGCCGCGCTTGCCGATCTGCAAACGGTTCAAGCGACCTGACTGGGCGACGCCGGCAGAGATGTTGACGCGAGCACTTAGCCGAAGCGCATCGTGCTCTCGCTCGCTGCAATCAAAGTCCACATGCTCGATGCTTGGCGAGGCACGCCGCTGCGTCACGCTGCAGGCGCTTGCGAAGATTTGTCGTGCGGGTCTTGCACCTTTTGCGAGTTCGTTCAGACGCTTGTCGAGACGTGCAATATCGGTGTCGGAGATGAAGTCGGCGAGGCCTGCGATGCTGCGTTCTACGGTTGATGCGTCGTCAAAGCGCCAAACGTTCAGCGGGGGGCGCAACGCCAACGGATCGAAGCGTGCCGACACGTCTGCCAGCATCGCGAGGTCGCGCTGCGCGACCTCATTTGGCAGGGGGTCGCGGTTGGGAATATCCGGGTTGGGAATCGCAAGCCCTGCAGGCCAGCGAGTGCGAGCGTTGGCTAGCAACTTTCCGAGGCCGCCTTCGCGGTCACTCATCGAGGTCCGATCGAACTGGCGCAGGCCGCTCAGCCGAAATTGCAGCGCGGCAATGAAGAGCGCAGCGCGGCATTCGAGGGCATCGCGCTTGTTGTCCCCGCAGCCCTCGCGCCACAGCAATTGGTAGGCGCCCAGCAGGTTGGCGCGATCAGTCGCGTCGTCAATGGCATTGGGCACGTCCACGCCGCGGTTTGTGGCAATGCCTTGGAACTCGCGAGAAGACGCGTCAAGCAAGGCCGCCACTTTCGGATTGGCATTGGTCTCGTCCCAGGTTGGGCGCGAGAAAAGCGGGCCGCCATTTTGGTGGCAGCTCATGCAAACTTGTCGGCTGGCATAGACCAGTTTCGGTGTGCCGCCGGGTCGGAAGTCCTTCAACAACTGGAACTCGAAGCGGCCCGCGGCCTCGTTGTAGCTGATGACTTCAAGCACATTCGATCGCGACTGATAGCCTAGGTAGAGTCGATCCTTCAAGAGCATCACCGCCTTGCCGGGCACCGCTGCAGGACCTTCATCGACCGCGAGAACGATGCGCGGCGAAATGAAGAAATCGGGCGCTGCCGCCATGCGCTGCAAAGAGCGACCGAGTGGCACAAGCACCTGCTTGAGGCCTGGCATGGTCGCCGCGGGGTCACGTTGCAATTGAGATTCGATGCGTTGGCGCAGCTGTACGAATGACGTCGGAAGCTCATACACCCAGGTCCCGTTGCGCTGGACAGTCATCAGGTGGTCGAACAGCGAGCGGCCCACAGGCGGCAAGTTGTCGCCCGGCGACGATGGATCGATCACCCAAACAGGTTGCGCGGGGACATCCTCGTTGGCGGCAGCTACCAACGAGAATACGCACAGGAGCAGGCAAGCGGCCCATCGCGTCATCGAGGCCATCGGTCTGTGTTGCGTGCCACGCGGCTTCATTGCTGGCTCACGATGCAATGGCCTGTCCATGGAGGTGAGAGCCTTGTTCCCTTTCCCGTTCGGGCTGAAGAATCGAAGTCCTCCACCGTGGGTTGAGGCTTCGATACCTCAGCCCGAACGGACATTGGCAAGTTCGTTCAACCTGCATCCGCTTCCATTCAGGCTCACAACAGACGTGCCGAAGCCGTGCGCCCCAAGTGACGGAGACTCCCTTCGACAAGCCTGTCCTGAGCTCTGTCGAAGGGCTCGAGGCGCTCAGAAATAAGAGCTCATTGCGAAAGTGCACGGAAGTTGGCAAGAGAACTCTCAGGGTGCGGTTGCCGCAGCAGGTACGCGCCTCGGCTGCGTACCCGTCCAGCAGTCCTCGCTCGTCTTGCCGTCTTTCTCGAAGGCCGGCCCGTCCCGTTCCGCAACGGCCTTGTTGTAGAGCGTGAAGTTCAAGGCGAAGCCCCGATCGAGATAGGCTCGACCCAGGTAAAACCCCGG
>Ga0070663_100002702_pt1 | contig 10040 bp, 15 predicted proteins | sample KBSC63metaG_FD_65646 | JGI IMG/M metagenome (GOLD analysis project Ga0070663, IMG submission 65646) | Corn rhizosphere microbial communities from Kellogg Biological Station, Michigan, USA - KBS C6-3 metaG | ecosystem: Host-associated > Plants > Roots > Rhizosphere > Soil ...
CATCGCAGATATGGGGCTGGACACGAACGGCGGGCGCGGCGGGTGTAGGCAACTCGCCCAACGCCGCCGCCAGGCGCTCATCCGCAAGCAGCGCGGTCAAGTTGTCGCGAAGCTGGCGCAAGTCGGCCAGAGCGATAATTTCGTCAATACCGTCGTTGATGCTTGAGCCGCCGATGATGAGATGGACGCCGGGCCACTCGTGGTCATCCGCGCTCACGTAGACCTTGGTGAGTCCTTCGCCAGTGGTGAACGTGGCCCAGGTACTCCCGCCGTCCTGTACCTGCCGGTGCGTGACGGACAGCTCGTCAGTCAGCGCAATCGCAATCGCCTTCTCAGGGGTGTGGTTGTCTTCGTAGTAGCTGAAAGCGAAGTCGTTGCACGTCTTCTCAGCGGCGCTGTAGTCAGGAGCCGAGCCGATGTACTGTTCTGGGTCGCCGTCGATCGAGATGTAGCAGTCGTAGTCTTTCGAGGTGCGATTGTACGCGATGCGCTTGGAGATCTCTGGTAGAATAGCGGTGGTAGCCATAGGACTCAGCCTCCTCTGGTTGCAAGTGGCGCGTTTCGGCTGGTACCCGATGCGCGCCGCGCTGTTTGTTGATAGAGGTATTATAGTCGAAAAGGCTACTAAAGTCAAGAGTATTAGATTACAATATTGAAAGTGAGATGCTATAATGTCACCCAGGAGAACAAAGCCTCTACAGGAGGGCACTATGGCTGTCGTATTTGGCAAGTACCTAAAGCGCTTAGAGATAGAGGAAAACCAAAAGCCCCTCGACCAACGCCGCCGTGTACCGTCAATCGAAGAGATCGCCGGCGAGCTTGGTATCCATCCGGTCACACTACGCAACATCGCAAACAACAACATTAAAAAACTCGATTTGGAGACAGCCGGAAAGACTATTATCCTGATGCGCCGGCTAGGGTTCCCGATGCAAGATACGGACTTTTTGCGATTTGTGGAGCTGGAATATACCCAATAGGTATCCTCGAACAGCGCCGCTCTGCCCCGCGCGAGCGAAAGCGCCACAGCCCTGCGCTGGAACGGGAACAGCGACGGGTGCAGGTCCTGCTCGGCGACCTGGAACCCTACGGTCGGCGCCGCGGCCTGGCGCTGTCTGAGGAAGGCGGCGTAGTCGTCCATCACTCTTCTCGCTTTCGCCGTAATGCTACGAATAACCGAAGATTCCCGAAGGCGCTGGCCCAGCGTGCGAACGACAGCGCTATCGCATCCCAGGCATCCTGCTGACACCACTCGGGGCACTCGGCGCGAACCGTGTCCAGCACTGCTCCAAGCCCAGCCGCATCCGTGCTCCAATCACAGCCGAGTTGACGGAGCCGGCTCCACAGCGCGTCTTCGATACGGTAGCAAGCGCGGATGCTCCGACCAAGGTCTTTGAGTGCGATCGGGCGTTCGTCTTTCTTCATACCGCGGCGCCTTCACGCATCAGCGCGGCGCCAATATCCTGCTTGGCTGGTGTCCCGCAGGGCCAGGCGTAACAACGAGCCCTCACGCCAGCAGCCAGCAGGTCATTCGCGATCTGCGGCCCACGTGGCGCCGGCGGCTCCCGATCGGGATGCTGCTGTTTCCAGGCGGCGCAGAACGCACGCCAGGTCTCGGCGTTGGGGCCGCCGGCGGCGTCGTTATCCAGCCAAACGAGCACCTGGCGTGGCAGGCTCGCCGCGATCTGCTGTGTCCAGGCGTCCTGCCAGCTCACACCACCACCACAAACCGCGACGATCGACGGCTCGACCTGCATCGCCAGGATCGCATCGACAAAGTTCTCAACGATCACCACCGTCGCACCAGGCGTGAGCGCGCCAGCATTGAACAGCACTTGCTTGGACGAGCCGCCGGCCGAGAGCCATTTGGCGTCTGTGTCCTCTGGCAAATAGGCACGACCGTGGAGCGCCACACAGCGGCCGCCGTCGAACACTGGCACGATCAGCCGCCTAATCTCACAACGGCTGGCCGGCAGCTGGCCGACGCCGAGGCGGAAGCGGGCGATCGAGTCGAGCGAAAGCGGCTTGTATGCTTGCCAGGCTGTCACGCGGTCCAGGGCGTCGCAATAGCGGTCGAGGTAGAAATCCGGCCGCTGTTGCCAGACGCGCGGTGCCAGCGGCTTCTGGGCGCGTCTGGCGGGCCGTACGCGCTCGTCTGGCTGGATGCGCAAAAGTTCGGATATCTGTGCCAGCGAGCCAGAGAAATCGCAGGCGAAGCAGTGGCCGCCGTACTTTTCGTTGAAGCTGAAGTGCTTGTGGTCTTTGCCACAACTCGGACATGCAATCCAGACCTCGCCGCGCGAGTCCGGTTCGGCGTGAAGACGGGCGCAGAGTGTGTCAAAAAGCGCGCTCATGCAGCCTCCAACCGAGCAGCCCGCGCCGCCTTCTGGCAGGCCGAATCCGCCCAAACGTTGTGCGTGCTGACCTTATGCCCGCGCTTGCCGATGCCGGCGAGCAGTTCGGCCTTCGTCGGGTGGCCGTCGAGTAGTTCGTACTTCATTTCAGCCAGCTTGCCGCATTTCTGGAGCGCCTGGAGCCGCTGAACCAGCCAGGTCGGCACGTTGCGAAGTTTGGCCGCCAAGAAGACCCGCTGAAGCGAAACCCACGAGTCGCTGTAGACCGTGCCTGTCCAGCCCATCGGCAGACGTTCCAGGCCATAGACCAGAGCCAGCAGTTCGGTCACATTGTTTGTGACGGCCACGACATTGGCCTGTATTGGCGTAATCACGCCCGACGCCTCGACGATGCGCTCGCCAGCAGTGTTGACCAAGCAATAGGCCCAGGTGCCGCCGATGCGCGATGGATTGGCGCCGATCACGCCGCCGTCCGTGTAGAGTGCGATGGCGCTAGCGGTCGTCGTCATAGTCGTTATCCTGATCATATTCGTCGTCGTCTTCTTCCTGGCCCAGGTCGGTCGCCGCGTCCGCTGGCGCCTTTGGGGCCGGCAGTTCGAAGCGGCTGACCGGCGCGACGATGTTGAGATGTGCCGCGCGTAAGGCCAGTTCCTCAGTCGTCGGCGTGATGGCGTAGACGGCCGAGGGGCTGTAGAATTGCGTCGCCTCTTTGTCGCCCTCCTGCGGAATATCGATCCGCAAAAACGAAGCACCGGCGATCGTCGCGGTCGAGAGGCGCCCGATCAGGCGCCGGTGGCCCATCAGTTCGAGGATCGCCCAGCCCTCGAAGGTCGTGTCTTGCTCTGTACTCAAGCGTCTACCTCCACGATATCACTTGTATACGCTGCCTCATACCGCGCTATCGCCTGCGCGGCCTGGAAGTGGCTGATCAACTGCATCGCCTCGCCTTTGGAGAGCGTCTGGATCTCGTTGCGCCGGAGCGCGCCGCGCGCCAAGCTCTGCAAGAAGCGCTCTTGCCCCTCGCTGATCGGCTGCTTGTGCCACGAGCGGCCTTTCGAAACCAGTTCCTGGCTCGCGTGCTTGGCCGCGAGTTGCTCGCCGGTCGCGAACGGGTCATCCGCCGCGAGCGGGCGCGCGGCCCACGTCCCCATCGAGCGCCACGTGCCGTCCGATTGCCGCTTGCCCTTACGCCAGAGCGCCCAGAGTTGCCCGCCCTGGATGGCCAGCACGCGCTCGATGCCATCGCTCCCACGCCCACACCCGAGCGTGAGCAGCCCGTCGCGGCGGTGCCAGGTCCAGGGCGACATCTCCAGATAGTGCAGCTCCTGCGCGACGACCTGGAAATTCACGCCAGCGGCATCGCCCTGCCCCGCGAAATCATCGCCGTCGAAGGTGAATCCGATCTGGGTCGCGCCTGGCTCGGCGCGCTTCTCGAATTGCCGTAGCAGTTCCTCGCGTGGGATAGGACAGCCCAGGATATCGCCCAGCATCGCGACGTTGCGGGCGTTCGCCGGCAGATAGTCAAGGATCAGGCAGTCGACTTTGCCGGGCACCGGACGGAGGCCCCGTCCAACCATTTGAATGTAGAGTCCGTCGCTCTTGGTCGGACGCGCCAGATGGATACAGGCAATCTCAGGGACATCCAGGCCCTCGGTCCATAAGGAACAATTCACCAGGATTTGGAACCTGCCCGCCCGAAAGTCGGCTAGCAGCTGCCGCCGCACCTGCTTGTCGGTCGTGCCGTCGGCCGCCGCGGCGCTGAAGCCAGCCGTCCGGAATGCCTCGGCGAGCCTGTAGGCGCCGTCCACGGAAACGGTGAAGGCAATCGCCGGCCGGTCGCTCGCATACTCTTTGTGGGCCGCCACGACGACCTTGCGGCAGGCGTCCGTATCGAAGCGGTCGGCCAGCTGCGCCTGTTGGAAATCGCCATGGCTCGTCTTCACGCCGTCGAGGTCGATCTGCGTCGAGATGGCGTACCAGCTTGGCTTGACCAAATAGCCCGCTCGCACCAGGTCGGCGATCGTGACCGTGAAGGCGGTGTGGGTGAAGCCGTTCGCCAGTGCCAGGCCGTCGCCGCGCTGCGGGGTCGCCGTCACGCCGAGATGCCGCAAGTTCGGATTGGCGGCTTTCAACCCGTCGCGCACCCGCAAATATTGGGGGGCTACCGCGTGATGGGCCTCGTCGGTGATAAGATAGTCGATAGCACCGTGCGCCAGGAGACGATCAAGGTGCGCCTGGCGGCCGAGGGTCTGCACAGTGGCGACGGTCAGCTGCCGGTCGTAGTCTTTCTGCTCGCCCAGCAGCAGCCCGACACGCGGCCGCTCGAGTGTGCCACTCATCAGCCACTCGCCAGCCACGGCGCGCAGTCGCTCGATCGGCTGGTGGATCAGCTCCTCACGATGGGCCAGCACGACACAGCGCGTGCCAGGCTGCTGATCCATGAGGTCAGTCAGCAGTTTGATGAAAATCACGGTCTTCCCTGCGCCGGTGGCCGCGACGCCCAGCACGTCGGTGTGCTCGCGCCAGGCGGCGAGGGTCTTGGCGATCGCGTCGGTTTGATAGTCACGAAGTTGCATACTGTAAACCGTTAAGGCCGATCGGAATATTGATCAGAGTCCTATAAGTTACTTATAGAGGAGAGATCAATATTCCGGGCCGACTTATTCTTTACACATGCCAGCGGTGGCTTGCCGCGGCCAGTTGCCGGCGCCGTGATGACATCCCATCCTTGGCGCGCGGCGAGCGCCTCGATATAGCGGCGGCCGGCCGCCTGTTGGCACAGGCCAGCGCTCACCAGATCGGCGCTGGTGACGACGCCGACGGCCTCCATTCGCTCGTCAGCGTGCGCAATGACATCCGGCCAGCGATACGGGTCAACGCCTTCCGGCGCGTCGAACAGCTCGCGCAAGCTGACCAGTTCGACCGGCAGACCGTCGAGCGGTACATTCGTCAGCAGCCATACATCGACATCGCGGATGAGTGGACGGGCGCGGTGGATGGCCTGGATCAGTTCCGACTCGCGCGCTTGCTCGACCAGGGTCTGAAGATCGGGATCGTTCCAGAAGCCGCCGATCGGCCAGGCCCACGGCTGGCCGGCGTAAGGCCGGTCGAGCGTCGTCCAGGCCGTATCGAACGGCTCGTCACGCTCGTGGTAAAGCATGGCAGCCATATCCAGCAGCTGCGCAGTGGGTGGCTGTGGAGCGCCGACGACGATCAGGCAGTCGCAGTCCTGCAGCCGGTTCGTGCCGCGTGCGCCGCCGAAGTGCGCGAGCGCGTCGGTCTGGGCATGTAGCTCCGGCAGAAGCGAGCGAACCAAATCTTTATAGCTGATGAAAGCGGGGTGCTCATAGCCGCGGGCGAGGATGCGCGCGATCTGCTGCTGCACATGATCGATCTTGGCCGAGTCGCGCGTGCCCTCGCCCGCGAGCCGCATCTTGTTGTTCAGCCCGGCCCACACCTGATACACACGGCCCTGCAGCTCGACATCCGGCCGAACGACGGTGACGGGCCGCCGGAAGAGCGTTTCATACAGGCGGCTGTTCGCGGTCGCATCCAGCCAGATGACATGCGGCGGCAGTTCGCGCGGGGCGCGCCGGAGTAGCAGCGTCAGCCCACTCTGATCGACACGCACGCGGCTGATGAGTGGCTTGCCGTGCCTGGCGCGCTCAGCTTCGCGGTGGAGCAGGCCGAGGAGCCAGGGCAGGTGGAAGTAGGGCGCGTCCTCAACAGCGTCGGCCGATCGGAGTGGGGGATCGTAGGCCGCGACCGAAACATCCAGCCGGAAGAGCCGGCAGATGCGCTCCACGTGATCCGCGCCGCCGAGTGTGTCGAGGAGCTCCGCGCCGCTCCAGGTCGCTTTGGGAATCGTCGCCAGGGTATGCAGTCGCTCGACGAGCTGGGCAACGGGGCCATCTTCCATATCCGGCGGCACAATCGCGTGGCTGGGAATGTGCCAGGGATTGAGGAACGCGCGGACGGGCAACTCGTCACCGACGATCAGGCTCATCTTCTTCAGGAGCAGGTGACCCATCGCGATGTGCTCGTACTGGGCATAGATGATCGGCTCAGTCCGGTGCTCCTGGGCGTAATAGCGGCAGCCGCTGTGGATATAGTTCCAACCGCAGATGCGCGGGTTGCTACAGAATGACCGCGCCTCATAGCCGCGTTGCTGCCAGGCCGCGATCTGATGTGGGTAGCGGCAAGTGGCATCAAGGCCGATGCTGCCTCCGTCGTGGCGCGATTGCCAGGCGTACCACCACGATGGTTGATGCGCGAGTGCCATCAGGTCGGCGAAGAACTCCTTACGCGGACCGACGTACATCACGCGCTTGGCTCCCGACGCCTGCGCCTCGGCGATCTCAACGCCGATCGTGGTTTTGCCGATGCCGGCCGGCGCCGCGACGAGCAGCATGTGCTCGGGCATCGGGTCGGCGAGGTAGTCGGTTATCGCTTCTCTGATCATCTGCTGCCCCTCGGCGATCGAAAGATAATCATGCTGTCGCCTGTCCGGCGGCGCCGGTCGGAGTCCGCGCCGCTTCGGTGCATCGTCCTGCGGCTCATGTGCTGGCGCCTTCGGCGAAACTGGCGCATCTAGCTGGGTCGCAAGAAGGATAAGATTTTGCGCCACATCGCTGCCCCGCTAGGCCGTCGTTGTCGTCGGCAGTGACGCAGGCAAATCGACCTCGGGCATGCCGCGTTGCTCGAGCGCCAGCACGCGCACGCGGGCCTTCTTGCCCAGATCGATCAACTGCTCGCGGCTGGCTTCATCCAGATCGATAGCAATCTCAGCTGTCGGTATCACGCCGCCCAGTCGTTTCTCTTCGGCCCAAAGGGTACGCACCGCCTCGGCCAGTTCTTCTTGGGTAAGCTGGCGCTTGGTGCCACCATTGCCGTTCGGCGCTTGCGCTGGCCGCTCGGCGGGCGGGGTGTAGCCTGCGCCTGGGCGCTGTGCTGCCGGTCGCTGCTGGGCAGGCTGGCGGGTCTCATGCGGCGGGCGCGAGTCACGCGCATCCGGATCGGTCTCAGGGTCCTCAGCCGGGATCTGGAAAAGCTGGATCAGGAAGGTGCGGAGCGCGATCGTCTGGGCTTTCGCCAGGCCCTTGTCATCGCCGTAGGTGCCAGCCTGCGCCATCCACGGCACAACCATTTCTTCGCCGCTCTCGCCGTCCACGATGTGATAGTGCATCGTGACGCGGTTGAGGATGAACGGCTTGCCGCCGCCGGACTTCTGGCCGGTATCGACCTCGACAAACTCGACCAGGTGCGGAACGATCGCCAGTTGCTGCTGATCCAGCAGCGGCTTCACGCCGAGAAACACACTGGCCGGCGTCGGATAGCGGTATTTTTGATCCTGGTTGCGACCGTCCTTCTCAACGGCGCCGATTGCGCCGGAGATGGCGGCCAGCTTGCGATAGAGGCCAGCTGATTTGGTAGGCTGTGTTTCAGTCGTCATAGCAAGTACTCCCTGGTCGCTCCTAGAACGGCAGATCCTCAAATTCCTGGGGTTCGAGTGGGCCTGAGCGCTGTCGGCGCAGCAATGTCGCGCCGAAGCTGCTGCTGTACCGCATGCTCTGGTCGTCGTAGGTATCATCGAACGCGCTATCCGTTGCTGGCTCCGGTTCATCCGATTGCACGCCGCCTCTGAACAGCGCATCAGCCAGCCGCATGCGGATCTGCCACTCGCTGGCGCGCCGCTCGTCTCTGGCGCTCTCCAGGAGCGCCTCGACGCGCTCGGTTTCAGATTCGGCGCTGCGTAGCCGTGTGCGTGCTGCCTGGTAGCTTGCATCGTTCATGAGCGCGAGCGTGAGACTGCGGGCCCGCTCCTCAGCGTTCTTGCCGACGGCCCGCCCGTCGTCGATCGCCGCTTGCTCAGTCTGTGCCAGCGCCTGCTCGTGTAGGTCCTTCGTCTGCCGCAACGTCGTGCGGCACTCGGCGAGCCGGAGTCTGAGTTCTTGAAAGTGGCTCATCAGTATTCCTTGCTATAAATTGGCCTCAATAATCAACGCGATAAACGGAAAGCTGTAGTGCTGATTCAGCTGGATCAGGTTGATTGGCAGCCGCTCCGGTAGTCCTGCCCAGGCACGCACCGGCGCGGTGACCGCAATCGGGTTGCCGAGGCAGTATCGCCTCCCGATCGTGTCCGGTATGCTCCAGTGCTGCCCTGTCGCACGTAGATAGATGTCACAGAGCACGCCGGCGGCCGAGTAGCGGCCAGGCGCCTTTCCCTGCGCGTCGTGACGGCGATCATGCAGCGCGCCACTGCGCAATTGGTCGTACTTCCCGCTCCGGAGCGCTGCCAGCCAGGCACGCTTGACGAGCGGTCGCATCTGCGGATGCCGCTCCGGCAAGTGGATGAAAGCAACCGTATGGTCGAGCACCGCGACAGTCCGGTACGGATTGAGCCAGAGCACCTCTACCATTTGTGGCCTCCTCAGTAGCCGGTCTTGGCCTCGGTCAGAATGCGCTGAATATGCGCGAGTTGCTTCTGGACGTAGACCAGGCGCAGTTCGCAGCGCAGCGGGTTGGTCGTGATATCGGCTATCGCTTCCGTCAGCAGCTCCTCCGCTTCCTCAGCGATCTCCTTGGCCGTCGTGCGGCTCGCTTCGGCATGGTTCGGCCAGCGCAATCGTGGCGTCGGCATATGGCTCTCTTCTCTCTCTTCGCTCCAGGAGGCGGCGCGCCTCGGCCGCCGCGTCGCGGTAGCGGCCGTTCATGCGATTCATTTGCCAGATGACGATCGGTAGTCCGCCGACGACGAAGGCCAGCCAGAACAGGCCAGCGATCACCAGGCCGGTGGCACCGATCGCCGCGTAGGTCGCCGCCGTCGCCGCGGCCAGACAGAGCGCGCTCCCGATCGCGACCTCTAACCAGATCCAGTCTGGCTCCCAGTGGCGCCGCTTGGCGCGGTCGAGCACGATCGCGTAGATCGTCGTGCCGAGAAACAAAAGCGCGAAAATGACGGGTATCATCGGGGCCTCTTTCGGGCTGGATAGACTACGTCGGCCTGTCGTATACTTCGGGTAGTTCCGCTAATCCGTGCCGCTCGCGCAGGTTCTGCTCGGCCAGCGCGGCGGCCTTGCCAGCTGCATAGGCCCGTGCGAGCTGTCGCCTATGCAGCCAGTAGAGGCCAGCCAGGATCAGAAGCGAAAGAACAAGCGTTGCGTCCATTAGCTGATCTCTCGGCGGGCCAACTCCAGCGCGTGGCTCCAGCTGCGGGCCAGACCCTGGCGCATCAGCTCTATCGCGCGGCGGATAATGGCGGCCCCTCGTTCGGTTTCGGTCATCTGGCGCCTCTCGACAGGGCAGGGGCCACGGGCGCCCCTGCTGCTGCTTACTTACTCGTCGCTGTCTGAGTTCCAGGTCACGTCGTCGCCGTCCGGCTCGCTGTTGTAGTGCATCGCTGTTCTCTCCTGGTTGTAATGATTGGGCGGGTCGCCTTTGGCGGCGCTTGTGCCGCGTCGGGCGTCGGGTGTCAGACGTCGCCAGTATCGACGGTCACCGGCGTGCCAAGCTCGCGCTCCAGCGTGGCCGCGATAGCAGCTGCCGCCTCGAACGAGATGTCAGTCTCGGTCTCAAGCGTCGCGATCGGTTTGTCGTTCGAGAGGAAGGTGATCTTCATTGGTGCGCTCCTTGCGGTGCTCGGGGCTGGCTACACGTACAGCTCGTCCATTTCGGCAATCGCTCTCC
>Ga0070663_100002703_pt1 | contig 10037 bp, 10 predicted proteins | sample KBSC63metaG_FD_65646 | JGI IMG/M metagenome (GOLD analysis project Ga0070663, IMG submission 65646) | Corn rhizosphere microbial communities from Kellogg Biological Station, Michigan, USA - KBS C6-3 metaG | ecosystem: Host-associated > Plants > Roots > Rhizosphere > Soil ...
GCCGACCCGGGCACCTTCGACGTCACGCGGGACGGCGCGCGCGACCACGTCGCGTTCGGCGCCGGCCGCCACCACTGCCTCGGCGCGTCGCTCGCGCGCATGGAGGGCGAGATCGGGCTGCGCACGATCTTCGACCGGTTCCCCGGCCTGCGCGTGCTGCCCGGGGGCCGGCGCCGGGAGACGCGCATCCTGCGCGGCTACGAAAGCCTGCCGGCGGTGCTCGCCCCGTGACGACCCGGCGGGGCCGTCCCCCCAGGGACGCGGACGTCTTGTCGCGCGCGCGGATCCTTCGCGAGGCGCTCGTGCTCATCGACGAAGAGGGCTTGGCCGCGGTCAGCATGCGGAAGCTCGCGCACCGGCTCGGCGTCGACCCGATGAGCCTGTACAACCACGTCGACGGCAAGGACGCGCTGCTGGACGGGATCGCCGAGGTGCTGCTCGCCGCGCTCCCCGCGCCGCCGGTGGTGGGGGACCTGCGGGAGACGATGTCGGCGCCGGCGCACGGGTTCCGGGCCGCGATGCTCGATCACCCGCGGGCAGCGCCGCTGGTGCTGACCCGCCGGCTCGCGTCGATGACGGCGCCGGCCCCGGTGGTCGCGGCGGGTTTCCGCCCGACCGCGCGGTGCACGGGCTGCGGGCGGTGCCGGCGTTCCTCATCGGCACGCTGATGCGCGAGGTCGAGGCCGCGCCGACGTTCGGCGGCAGCGTCCAGCGGCTCGCGGACCTCGAGGGTTCGGGACTGCCCGCGGTCTCCGTGGCAGCGCCCTACCTGGCGGTGTGCGACCACGAAGCGGAGTTCGAATTCGGGCTGCGGATCATGCTCGACGCCTTCGGCGAGCCTCAGCGGATCCGTTCGTGCAGCGCGGCCATCCGGCTGTCGAGGTCGGCCGCCGTCCGGGCCGCCGCCGCGAGTTCGCCGGCGAAGTCGGGCGGGACGCTGTCGCGGTACTTGTAGAACAGCTTGTGCTCCACCGCGGCCCAGAAGTCCATGGCGATGGTGCGCAGCTGCACCTCCACCTTGACCTTTTCCACCCGGTCGGACAGGAAGACCGGGATGCGGACGATGAGGTGCAGGCTGCGGTAGCCGTTCGCCTTCGGGCTCGCGATGTAGTCCTTGGTGCGCAGCAGTTCGACGTCGTCCTGCGCGGTGAGCATCCGGGCGACCTCGTGGACGTCGGAGACGAACGGGCAGACGACCCGGATCCCGGCGATGTCGTCGAGGGCGGCGGCCGCGGAAACCCAGTCGCCGGTCAGCCCCCGGCGGCGCACCTTTTCCTTGATGGCCTCCGGCCGCTTGACCCGGCTCGTGATGTGCTCGATCGGGTCGTGCTGGTGGACGAAGTCGAATTCCTCGCTGAGGATCCGCAGCTTCGTCATCAGCTCTTCGATGGCGAACTTGTACATCAGCAGGAATCGCGGGAGCTGCCCGGCGACGGCGAGCTCGTCGGCCGCCTCGCGCAGGTCCTCGGCCGCCGGGTCGGTGGTCACTGAAGCCTCGTGCTGTCGTCGGTCGTCGGGTGCACGGACCAGGTTACTGGGGTGCACAGGGTGAACGAACGACGGCGGCCCGGAGTTCCCGAGGGTCACCGGATCGAGCGATGAAGTGACGGAGGGTGTGCACCGGTCCGCTTCCGGTGCACACCCTCCCGGTCTCACTTGCCGGCGGTGGCGGTGGCGGTCGCCGTCCCCTGCTGGGCTTCGGCGACGCACTTCTCCGCGACCGCGGCGGCCTGCTTCGCCGCCTTGGCCTGGTTCTTGTTCTTGTTCTTGTTCTCGGCCTTCTGCTTCTCAGCGGCGGCGCCTTGCTGCTCGGCGGCCGCACCCTGCTGACCGGCCGCGGCATCCTTCTGGTCCGCCGCAGCGCCCTGCTGGTCAGCGGCGGCACCCTGCTGGTCCGCAGCGGCGGCCTGGGCGACGCATTCGAGGACGGCCGCGCAGTTCTGCTCGACGGCGGCGTCCTGGGCCGCGTCCTGCTGGTCGGCCATGCCGTTCTGGTCGGCCATGCCGTTCTGCTCGGCCGCGCCCTTCTGCTCGGCCATGCCGTTCTGCTGCGCCATGCCGTTCTGCTTGGCGGCGTCCTTCTTGTCGGCCATGCCGTTCTCGTTGGCCATGCCCTGCTGGTCGGCCATACCGTTCTGCTTGGCCGCGCCGTTACCGTTGGCCATGCCGTTCTGCTCGGCCATGCCGTTCTGCTTGGCCGCGCCGTTACCGTTGGCCATGCCGTTCTGCTCGGCCATACCGTTGGCGTCGGCGACTCCGGCGGCCTGTGCCACGCACTTCTCGACCACGCCGCACGCCTGAGCGGCCGCGTCGGCCGCGTCCTTCTGGGCAGCCTTCGCGTTCTTCTCGGCGGCCTTGTTCTTCTTGGCCTTGCCGTTCGCGGCGGCGGATCCGTCCTGAGCATCGGCTTCCTGCTCGCCGGCCATCCCGTTCTGGTCCGCCATGCCGTTCTCGCCGGCCATGCCGTTCTCGTCCGCCATACCCTGCTCGGCGGCCTTGCCGTTCTTGCCGTTCTTCGCCTTGCCGTTGCCCTCGGCCGCGTTCCGGCCGGCGGCTGCCTGCTTGTCCTCGGCTTTGCCCTGCTCGCCGGCCTGGACGACCGCCGCGCACTCGGCTGCCACGGCGTTCGCCGCCACCGCGCCGTCGCAGCCTGCCGCCGCTCGGCGTTGCCGGATCTGGTCCACCACCGCCTGGCGGTTGGTTATCCTCGCCGCCGACTGGGCGTCCGGGGCGGCCTGCTGGCCCGCGATGAACGTCAGGTTGTTCTGCAGCGCCGTGTCCAGGCCGCCGCAGCTTTCCGTGGCCGCGTTGCTCGCCGGGCTGCTGAGCGCGATCGCCGTCGCGGTCGCTCCCGCGACTCCCAGCAGCGCGACCAGCCCGATCGTCGCCGGTTTGCGGTGTCGTCCGGTACTGCGCACGTGGGGCATCGAGCCCCTCCTCTCTGGTCGCCACCTCACCAGGGCACACGGCGCCCCACGGGAAATGGTTCACCGGAAAGGAAAAACGACCAGAGAGAGTCCACTGTGGACCAAAAGGGCGCGGCTGGCCCGGATCCGGCGGTCCGCCGGTCCGATCCCTGACTACCAGAGCCCGGGTTATCGGGAGGTAAAGGCTCAGCCCAGTCCGGCCAGCTGCGGCACGGCCGGCGCCATGCCCTCGATCCACGCGGCCGGCGAACCGGTCGTCGGCGTGACGATCGCCTGCTGGATCCCGAGCTTCGCGTAGTCCTCCATCGCGCGGACGAAGTCGTCGCGGGTTTCCGGTGTCGGGCGCGGGTTGTTGGCCAGGACCGTCTTGCGGATCGCGTCGTAGTCGCGGCCGACGTCGTCGCAGTGGCGGCGCAGCACGTCCAGCTTGTGCTCCACGTCCGACGGGGACGAAGCGAACAGGTTGCACGCGTCGCCGTACTGGGCGACGAGCCGCAGCGTCTTGCGCTCCCCGGCGCCGCCGATGAGCACCTCCGGCCGGCTGATCGGCTGGGGCGCGCAGAGCGTCTCGGCGAGCTGGTAGTGCTTGCCGTCGAACGGGCCGTTGTCCGCCGGGTCCCACATCTGCCGGCAGATCCGCAGCGTCTCCTCCAGCCGCTCGAACCGCTCGGCGACCGGCGGGAACGGCACGCCCATCCCTAGGTGTTCGCGCTCGAACCAGGCCGCGCCGATGCCCAGCGCCGCCCGGCCGCCCGAGAGGACGTCGAGGGTGGTGACGATCTTCGCGAGCAGGCCGGGGTGCCGGTAGGTGACGCCGGTGACGAGCAGGCCGAGCTCGATCCGGGTCGTGTGCGCGGCGAGGAAACCCAGGGTCGTGTAGCCCTCCAGCATGTTCGACTCGGCGGGCAGGCCGGTCGGCTCGATCTGGAAGTAGTGGTCCATGAAGGACAGCCAGGTCGCCCCGGCCTCTTCCGCCGCCGCGCCCACCCGGGCGAGCTCACCGGCGATGGCGGTGGTCCCGCCGTCGATGTCGAAGATGGGGAGGTGGAAACCGAGCTCCATGAAGCTTTCTCCTGACGATTGGTCGGCGTGACCACACGCTAGAGCCTGGAGCGCACTCCAGGTCAAGCCGGCTCGGTGGCGCGGTGACCGTCCAAAATGGCCTGCGGCGCCCGCAGCGGACCGGTGTCGCACGCCGGCGCGGATCCGCCGGCACCGTGCGCCGGACCCGGTGCGCGAGGGACACGGTCAGCCGACCGTCGCCAGGAACTGCGCCACTTCGGCCGGATCGCCGGTACCCGTCGTCACCGCCACGCCGGCCGCGCGCAGGTGGTCCGCGAACTCGGCCGACTTGCGGCCGCCGGCGATCAGGAACGGCGGGGCACCCGTGCCCGCGTAGGTCAGCGGGCTCGCCTCGCGCAGCGTCGCCGGGGAGCGGCCCAGTGCCACCAGCACCGACGCGCGGGTGAGCGGGTCCAGGCCCGCGAGGTCGAACTCGGCCGGGGCCTCGATCGCCGCCACCGCACGAACCTCCGGCGTCCCGGCCACCCCGAGCAGCGCCGCCAGCGTGCCGCCCGCGCCCGTCCCCACCGCCGTGATCCGGGCCGGGTCGATGTCCAGCTCCGCCGCCTTGGCCCGCAAGAACCGGACCGCGCAGCGGGCGTCGTCCAGGGGTGCCGGCCAGCGGGCGGCGGGCGCGAGGCGGTAGTCGATCGAGGCGACGGCGAAGCCGCGCGCGGTCAGCGCGTCGCGCACCGGAACGAGCCGTGACCCCGCCAGCAGCGCGCCCGGCCCGGACGGCCTGCGGTTGCCGGCGATCAGGCCGCCGCCGTGCAGGAACAGCGCCACCGGTGCGCCGCGGGCCGCCGGGCGCGTGATGTCCATGGCGAGGGGGATCCCGTCCGCACGGCAGTATTCGACGGTGCTGCCGTCGAGCAGGGTCGACGCGGTGGGACTCGTGATGCGGTCGCCGGCCGCGATCGTGCCCGCGGTGCCGGCCGCGAGCACCAGCAGCAGCACGGGGAACAGCACGATCCACGCCGCCACCCGCCGCGGCGCCGACGGCCCCGGGTGCGCTCCCCGCCGCGCCACGACGAGAAACCCGAGGATGGCGATGACCTGCAGCGCGGCCGCGACGTAGTCGGTGAAGCCGACGACGGTGTCCGCGGGCTGCCACGGATCGAGCCGGGTCAGCAGCCCGAGCGGCCGGCTCGCGACCCACAGCGCGAGGCCGGCGGCCGCGGTGACCGCCCCGGCGTGGGCGGTCTTGCGCGTCGGCCACCCGAACACGGCGACGAAGGCGACGAACTCGACCGCGGCGACCAGGGCGAACAACATCGCGTAGAACTGCCAGACCCGCCAGAGGCCTGCCACGGAAGCGGCCGGGATCAAGGCGCCGCCCAGGGCCGCGAAAGCGGCCGTGACCAGCACCGGACCGCGCCGGAGCGGCGGCGGGGTCGCGTAACGTGCGGTCGTCGACGGGTGGCGTGTGCCGGGGTACCCGTCGACGACCCTCATGCCGCCAGTGTCACCCTGGTCGCGCGAACGCGCACCTACTTGCGGGCCGCCGTGTAGTTGCGGAACAGCAGGTACGTGTCGAGGATGTCGGACGACGCACTCTGGACCGACCGGTAGATCCCCCACTTCGGGCGGACGTAGTCGCCCTGGTCGGGCAGGTTCACGTTGCTCATGCTGCCCTGCGCGGCGACCGGCGCGCCGGACCCGGTGCCGTTGCGGATGACACAGGCCGCCTTGCCCTTCGAGCCCGGCGTGAACGTCCACTCGATCGTGATCCACTTGTTCCGCAGCGGCGCCAGGTCCGTGGCCGCGATGCTCGGCGAACCCGAGTTGGCGTACGCGCGGGCGTTGAGCATTTCCTTGCTGCCGCTGCGGGTCAGGTCGAGCGTCACCCACGGGCCGCCGTTGGTCGACGGCGTCTTCGTCTGGAAGATGTGGGTGAACTTGCTGGTGCCGTGCAGCGAGGCCGGGATGTACATCTCGTAGGAGAGCGTCCACGTCTCGCCGTTGTGCATCTTCAGCGTGGCGCCGTTCTGCACCATGCCCTTCGACTCGGTGCGCTGGCGGTCGCCGCCGCCCGTGGTGTCGCGGTCGTCCTTCCAGATGTTGAACCGGTAGTGGTCGCCTTCGACGACGACGTACTTGCGGTCGGGGTGGTGGTTGCCGCGGTCGGCCTCGATGCCCTCGAAGGCCTTCAGGCCGTCGGTGGCGGGGTCCGGGTGCCACAGCGGGGCCGCGTGGGCGGGCACGGCGGCGCCCAGCACGATCGGGACGGCGAGGACGGAGACGGCGAGCGAGCGCAGGGCCGTCCGGCGGGGGAATTCCGGCATCTTCGGTGTGTCCTTCCTGACGAAGTACGGCAGGGGTGCACATCGGCCGGCGGACGGCCCGAGGTCCGGGCTGGTCATCCGATGTCTTGCGCTTTGAAGTTAGAAGAGACAGCGCTTTCTGTCAACGCCGACCCGGGTGCAGCCACGGTTGGCCAAGAATTCATCAGACCGCATAGCACTCGGCCAGCGCACCGAAGGCAGCTTTCGGCTCCCACGGGACGTCCGGGTACGTCTCCCCCGCACCCTCTTCCAGGACCTTCACCACGCCCCAGCTCGCCATGTCGAGGTCGGTGCGGGGGTCGGCCCGGTGCACCAGCCCGTAGCAGACGAAAGTGCAGGCGAACGCCGCGTCGACGCCCTCCGACGTGAAGACCTCCACCAGTTCGCGGAGGTAGCGGGCCTGCTCTTCTTCGTCCCGGACGTGGTCGCCCTTCAGCCGGACCGGGAGGCCGTCTTCGTACTCGAGGATTTCGCCGCAGCGGGCGCCGAGATCGGCCGCTCCCCGGTAGGGCGTCACACCGAACTCGGTGATCGCCACCGGTTTGCCCGCCGCGACCAGGTTCCGGACGCCTTCGCGGTAGAGGTGCTCGACCTCCTTCGAGCGGTGCGCGTCCACCGAGACGATGTCGAACGGCGCCCAGTCGACGCGCTCCAGCGGAATCGCCGCGTACGTGACGCGGCCGCCGAACCGGGCGCGGACCACCTCGGCCGCGCGGGCCAGGAACGCGTTGATCCGTTCCGGCAGCCCGGCCAGGAGTTCCCGCGACGCCAGGAGGTTGTCCAGCCGCTCGGTGATGCTGCCGCCCGGCAGGAAGCCGTCGCAGAACAGGCTCAGCTCGGCGCCGGTGACGAACACGATCTCGGCGCCCGCCTCGCGGAGGCGTTCGGCCCGCGCGGCACCGTCGGCGAAGAGGTCCAGGAGTTCCTCCGGGCCGAGGTCCCACGGGAACGGCGAGAACCACACCTCCAGCCCGAGCGCGGCCGCCTCGCGGGCGGCGGACTCGATCCGGTCCAGGTCGGTGCCGATCAGCCGGACCGCCGTGCAGTGCAGGTCGTCGCGGATGATCGTCAGCTCGCGCCGCACCAGGCCGGGGTCGAACGGGCGGTTGACGCGCCCGCCGGTCTCGAACCCCGTGTCGTAGCCGATCCCCTTGGCTCGCATGTCTTCCTCCAGCCGAATTAAGGTACGGCCCGTACCGTACCCTAAGATGGGTCCATGGCGACACCGAAGACCCGGCGCCGGGGCACCGAACTGGAAGAGGCGATCCTGCGCGCGGCGGCGGCCGAACTCGCCAAGACCGGGTACCCCGGACTGACCATCGAACGCGTCGCCCAGCGGGCCGGCACCAACAAGAACGCGATCTACCGCCGCTGGCCGAACCGCGCCGCGCTCGGCGTCGCCGCCTACCGCCACCTCGCCGACGACACGCTCAAGCCACCGGACACCGGCGACCTCCGCGAAGACGCGCTGACGCTCCTACGGGCGATCAACTGCGGCCAGACCTCACCCGCCGCACGCGCCCTCCGCAGCCTCCTCACCGGCGTGGGCGACGAGCCCGAACTCCGCGAACAGCTGCACGAACAGGCCGCCGAAGGGGGCGCCGCCACCTGGCTCACCCTCGTCGGCCGGGCGGTGGGCCGCGGCGAGGCCCGGCCGGAGGCCCTGAACCCGCGCGTCGCTACCGTGGCCCTCGTGCTGCTGCGCAACGAATACCTCACCCACGGCCTGACCACAGTGGACGACGACGTCCTGGTCGGGATCGTCGACGACGTCTACCTGCCCCTGGTGCGCGCATGACCGGCCGGCTCGCGCGCCACGAGAAGCTCGCCGCCGCCCTGGCGGACGCCGGTGACGACCTCCTGACCACCGCGCGCCCGCTCGGCACCGGCATCGGCGGGTCGTCCTGGCTGCTGCAGGTGGCCGGCGAGCCCGTCTTCGTCAAGCGGGTCCCGCTCACCGGCGTCGAACTGGCGAACCCGCACTCGACGGCCGACCTCTACGGGCTGCCGCCGTGGTCGCACTACGGGGTCGGGTCCGCGGGCGGCGGCGCCTGGCGCGAACTGGAAGCGCACCTCATGACGACCGCCTGGGTCCTCGGTGGCGAGTGCGCGAACTTCCCGCTCCTGCACCACTGGCGGATCCGGCCCGGCCTGCCCCGCCCGCCCGCCGACATCGAGGCCGACGTCGCGTTCTGGCACGGCGACGCCGGCGTGCGACGGCGGCTGGAAGCGCTTGCCGGCTCCACCACCGACCTCGTGCTGTTCCTCGAGTACCTGCCGCACAGCCTCGCCGAGTGGCCGGGCGACGACCTGCCGCTCGAGCAGGACCTGCGGCACCTCACCGGATTCCTGGCCGCCCGGGGCGTCCAGCACTTCGACGCGCACTTCGCCAACATCGTCACGGACGGCGAACGGCTCTACCTCACGGACTTCGGCCTGGCCGTGGCCGGGGACTTCGACCTTTCGGACGCCGAAGCCGAGTTCCTGGCCGAGCACGACGGCCACGACCGGGCCTACGTCCTGACCCACCTGGTCAACCGGCACGTCCGCGGCTTGCGCACGTGGCCGGATGCCCGTACCCGCAACGACTTCGTCCGCGCGTGCGCCGCCGGAGAAGTGGCGGACCAAGACCCGCTGCTGCGCCGGTGCGCCCCGCTCGCCGCCGTCGTCAACGACTTCTACTTCGCGCTCCACACCGAGAGCCGGAAGACGCCGTATCCGCGGGAGGCGATCGCCGAGCGGCTGGCCAGCCATCCGTAAGGCTCTTGACCACCGGGACCACGTCGACCTAGAGTCAGCGTACGCGAGCCATGTTAACGTTAACATGCGCCGGTCCCCGACGTGCCCCGAAGGAACCGACAACGATGAAGTTGTTCTCCCCGCGCCGTTTCGGCGTTGTGCTGGCCGTCGCGGCCGCACTCGTCCCCCTCGGCAGCGCCGGTGCCGGTGCGGCGCCCGCCGCCGACTCCGGCACCAGCGTCCGCGCCGCCGCCGGGACGCTCTCCGTCCCCGACATCGACGACGTCCGCGGCAACCTCACGCTCCCGGCGAGCGGTCCGGACGGCACGAACGTCACCTGGACGTCGTCCGCGCCGTCGGTGATCACCCCGACCGGGGAGGTCACCCGGCCGCCGGCCGGCGGCGCCGCCAAGAAGGTCGTCCTGACCGCGAAGGTCAGCCTCGGCCGCGAGAGCACCACGCGGCGGTTCACCGCCACCGTGGTCCCCAAGCCGGCCCAGGAACCCCTGGCCGGCTACAGCTTCTTCTACTTCACCGGCGAAGGCACGTCCAACGGCGAGCAGATCTACTCGGCGCTGAGCAAGGGCAACGACCCGCTGAACTGGAGCGAGCTCAACAACGGCCAGCCGGTGCTCAAGTCCAGCCTCGGCGAAATGGGCGTGCGCGACCCGTTCATCCTGCGCTCCCCCGACGGCGACAAGTTCTACCTGCTCGCCACCGACCTGCGGATCTACGCCGGCCGGGGCTGGGACGCCGCGCAGCGGACCGGCAGCCGGTCGATCATGGTCTGGGAGTCCACCGACCTGGCGCACTGGTCACAACAGCGCAGCGTCCAGGTGTCGCCGCCGACCGCGGGCAACACGTGGGCCCCGGAAGCGTTCTGGGACGCCAAGCGCGGGACGTACGTCGTCTACTGGGCGTCGAAGCTGTACGCGGACAACGACCCGAACCACCTCGGCGACAGCTACAACCGGATGATGTACGCGACCACGCGCGACTTCCACACCTTCAGCGCGCCGCAGGT
>Ga0070663_100002704_pt1 | contig 10036 bp, 8 predicted proteins | sample KBSC63metaG_FD_65646 | JGI IMG/M metagenome (GOLD analysis project Ga0070663, IMG submission 65646) | Corn rhizosphere microbial communities from Kellogg Biological Station, Michigan, USA - KBS C6-3 metaG | ecosystem: Host-associated > Plants > Roots > Rhizosphere > Soil ...
CGCAGCAGGCCTGGCTGCGGGCCCACCTCGATGAATGCGAAGCATGCCGTCATTACGCGGAAGCATCGGACGACGTAGTTCGCACTTTGCGTTCTCTGCCGTTGGCCGCTGATGCCCGGCTGGTGCGAGCCACGCAGATGCGGGTGCGCTTCCATGCCAGCCGGCTTCGCGAGACTCGCGAACGCATGTGGCTGGTCGGGATGGCTTGCCTGGGAGTGGGCCTTTCGGCAACGCTGACCATCCCTCTTTTGTGGCGACTCTTTGCCTGGATGGGTGGACGGATTGGAGTCTCGACCCTGGTCTGGCAGGCGAGCTTCATGTTTTTCTTCGTTGCGCCGGCGCTGGTGGTAAGCGTGCTGCTCGTGGCTCGAGGCACGCACCTCACCAACAACGGCGAGCAGTCGCGGTAATGGCACAGATAAGGTGGACAAATTTATGCAGGTAAGAAACGAAACGCAAACTGGATTGACTGCGGAGATCAAGATTGTTCCGCTGTGGGCATGGGCGCTCGGCGGGATTGCATTCATCGTCGCCCAGGTCTTCTTTAATGCGGTGCTGGGGCGGCATTCGGGTGCGCCGCCGGCGTGGGGGCGAGCGCTGATGGGCCTGGGGGCCGGTCTTGCCGGCGCCTGCTACCTCTTGCTCATCGGCTACATAAACCGCGACGCGAGACGACGTGGCATGAGCCCTACCCTTTGGACGATCATGGCCATTATTATTCCCAACGCTCTGGGCATCATCCTTTACTTCCTGCTGCGGCAACCGCGCAGCAGCGTCTGCCCGCAATGTGGGAATGCCGTGCAAACGGGATTCAACTTCTGCCCGCGCTGCAACTACAAACTGAGCCCCAGCTGTCCGCAGTGCCAGCGCGTGGTTGGGGTAGGTGATATCTATTGTCCTTACTGCGGAACTTCGCTGCACCACCAGGCGGCCGCAGCTCCCAGTCCGTCAACCAACCTTCCAGGCTAGCGGCTGAACATGAAAGCCGCCATCTATAGCCGGTACGGCACCGCGGATGTTGTCCAAATCGAGGAAGTCGAAAAGCCTGTTTCCAGAAACCATGAGGTCTTGATCAGAGTCCGCGCAGCTTCGGTCAATCCGCTTGACGAAGGCCTGATAAGAGGCGGCGGTCGTCTGGTGACCGGTCTGCGGAGACCCAAGGTCACTCGACTGGGCATTGATGTGGCCGGCTTGCTTGCAGCGGTCGGCAGGGACGTGACCCAATTCAAACCCGGCGACAGCGTGTTCGGTGCTTGTATCCGTGACCCGGACGCTTCAGCTCTCAGAGTCTGGATCCCGCAGGGGGCCTTCGCCGAGCACGCCTGTGCTCACCAGTCTGCATTGGTCATGAAGCCGGAGAACGTGTCGTTCGAGCAAGCCGCTTCTGCGCCGGTGGCGGCTCTGACCGCATTGCAGGGTCTTCGCGACAAGGGAAAAATTCAGGCGGGCCAAAAGGTCTTGATTAACGGTGCGTCGGGAGGCGTCGGCACGTTCGCGGTCCAGATCGCCAAGTTCTTCGGCGCAGAGGTCACCGGGATATGCAGCACGAGAAATGTGGACTTGGTCCGGTCCATCGGCGCAAATCACGTCATTGATTACACCCAGGAAGATTTCACCAGGGGTGGGCAGCGTTACAACCTGATTCTTGACTGCGTTGGGAACCACTCGTTGTCGGCAAGCCGGCGCGTGTTAAGTCCTGGGGGAATCTGCGTTATGGTTGGAGATCGCAACGGTCGCGGGATGCTCAGCGTCATGGGCCGTTTGATCGCAGCGATTGTGCTGTCACGTTTCGAAAGCAGGAAGATGGTCACGTTTTTGGCGAGACCGATCAACGAGGACCTGACTTTTATAAGCGAGCTTATGGTGGCCGGAAAGGTGACACCGGTCATTGACAGGCGTTACAGCTTGAGTGAGGTGGTTGAGGCCATTCGGTATCTGGGAAAAGGACACGCTCGCGGAAAAGTAGTGATCTCTTTGTAAGCCACCCGCTACAACGTGATTGAGCGCTGATTCGTGCGATTCCAGGTCATCCTAGAAGCCAGTCTTGAAACGCACCGGCTTGAAGGGAATCATCACCACGGCCTCGAGGTCAACCGCAGCGCCGTTCTTGGTGGCAGGACGAAAGTGCCAGTGGGCAAGGGCGGTGCGGGCGTACTGGTCGAGTTGGTCGTCCACCCCGCGCAGCACCCGTACGTCGCTTACTGTTCCGTCGTTGCGGATAACGGCGTAGAGCGTAACCGTGCCCTGTACGTTGCGGCGCATCAGTTCCAGCGGATAGGCGGGGTCCACTTTTCGCGTTGCCTCAGGCGCCGTCAAGTCGCCCTTGGCCTCATTCGGATTGAGCTCGGCGAAGCGAATGACCCAGCTTCCGCCCGCGGAATTCAGGTTGGGCATGTTCAGGGTCATGGCGTAAAACTTTTTGTCGCCGAAAATCCAGCGATCGACGTCGGTCGCTTTGTCCCTGGAAACTTCCGGCAGTGAATGAAGCGGAGTTGACGAAACCCGCGGCGGCGAGGCATCCGCCATCAGACGGGAGTTGTCGGAACTCTGGGTCGTTGCAGTGCCACCCCCAGTTCCATTTCCCGGCCCGGCGACGGCCGAGCGGTTCTGGCTGTCGGGACCCGCGCCGACCATCAGGCCGGAAGGAATCCCCTGACGATTCTTGCTGCTTCCACTACCGCTGCCAGGGTTTGTACCGGCGGCAATATCAGGAGTGCCGGGCGCGCCCGCCTTGCCGGCGGGAGTCGCGGCAAATGTCCCTCGACGATTCCCGGCCGGCATCGCCATTCCGGGACCCATTGCGGTGGGATGAATTCCGAGCGCAATGATCCGCCCATTGGGACTGGAGCCGGCATTGCCCGGTACCGAAGGAGGTGGGGGCACAATGGAAGCGCCTGCGGTGCCGCCGCCGAGCCCCGCTTGTGTCCTGCCGGCAACGGCGTACTGTTCGGCCATCGGCAATTCCGGCGCGGGCGCAACCACTTGTGTGTGCCCGATGCTGATGTCTCCCAAGCGGCGCGCTGTTGCGGCGTCCACCAGGGGAGGAGGCTCGACTACCGCGGCCTGAGGGGCGCGCAGAGTGCGCGACGATTCCGCGTCAACTTCCGGAGCCGGGGCCACAGCTGTCTGCGAAAACTCTGGGGCGCGCTGCCGGTTGGCCGACATGGTTTCCGGCGCCGGCGCGACCGCGGTGACCGGCATCTCAGGCACTTTCAGGCTGGCGGCCTCCGTCATCGATGCCAGCGGCATGGCAGGCTGGGCCGGAGTTTGCGACCAGGCCACGATATTGGGCATGGGCACATCATGATTCAACTTGATGTCGGACGGGGTGACGATCGTTTGCGTGCGGTTGTCCGCCTCCGCCGGCACTGAAATGATCGGTTGCGGCGCGTGCTCCGGTTCGCCTTTCTGCGGAAGCGGTCGGTGCACGCCCCCGGTATCGAGCGGCGGAAGATATTCGGAAGGAGCGTAATAAATTACATCAGCTCGATTGAAAACCGGGCGATCCAGCACCTGGGGTGGTTGCGGCCAGAGCTGCACCGATCCCCACAACGCCACGATGAACGCCACATGACAAATTGCCGACTGCGCAAAGCGGTTCCACGGAAGACGGGAAGTGACGAAAACATCCGGCCAGAATGAGCCCGGACGGGAATACAGGTGAAGAGACGAATCTTTACTGCCGCGAAACAGGTCCGACAGATTGTGCAGGAAGATTCTATGCCAGGGAGGCAAATCCACCAGAAACGCCGGTGCAGGCGCGGCTTTCGACTCTGATTCCGACAAGGGTTCCAGGAGCACCGAGGCTGGCTTCATCGAGTGGACCGCATCGCGCGAAACGCTAATTATAGCGTGCGTTCCGGGCTGTAGATAATTATCAGTGCATCGCGATGGAGGACGGGCGTCCCGTCGGGAAGGACGCGGGCGGGGCGCCCGCGCCACACTGGGCACCGGTTATCTCCACTGCTGGTTTGCTTTCCATGCTTTAATACGCACATGGGCAGACTGTACCGGATCACCCTCGCTACGCTACTCCTGACCTGCCTGCTCTCGACTGCGCAGAATGCTGCGCCCAATCCGCCTGCCCCAAAACCCGCCGACGATTATTCCGGCATGTATTCTTTTTTGCAGGACGGCGAGTTTGTGCAACTCACCGTCGAAGACAAAGGCCGCGTGACCGGCTTCATTTCACGCTACGGCGACCTCGAAAGCGATCGGGGAGAGTTTCTCGATCTGTTCTTCAAGGAGGGCAAACTCGAGGGCACAGTCTTGAACTTCACCACGCAGACGGTGCACGGGGTGTGGTACGACTTCAAGGGCAGGGTCGAACGCGGACCGGGCAAGAGTCCCGGAGACGAAGCCTACTACCTGCTTAAAGGCACGCTGATCCAAAACACCACGGACGCAAACAAGAAGACCACCGCAAAATCTCGCGATGTCGCTTTCAAATCGTTTCCGAAAGATTTGGACACGCCCGCTCAAAAGTAAGGCTACGTATCATCCAAAATTAAATTCATCTGTCATCCCACGGAGTCGAAGGACCCCTATGGCACGGGGGCGCTCGTGTCTTGCGCGGTCGTATCGAGTTCGCACTGCTCGAGCCCTCTAGTTCGCAGTGCCGGCAGGGGCCCTTCGACTCCGCAACTCTTCGCTTCGCGAAGAAGTTGCTCCGCTTGATGCGGCAGATACTCTGTCGACCGTCCCCGCAGTGGCACTTCAGGCCACCGCGTTGTATCCTCGGTGCGTGCAGCGCCCAAATGCGCCCCATCGGTCTCCAACTCCGGGACTTGTCTTGGGGCTGATCATTACTCTGGCCGCAGTGGTGGCCTACTCTGGCTACATCACCCGGCAAATTTCCGGCCTGCGGGAATTGCAGAACAACCTGGTGGACCGCAACCGCAAAGACTCTCTGCAACTGCTGCGCATTCAGAACGATCTCAACACCCTGGCGCTGGCCATGCGCGACATGCTGGATAACAACGAGCCTTATCCCCTGACTGCGTGGACGGCGCAATTCCAGCGGGTGCGGGCTGACTTGAACGACGCATTGGCGAAAGAGGAGCAGGTCGCGGTTGCCGACCGCACTCCCGAACAGCGTCAGTATCTCAAAAACTCAATGGCCCAGTTCTGGGACGCGGTCGATCGCACTTTCGCGCTGGCGGCGAACGGCATGCCGAGTGAGGCGCGAAGCCAGATCCAGCTTTCGTTGCAGGCGCGACAGGCTGCGTTGAGCACGGCGGTGGCGCGCCTGCTGGTGCAAAATAACGAAAGCGAGGAGCAGGCAGCTCTCCGAATCGCGGAGATCTACGACCGGGTGCAGCGCCAGGTCTATCTGTTTCTCACGCTCACTCTCGTGGCCATTCTGCTGACCGGACTGTATTCGATCCGCTCCAACCGGCAATTGTTTGCGCAGCTGGCCGCACTCTCCGCCCAGCGCAGCGAGCTGGCCCAGAAATTGATTTCGACGCAGGAGTCCACCTTACGGCACGTTTCCCGCGAGCTGCACGACGAGTTCGGCCAGATTCTGACCGCGGTCGGCGCCATGCTGTCCCGCGCGGGAAACCAGGTCCCGGAGGGTTCGCCGTTGCGCGCCGAGCTGCGCGAGGTGGCTGAGATCGCGCAGTCCACCCTGGACAAAGTGCGCAGTCTCTCCCAGGCGCTGCATCCCGTCATGCTGGACGAGACCGGCCTGGAGAGCACGCTGGACTGGTATTTGCCGGTGGTGGAACGGCAGGCGGGCATTCACATATCCTATGAGAAATCGGGTGCGGCCTATCCCGTGGACGGAAATGCTGCTATTCATGTATATCGCGTGGTGCAGGAAGCGCTGAACAACGTGACCCGGCATTCCGGGGCCCGGGAAGCCTGGGTACGTTTGCGCTATTTGCCCCGGAAGCTGGAGTTGGAAGTGGAGGATCACGGCAGCGGATTCTTGGCGCAGTCCGTGCAAAAGGGAATCGGGCTGGTGGCGATGCGGGAGCGGGCGCAACTGTTGGGGGGCGCCATTGAATTCATCCGGCCACAACCGAACGGCACGCTGGTTCGCTTGACCGTACCGCGAGAGAGTATGGGAGAAAAAGTGGGAGAAAAATTGGAGTCACATGCCGGATAAAATTTCTGTCCTCCTGGTGGATGATCACAGCCTGGTGCGGCGGGGGTTCCGGCGCATTCTGGAAGACGAACCCGACATTGAGGTGACGGGTGAAGCCGCTGATGGTGCGGAAGCCGTTCGCCTGGCGAGCGAACTCAAGCCCAACGTGGTGGTGATGGATTGCGCCATGCCGAATATGAACGGCCTGCTTGCCACCCGGAAGATTCTCGAGCAGCAGCCGCAGACCCTGGTGCTCATGCTCAGCATGCATCCCGAGGAAACCCTGGTGCGCCAGGCCCTGGATGCGGGCGCGCGGGGTTACGTTTTGAAAAATGCCGTGGACCTGGAACTGGGAGCGGCGATCCGCCGCGTGGTGGCCGGAGAAACCGTGCTGGACTCGCAGCTCAGTCGTCCTGAAACGCTCAAAGGCGACCGCGCCGACCATCTCACCCCGCGCGAACTTGAAATCCTGCAGATGATTGTCGAAGGCAAATCCAACAAAGAGATTGCCACGGTGCTCGATCTCAGCGCCAACACCGTGGCCGTGCATCGCGCCAACATCATGGACGCGCTGGGAATCCACAAGACCGCCGAACTGGTGGTTTATGCCATCCGCAACGGGCTGGTAAATCTTCCGTGAACCGGCGCCATTTTCTGTTGGGTATGGCCGGCCTGGCATCGGCTTCACGCTTGCCGCTGGATGCGTTCGCGGCGCCGGCATCCGCTCCCGGGTTTCGCCTGGTCGATGTAACAGCCGGCGCCGGCATACAATTCCGCCACAACAGCGGCGCTTATGGCGGCAAGTTGCTTCCGGAAACCTTGGGCCCCGGCTGTGCTTTTCTGGATTACGACGGCGACGGCTGGCAGGACATTCTCCTGATCAACGGCATGGACTGGCCGGGGCATAAACGCGAACGCAGCACCCTGAAACTCTATCGCAACAACCGTAACGGCACGTTCTCCGATGTTACCCACAGAGCCGGCCTGGACATAGAGATGTACGGCATGGGTGTGGCGGTCGGTGACTATGACAACGACGGCTATCCCGACATTCTGGTCACCTGTGTCGGACAGAATTTGCTGTTCAAGAACACCGGCAAGGGCACCTTCCGCGACGTTACCAAAGCCAGCGGACTGGGCGGGCGCCAGGCATTCAGTACGTCCGCGCTGTGGTTCGATTTCGATCGCGACGGCTTGCTGGATTTATTTGTCTGCAATTACGTGAAGTGGTCCCCCGGGCACGACGTCTTCTGCAGCCTTGACGGAAAAAATAAATCCTATTGCACTCCCGAAGCTTACCGCGGTGAAACCTGCTGGCTGTTCCACAACCTTGGAAACGGGAAATTTGAAGACGTCACTCCCACCAGCGGAGTTTTCGACAGCAGTTCGAAGTCACTGGGCGTCGCACTCCTTGACTACGACGAAGACGGCTGGCCCGACCTGCTGGTGGCCAATGACACGCAACCCAACAAACTCTATCGCAACCAGCGCAACGGCACCTTCAAGGATGTGGCGGTGGAGGCTGGGATCGCCTTCAGCGCCGAGGGTAAAGCCCGGGCGGGCATGGGCGTGGACGTGGCTGACTTCAACCATTCGGGAAGGCCCGGCGTGGCCATCACCAACTTCGACAACGAGATGATCGGCCTCTACCGCGCGTCCGGCGATGGAAATTACGTGGACGTAGCCACCCAGAGCGGAGTGGGACTGGCCTCGAAAGACCGGTTGGGATTCGGCTGCGTATTTCTGGATGCCGATCTGGATGGCTGGCTCGACCTGGCGGTCGTCAACGGCCATATTGATGATACGGTGCGCAATGTGCGCGGAGTCGGCTACGCCCAGTCGCCCCAGTTATTTCTCAACGATGGCCAGGGAAAGTTTCGCGATGTGGCCGGCGAAATCGGCGGTGGCTTCACGCAGCCCAAGGTGGGCCGCGGACTGGCTTACGGAGATTTTGATCGTGACGGCGATCTCGATCTGCTGATGACCACCAACAACGGCCCTGCCTATCTGTTTCGCAACGACCAGGCCGGTGGCAACAAGAGCATTCGCATTCGGCTGATCGGCACCAAGTCGAACCGCGACGCGATTGGGGCCCGGGTGCGAATCTTTCACGGTGAGACCAGCCAGTCGCGTCTGGTCAAAGGTGGATCAAGTTACCTGTCGCAGTCGGAACTGCCGCTTACTTTTGGATTGGGGAAGCGGGAAAAAATTGACCGGCTGGTAATTGATTGGCCCGGCGGCGCAACCGAGGAGCACAAGAATCTCGCGGCAGGCCGCGCCTACGAATGCGTGGAGTCCAAGGGCATCAAGCCGCTGGGAAGCTACTGAAACTTGTTTCCTGATTGTGCGGAATTGTTCAGCCGCGCTTGCGCGTGCGGCGACCGATAAACATGCCGCCGAGGCTGAATCCGAGTATCGCGCCGAGCCCAGCCGCGGCCAGCATGATGCCGGGCGAACCGCCGCTGGTGCCGCGGGAAAACAGGGCGGAGGTGTAGGCCATGGACAACGTCCAAAAGGCCAGTCGCAAGTACATGGGGGAGCCTCCAGACGAAATTGTCTCACGAACGCACCGGCATGTTACAGAAAATTCGGGGTCATCCCGCGGTAGTATTTTTCCAGTATTGCGCCCGTCACCGCTGCGGGTTAGCTTAGGGCAACTCCTGTGACCTCATGCGCGACCTACCCCGGTCGCAGTTTTGAGGGGTTCACCCCACGAGAGAGGTAGGTACGGCTACCTACCTCTCATTCAATTTCGAAATTTCCAATTCTATCCGCGTAGGGACGGCCGCCCTCGGCTGTCCAGTCGAGCGCAGCTCGACCGCACTTTGCGGGAAAGCGCAGGCTATTTCACCGGCCGCATCACATTTTCTATTCGCGACTTCAAATCGACAGCCGCAGTTTTGCCTTCTGCCGCGTGTATGAGGTTGTTGGATTCTCCCGGATCCATCGCCCAATCGTAAAGTTGATCGCCCATGGTTTCATGAGTGATGAATTGCCACTTCGGTGTGACCAGAGATTTCATGGAGCCGGTAGTCGCAGTGGGTACGATCTTTGCCGCAGCCCTGTCCTCTTTATCCGCAATGTCGTTGCGCGCCAGTTCGGATAGAGGATCGGGCCAGTCCGTCCCGCCGCCAGTTTGCCACAACGCGCTCAGAGAGGAAGAGGGAAAAACGTTCTGCTGCGTGTGGGCGCCCAGGATATCCATGATGGTCGCAGGTATGGCCGCATTGGTCACCGGTGTTTTCACCTTCACGGCCGGAACGTGTCCTGGATACCACACCAGCAGGGGCACGCGGATCAACTCGCGGTAGAGGGCCTGGCCGTGATAGGTCAGCCCATGCTGTCCCAGAGACTCGCCGTGATCCGAGGTTACGATCAGCAGAGTATTGGGGGAGAGGCCGCGCTGGTCGAGCGCCTGCATCAGGCGCCCCAGAGCGTCGTCGGCGTATTTCACGCTGGCATCGTATTCGTCGATGCGGCCGCCACGGTCCCATGCCGGCTTGGGATAGGTAGGCGGGCCACCGTAGGGATAGTGCACGTCGAAATAGTTGAGAAAGGCGAAAAAAGGATGCGTTTCATCGCGATCATTTTTGCCGTGATCAGGATTGCCGCGATCAATCCAGCGCAGAAGTTCCTGGTTGACCACGTCGGCGCGCTTGCGCACTCCCTGCGCGCCTCCATAGTTTCCCGACCCTTCCGAATCCTTGTCCAGCATCGAGATCATTCCGAAGTAACGAAGTGCGCGCTTGACCTTGCTCTTGTCGGTGCGGTTGAGATAGATGCGTGCAAACTCGCGGCCGTAGAGGGTGCGAATGAACATGTCCGCGGGCGAATGAAAATAATCTTCGAAATGCTGGAAGCCCCGGCCAAAACCCAGGCTCGTGCTGAAGTAAGTCCGATTGGCGGAAAATGCTCCTGTGCGATACCCCCGTTGCTCCAGGACCT
>Ga0070663_100002711_pt1 | contig 10020 bp, 11 predicted proteins | sample KBSC63metaG_FD_65646 | JGI IMG/M metagenome (GOLD analysis project Ga0070663, IMG submission 65646) | Corn rhizosphere microbial communities from Kellogg Biological Station, Michigan, USA - KBS C6-3 metaG | ecosystem: Host-associated > Plants > Roots > Rhizosphere > Soil ...
AAGTCGAGCTTCTCCGTGATCGTCGGGAAGATGGGCCTGAGCTTGACGCCATGGAAGGCGACGCCCGCTTCCGGATCGCGCTCGACCAGTTCCAGCCCCGTCAGGCCGCCCATGAAGTCGTAGTGCCAGAAGGAGCGGCGGTATTCCCCGTCGGTCACCGCCATCAGGCCGGCGTTCTCCTGCACCTTGACCACGTCGCGGATCGCCTCGTCCTCGACTGCCTTCAACTCCTCCCTGTCGATGCTCTTGTCCTCGAAGAAGGCCTTGCGCGCCGCCTTCACCGAGGCCGGCCTCAAAAGGCTACCGACATGATCTGCGCGGAAGGGCGGTGTGGGCATGGTCTTTCTCCTTGATCCGAACCGGCGGCGAAGCGCCGAAGCATGATCCTTCGTAGGAGCGCGGGACGGGCCGCGCAAGCAGCGAATGCAGTTGGCTGCTTTATGCCGCGCGAGCCTTTCGCTATATTGGCCGGACCCTCCACGGAGAAGACGATGAAGCGCTCGACTGTCAACCAGATCATCCGCGAGGCCGACGATTTCATCCGCTCCTTCGGCTATCTTCTGCCGCCTTTCGCCCATTGGCCGCCGACCGAGATGACCGCGCGGAAACAGACGATCGAGAACATCATAACGAGTCGCCTCGGCTGGGACATCACCGACTACGGCCGCGAGGATTTCGATGGCCTGGGCCTGTTCCTCTTCACTGTCCGCAACGGGCGGGCGGCGGACCTTAAAAAAGGCCGCGGCATGCTCTACGCGGAGAAGATCATGATCTCGAAGCGCGACCAGCTCTCGCCCATGCACCGCCACGACATCAAGGCGGAAGACATCATCAACCGCGGCGGCGGCACACTGGCGCTCAAGCTCTTTATGTCCGCGCCGGACGGTTCGATCGACAAACAGGCGCCGGTTTCCGTCCCGACCGACGGTGTCGTGCGAACGCTCGAGCCAGGCGGCATCCTTCGGCTCGGCCCCGGCGAAAGCGTCACGCTTCTGCCCGGTGTCTGGCACGCCTTCTGGGCCGAGGAAAAGGACGTGCTCATCGGTGAGGTCTCGACCGTGAACGATGATTTGACCGACAATGTCTTCGCCGAGCCGGTCAGCCGCTTCTCGGAGGTGGAGGAGGACGAGGAGCCGCTCTATCTGCTTGTGTCCGACTACGAAAAATGGCTCGCCTGACCTGGTTCCGTACCGGGAAGCCGTTCGCGCGAGGAGGAAATCATGTCCGAAGTCGCCAGCATCGCCGCCGCCCTGTTCCGGCACGTCCCGCACGGCAGGCGGGTGCTCGTCGCCATCGCCGGCGCGCCGGCCTCGGGCAAGTCGACGCTTGCCGCCGCACTGGCCGAAGCGCTGGGTGCTGGAGGTCACAGCGCAATCGCCGTGCCCATGGACGGGTTTCATTATGACGATTCCGTTCTCGACCGCCTCGGCCTGCGCGCGCGCAAGGGCGCGCCGGAAACCTTCGATTTCGCCGGCCTGGAAAACCTGCTTGCAAGGCTGAAACGCGGCGGTGCCGACATCGCCATCCCGCTCTTCGATCGTTCGATGGAACTTTCCCGCGCCGCCGCCGACATCGTGCCGGCACAGACGAAGTTCATCCTCGTGGAGGGAAACTACCTCCTCCTCGACGAGGCGCCGTGGTCGAAGCTCCGCCCGCTCTTCGATTTCGCCGTCTTCCTCGACGTGCCGCGCGAGGAACTCGAGCGCCGCCTGTTGCAGCGCTGGGTCGACCACGGCCGCGCCGACGGTCCTGCCTGGGTCGCCTCCAACGACATGCCGAATATCGACCGCGTCCTGGCCAAGCGGCTGCCGGCCAATCTGGTGGTGCAGGCGATGGTGAGGGACGCTGCCTGAAAGCCAAGGCCCGTGGAAGGCGCGCAGGCTGATGAGATGACGGCCGAAGCGCGCGAACCGTGGATGAAGGAATGGATTATCAGTCCCGGTACGTCGAGCCTTCCTCGTCGAGGATGAGCTTCAGTTCGCCGAGATGCCTGGCCGCCTGCGGCACCGGATAATTGTCCATCTCGATGCCGACCTTTTCGGCCACCGCGTCCGGCAGCACGCGGAGCGGCTTCCCCGTCCACAGCGCCTTGATATAGGTCTCGCAGGCGCGCTCGAAATAATAAAGCCGGTCGAAAGTGTCGGCGGCCGTGTCGCCGATGACGAGCACGCCGTGATTCCCCATCACCATCACCTTGACCTTGGGGTCGGCCAGGAGCGCGGCGCAGCGTTCGCCCTCCTCCTCGAAGGCGAGCCCGCCATAATGCGCGTCCACCACATGGCGCTTGAAGAACATCGCGGAGTTCTGGTCGATCGGCGGCAGGGTGGAGTCCGCCAGCGAGGCGAGCACCGTGGCGTGGACGGAGTGCACATGCATGACGCAGCGCGCATGGCGACAGCGGCGGTGGATCGCCCCGTGCAGGCCCCAGGCCGTCGGGTCGGGCGCGTCCGGCCGCTCCATCGTCTTCGGGTCGTCGGCGTCGATCAGGAGGAGGTCGCTGGCGCGGATGCGCGAGAAATGCATCAGGTTCGGATTGATCAGGAATTTCGTTCCGCCTTCGTCGACGGCCAGCGAGAAATGGTTCGCCACCGCCTCGTGCATGTTCAGCCTTGCCGTCCAGCGGAAGGCCGCTGCCAGATCCACCCGCTCCTCATAATAGGGCAGGTTGGAGCGGCGCTCGGCGGCGAGGTGGGTGATGCTCATGGCGATCCTCCGATTGTCTCGCAACAGCATGCCCCGTTGTCCGAAAACCTTCAACCGGCAAAGCCGGCGGCGGCCGGCCGGATTTTCAAACGGGCACTCAGCTCACCGTGTCGAACAGCCGCAATATGAAGGATATTTGATAGATGATCGTGCCGATGACGAGCATGGCATGGAAAGTCCGGTTCCTGGTCGTCATGGCCGCGAGGCACAAGACAACGAATACCGGCAGGCGAACGAGATATTCCGTGCCGAAGGATTCCAGGTGCTGCCGGCCCTTGATGAGCGTGTCGGCATAATCGAACAGGTAGGTCGAGGCCAGGATGCCGAAGAACCAGATGCGCTTGGAGAGGAAGTAATCCTCATAGCCGCTGTAGTCGGCCATGCTTTCGGGGAAGAGGAAGGCGCAAAGCAGGAAGAGCAGGATCGAATAGGAAACCAGGAAGAGATAGATGCCGAACGTCCATTCGCCGATGTGGTAAAGGCCGAACTCCCACCACCAGAAATGCACCAGCATCAGGAGCACGGAGAGCGTCCAGCCCAGATGCACCACGTAGACCGGCGTACGGCGCGGATGCTGGACGATCCGCGCGGCGCCGGAGAGCAGCCGCGTCACGCCAAGCCCGATCACCATGCCCATGACGATGCGGACATGCGGGAATATCTCGGCGGCGGCGGGAGTTTCGATCGCCATTGCTAGGGGCTCGCCATTGTTCGGATGGGCGTCATTCCGTGCATGTCAGGACCGGCGGCGCTTCAGCGCCTTTCGTCTTGTCGTAGAGGGATGCCTCCTTGCCTTTCGACCACCAGATATACTGGCCGGAGGCGTAGCGCGCGCCCGAGCCCGACAAGACCAGCACGAAGATGCGCTTCACCCCATCGACGGGAACGATGGCGAGGTGGTCGGGCTCGACATTGAGATATTCGACGTCGATCGCCTCGCCGGCGCAGTCGTAGCGCGCATTCGTGCGCATGTTCGGGCTGCCGTCCTCGACCGTCACCGCGATATGGGGAGCGTCGGCGGCGAAGGCGGCCGCCCCCAACGGAGCAACAAGAAGCACGAGAATCCCGTAAAGGCAGGCAAGAGGAATCTTCGACAAATTCGGTCTCCTTTCGGCATGCTCTGCACGAAACGGCAAGCACGTCCAGTAATGTGCTGTTACGTTTGGTGAAAATACTGTCATATTTCGCATTTTAGCCATCACATGACCATTGAATGACCCGGCCGCAGCCGGCTTCCCATCACATTGCATGGTTGAACTGGGCACGATTGAACTGGGGCCACGCCCAAGAACGATCCTGATCCCGAAACGATTCTGGCCAATGACGGAAAGGCAGAACCATGTTGAAGACCATTTTCCTCGCATCCGCGATGACGCTGGCGCTCTCGGCCGCGGCCGGCGCACAACAGCAGCCGGCCTCCCCGAGCCCTGCTCCCGCCCAGACCCAGCAGGCGCCGAGCACCGGCGCGCCGACGATCACGGTCGTCAACATCGTCGACGTCGAGCAATTGCCGCCCGAGACGAAGACACAGGTCGACCAGTATGTCGCCAAGCAGGGCAATGACGGGCTGCAAAAGCTGCGCCAGTCGATCGATTCGACGCCTGAGGCGAAATCGGCGCTTCAGCAGAAGGGCATGACCTCCAGGCAGGTTGTCGCCGCGAGCCTCGACGACAATGGCACGCTGACCCTGATCACGAAAAAGAAGGCGAGCTGACCCGGAGGCGGACCGGCCCTGATCCACGACCGTTCAATCCATGAGAGCCTGCGCGGTGCTGCTGGCAACCGGCCAGACCTCGATCGCACCGCGCACGATCATGTCGAGCGCGACATAGAGGATCACGGCAAGCCCGAGATAGGCGATCCACCGGTGGCGGTGGAGCAGCTTTGCGATGAAGGAGGCGGCAAGCCCCATCAGCGCGACCGAGAGCGCGAGGCCGGCGACGAGCACGGCGGGGTGCTCGCGCGCCGCGCCCGCCACCGCCAGAACATTGTCGAGCGACATGGAGACGTCGGCCACCACGATCTGCCAGACGGCCTGGCCGAAGGTCTTGCGCTTCATGCCCTCGGCGGCCGTCGTCCCGTCGTGCGGCAGGGCCGCGTCCGGGTCGCCGGGCGCTTGCCTGAGGTCGCGCCAGAGTTTCCAGCATACCCATAAAAGCAAGACGCCGCCGGCGAGTAGCAGACCCAGAATCTTGAGGAACTCTGTCGCCAGAAGCGCGAAGACGATGCGCAGAACCGTCGCGGAGAGGATACCGATCAGGATGACCTTGGCGCGGTTGGCCCTGGGCAGGCCGGCCGCCGCCAGGCCGATGACGACGGCGTTGTCACCCGCCAGTACCAGATCGATCGCTATGACTTGAAAGAATGCGGTTATGGCTTCCGGCGTGACGAGATGCATTCCGCTGTTCATCGCCGGGCGCGCCCGGACCCTCTTCCTATGTTCTACCAGCCGGATTGCAGCGGAACGCTGCATCGGAAAATCACGATCCGGCGATCGCAGATCGATGGGCGATCCCGGAACGACGCCAGCCGATTGAAGATCAATCGAACGACAAAACCGTGTGGCGCTGGAAGTCCCCTCTTCGCGCAGCCTTCGCGATCCTGTCGTCGCATTTAGGAACCGATCCGGCCGTGCACAAGGAGCACGAGCGAGCTTCCGTCATTTTGACGCGCTGAGCGCGATCCGGATGAGCGGGGCGGCAGGGTCGGCCCTGACCGGATTTTACCTGCAGGCCGATAGGGGCTTTTCGTTTCGCACGCTCCGGCATAGTTTGCCCTCGCATTTCGAAAGGGTAGCCATGTCCGCCAGCACCGACCGCGTTCTCTCCACGCTCGACAGCAATCTCGACGCCAGCCTCAGGCGACTGTTCGAACTCGTCTCCATCCCCTCGATCTCGACCGATCCGGCCTTTGCCAAGGATTGCCGCAAGGCGGCCGAGTGGCTGGTGAAGGACCTCGAGACGATCGGTTTCACCGCGAGCGTGCGCGACACCAAGGGTCATCCGATGGTGGTGGCGCACCATCCCGGCCCCGACGGCAATGCGCCGCACGCGCTCTTCTACGGCCATTACGACGTGCAGCCGGTCGATCCGCTCGATCTGTGGGAAAACGACCCCTTCCAGCCCGCCGTGCGCGAGGCCGGCGGGCGCCCCGGGGGACGTAGAGTCATCACCGGCCGCGGCTCGGCCGACGACAAGGGACAGTTGATGACCTTCGTGGAGGCCTGCCGCGCCTACAAGCAGGTGAACGGCTCCCTGCCCTGCGAGATCACCATCCTATTCGAGGGCGAGGAGGAATCGGGCTCGCCCTCGCTGAAACCCTTTCTGGAGGCCAACGCCAAGGAGCTGAAGGCCGATTTCGCGCTGGTCTGCGACACCGGGATGTGGGACGCCGAGACGCCGGCGATCTCGACCGGCCTGCGCGGGCTGGTCGGCGAGGAGATCACCGTCAAGGCCGCGAATCGCGACCTGCATTCGGGGCTTTACGGCGGCGCGGCCGCCAACCCGATCCACATCCTGACCAGACTGCTTGCCGACATGCACGACGAGACGGGCCGGGTGACCATCCCCGGCTTCTATGACGGCGTCGACGAGACGCCGCCGGATATCCTCAAGATGTGGGAAGGGCTCTCCGGCCGGCCAGAGAGCTTTCTTACCGATATCGGCCTTTCGATTCCGTCGGGCGAGAAGGGCCGCTCGGTGCTGGAACTCACATGGGCGCGGCCGACAGCCGAGATCAACGGCATTTTCGGCGGCTATACCGGCAAGGGCTTCAAGACGGTGATCCCGGCGGAGGCCTCGGCAAAAGTCTCCTTCCGGCTTGTCCATCGGCAGGATCCGGCCAAGATCCGTGCCGCCTTCCGCGCTTTCGTCAAGGAACGCATTCCCGCCGACTGCTCGGTCTCCTTCCAGGAGCACGGCTCCTCGCCGGCGATCCAGCTTTCCTACGATTCGCCCGTCCTGAAAACGGCGAAGGCGGCACTCGACGCGGAGTGGCCGAACAAGGCCGTGATGGTCGCCATGGGCGGCTCGATCCCGATCGTCGGCGATTTCCAGAGCTTCCTCGGCATGGAATCGCTTCTCGTCGGCTTCGGCCTGCCGGACGACCGGGTGCACTCGCCCAACGAGAAATACGAGCTTTCCTCCTTCCACAAGGGCCAGCGCTCCTGGGCGCGCATCCTCTCCGCCCTTGCCGAGGCGCGCGCCGCCGGCAGGCTGCCGGGCTGAGCCTTCCGACCTGATCAAGACTGGAGTTTCGATGACGATCCGCTTTCACAAGAACGATCTGCCGGACCTTTCGAACTACGATGTCGATGCGGTCGCCATCGACACCGAGACGCTCGGGCTCAATCCACACCGCGACCGGCTTTGTGTAGTGCAGATATCGCCGGGCGACGGTTCGGCCGACGTGATCCAGATCGCGCAGGGGCAGCGGAAGGCGCCGAACCTGGCCGCCATCCTGCGCAACCGCAAGATCACCAAGCTCTTCCACTACGGCCGCTTCGACATCGCCGTGCTCTACCATGCTTTCGGAATCATGGCCGAGCCGGTCTTTTGCACCAAGATCGCATCGCGGCTTACCCGCACCTATACCGACCGGCACGGGTTGAAGGACCTTTGCTCGGAACTGATCGGGGTCAGCCTGTCGAAGGTGCAGCAATCCTCCGACTGGGCGGCGGAGACGCTGTCGCCCGAGCAACTGGAATACGCGGCTTCAGACGTGCTCTATTTGCACCAGTTGCGCGACAAGCTCACGCAGCGCCTCGCCCGCGAAAATCGGGTCAAGGAAGCGGAAGCCTGCTTCCGCTTCCTGCCGACACGCGCCAAGCTCGATTTGATGGGCTGGCCGGAGGCGGATATCTTCGCGCATTCGTAAACGCCCCCACTCCGTCCCGCTTCGTGGGCCACCTCTCCCCCACTTTCGTGGGAGAGAGGAAAGATGCCAAGCTTTGCGCCCGGCGCTTCCTCTCCCCCGTCGAACGGGGGAGAGGTGGATCGGCGAAGCCGAGACGGAGTGGGGATCGAACTTTGTAGGCGCTCGTTTCACCCGACCCCGACATAGTGCCTCACCATGGCCGGGTCTTCGCGCAGTTCTGCGACGCCGATCGTCTTCACGCTACGGCCGTTCTCGATGAAGGCCACCCTGTCGGCGACGGGCAGGACGGCGTCGACGCGCTGCTCGACCAGAAGCGTGGAAACGCCGCGCTCCCTCAAAGCCGCCACCGTCTCGCGGATCTTGGCGATCACGGAGGGCATCAGCCCCTCGGTCGGCTCGTCGAGCAGGAGCACTTTCGGCTCGATCGCCAGTGCACGCGCCATGGCCAGCATCTGCTGCTCGCCGCCCGACAGCGTGCCTGAGCGCTGGTTCAGCCGCTCGCGCAGGACGGGGAATAGGTCGAGCACGGCGTCGCGGGTTTGCCTGCCCTTGCCCCTCGTCATCAACCCGATTTCGATATTCTCCGCCACCGAAAGCTCAGCGAAAAGCCGGCGTCCCTGCGGCACATAGGCAACGCCATGACGGGGCACCTCATGCGCCGGCAGTTTTGTCAGCTCCGTTCCCTCCAGCGCGACGGAGCCGGAGGTTGCCCGCACCAAGCCCATGATGGTCTTCAGGAGCGTGGTCTTGCCGGCGCCGTTGCGGCCGAGCAGGCAGAGCACCTCGCTTTGGCGAAGTTCGAGCGAGACATCGCGCAGCACCTGCACGCTGCCATAGGAGGCGGTGAGCCCTTCGACCTTCAACAGTTCAGCCATCGGCCGCCGCTCCGAGATAGGCGTCCTGCACGGCCGGATTGTCGCGGATTTCCGCAGGCGTGCCTTCGGCGAGGATGCTGCCGCGCTCGAAGACCGTGATCGTTTGCGCAAGCTCCATGACAAGCGGCATGTTGTGCTCGATCAGGAGCACGGTGGCGTCCTCGGCGATCCGGCGTACCAGCGTGACGAAGCCTTCGATCTCGCCGTCGGAAAGGCCCTGGGTAGGCTCGTCGAGGATGAGCAGTCGCGGCTTGAGCGCCAGTCCCATCGCGACTTCGAGCAGCCGTTGATGGCCATAGGCGAGGTTGCCGGCGGTTTCATGCGCGCGGCCGGCGAGGCCGGTGCGCTCCAGCGCTTCCATGACGCCGTGCTGCAATGACGCCATGGCAAGTCCGCCGTCGCTCAAAAGCGCCCGCTGGACCGAGAGCGCGACGTTGTCGAAGACGGTCAGCTTTCCGAAAATCGAGGTGATCTGGAACGTATAGGCGATGCCCTTGCGGACGCGCCTGTGCGCGGCGAGCGCGGTGATATCCTCGCCATCGAAGACGACTTTTCCCGCGCTCGGCGCAAAGCGGCCGCAGACCAGGCTGACGAAGGTGGTCTTGCCGGCGCCGTTCGGGCCGATGATGGCGCGGATTTCGCCCGGCCGGAGCGTGAAATCCACGCTGTCGACAGCCTTCAGCCCGCCGAAGGAGCGGCTGAGGCCGCGCGTCTCGAGAAGCGGGGTCACGGCAGCCATGGCAGCCACCTTTCCCGCACCGTTCCGAGGACACCCTTCGGGAAATAGAGGACGAGCAGGATCAGCGCGACGCCGACGAAGAGCAGATAGGCGGTGGCGTAGTTCGAGGTGATATCGACGACGTAGTACATGAAGAGCGTGCCGACCAGCGGGCCGAGCGCGGTGGCCGCGCCGCCGAGCAGAACCCACAGGAGCGGCAGGATCGAATACTGGATGGTGGCGAAAGTGGCGCCGACATAGCCGAAGAGGATGGCGTAGGTCGCGCCGGCCGCCGCGCACAGCACGCCGGAGAGCACCACCGCCGCGAGCTTTGCGGCGAAGACGTTGTAGCCGAGCATGCGGACGCGGTCCTCGTTCTCGCGGATGGCGACGAGTACGCGTCCGCGTGGCGAACGTACGATTGCGTGCGTCACCGCAAGCGCGGCGGCAAAGAGAATGAGTGCTGCGAAATAGCGGGTCGTCGGGTCGGTCAGGTCGAGCGATCCAAGCTGGCGCGCGGCGGGGCGAAGCGAAAAGCCCTGGTCGCCACCCGTATATTCGTTGAAGTAGAGGATCACCAGGTAAAGCACCTGCGCGAACATCAGCGTGACGATCATGAAGGCGACGCCGGTGGTGCGGAGCGCCAGAAGCCCGATGACGAGCGCCAGCGCCGCGCCGCATACGATGCCGGCCGCGAGCCCCGCCGCGGCATTCCAGCCGAGCATCGACATGGTCATTCCGGCTCCGTAAAGACCGGCGCAGAAGAACATGGCGTGGCCGAGACTGAGCAGGCCCGTATAGCCGAAGGCGAGATTGTAGCCCATGGCGAAGACGGCCAGCACCAGGATG
>Ga0070663_100002725_pt1 | contig 10007 bp, 8 predicted proteins | sample KBSC63metaG_FD_65646 | JGI IMG/M metagenome (GOLD analysis project Ga0070663, IMG submission 65646) | Corn rhizosphere microbial communities from Kellogg Biological Station, Michigan, USA - KBS C6-3 metaG | ecosystem: Host-associated > Plants > Roots > Rhizosphere > Soil ...
AGCGATGCGACGTGCGCGGCGGCATCCTCCGCGGCGCCGCTGGCCGTCACGCCTTCCTTCGCGAGGCGCGTCTGACGCGCCGCCAGCAGCCGACCTTCTTCCAACTCGGCTCGCAAGGTGGCGGCGGTGGCCTTGGCGCTCTCCACGCGCGCCCAGGCCGCCTTGACGCTGCTGCGCGCCGCCGCCAGGCTCGCGGCGTCGTCGGTCGAGTCCAGGGTGAGCAGCAGGTCTCCAGGTTTGACCGCTTGACCTTGGCTGATATGCACGCGCGCGACCCTGCCGGGTACCTTCGGCGCCACATGTGAGATGCGCTGCGGCACCACGTAGCCCGCGGACGTGAGCTGCACGGAAGCCTCGGCAGGCGAGACTGAGCTCACCTCCGTGTAGCTCACGGAGGTCTTGAAAATCTGGCTCTGCAGGCGTGGCAACGCGAACAGATAGATGCCGGCGCCGACAGCCCCCAGAGCCGCGATGCCCGCGACCCACGGCCAGACTCGTCCGCGCCGTCGCGCTGGCGTCGTCCGATCGATGCGGAGGGAGGCCAGCTGCGAAGACAGTTGGTCGGGCATGCCCCGGGTAGTAGGACTATCGACTCAACGCCGCCAGTCTCTTTTCGTACTGGGCCGAGTTGTAAGCCGCGATTTTCTGGGCGAACTCGGCAGGTAGTCCATCCACCAAACGCGCGGCCGATTGGCGCGTCGCATCCAGAGACTCACGCGTGTGGGCCTCCGGTTTTGAGCCGTCAAACGCGAGCCAGGCCGCTTGTGCCGCGTTGATGCGCTGTTGTGCGAGCTGCGCGGCGCGAGCGTTCGCCTGATTTTCTGCTGTTAACGCCGTTTCGCCGTCGAGGATTTCCTTATCTAACGTTGCCACGACGGCGCGCTCGTCGCACACCTTCCACGTGTAGTCGCGCCACTTCCGCGCAGACTCGAAGTCCTTGAAGCTGATCGCCTGTCTCACCGTGGCTGCGCTCTGCTCGCAGCGCGCCGGGTCTTGCCCGAGCAGCTGACACCCTGCTGACACGAGCGCCAGAAGTGGGACAACACGACCCCAGCACGACGTGGGACGCAGCCCGCGTTCGCGGACCGAGGGCTCAGCACTCGAGGTCTCTCCGGCAATCGACAGCAGCGCCAAGCTTTTGGTCGTCGTCACTGGTTGGCTCCTTCGCGCTTCAATGAGGTGGGCGCGAGTCTGTCACAGGTCTCGCCAACGCGGGAACTTCCTCGTCGTGGCCGTGGCTGACCTCCCCGGCTCGGGGGAAGAATTGCCAGCAGATGTGCTTTCGAGCAGACTCGCCGCATCATGATCTTCCTCGAGCCTTCCCCTTGCCTTCTCACCGTGAACTCGCTGCGAGCCGCACACTCTCTTCGCCGCAGCGCAGGGCTCGCGGCAGTGTGCTGCCTGCTCGGTGTCTCCGCCTGCCAGTCCGGAGATGTCGGTAAGAATACCAGCTCGAACACCGGTGCTGCCGGTACCGCTGCCCAGCCTGGCGCGGCCGTGGCGCCCGCTACACCGGCGGTCAAGCCGCCGCCTCCCCCACTGCCAGGCGCTCTGCCGGCCCCGGAAGACGTGGCGGCGCCGCCGGCGACGGCGACCAAGACGCCCTCTGGTCTCGCTTATGTGGTGCTGCAGCCGGGCACGGGCACGGACCATCCGGCACCGCCGGACTCGGTGAAGGTGCACTATACCGGCTGGACCAAGGACGGCAGGATGTTCGACTCGTCCGTTGCGCGGAAACAGCCGGCGCAGTTCGGAGTCACGCAGGTCATCAAGGGCTGGACAGAGGGTCTGCAGCTGATGACGACGGGCGAGAAAGCTCGCTTCTGGATCCCGGCGGAGCTCGCCTACGGAGAGACGCCGAAGCGCCCGGGCGCCCCCGCAGGGCAGCTCACGTTCGACGTGGAGCTGCTCGAAATCACGAAGCCGCCGCCTCCGCCGGAGGTGCCGAAAGACGTGGCCGCGCCGCCGGCATCCGCCAAGAAGACGGCCAGCGGTTTGCGCTACCGCGTGCTCACCCCCGGCAAGGGCAAGGTGCACCCGAAGGCAGAGAACAGCGTCAAGGTGCACTATTCGGGCTGGACCACGGACGGCAAGATGTTCGACTCGTCCGTTGCGCGAGGCCGCCCGATCGACTTCAAGCTCACCCAGGTGATCAAGGGCTGGACCGAGGGACTCCAGCTGATGGTGGAAGGCGAGAAGACGCGTTTCTGGATCCCGGCTGAGCTCGCCTACGGCACCAATCCGGCGCCGGGGCAGCCTGCAGGGATGCTCGTCTTCGACGTCGAGCTGCTCGGAATCCAATGACGCGCTCGCATCGCTGGTACGGTCTGCTGGCGTGGCTCGCCAGCTGCGCACCGAACGCTCCAGCCCAACATGCCGCCGCGGGTCCGGCGGCAACAGAGGCTGCTGCGCCCGCCGAATCCGGAGCAGGTAGCGCGACGCCGAGCGGGAGCGCCAGCGCGCCGGCGCCCGCGCCCTCCTCCAACGAGGCGGGCGAGATCGAGCTGGATTCGAGCGACGATCTGGATGCCGATATCGCGGCGCTCTCCAAAGCCACGGCCAGCGGCGCCGAGCGCAAGCCGGAGAGCAAACCCTCCGAGTTCGCGGGTCGCGACATCGTGTATCGCGTCACGCCACAAGGCCTCGTGATCGAGGTCGGTGGCATCCACCTCCGCCCCGAAGCAAAAGCAGTAAAGGAGGCCGGGGGCACGTACGCCGTGCAACTCGTGCTCACCGCGGAGTCGTTCGACGAGCGGCAGTACTGGCTCGCCAAGCCGGCGGGGGGCCCGCTCGCCGTCGCCGGGAAGATCGAAGCCGCCGCCGGCAAGAAGCAGCGCTTCACCGACCAGAAGCGAGGGGAAGCGGAGCAAGAGGTGGTGCGGGCGGGTGAGCCACGCAAGTTCAAGCAGCGCTGGCCGGGCAAGGGTCAGCCGAAGCTGCGTTCGGGTCAGACGTTGACGCTGGAGATCGGGTTGTGGGGCGTGCACGCCGACTCTGAACAAGAGCGGGCAGTAAAGCGTCTGTTCGAGCTGAAGCTGGTGGGCGCGGATCCCCCCCAGGCGGTGATCTCACCGCCGACGCTGGATTGGGGGAGCTGAGCTCATCTCCGGATCGAGGGTGATCTCTGCGTTCGCAGCGACTCTGGGGCAAACGTGCGCGCACTCGAGCGAGCGGCGCGACCGAGGCGCGCGGCCCCGCTGGGTTCCATGTGCGCGAGAGTCCTCCGTCGCCAGCGGAGCTGAATAGCCGGCCAAACAGCAGGACTCGACGCGCGGCGCTCTTCCCCGCGGCAGGCTGCTGCAGGTTGCGTCCCGTTTCGGTGGGCTGCCGTTTTCTTGGCTCGTCTCGGTGCCATTGGCTTGCGGCTGCCGCGGCGAGAAGGCACCCTGGTCGAAGTATATGTCGCGTTTTCGCGGTGGTTGTCTGGCGTGGTGGGCCGCCAGTGCGTTGTTGATCTGGAGCTGCCAGAGCGAGATGCAGGCAGGATCGACCGACGTCCCGACCTCCTCCGTGCCGTCGCAAACCACGGGCAACAACCAGCCAGCACCTGCGGTGACCCCTACCGGGGCGCAGCAGGCGGACTGCACCAGCCTGGTTCCGGGTGCCGCCGAAGCGCGCCTGCTCACGCGGCTCCAGTACGACAACACCGTGCGCGATCTGCTGGGGGACCTGAGCGCTCCATCCCGCAACTTCCCGGAAGAAAACCTGCTGCTCGGCTTCGGTAACAACGCCGAGGCGCACCGGGCCAGCCTGCTGCTCGCCGAGCGCCACCTGGCGTCGGCGGAGGATCTCGCGCTGGCCGCGGTGGCGCGTGGAGTCGACCAGCTGCTGCCCTGCGACGCAGGGGATCATTCTGAGGCCTGCGTCGCCAGCTTCATCACCCAGTTTGGCTATCGCGCCTTCCGGCGCCCGATCGAGGCCGGGGAGAGCGCACCGCTGCTCGAGCTGTGGCGAACGGCGAACGCCAGCTGGGGCTTCGAGAAAGGCATGGAGCTGCTGCTCGAGACCTTCCTGCAGGCGCCGCAGCTGCTGTATCGCACCGAGTCACTGCGCGCCGACGCCATCGCTGCGACCTCCGCGCAGATGGGCAAGGCTCAGGCCCTCGACGCCTATCAAGTCGCCTCGCGCCTGTCGTATCTGCTGTGGAACACGATGCCCGACAGCGAGCTGTTCGGGCTCGCTGACTCCGGCGCGTTGCTCGACGTGGAGACGGTACGCGCCCAGGCCCGCCGCATGATCGAGGACGACCGCGCCAGGGGTACGGTGGCGGACTTCTATCAGCAGTGGCTGGGCATGTCGGCCTTCGCAGGGCTAGCCCGCGATCTCCCCAGCAACATGGCTGGTACCGTGACAGCCGACGTGCTGAACGACAGCTGGCAGTCGTCGCTCGCGCACTTCGTGCAAGACAGCTTCGCGAGCGGCGGAAACCTCGACACGCTGCTCAGCTCGAGGACCGTGTACGTGGACTCCACGCTCGCCGATCTATACGGGATCTCGGCTGCCGCGGCACAGATGAGCCCCGATGGGTTCATCGGGGTGGAGGATGAGAACCGCGCCGGCATCCTCACGCAACCAGGCCTGATGGCGTTGCTCGCTCATGCCGACCAGTCCGCTCCGGTGCAACGCGGCAAATTCGTGCGCGAACAGCTGCTGTGCAAGCCCTTGCCGCCACCGCCTCCGGACGTCGACACGACACCGCCCGATCCTGATCCCAGTGCGACCACGCGCGAGCGTTTCCGTCAGCACAGCGCAGATCAACGCTGCTCCACCTGCCACAGCCTGCTGGAGGGCGTTGGATTCGGGCTCGAAGCTTACGACTGGCTGGGCCGGTATCGTACGGAGGAGTACGGGCTACCGATCGATGCCACCGGCAATCTGCTCAACAGCGGAGATCCGGCGGTGGATGGGGCCTTCGACGGCGCGCAGGAGCTCTCGGACAAGCTGGCCGACAGCGCGCAGGTCTCGGCGTGCCTGGCCACGCAATGGTTCCGCTACGGCATGGGCCGCGGAGAGCAGGCGAACGACGTCTGCAGCCTCGATCAAATCAAGGCTGATTTCGCTGCCACCGGCGGCGATTTCCGTGAGCTTCTGGTGTCGATGGCCACGAGCGACGCCTTCCGCTACCGCGCCATCGGCGAGCAGGACATGTAAGGGGCGAGGACCTGTCGCGGGACCAGGCGGCAGCCGCCTTTCTCGCCAGCGTCGGCGGCGTCCTGGTGGTACGAGGCGACGCCATGCCCGTCCTGGTCACCCGCAAAGCTCCCGGCTCCCCCGCTCTGCCCTCGCGGCAGGTCAGGGCCATCGGCGAGCGCATGCTCCGCTTTCTGGAGCGCGAGGACTCCGAGCTCAGCGTGCTCCTGACCGACGACGCCTACATCCATATCCTCAACCGTGAACATCGCGGCAAGGATCGCCCAACGGATGTGCTCGCCTTCCAGCAGGAGCCGGAAGGTGACGAACCAGAGCTGCCCGTCGACGCCGCGAACCTGCTGCTGGGAGACGTGGTGATCTCGCTGGATACGGCGCAGCGGCAAGCGCGCAGCCGCCGGCGCACCCTGCTGGACGAGGTCAGTTTTCTGCTGGCGCACGGCATTCTGCACCTGGTCGGTTATGACCACCAAGACGACGAAGAAGAGGCTCGCATGAACGCCATGACGAAGCGGCTCATACGCGCGGCGCGCCGCTGACCAACGATGCGCGACCGTGCGCACTGGCGGAGGTCGCTCCCCGACACTGGTTCGTGACACGCCAGCTAGGCCCCGGGAAACGCTATTTTTGCGCCTTTCGCGCGTACCCGAAGGGCGACGCCAGCGCTCGTCAGAGTCGGCGCCACGATGGCCTCATCGTGCGCTGAGAGCCGGCCCGAGTCGCCCGCGAGACGCTTGCTGTTCTGAGCACGCGCTCGACGTGGCCTTCGAGAGGGCGGTCCACGTTGGCGAGAACAGCCATTTTTCCGCCGTTTGGTTAGCTGCCGCGGTCGCTCACCGCAGCGTCGCATGACCGCGTCATGGAGCGTTTCCGAGCACTTAGCAAAGCCGCTCGAGGTGTTACACGAGCACGAGACGCGGTCGTTCTCCGTGTATCCACGTGTGTGTGTGCAAACGGAAATCGTGTTTGCCGGAGAAAACCGCTGTTTTTTGCTTGAAAGGGCCTGGTGCCCCTGTTACTCGTCGCGAGCCTGTCTTGCGGATTTTGCCTCGTTCGGTATGCCAGATCCGAGTTGCTCACGGAGTCATCGGAGGGACGTCGTCGTCGGGAGGGACTTTTCTCTGCGGGATTACCCCCCGCACCGCGAGTCGTTACTCGCGGGAAAAGAGCTCGCGGGGAACGATGCGGCGCCCTTTCTTCTGCGGGGAGACCCCGCACTCAGTGCGGGGGTACCTCCCAACGCTTCGTGACGATTCTGTCTGGTAACCTGACGCGGGAAGAGCTGATGAGCAGGATCAGCGACAAGTTTATTAAGGCATCAAGGGACATCACGCGGGCGTTCCATCGCAGCGATCGCGCGGTGTGGACGAGAGCGGTTTGTACGCGCAGGAGGTAGTGCATGGCTGGCAAGAGACTCACCAAGGCCCAGGTCATCGCGGAGATCAGTGACGCGACGGAGCTCGACAAGAAGAGCGTCGGTCGTGTTTTCGACACGCTGTCTGACATCATTCGCAAGCAACTGGCGGGCCGTGGCGCCCCCGGGGAATTCGTTGTGCCGGGGCTCGTCAAGCTCCGCGTCGTGAAGAAGCCCGCGACCAAGGAGCGTCAGGGCATCAACCCCTTCACCAAGGAACCGATCACGATCCCGGCGAAGCCGGCGAGCAAGAAGGTTCGCGCAACGGCCCTCAAGGCGCTCAAGGACCTGGTCCAGTAACACCAGTCCGGTGAAACGCGAGGGCCCTCGAAACGGCAATGCCGTCGGGGGCCTTCGGTTTTTTGTGGCTCACCAGTAGAGCGACACGCCGCCGCGAAACAGCCCGCCACCGGAGGTGTTGCTCAGGTTGCCGTGGCCGTCGTTAAACTCGGGCTCCCCTGCCGCGCGCGAGTCTGTGCGACCGCGGATGAAGCCCAACATGTCCACGTTCAGCGACACACGCTGGCTGACCACAAAATCGAGACCGAGCCCCGCCTGAGCTCCCACGTAGGTCCAATCCTGCTCGTCGCCGGCGGCGTCGACGTGCGCCGCGCTGGCGTTGAGACCGCCAAGCAGGTACGTCCGGACGACGCGCTGAGGGTTGAGGTACAGGAGCGCGCTCAGGGAGAGCGACGTCTCGCTGCGGTCGTAGCCGTTGTAATCGCTGCCGCCAAACGCATCGAACCCGAGGTCCAGCGCCACGCTGGGCAGCAGCGCATAGCGCAAGCTCGCGCCGAGTCCACCGAGACCGGTGTTGCGGTGATGCGGGCTCGCCTCCAGAGCGATGCCCTGTAACCGGAGGTTCACACTCCAGGGTGACAGCACCACTTCCTCCTCGTCATCCATGCCCTGCTCGGACATCGGAGGCGTCAGATGGATCTCGTTCTCGGGCAACATACCCGGCGGCGGCGGCGTAGGCGCAGCCGGCTGGTTCCCGTTCGGCTGTCCTGCTTCGGCGGGGCTCGGCGGCAACTCGGGCGGCGGAGCCAACTCCGGCGGCGCGCTCGGCGCCTCTTCACAGAACCAATCTTCGGGCGCGCAATCCGCCGGCGCATCTCGCGCCACGGCCGTGCGAGGCCCTGCTACTCCAACCCCGACCGTACAGAGGGCGAGAACCAGCTCAGATCGACGCAGCTTCACGACGCTGCAGCGTAGCAAGACCCCCCTCGAGTGCTAGCCCCGCTCGAAAGCGCAGCGGCGCTTCGCAGCTGCGCGGGTACGGCGCGAGCGGTCCAGGCCAAAAAGCCAGGGCTGCTCCGGGGGAGTTTTCTTTCGGGGGACAAACGCGCTAAGCCATGCGGGGTGACCGCCGAAGAACAAGCCGCTCTGGTCCAGATCGGCCAGACTTATCTCTACCCCAACTATCGCCAGCCGCCGCTCGTCCTGGTGCGCGGTGAGGGCCGCCGCGTCTGGGATGCGGCCGGCAAGAGCTACCTCGACCTGTATGCGGGCATCGCCGTGACAGCGCTGGGGCACGCGCACCCGGACGTGGTGCGCACGCTGCGCGAGCAAGGCGAGCGTCTGGGGCACGTTGCCAACTACTTCTACAACGAGCCGAATGTGCTCCTGGCGCGCGACCTGTGCCAACGCACGGGGTTTGCCCGCGCGTTTTTCTGCAACTCGGGCACCGAGGCCATCGAAGCGCTGCTGAAGCTGGCGCGGCGCCACTACTACGCGCAGGGGCAGGCCAACCGCTACCACGTGATCGCCTTCGAGCGCTCGTTCCACGGCCGCACGCTGGGCTCCCTGGCTGCCACCGGTCAGGCGGGATACCGCGAGGGCTTTGGGCCGCTCACGGGCGTAGTCCACGTCCCCTACGGTGACGTCGACGCGGTCGCGGCTCGACTGGACGACACTGTGGCAGCCGTGCTGGTCGAGCCCGTGCAGGGCGAGGGCGGCGTGCTACCCGCTCCGCAGGGCTTTCTCGAGAAGCTGCGCAGCCTCACCAGTTCGCGCGGAGCCCTGCTGCTCGGGGACGAAATTCAGACCGGCGTGGGCCGCACCGGGCGCTTCCTCGGTTTCGAACACTCGGACGTGAAACCCGACGCCATCGCCTTGGCAAAGGGCCTGGGCGGCGGCTTTCCGATTGGCGCCATGCTGTGCCAGAAGCACCTGGAGGGGGCGCTCCCCCCCGGCAGCCACGGCAGCACCTTCGGCGGCAATCCGCTGGCGTCCGCGGTGGCGCGCACCGTGCTGGCGCGGATCGACACCGAGGGGCTGGTGGAACGTGCGCGCCTCAACGGCAACTACCTGGGCGAGCGCCTGACGGAGCTGGTGCGGAAACATCCGAAGAGCACCGAGAGCAGCCGCGGCCTCGGCCTGCTCCAGGCCCTCGTGCTCAAGCCCGGTATCGATGCGCGCGGCGTGCTGGAGTCACTGCGCGAGGCGGGCGTGCTCTTGACCATCGCCGGCGGCTCGGCGCTGCGCTTTTCCCCGGCGCTCAACATCGAACGTTCCGAGATCGACGAGGCCGTGTCCTGCGTCGACCGGGTGCTCACTGCCCTCGATCGCGATCTCTGATCGCAAACTCTCTGATCGCGCAGTCCGCGCTCTCACCAAACGATAGAGCCGCTCCAACCAGTTGGGTTTGACATATGGTCCGCCATTTCACGGAACTCTCCGATCTCGGCCCCGAGGGCCTCCTGCGCGTCCTGGACGCTGCCGATCGCTGGCAGGCGAGCCGAGGGCAACCGAGCGCGCCGCGGCCGCTGGCCGGCAAGTCGGTGGCGCTGATCTTCGAAAAGGCGTCCACCCGGACGCGCATTTCTCTGGAAGTGGCCGTTGTAGAGCTAGGAGGCCATCCGCTCGTGATCTCGACGGAGGGCTCCCAGCTCGGTCGAGGTGAACCCATGGCAGACACGGCTCGGGTGCTATCGCGCATGGTGCACGGCATCACGCTGCGTACGTTCGAGCATGCGCGGCTGCTCGAGCTGGCGCGCGAGAGCCGCGTGCCCGTGCTGAACGCCCTCACCGATCAGAGCCATCCGATGCAGCTGCTCGCGGATCTGCAGGTCGTGCGCCGGGCGAAGAAGCGGCTGAAGGACCTCTCGTACGCCTGGATCGGCGATGGCAACAACATGGCCACCTCCTGGATCGAGGCGGCCGGCTTGCTCGGGCTGCAGCTCACGCTCGCCTGCCCCCGCGGCTACGAGCCCGATGAGCTGGAGCTGGAGCGGGCCCGCAAGCGCGGCGCCCGCGTGCGACTGGTGCAGGATGCCAAGCAAGCGGCGGCTGGCGCCGACGTGATCAGCACTGACGTGTTCACCAGCATGGGTCAAGAGCGCGAGCGCGCAGAGCGGCTGCAGGCGTTCGCGGGCATGTGTGTGAACCAGGAGGTGGTGGCGGCCGCCGCGCCCGACGCGATGGTATTGCACTGCCTGCCCGC
>Ga0070663_100002726_pt1 | contig 10005 bp, 9 predicted proteins | sample KBSC63metaG_FD_65646 | JGI IMG/M metagenome (GOLD analysis project Ga0070663, IMG submission 65646) | Corn rhizosphere microbial communities from Kellogg Biological Station, Michigan, USA - KBS C6-3 metaG | ecosystem: Host-associated > Plants > Roots > Rhizosphere > Soil ...
AGCAGCAGGGCGCTGTGAAGTCGCGCTGATCGTTGCCCGGTCGACACGGTACTGCGCCTGACCGGCGGGATCGGCGTCGATCGCGTGATCGACGCGGTGGGCGTCGACGCGATGCGCGCGACGCACGGGCCGGCCGCGGCCGATCGCGACGCGGCGCGCGCATTCGATGCGGAAGTCGACGCCGTCGCGCCGCGCCGCAAGCCGGACGGCCGCTACTGGACGCCGGGCGACGGGCCGTCGCAGGTGCTGCAATGGGCGGTGCGCGCGGTCGCGAAGGCCGGCACGGTCGCGGTGATCGGCGTGTATCCGCCGCAGGCGCGCGTGTTTCCGATCGGCGAGGCGATGAACCGGAACCTCACGATCAAGATGGGCAATTGCAATCACCGGACCATCACGCCGCACCTGATCGAGCTGGTGCGCAGCGGCGCGTTCGATCCGGTGTCGGTGCTCACGCGCTGGGAGCCGCTGACGCACGCGATCGACGCGTACCGCGCGTTCGACGTACGCGAGCCCGGCTGGATGAAAGTGAAGCTGACGCCATGACGATCCAACTGGAACGAGGAGCACTGCGATGAGCGAAACGAATACTCGCTACGACAACTGCATGGCCGCGTGCGACGCGTGCGCGCACGCCTGTGACGCGTGCATGGCCGCGTGCCTGGCGGAGCCCGACGCACACAAGCTGGCCGACTGCATCGCGCTGGACATCGAATGCGCGCAGCTGTGCCGCTTCGCGTCGGGCGTGATGGCGCGCGGCAGCGTGGTCGCGCCGCGCGTGTGCGCGCAGGTATGCGAGCTGTGCGCGGTCGAATGCCTGCGGCATCTGCACGAACATTGCCGGCGCTGCGCGCTGGCGTGCGACGCGTGTGCCGCGATGTGCCGCGCGATGGCTTGAGTGAGGGCCTACACGCGGGCCTGCGGAAGGGCTCGAGTGAAGGCGTGAGCGCTGGTGTGAGCGATCGCGCACACGATCATGGCGTGCCATGCACCGTGCGCGCGACACGCTGCAGCAGCGCGTCGAGCACGGCCATCTCGACCGGTTTCACGAGGTGATCGTCGAAGCCCTCGCGCGCCGTGCGCGCGAGATCCGAGGAGCTGGCATGACCGGACAGCGCGACACAGATCATGCGGCCGGGCGTGTCGATCGCGCGCAGTTCGTGCAGCAGCGTGTAGCCGTCGACGTCGGGCATCGACAGGTCGATGAGCATCAGGTGCGGAACGGCTTCGCGCGCGAGCGCCAGCGCGTCGCTCGCGTTGTACGCGACGCGCGGCACGTGCCCCTTCAGCTGCAGCAGCACGGCGAGCGTGTCGGCCGAATCGCGGTTGTCGTCGACGACGACGATGTTCAGCGGCGCGGCGGCCGGCTTCCCGGCGCGCGGCGCCGGCGCTTCCGCCCGTGCCGTTTCCACGTGGTGCTCGACGGGCAACCGTACCGTGAACGTCGCGCCGTGGCCGGGGCCGTCGCTTTCGGCGGAGATCCTGCCGCCATGCAGCTCGATGAACGACCGGCAGATCGCGAGGCCCAGCCCGAAGCCGTCGGACGGGCGCCGGCCCGGCACGCCGTCCTGGTCGAACAGGTCGAAGATCGTCTCGAGCGAACCCGCCGCGATGCCGACGCCATGATCGGTCACGCGAATCGCGACGGTCGCACCCTCGCGGGCGGCGGCGACGTCGATGCGCGCGCCGGGCGGCGAGAACTTGGACGCGTTGTCGAGCAGGTTGTGCAGCACCTGCACGAGCCGCGCGGCGTCGCCACGCACCACCACCGGCTCTGGCGGAAGTTCGACGCGAAGATGCTGCTGGCGCGCGGCCAGTTTCGGCTGGATGCTCTCCACGCCGCGGCACACGACGTCGCGCACCGTCACCGGCGCGTTGTCGAGCTCGACCTTGCCGGCCGTGATGCGCCCGACGTCGAGCAGATCGTCGACTAGCCGCGTCAGCTGTCCGACCTGACGGTGCACCGCGTCGCGGCATTGCGCGAGCATCGGCGCCGGATCGGGCAGCGTTTGCAGCACGCTGACGGAGTGGCGCAGCGGCGCGAGATGATTGCGCAGTTCGTGCGCGAGCATCGCGATGAACACGCTGAGCCGGTGCGTCGACATTTCCAGTTCGGCGAGCCGCTTGCGCTCGGTCATGTCGCGCGTGATCTTGATGAAGCCGGCCAGCTGGCCCCCGTGATCGCGCACGGCCGTGATCGTCACGCTGGCCCAGAACAGCGAACCGTCCTTGCGCACGCGCCAGCCTTCGTCCTCGAAACGGCCGTGCACGCTCGCTTCGCGGAGCCCGAGCGCGGGCCGGCCCGCGGCGATCGCGTCGGGCGGATAGAAGCGCGAGAAATGGTGGCCGATGATCTCGGTGGTGCGATAGCCCTTGATGCGCTCCGCGCCCGCGTTCCAGGTCGCGACGTTGCCTTGCGGATCGAGCATGAACACCGCGTAATCGGTGATCGCACCGACGACGGTTTCGAAGCGGAACTCGGCGAAGCGATGCAGCAGATCGCGTGCATCGGCGGGGCCGAGCGGCGGAGGTAATTCGGAAATGGCGTCGTCTTTGTTCATCGAACCTAGGTCAAATGAGGGCGGCCTCGGGCCAACCCGGCCGCGCCGGGCGGGGCCGGCAGCGGCAATTCGAACCGGATTGAGTCGCTCGAAAGCATACGGGAACCCGTTTCACCTGATCAATGGGTGCGCATAGTGCATGCCGCGTGTGGGATGACGCGGCCGAAACGGCTGCCGGCCGCCCGATCGCCGCAGACGCGGCATGCCGATTGCGTCGTGGTCCGATCCGCGCTACACGGGCGCATCGGGCACGCAGGCGGTCCTGCGGCCTGGCGGAACACGAGGACATCGACATGAACAGTACACTGAATCCCGACAACGAGCCGGTCGGCCCGGACGACGAGAACGCGTCGCGCGGGCGCGATGGCCGCGCGCTGGGCCCGAGCGACTCGTCCGACAGCGGTAGCGACACGGCCGGCGCGCGGCGCCATCCGTTCGACATCGATTCGCCGCTCGACGAGCACGCGCTGGAGCGCGGCGACGCGGCGCTCGACAGCGATACGGACCGCGCCGGCACCGGCGAGCGCGCGTCCGCGGACGGCGATGCGGGGCTCGAGGACGCCGCGGATATCGAGCCGGACCGCACGGAACGATTCGACGAGGCCGGTGGCCTTGAGGACCCGGACGAGCCGACAGGCCCGGGCACCGGTGGCGCATAGGGCCCGATACGGCGCCGTTCCGCGCAAAAACTGCAATCGCGTTGCAGATAGGGGCGGCAGCCGGCGCCGGCCACCGGCGTTCGACCGGAGACCACCCAAGAACACGGAGAAGCCGCGCGCGGTGTAAACCGACGAGCCGCGGCGAGTCGCCCGCCGGCCTCGACGTGTCGGTCCCGCCGGCGACCGCGGCACGCGATTTGCAAGCGATCGAACCACGCGCGCCGCGCTGCGGCATGGAGCCGTGCGCGGCACTGGGGCGCGCAAGGAGGACACGATGCAACGACGATATCCGGGACGGCAAGCCGAACGCAGCGGGCCGCCCGACTGGCAGGAACGCGGCGAACGTGCGTACCGGGGCGGCGAGCGCGACTTTCGCGGCGACGAAACCCGGCGGCACGACGCCGACTATGAATCCGCGTACCGGCGCTTCGCGAGCGAGAACGTCGGCCCGGAAGACTGGGGCAGCGAATGGAGCGAACGCTCGGCGCGCACGTCGGCCGAGCGGCGTCCGGGCGACGTCGGCGGCGACTGGCGCGACGCGCCGGGCGGGTCGCGCGATCCGGAGTGGGAAGCCGAGCGCGGCTACGGCAACCGCGGTCGTCGCATGGAAGGCGGCGAGGGCCGCGAAGGTCGCGAAGGCCGGTATGGTGGCGATCAGCCGGGGTTCCGCGAGCATTACCGGATGGGCGGGTACGGCGGCGAGCGCGACCATGATCCGAGCGATCCACGCGATCCGCGCCGTACCGATGCGCAACGCGAGGCCATGCGCCAGCGCCGTGGCCCGAAAGGCTATACGCGCTCGGACGAGCGCATTCGCGAGGACGTCTGCGAGCGGCTTGCGCACGCGCTCGACATCGACGTGAGCGACGTGTCCGTGCAAGTGCGCGACGGCCGCGTCGAACTGGACGGCACCGTGCCGTCGCGCTGGATGAAGCACGACATCGAGGACATCGCCGACGGCTGCATGTGCGTGCGCGACGTCGAGAACCGCGTGCGGGTGCGCCGCGACGCCGACGAACACCAACCGGGCACGGTGCTGCATCCGTCCCAACGCACCGTCACGCCGACGCAGCCCGCCGTGCGCGACCCCGAACCGGGCAGCGGCACCGGCCGCGACCGCGAATCGCACCATTGACGGCCGATGCTCGGGACGACCCGACCACGGACCCAGGCATCGCGCGCATGACGGCCGGCACCGACGAGCTGACGCGCGACGGCCGCGACCCGCGCGGCAACGGCGCGCGCCCTGACCGCCACGGCGATTACCGCGACAGTCGCGAGCGCGACACACGCGGGTTGCGCATGCGCATCGCGCTCGAGCTGTGGCGCGCGATCCGGCATTACCGCACGCGCGTGTTCGCCGCGATCGTGCTGCTGGTGCTCGCGAAGGCGGCGGCCGTATCGGTGCCGCTGCTGCTGAAGGATATCGTCGACGGGTTCGGTCGCGCGACCGGCCAGCCGATCGCGCTGCCGGTGCTGCTGCTGTTCGCGTATGCGGTCGTGCGCTTCGCGGCGAATGCGTTGAACGAAGTGCGCGACATGACCTTCGTGCAGGTCACGCAGCACACGGTCGCGTCGTTTACCGTGCGCACGTTCGGCCACCTGCACCGGCTCGGCGCGCGCTTTCATTCGCAGCGCGAGACGGGCATGGTCGTGCGCGATCTCGAGAAAGGCACGGCCGGCATCGCGTACCTGCTCGGCGTCGCGGTGTTCACGATCGTGCCGACCGCGATCGAGATCGGCTCGGTGCTGGTGATCGTGATCAGCAAGTACGGCGGCGGCTTCACCGCGATCATCCTCGTCACGTTCGCCGTCTACGCGGCGTACACGACCGTGTTCACCCGCCGGCGGACGCGCTACCAGCGCCGCGTGAACGCGCTCGAGGCCGAATCGAACTCGCGCGTGGTCGACAGCCTGCTCAACGTCGATACCGTCAAGTACTTCGCGCGCGAGGATGTCGAGCGCAGCCGGCTCGAACGCGTGCTCGACGACTGGCGCGAGGCCGGTGTCGAGAATCAGTACGCGCTGTCGACGCTGCACATCGGGCAGAGCGCATGCATCGGCGCGGGCATCGCGGCGGTGATGCTGCTCGCCGGCCAGTATGTCGCGCGCGGCACGATGACGGTCGGCGACCTCGTGCTGATCAACGCGTACATCATCCAGATCAGCCTGCCGCTGAACGCGCTCGGCTTCGTGTTCCGCGAGGCGAACGATGCGATGACCAATATCGAACGCCTGTTCGGGCTGCTCGATGCGCGCGGCCAGCCGGGCGAGGACGGCGACGCGCCGGGCGCGCAGCCGCTCGCGGTGCGCGGCGGCGCGATCGAGTTCGAGCATGTCGATTTCAGCTACGAGCCGAGCCGGCAGATTCTGTGGGATGTATCGTTTCGCATCGAGCCCGGGCAGTCGGTCGCGGTGGTCGGCGGCAGCGGCTCGGGGAAGTCGACGCTCGCGCGGCTGCTGTTCCGGCTGTACCAGCCCGATGCCGGCACGATCCGGATCGACGGCCAGGACCTGCGGCTCGTGACCGAGCGCAGCCTGCGCGATGCGCTCGGCATCGTTCCGCAGGACACGATACTGTTCAACGACACGCTGGCCTACAACATCGCGTACGGCAGGCGCGACGCCACGCGCGGCGACGTGATCGCGGCCGCGCGCGGCGCGCAGCTCGACACGTTCATCGAACGGCTGCCCGATGCGTACGACACGCGGGTCGGCGAGCGCGGCGTGCGGCTGTCGGGCGGCGAGCGGCAGCGCGTCGCGATCGCGCGCGCGCTGCTGAAGGCGCCGCCGATCGTCGTGTTCGACGAGGCGACGTCGGCGCTCGACACGCGCTCCGAACGCGCAATCCAGCAGGAACTGATGCGGGTCGCGCGGCACCGCACGAGCCTCATCATCGCGCACCGGCTGTCGACGATCGTCGACGCCGACCGGATCCTCGTGATGGAGCACGGCCGGCTCGTCGAGCAGGGCACGCACGACGAACTGCTGGCGAGCGACGGCGTGTATGCGCAGATGTGGTCGCTGCAGGCGAAGCAGCGCGAGCTGGAGCGCACCGAGGCGAAATTCGCGCGGCAGCCGGTGCGGATCAATCCGCTCGTCGCGCACGTGCTCGACTCGCTGGCGGAGGCGGCCGCCCGGCGCGGCGTGCCGGTATTTCGCGAATTGTCGAACGAGGATCTCGTCGTGAAGGCCGATCCGGCCGCGCTGCGCCGCTTCGTGTGGGAGCTGTGCCGCGGCGGGATCGACGCGAGCGGCGGCGGCCAGGTCGAGGTGCGCACCGCGCGCCACGACCCGGAAGCGCGCATCACGATCACCTGCGCGGGCGTCGAGGCGCCGGAGTTGTCGCTGCTCGATCTCGAACGGCTGCAGGACACGATCGAGGATGCCGGCGGCTACGTCGTGCGCGAGCGCGACGACCACGGCGTGACGTTGCACCTGTCGCTACCGATGTGCGCGGTGGCGCCGGCATCGCTTCAGGCGGCCGGCACCGGCGCAACCGTGCCGGCGAAACCGCTCGACGGCGTGCGCATCGCCTGCGTCGACGACCACGACGAGGCGCGCGAGGCGCTCACCGCGCTGCTGAAGTTTGCCGGTGCGGACGCGCGCGCGTTCGCGTCCGGACAGGCGCTGCTCGACGAACTGTGGCACGCGCGCCGCGCGGACTGGCCGGCGCTGCTCGTCTGCGACATCGACCTCGGCGACGACGAGGAGGACGGCTACACGGTGATGCGCCGGGTCCGCCAGCTCGATGCCGAACGCCCGCGCGACGGCCGCGCGCCGCTCGAGGCGCTCGCGTTGTCCGGCCATGCGCGCGAACGCGACCGCACCCGCGCGGTCGAAGCGGGTTTCCATGCATACCTGACCAAGCCCGCCGCGGCGGACGACCTGATCGCGGCGCTGCGCGCGCTCGCGTTTTCCTCCGGAGAACTCCATGCCGAACCTTCTGAATCCGACGCCCCCCGAAACCCTGACCCAGCGCCGCGGCGGTAGCGCGTTCGCCGATCGCCAGGCCGCGGTCGCGGCCGTCGAGCTGCTGCTGCCGACGTTGTCGGCCGCGTTGCATAGCGACTTCGTCGGCGACAGCGGCTGTCTGCACATCGTGATCATGGATCCGGCGCTCGGGCCGCGCGACGCCGCATTCGAGGACGCCATCCTCTACGAGTTCTCGCTGCCCGACCCGAAGGACTGGGACGCCGACTATCGCGCCTACGCACGCGCGAAGGCGCGACTGTCGTGGGAAACCGGCCGCGACGGCCACGTCGTGCAGGCGCTGGAGCCGTACCGGCTGCGCGCGGGCGACACGAACCTGTGGGGCGGTGTCGCGCAGCACGGGATCGTGGTCGGCGTGTCGGGCGCGCAACCGTGGTTCGACGAGGCGTTCGCGGGCTGCATCGCGCACTGCCTGCGCGCGCTCGCGAAGCACCGCGCGCAGGCGACGCCGGACGCGCTCGCGATCTGAGCCCGGGCGCACGGGCACGTTTTTACAGCCCGTTATAAAAAAGCCAGCGACCACGCGCCGCCCCGCGACACGGCACGGGCGCGCGCGCACGGGCATGCTTCTCGCTGTACCCCTGTACCGACGCTTGTCGCGACAAGTGTCACGGCCACGATTCTGACGATTCTTCGGACGCATACAGGAGGTGCATGTGAACGCGACTCACGATCCCGCCCGCCAATCTCTTGCCGGACGCACCGCGCTCGTGACGGGCGGCGGCCGCGGCCTCGGCGAGGCCATCTGCGAGGAGCTGGCGCAACACGGCGCGCACGTGATCGTCGCCGATCTCGACGGCGACCGCGCGGCGGCCGTCGCGCAACGACTCGAGCGGCATGGCGGCCAGGCGGTCGGACGGCCGCTCGACGTGCGCGACGAAGCGTCGGTGCTGCAGGTGGTGCACGACGCGCGCGAGGCGCTCGGCGATCTCGACGTGATCGTCAACAACGCGGCGATCGACGTGACCGCGCCGATCGACGACGTCAGCGTGGCAGCGTGGCAGCAGGTGATGATGACGAACCTGTTCGGCCCGTACCTGATGTGCCACGCGGCCGTGCCGATGATGAAGGCGCGCGGCAGCGGCCATATCGTCAACATCGCGTCGACGGCATCGAAGCGCGCGTGGCCGAATGCATCCGCGTATCACGCGACGAAGTGGGGGCTGCTCGGGCTGTCGCATGCGCTGCATGCGGAGTTGCGGCCGGCCGGCGTGAGCGTGTCGGCGATCGTCGCGGGCGGGATGCGTACGCCGTTCCTGCTCGACCGCTTCCCCGACATCGACGAGGACACGCTGCAGCCGCCGGAGCACGTCGCGGCCGCCGTGCGGTTCGTGCTGACGCAGCCGCCCGGCACCGTCGTGCCGGAGCTGATGGTGCTGCCGATGAAGGAGACGTCATGGCCCTGAAGCGCGAACGGCGGCTGCCGGGCGCTGTGCTGCTCGACAAGGACGGCACGCTGCTCGAGAACGTGCCGTACAACGTCGATCCCGCGCGGATGAAACTCGCGCCGGGCGCGGCGCGCGCGCTGCGCACGCTCGGCGAGACCGGCATGCCGATCGCGGTCGTGTCGAACCAGCCGGGCGTCGCGCTCGGCCGCTTTACCGAACGTGAGCTTGGCGCGGTCCGCCAGCGTCTCGCCGAACTGTTCGAAGCGAACGGCGCGGTGCTGGCGGACTTTTTTTACTGCCCGCATCACCCAGCGGGCAGCGTGCCGCGCTACACCTGCGACTGCATCTGCCGCAAGCCGCGCCCCGGCATGGTGCGCCGCGCGCTCGCGACGCTCGGCGCGGTCGCCGAATGGAGCTGGATGATCGGCGACATCCTCGATGACGTCGAGGCCGGGCGCGCCGCACGCTGCGGCACGATCCTCGTCGACTGCGGCAACGAGACCGAATGGCGGATCGATGCCACGCGCACGCCGCTCCACGTGGTCACCCGTCTCGACCTCGCCGCCGACATCGTCGTGCGCGAGGCCGTGCGCCGTCACGGCTCGTGGGTGCGGCGATGAGCGCGGCGTGGGATCGTGCACGCCGGATCCTGTGCGTGCGGCTCGACAGCCTCGGCGACGTGCTGATGACGACGCCCGCGCTGCGCGCGCTGAAGGAGAGCGGCCACGGCCGCCGGCTCACGCTGCTGACGTCGCGCACCGGCGCCGCGCTCGCGCAGCATCTGCCGATGGTCGACGACGTGTGGACGTATGACGCGCCCTGGGTCAAGCATCCGGACGCGCGCGGCGATCCGGTCGTCGATCTCGACATGATCGACCGGCTGCTGGCCGGCCACTTCGACGCGGCCGTGATCTTCACCGTGTACAGCCAGAGCCCGCTGCCGGCCGCGATGATGTGCTGGCTCGCGGGCATCCCGCTGCGGCTCGCGCATTGTCGCGAGAATCCGTATGAACTATTGACCGACCGCGTGCCGGAACTTGAGCCGGAATCGTTCGTGCGCCACGAGGTCGCGCGCCAGCTCGCGCTGGTGCGCTCGATCGGCGCGAAAACGTCAGACTGGCGGATGGCGTTCGAGCCCGGCGACGCGGCGCGCGATGCGCTGCACGCCCGGCTGCGCGCCGCGCTGGAGCGCATCGGCGGCCCGCGCCGGCCGGGCTCGGCGCGCGCGCGCTGGCTCGTCGTGCATCCGGGCGCGAGCGCGGCGTCGCGGCGCTGGCCGGCCGAACGCTTCGGCGCGGCGGCCGCGCGGCTCGCGCCGCTGTTCGACGGGATCGCGGTGACGGGCAGCGCCGACGAGCGGCCGCTCGTCGAGGCCGTGTGCGAACGCGCGGGGCCGCGCGCGGTGCC
>Ga0070663_100002730_pt1 | contig 9999 bp, 7 predicted proteins | sample KBSC63metaG_FD_65646 | JGI IMG/M metagenome (GOLD analysis project Ga0070663, IMG submission 65646) | Corn rhizosphere microbial communities from Kellogg Biological Station, Michigan, USA - KBS C6-3 metaG | ecosystem: Host-associated > Plants > Roots > Rhizosphere > Soil ...
CTGCTGCGCGGCGAGCTCGGCTTCGAGGGCCTGCTGGTGTCGGACGCCATGGGCATGGGCGGCGTCTCCGGCTTCGTCCCGCCTTTCGAGGCCTACGCGCGCTTTCTGGAGGCCGGCGGCGACTGCGTGCTGTTCGCGCGCGTGACCGAGCGGCGCTTCCATCCCGAGTTCGAGCGCGCGCTGCGCGAAAAGCTGCTGAGCGAGCGCACGCTCTACGATCGCGCGGCGCGCATGATCCAGTTCAAGCACGACCTGGGCTTGTTCGATCTGTTCAGCGCCGACATTCCGGCGCAAGCCCCGCCCGTGTTCGATGCGGCCGCTCACGCGACCCTGGCGCGGCGCGTGGCGGACGGCGCGGTGACGCTGGTGCGCGACCGCGAGCGGCTGCTGCCGCTGTCCCTGCAGCCCACGACGCGGGTGCTGCACGTCGTGCTCGCCAGCCCCAGCTACCCGCAATACGAGGACCAGCGCGCCGCCTACAGCGCGCTCACGGCGGCCCTGGCTGAACGCTGCCAGGTGGAAGAGCTGAACGACCCGGGGCCGCACGTGCTCTTCGAGCGTGTCGACCAGTTCGATCTGGTGATCTGCTCGATCGGAGCCGCGACCAGCTGGGGCGTCAGCGTCGCGCGCCTGCACGGCCCGATCTGTCGCAATTTGATGGAAGGCTGGATGCGCCTGGGCACGCCCGTCGTGTTCGTGAGCCACATCCATCCCTTCCTGCATTTCGAGTTCGATCCGCTGATGGATTGCGTGATCAATACCTACCGCAGCTTGCCGTCCACGGGTCAGCGCATCTTGCGTGGGCTCACCGGCGAGCAAGCGTTCACCGGCGTGTTCTGAATGATCGGGCGAACGGCAACGCATCGGGGCGAACCAGGCTGGCAGCGGGGCGTGCTGTTCGCAGCTGCAGTCTTTGCGTCCGGTTGCATGCCAGGTCGTTCGCAGAGCTCCGCCGCGCTGCCATCGCCGTCGGTTCCCTCCGGCGTGCCTGTAGCTCCGCAGCGCTGCCTGCTGCCCGAGCAGCCCGCCGCGCTGCTGCAGGCCTCGGCTGATCCCGGCGGCTTTCCGAGCGCGCGCTGCGTGGAAAAAGCGCGCTCGCTTCTGGCGCAGATGACGCTGGAGGAGAAACTCGGACAGATGTTCCAGGCCGAGCGCGGCACGGTGCGCGAGGGAGACATCGCCCGCTACGCCTTCGGATCCGTGCTCTCCGGCGGCGGCTCCAACCCCGCGCAGAACACTCCGCTGGAGTGGGCGCGCATGGTCACCAGCTTTCACGAGCAGTCGCTGCACACGCGACTGGGCATCCCGCTGCTCTACGGGGTGGACGCGGTGCACGGCCACAACAACGTGCGCGGCGCCGTGATCTTCCCGCACAACATCGGCCTCGGCGCGACGCGCGATCCGGACCTGGTGGAGCGCGTCGGGCGTGCGACGGCGCTGGAGGTGGCCGCGACCGGCGCCGACTGGACCTTCTCGCCGGTGCTGGCCGCGGCGCGCGATGAACGCTGGGGGCGCACCTACGAGTCGTTCGGCGAGTCACCGGAGCTGGCGGAGTCGCTCGGGCCCGCGCTGATTCGCGGTCTGCAAGGCGCTCACCTCGGCGCGCGCCCGGACGGCGTACTGGCCTGCGCCAAGCACTTCCTCGGCGACGGCGCTACCGAACGCGGTCGCGATCAGGGCAACAGCCTGCTCTCGATGGAACAGATCGAACGCGACCTGCTACCGGCCTACCGCAAGGCGATCGCCGCGGGAGTGGGCTCGATCATGGTCTCGTTCAGCAGCAACGAGAGCGTGAAGCTACATTGCCACGGCCCGCTCTTGAACGACGTGCTGAAAGGGCAGCTCGGCTTCGCGGGCTTTCTGGTCACCGACTGGCGCGGCATCGAGCAGCTGCCGGGCAGCGCCGACGAGCAGCTGGTGAGCGCCATCGACGCGGGCATCGATATGGTCATGGCGCCGAGCGAATATGCCGGCTTCTTCGCGCGCATGCGCGCGCTGGTGCCCGCCCGAATTCCCGTGGAGCGCATCGACGACGCCGCCCTGCGCATCCTGAGCGTCAAGTGCGCGCTGGGCAAGCTCGACGGCAGCCGCTCGAGCCGCGAGCCGAGCGGAGCGCTGGCGCTGCCGGGCGGAGTCGACACGGTGGGCTCGGCGGAGCACCGCGCCGTGGCGCGCGAGGCCGTGCGCCGTTCGCTGGTGTTGCTCGACAACCATGCCTCCGTCCTGCCGTTGAAGAAATCGCTGCGCCGCATCCATCTGTCCGGCACTCACGCGGACGACATCGGCAATCAGTGCGGCGGCTGGACCATCGACTGGCAGGGCCACAAGGGCGATATCACGCCCGGCACCACGCTGCGCCAGGCATTTGCGGGCGCGCTCGGGCGGGGCACCGAGCTCAGCTTCTCGCTCGATGGCAGCGGCGCTGCCGGCGCCGACGTCGCCATCGCCGCGATCGGTGAGAGGCCGTACGCCGAAGGCCATGGCGATGATGCCAAGCTGCAGATCGATCCGGCGGGGCTGCAGCTGGTGGCGCGGCTGAAGGCCAGCGGAGTGCCGGTGGTCGTGGTGCTGATGACGGGCCGTCCGCTGCTGCTCGGAGACCTGCCGGCGCAGGCAGACGCGCTGGTCGAGGCCTGGCTGCCCGGCACGGAAGCGCAGGGCATCAGCGACGTGCTGCTCGGTGAGTACGACTTCACCGGCAAGCTGCCGCACAGCTGGCCCCGCTCGCTCGAGCAAGTGCCGATCAACGTCGGCGACGCACGCTACGATCCGCTCTATCCCTACGGCTTCGGCCTGAGCTACGCGCAGCCGGCCGCACGGCGCTGACGCTAGGCTTCGAGCGACGCTAAAGCGAAGCTTCAGTCGGCGTTGCCGCGCCGCTCCAGCGATCGCAGCACGCCGGCGGCAGCGGCCACGGCGCCGAGTCGGGACGCCGTGGAGAGGCTGGTGCTCTGCGAGCGCAGGGGTTTGAGCAGGTGCAACACCAGCTCATCGTCAAAGCGCACCAGCTCACCCGCTTCCACGTAGCGGTCCTCGTAGGTGACGCCGAGGCCGTCCGGAGCGTAGCCGCGTTGCGCGTACAGGCGCTGGGCTGCGTTGTAGCCGGGGTGCAGGCCCACGCCGACGGCGACGGACGCCGCGCGCGCGGCCGCGCTCTGCTCCGCGCGATCGATCAGGCGGGTGGCGATGCCCTGCCGCCGATACTCCGGCAGCACATTCAGGTCCTGGATCTCGGGCACTCCCTTGCCGGCGATGCCCGAATAGAGCGGGTTCCAGTGTAGGGTGACGTAGCCCGCGAAGCGGCCGTCCACGTGTGCGACCCAGCACTGGCGGATCGATTGCTGCTGCTCTTCCAGATACTGCTCGAACTGATGCACGGACTTGTGCAGGCCAACGTTCCTGAAGGCTTGCGAAATCACTACAGCGTCTCGCTCGAGCAATGGGCGCACTCGGAGTCGTTCGCGTGGGGCTTTCATGGGATCTCGCGGCAAATCAGCCTCACGTTATCTCGAACCAGCGCCCGCGTCGACGCCGTTCACGTGACCCAGCGCGTTGAACGCCCTGTTTATTGCAGGTGCTGTTGGCATTTGCTGGGGATGGCAAGCGGGCTTTGTGCCGGGCAATGCAGCGCAAAGCCCGCTGCCCAAATCCCCGGATTTCAGGGCTCGGAGCTGAGCAATGCAGCGCGCGGCATGTCGTCCGGATAGGCTTCCATCCCCATCTCGGACTGATCGAGGCCAATTTCTTCGGCCTCGGGCGGGACACGGATGCCCATGGTGGCGCGCAAGAACCACCACGCCGCGCTCGATGCACCAAAAGCGAACAGCGCCACCACCAGCACTCCTTGGGCCTGAATCCCCAGCTGAGCAGCTCCTCCGCCCAGCAACAGCCCGTTCGACTCGAGCTTTGCACCGGCGACGCTCTTGGCGATTTCCACGTTGCCGAACAGGCCGACACAGAGCGTGCCGAAGATGCCGTTGAGCAGGTGCACGCTGGTGGCCCCCACCGGATCATCGAGGCGCAGGCGATCGAAGAGCAACACGCCCTCCACCACGATCACGCCACCCAGCGCGCCGATCAACAAGGCGCTCGGCCCGGAGACGAAGGCGCACGGGGCGGTGATCGCCACCAGACCCGCGAGGCAGCCGTTGCAAGTGAGGCCGAGGTCGGGCTTGCCGAGGCGCAACCAGGTGTACAGCGTGCCCACCACCGCGCCGGCGGCGGCGGCGAGATTGGTGGTCAGCACGACGTGGGAGATGGCTTCGGGGCGCGCGGCCATGACCGAGCCGGGGTTGAAGCCGAACCAGCCCAGCCAGAGAATGAACGTGCCGAGCGTGGCGCTGGTCATGTTGTGACCCGGGATGGCTTTGGGAGCGCCGTCTCTGCCGTACTTGCCGATGCGCGGCCGCAAGAGGATGATTCCCGCCAGCGCGGCCCAGCCGCCCACCGAGTGCACCACGCTGGAGCCGGCGAAGTCGAGCATGCCGCTCGCTGCCAGGAAGCCGCCGCCCCACACCCAGTGCCCGACGACGGGATAAATGATGGCGCTCATCAGCACGCTGAAGACCAGGAAGGCCGCATAGTGGATGCGCTCCGCGACGGCGCCGGAGACAATCGTGGTGGCGACACCGGCAAAGCCGAGCTGAAAGAAGAACTTGGCGTACACCGGCACGCCCGTCCAATGCAGCGCGCGAAATAGCTCGGCGTTGTTGGGCACGAACCAGCCCGTCATGCCGACCACGTCGGTGCCGTTGCCGTACATCAAGCCGAAGCCGACAGCGTAGAAGAGCAGCGTCGTGATCGCGAACACGATGAAGTTCTTGGCGAGCAGGTTCACGGCGTTCTTCTTGCGACAGAAGCCCGACTCCAGCAGCGCGAAGCCCGCGTTCATCCAGAACACCAGGAAGCCAGTGAACAGCACCCAGATCGTATCGGCGACGAGCTGAAGCTCGCCGTTCGCGGGGCCTTCTGCGGCGAACGCGAGGCTCGGCAGCAGTAGCAGCGCGCACGACGCCGACAGGATGGCGAGGACTTTTCTCATCTGGTCTTTCTCCGATTTCGCAGCCTAGTGCCCCAGCGAGTAGGTTGCAGACTCTTTCCGCATGGTTTCCGCGGACCAGAAGCCCTATACACGGTCTAGCGAATTGGGTTTCAAGATCGGAACCGCCCGCGCCCGCCGTGCCCGAACTCTTTCCTTCCTGGACGCTGTTACCCTTCGCGCTGTTGGTGCTCGGAATCGCAGTGCTGCCGCTCCTGCGCCCGCATCTCTGGGAGCGGACCCTGGTGCAGGCAGGGTTCACCGCCGGCTGCTCCGCGCCGCTGGTGGTCTATTGTCTCGCCACGGGCCTGCAGCACGGCCTGCTCGAAGCGGCGCATTCGTACGTCTCGTTCGTGCTCACGCTCGCTGCGCTGTTTGTCGTGGCCAGCGGCGTGTTCGTGGCCGGCGACATCGAGGGCACACCGCGCAACAATCTGTTGTTCATCGTCGTCGGCTCGCTGCTCGCGAGCGCGATCGGCACGACGGGGGCCAGCATCCTGCTGCTGCGGCCGTTGCTGCGCTCCAATCGCCAGCGCGTGCATCGCGATCACATCGTACCGTTCTTCATTCTTGCGGTCAGCAACGCGGGCGGGCTGCTCACGCCGCTCGGGGATCCACCGCTGCTCATCGGCTATCTGGAAGGGGTGCCTTTTTTCTGGACGCTCTCGCTCTGGCCGTACTGGCTCTGGTACGTAGGCGGCATCTGCGCGGCTGCGTACTGGGTGGATCGCCGAGCCTACGCGCGCGAGCCGGACAGCGCGCTCAGCGCGGATCGGGCCGCGCGCGAGCCGCTCTCGCTGCGCGGCAGCTACAACCTCGGCCTGCTCGTGCTGGTGGCGGCGGCGGTGACCTTGCCCGCGGGCTGGCGCGAGGGCGTGCTGGGCCTGCTCACGGTGGGCTCGTACCTGTGCACGCCGCGGGCCGTGCATCAGCAGAATGACTTCTCCTTTGCGCCCATGCGCGAGGTGGCCGTGCTCTTTGCCGGCTTGTTCGTGTGCCTGATACCGATCGAGGTGAACCTCGCCGCGGCGGCGCCGCAGTTGCCGCTGACGGAGCCGTGGCAGCTCTTCTGGTCCGCGGGAGCGCTCTCCGCGCTGCTCGACAACGCGCCCACCTATGCTGCGTTCAGCGCGCTCGCGCGCGGGCTGAGCGTGGCGGAGCCCGAGCTGGTGGCGGGGGTCGCGCCGCTGCTGCTCACGGCGGTCAGCGTCGGGGCGGTGGTCATGGGTGCGACCACGTACATCGGCAACGGCCCGAACCTGATGGTACGGGCCATCGCGGTGCGTTCCGGCCAACCCATGCCCGATTTCCTGCGCTATGCAGCATTTGCGCTGGTGGTGCTGCTCCCGTTGCATCTGGGGACCACGCTGGTCTTGCTGCGTTAGGGCTCCGGCGCGGCTTTGAGTCCGCGCCCGGACTGCGCTACACTGCGAGAGGGCTGGGCCATGTTCGAGCATAGGGCGTTTCAGTGGTGGTACGGAGGGCGCGACGGATTGCGCCGTGCCGCTTTCCGCTGCCTGCTGGCGTGTGCACTGGTCGTTTCGGCGCGGAGTGCGAGCGCTTTCGAAGAGCCGGTCGCGCCGCTGTTTGAGCCGGTGGCGCCGCTGTGCGACCCGGATGCCGTGGCCTCGGGCGTCCAGATCGAGTGTGAGCGCCCGGCGCCCGCCCCCGTGGCTCCGCCGGACGCTGGCGAAGCGCCCATGTGCGATGAAACGGGGGCGTCGGTAGCGGCGCGCATCGTCATCCCAGAGGTGGACCGGGGCCGGCTCGACGCGCTGCCGTGCGACCTGGTGCTGGCGCTCTTCGGCGGGGAAAAGCTGGATTTACCGCATGGTTCCGCGCGCTGGGGCAATCACAGGCCGCCCGCCGAACCGCTCCAGCTCACGCTTGCACGCGCGGATGCTGCATTGGCGCAGCCGCTGCGGATGCCGGGGCGAGTCGAGCCGTGCGCGTTGCTCGCTCCGTTGCGGACGGGCCTGGGCGGGTGCCCAGGTCATCTGCGTCCTCCCTATCGTCCTCCGTTGGGCTGAGCTCGCTTGCCGCGGCCGCCCCGCGCCCAGCGCGGTGCGGCTGCATCTAGACATCTTCTGCAGGTGAGCCTGGGCTGCGCCTCGGAGACGCACAGCTGCGTCCCCGGGGGCGAGCCTGGGCTCCCACCCGCCGGCGGCGCTGCTGCGCCTACCGGACGGCATCCGTCTGTGCTGCGCGCCGCGCGTCCTGCGCGCGACGCCAAACCCATCAGCCCCGCGCTGAGGCGCCGGGCTTTGTCCAAACGTCGGAGATTTGCATCATGAACAAGGGAACCGCATGTGTCGGCTTCTTGCTGAGCTTTCTGGCAGGCGCAGGCCTGCTCTGGGGCGTTGCTCGGAGCTCGAGCAACTCGGGCGATCGCGCCCTTCTGATGGCGGAGAGTCCGCCGAGCTCCCCCATCCCCATCACTGCCGGCGACCCGAGCTGGGGCAAGCCGGGAGCACCCGTCACCATCGTCGAGCTGAGCGATCTGGAGTGCCCCTATTGCGCGCGCGCTGCGGCAACGGTGGCGCGCGTGCGAAAAGAATATGGACCGGAGAGGGTGCGACTGGTCTGGAAGCACAATCCTCTGCCGGGGCACCGCAACGCCCGACCGGCGGCGGATGCCGCGGCGACCGTGCAGGGCCTCGCCGGAGATTTCTGGAAGTTCAGCGAGCTCGCGTTTGCCAACCAGCAGGAGCTCACGCCCGAACACTTCGCGAGCTGGGCCGCGGCCGCGGGCGTCGACCCGCTGCGCTTTCAAACCGCACTCGCCGCCAAGCAGTACACGGCGAAGGTCGATCAGGATCTAACGCTCGCGCGCCAGCTCGGAGTCAATAGCGCGCCGCATTTTCGCGTGAACGGCAAGGTGCTGAGCGGCGCGCAGCCCTATGAGAAATTTGCCCAGTTGATCGATGAGCAGCTGGCGGCCGCGGACGCATTGACCAAGTCCGGCGTGCCGCGCGAGCGCATTTCGCTGCAGCTGACGCGCGACAACTTCAAGGCTGCGGCGGCGCAGCCGCAACCGCGGAAGGAGCCGCCCGCCGAGCCCGAGGACACGAGCGTGTGGAATGTGCCGATCCGCGACGACGACCCCAGCCGTGGTGCCGAGAGCGCGCTCGTCACCATCGTCGAGTTCTCCGACTTCCAGTGCCCGTACTGCGCTCGTGTGGAGCCGACGCTCAGCCAGCTACTCGGCGAGTACAAAGACGATCTGCGCATCGTCTGGAAGGACAACCCCATGCCGGCCCATCCCCGTGCGCGACCCGCGGCGTACCTGGCTCGCTTTGCCTACGAGCAGTCAGGCAACCGCGGTTTCTGGGCGGCCCACGACGCACTGTTCGCGAGTCAATCGAACCTGGAAGACTCCGGGCTCGCGTCGATCGCGAAGCAGCTCGGATTGAGCTGGGCCGGCGCGCAGAAGGCAGCCGCGTCCGGCGCGTACCCGGCGCGCATCGACGCGAGCGCCGATCTGGCCATGGACTTCGCGGCAGAAGGCACGCCGCACTTCTTCATCAACGGGCGGCACCTGGTCGGAGCGCAGCCGTACGAGAAGTTCAAGCAGCTCGTGGACACGGGGCTGGAGAACGCGCGGCGCTTGCTGGGCCAGGGCGTGAGCCGCGACAAGGTGTTTCGGGAGCTGATGAAGAGCGGCAAGGGCGCGCCCGAACCTGAAAAGAAGAAGGTGCCGGCAGCCGGCCCGGATAGCCCATTCAAGGGCGCCGCGAAGGCCAGGGTCGTGATCCAGGAGTTCTCGGATTTCCAATGTCCGTACTGCAGTCGGGTCACGCCTACCGTGGAGCGGATCCTGAAAGAATATCCCAAGGACGTAAAACTGGTCTGGCGCCACATGCCGCTGTCGTTCCACGCCCAGGCGGAGCTGGCCGCGGAGGCCGCCCAAGAGGCCTTCGAGCAGAAAGGAAACGCGGGGTTCTGGAGCTACCACGATCGACTGTTTGCGAATCAGTCGGCCCTCGAGCGCGCGGATCTGGAGCGCCATGCGCAGGAGATCGGGCTGGATCTGGAGCGCTTTCGGAGCGCACTCGATCATCGGACACACAAGGCCCGTGTCGAACGCGACCTCGGAGTGGGTCAGGGCGCCGCGCTGGGGGGCACGCCCGGCTTCGTCATCAACGGTTACTTCGTCAGCGGCGCTCAGCCGTTTGCCGTGTTTGACAAGCTGATCCAGCGCGCCTTGAAGGACGGCTGACGCGGCACGTGCGGCGCGTCTCCTCGTTGGCAGAGCAGCCCGAGGAGACGCGCGCCGCGCGCCAGCACCCGGGCTTGACGCTGGGGTCCGGGTCGTGACAGCGTCCCCCGCGCGTGAAACCGCTGCTCGGGCTCTCTCGCGGGATCGACTGGGTCAGCATCCAGCTGGGTGTGCTTGCGAACTGGCTCGTGCTGCTCTCGTGCGTCATCAGCGGCGGCAATGCAACGTTGCGATATCTCTTCCACATTGGCTCCACTGGCTGGCTGGAGATCCAGTGGTACATGTTCGCGGGCATGGTGCTGCTGGGCGCGCCCTACACGCTGCTCATGAACGAGCACGTGCGAGTGGACCTGTTGTTCTCGATGGCCTCGCCCCGGCAGCGGCTGTGGATCGACGTGTTCGGCATTATTTTCTTCCTGCTGCCGATCTGCCTGATCCTGGTCCACTTCACCTGGCCCTGGTTCGTTGCGTCCTGGACCATCGGTGAGACATCCCCCAACGCCGGCGGGCTGATTCGCTGGCCCGTGAAGCTGCTCCTGCCGGTAGGCTTTTGCTGGATGGCAGTGCAGGGACTGTCGGAGCTGATCAAGCGCGTCGCGTCGCTGCTCGGCGTGATCACTGCCGAGTTCCACTACGAGAAGCCGCTGCAATGAGCTTCATCCAAGACAACATGCCACCCCTGATGTTCGGGGGCATGATCCTGTGCATGCTGGTGGGCTTTCCGGCGGCGTTCTCGCTGGCG
>Ga0070663_100002734_pt1 | contig 9991 bp, 10 predicted proteins | sample KBSC63metaG_FD_65646 | JGI IMG/M metagenome (GOLD analysis project Ga0070663, IMG submission 65646) | Corn rhizosphere microbial communities from Kellogg Biological Station, Michigan, USA - KBS C6-3 metaG | ecosystem: Host-associated > Plants > Roots > Rhizosphere > Soil ...
ATTTCCGCGAGATAGACGGACACGCCGCCGAGTTCGGCTCCCGCCGAGAAGCCCTGCAACAGACGCCCGAGCAGTACGAGCGCGGGGGCGAGCAGGCCGATGGTCGCGTACCCCGGCACGCAGGCAATCAGAATGGTGCCGCTCGCCATGATGGACAGCGTAACGATCAGCCCGGTGCGCCGTCCGACCTTGTCGATATACGCGCCGAGAAAGACCGCACCGAGCGGACGCATGAGAAAACCAGCGCCGAACACGGCGAAAGTGAGCATCAGCGACGCGAATTCGCTGGTGGAAGGGAAAAAGATCCTCGAGATCGATGTCGCGTAGAAACCGAACAGAAAGAAATCGAACTGTTCGATGAAGTTGCCACTGGTCACGCGCAACACGGCGGCGGCCCTTGTCATGGGCGAAACGCCGGACGAAGCGGCGATCGGTTCGATACGGTTCATTGTGTCTCCTGCTTGTTATCCATGGTGATGCGCGCCCAAGGCGCCCTGGTGACTGCTAATCCGAACCGAGGTTCAATGTGTTGCGTTGCCGCTTCTCGATCGACGACTTGAGCAGCGCTGCAGAACGGAAGATGCCGTGCGCGAATTTGCCGTAAGGCAGCGTGGCGAACAACGCCATCACGATGCCGAGATGAATCGCAAGCAGCGACGGCATTGCCGAAGTCGTGCGGAGCGCGAGCAACGCGAGACCGGATGCGCTCGTCAGCAGCAGGAGCGCGATGAAGCCGCGGTCCATCGGGCGCTGACGAGCATCGCCCCGCTCCGGAACGCGTTTCAGGTTCAGCCAAAGCAGTCCCGCCGGCCCCGCAATCAGTCCGATGCCGCCCCCCGTTCCCAGCAGCACCGGCACGCTCAGAAACGGATACGGCGCTTCCAGACCGAATGCGTAGTGATAGAGCGTCGCGACCGCGGTTGCCGCAAAGCACAGCATGAAGCCGTAGAACGTCAGGTGATGGAAACGGCGCCGCGCCAGCGTGAAGGCATCGTTCTTTTCATTGCAGCCGTCGCCGTGGCCACCGTCCAGGTACTTGAGCGTCAGCGCGTGCTTGGCCGCTTCCGCGACGGCTGGCGCGCTCGCCCTCGCCGTTCCTGCCGACACGTCGCGCCAGAAACGCGTGACGCCCAGTCCGAGCGCGAGACTGGCGAACAGGAAAACGATGCCGAACATCGCCGCGAGCAAGTTGTGCGGGAAGATCACGTAGAAGTTCGCTCGCGCGACATCGCCCGACATGCTGCCGCGCAATGACGTGCCGAGCAGCAGGAACAGCGCGAGTCCGGCCGCCAGCGCAACCGACAAAGTCAGGCCGTTGCGCTTGTACAGCGCGCCGAACGATGCAGGAAACGCATACTCGGTGTAAGTCTCGAGCCGGACCTCAGCCATCGCTTTCGGCACGTTCACGCCGAATTCGTGCGGCGGCGCGTATTGGCACGCGTGATAACACGCGCCGCAGTTGTGGCAGAGATTCGCCAAGTAGTTGACGTCGGCCTTGCCGAACTCGAGGCGACGCGTCATTGCCGGGAATACGGCGCAGAATCCTTCGCAGTAGCGGCACGCATTGCAGATCTGCATCTGCCGCGCCACTTCGGTTTCGCCGGCGCTCATCGGCACAATGGGGATCACGCGCGCCGTGCCGCCGTGTGAAGCCTCTGTCGTATCGCGCGATAACGTCGTGCGCGTGCGTTCGGGTGCGAGCGCGTCAGACTGTTGCACTGGTTGTCTCCATAGTTTTGAGTGCCGCACGCGCGGCCTGCGTCCCGGCAATGCGCCCGAAGGCCGTGCCGATCGACATGCCGACGCCCGCCGTATAGCCCTTGCCGAGCACGTTGCCAGCCATCATTTCGCCAGCCACGAACAGGTTCTCGCTGGCTTTCCCGCCGAAGTGGACCTGCGCGCGATCGTTGGTTTTGAGACCTAGATACGTGAACGTGACGCCCGGCCGCAGCGCATAACCGTAGAACGGCGCCGTATCAAGGCGCCGCGCCCAGTGCGTCTTGGGCGGCACGAGGCCTTCGGTGTGGCAGTCGTCGAGCGCGGTGTGGTCGAAGGTGCCGTCGCGACACGAATCGTTATAGCGTGTGAGCGTTTCCATGAAGCGCGCTTCCGGCAGCCCGAGCTTGCGCGCGAGTTCCGGCAGCGTGTCGGCCTTTTCGCCGGGAAACACCGGTGGCATGAAGCGGCCGCTTGCTTTTGAGTCGATGATCGAATAGCCGATCTGTCCCGGCTGGTGCGCGACGAGCCGTCCCCAAATTGCATAGCGCTTCGGCCAGAAATCCTCGCCTTCGTCGTAGAAACGCTCGGCGTCACGATTCACCACGACGCCCAGCGACACGCAGTCGATGCGCGTACAGATGCCGCCGTCATACAGCGGCGCGCGCGCATCGATGGCGACGCAGTGCGACTGCGACGGATCGCCGATCATGTCCGCACCGGCGTCGGTCATATGCTTGATGAGCACGCCCTTGTTGAAGCGCGTGCCGCGAATCAGGAAGTTGTCGGCAGGCCATTCGCCGCGTGCGTTTTGCCCCCACGCTTCGCGCAGCCATTCGCGATTCGATTCAAAGCCGCCCGCTGCCAGCACGCAGGCGCGTGCCTCGAAGCACCGGCTGCCGCTGCGCGCCGCGATGAAGCGGCTGCCGTCGAGTTCGAGCGAATCGATTGGTGTTTCGTAGCGGATATCGACGCCGAGCGCTTCGGCGCTGCGGTAGTACGCGTTGACGAGCGCCTTGCCGCCGCCCATGAAGAACGCATTGGTGCGCGCTACGTGCAGCGCCCCCGAGAGCGGCGGCTGGAAGCGCACGCCGTGCTTCTGCATCCACGGCCGGCACGACGACGACGCGCGGATCGTCAACCGCGCGAGATGCTCGTTCGTGATGCCGCCGGTGACTTTCAGCAGGTCCTGCCAGAATTCCTCTTCCGGATAGGCATCGACGAGAACGTCCTGCGGCACATCGTGCATGCAGCGCAGATTGCGCGTGTGTTGCGAGTTGCCGCCGCGCCATTCGCGCGGCGCGGATTCGAGAAGCAGGACGGAGGCGCCAGCTTCTCGCGCCATCAATGCGGCGCACAGCGCGGCATTGCCTCCTCCGATTACGAGCACATCGACCATTAGACTTGTCTCCTTTCAGACGCATCGTAAAGATCGAGTGCCCGCTTCGCTATCAGCCGGCCGTCAACGGGTCTTCATCTTTTGTGAAGACCATGGTCCCGCAATCGCGCACCTGGCCAGCGCCCTTCCTGCACGAGTTGACGGGCGACATCGACGAGCACCACGCGCGCAGCAAGACCGGCGGGAGACAGTTCGTCGTCGGAGATGCTGGCGAGCATGTTTGGCCGCGTGGCGTATTTCTCCGCGACGGGAACGCTCTTTAGTATTACGTTCTCGGGCCTTGCCAGCGCAGCGCCCGGCTGTATCGTCGCGCCGATGCCCGTGCGGACGAAGTCCATCAGAAGCGCCAGGCCGTCGACTTCGGCGACGATGTTCGGCTGATATTCGGCGCGCTTGAACGCTGATAACAGCTGCGAACGCAGCCCGTGCGTGCCGCTGGGAAGAATGAGCGGAAGCTTGCCGAGATTTTTTAGGCGGACGGATGTGCTGGTCGGCATGCCATCCAGATCGCTCGCGCCGATCAGAAACAGCCGCTCATCCAGCAGCGGCAGCACGCTCCAGCGTTGCGCGGGTTCCTCGCGGAACAGCACGGCGAGATCGATCTGACGCGCGCTCAGCATGGACGCGAGATAGCCGGACAGGCTTTCGACCATGTGCAGCCGCACGTCGGGATAGCGTGAACGCATGGCCTGCATGAATGCGACACCCAGCACGCTCGCCGTGCTGGGCGCCATGCCGACGCTGACGTGGCCGGACAGACGTGCGGAGCGGGCCGCGAGCGCTGCATCGTCGATATGACGCAGCGCGAGCTGCGCCTGACGCCAGAACGCCAAACCCGCGTCAGTCGGAACGACGCCGCCCGAGGTGCGTTGGAGCAGACGCGTCGATAGTTCGCCTTCCAGACGGCTGATCTGCTGACTCAATGCCGAGGTCACCACGCCGAGCTCCAGCGCTGCCTTGCCCATGCTTCCGTGTTCGACGACGCTGAGAAAATAGCGTAATTGTCTGAGTTCCATTCCGCGCTCGGTCAAGGGGATTACATAGGCGCCATGACGCGTCCCGCCTGACGCATCAATGGACTACCGCTCATCGAACTACCGCTCACCATTCAGCCCCCGCCGACGCCCTGCCTTCCGTCGAATCACTCAGGGCTTCCCCGCCCCTTGCTTGGCCCCCATGGCCGCAACCATGCGACTTTGCACAGTAACGAGTTGATCATCCGTAGTCGCCACCAGCCACAGACGTGCCTGCTCCTCGATCCGGCGGTTGTGGTCTTTCAACGGGCCCATCGTGGCAGCGGCCTTCCAGACCACCGGGCCGATACGGCTTTTCCTGCCCGATGGCGCGCCTACCAGCAGGCAGTAAGGTCCCAGCGGCAGCGACACGAACGGAAGTGCCGGACTCGCGGATACGCGCCAGTCGATGAAGGGCGCGTCGCCGATAAGCAGTGGCTGGGGCAAGCCATAGAGCACACTGAAATCGTACAGCCCAAGTTGCTCGCGCATGCCGACATAAACCCGCCGGATGTCGTCGACGACCGCCGCGCGGATCTCGTCGTCGAACATAGGCTCCTGCGCGTATCGGGCAAATGCGTTGCGAGCCTCCCCTTGATACGCACTGAACAGGCCAATCTCCACGCAGTCCTGCACTGCACGCTGCACCTCCGCTACAGAACCGGCTTCTTCCGGCTTACCCAACTGCGCAGCCCGCAAAAACCGGGCAAGGCCGGCCTCCTGAATCGCCGGCCCGTCCACAGACGCATCGTCGTCAGTGCCGTTGCCAAGCGGCACGTAGATATATTTTTCCGCTGCGAAATGCGATTTCTTGCCTTCATCAAACTTGATTTCGCAGTCGACGCAGTCCAGATAGCGAGTGCCGATTCGGCCATGCTCCCACACCCAATTTTTCAGGAACGGACGTAGCGGATGCAGTCTGTCGTGATCAGTCATGGAACCCTCCAGGTTGCCCCAGTATAGTTCCAAGTTGCCGATCGCTCCGTACAGGACATGGCGACCGGCCAATCCGACAGATGGAGGCTCCGGTCACATCGCACGCGACACTAGCTCTCGCAGAACCGTCTCCAGCTCGACGCGGCCACGCACGATTTCATCAGGATTACTTTCGAAATCGATCCAGCCTTCGTTGAAGCCATCCAGCATGCGCATCCGGGGTAGAGGATGCTTCATGCCCTGCCCGCGGAACAGCGCGTCCCACGTCCGCCTCTCGACAACTTCCGCGCGTACCTGCGCACCCAGCACGCGCGCGAAGGCCAATGCGAGATCATTGGGGCTCACCCGTCGCGGGCCCTCGAGCTCGACCACACGCACACCGCGCCACGTCTGCTGGAGCAGTTCGGCCGCAACGCGGCCTACGTCCGCGGTAGCGACCATCGGCACGGGCTTGTCGAGCGGTTGCAGGTAACTGGCAATGACGCCTTCGTCGCGCGCGGACGCGACACCCCATGCGGCGTTTTCCATGAACCAGCCAGGCCGCAGGAACGTCACCGGCATCGGCATCTCGCGCAGTGCCTGCTCCATCAGCGTGCGTTGAGTGAGCAGATTGATCTCGTCGGCCTGTGCGCCGATCGTCGACAGGCAAACGACTTTTTCGGGCCGCGCCTTCAGGAGCGCTGCGGATACAGCCTCGATCACCTTCCGCGCTTCGGGAAACCCGGGCGCCGGATCGAACTCCGAAGGCGGCAGAATGAAAACGCCAGCGGCGCCCTCGAACGCGGCGGCCAGTGACGCAGCGTCTTCCATGAAAGCAGTCGCGATCTCGCAACCTCGGTCTGCCCATGATCCTGCCCGCGTCGCATCGCGCACGACCGCGCGCACCGGCTGACCTGTGGCCAGCAGCTCGCGGGCCAGTGCGCCGCCAACCTGGCCGGTGATTCCTGTTATTGCATACATTGCTCGTTCTCCATGTGTGGATACATCGGATGTCTCGGTGACACGCATTCTGGACAAACGCCGACCGAAACAAAATGACATGGATGGCATCGGATAAGTGACAACGAGTCATCAATGCGGCATGATCGACGGAGTTATCCCGCGCCGCTGCACGGCTCAGCTTTGGCGCGTTGGCCTTCGGTTAGTCGGTCGCGATCCACCACCCGCATTCACTCGAGCAACCATGAGATCCAGTAGCGAGAAGCTGTCCGGCAGCATCAGCGTGTTCGCCGCCGTGGTGGACATGGGGACGTTCGCGGCCGCATCGGAAGTCATAGGAATGACACCACCGGGCGTCAGTCGCGCAATCGCGCGACTGGAAAAAAAGCTCAACATCCGGCTCTTCAACCGAACGACACGCTCCGTCTCGCTCACGGAAGAGGGCCGCCGCTTTTACGAGCAGGTCATGCCCCATCTCGCCGGACTGGAAGAAGCAGCCGCGGCCGCGGCCGGCAGCACCTCCGCTGTGCGCGGAAAGCTGAGAGTCAATCTGGATCCTGTCGTCTACCGGACCATTCTTGGATCGCAACTCGATGCGTTCATGGACGCGCACCCGGAACTCGAAATCGAGCTCATCGCACGAGACAGTCTTGGCGACCTCGTCATGGACGGCTTCGACATCGCCGTGCGATTCGGCGAGCCCCGCGCCTCTACGCTGATCGCGAGAAAGTTGCTCGATACCGGCATTGTTACGGTCGCGTCGCCTGCGTATATCGCTCGCTGGGGACGACCGACAAAACCCGAGGACCTGGAAAGCCGAAGCCACCGATGCATTGAATTTCGCAACCCGGAGACAGGCAAGCCGTTCGCGTGGGAATTCCATCGCCGGCGAAAGCGCATTGTGGTCGACACCCGGGGACGCCTCACGGTCAACGATCCGGGCGCCCTGCTCAACGCATGCCTCGCCGGTTCCGGAATTGCGCAGATGTTGCTGCTCGGTGCCGAGCCCCTGATCGCGAGCGGCCAATTGATCAATCTGTTTCCCGAATGGGCAGACGAGCGATTTCCGTTATACGCGTACTACCCGTCCCGGCATCACCTGCCGGCAAAGACGCGGGCTTTTCTTGACTTCGTTGTTGAGCTGATGGGCAACCATGAGCGCGTCGGCACGCGCTAAGCACCCGCGATCTCGCCATCAGTCGCATCTCAAAGCAGCAGCGACACACATAGCGCCACACCGGTCAGGTAGGTGCCCAGTGCCCCGACGAACCGCAAAGGGTTGAACCTTGCCATCGTCGGCCACGCGATCAGTCCGACGACGAGCAAGCAGCGGCACACGGTTGCCGCGACCATCAGCGACACTGTCGCCGTCGAAGGCGATCGCGCGCCAAGATAGAGAAACAGCAACGCGAGGAACGGCGCGTATTCGGCCGTGTTGGCATGAGCCCGGACGAGCTTGTGTAGCAGGTTTGCGGGGTCCGGTTTGCAGCCTGAGGCGGTGCCTTCGCGGAAACGCATCGCCGAGATCGACAATCCGAGGCCGAACAGGAGCAGCCCTAGAACCACCACGCATGCGAGAGCAATGTTGTTCATTTGAACGAGCCTCCTTCGCAGGCGTCAACGAACGCCGGTTTGGTGGGGTAAAGCTGCACCGATCTTTTGGCAAACCCAAACCATCAGCGCAGATCGGCACGAAGGTCGCGCACACCGCGCCCGGTCCTCTGGCGCAGGAGCGCACCCAACGTCGCCCCGTCGATGTAGCCTACCTGAGCGGCCACGGCTTGCAGGTCCATGCCGCCCTACGCTTACGGTTTTCTGGATCGGCAGTTATCGACCCGATGCGGTCCTTCGGGCCGACGCGAAGTAGGTGTCCGGCGTAGGGACGTCTTTCAGTCGTCAAGTACATCCAGCACCGAGACGTCGTTCAACGTCGAGGAGCAAGCGTTACTCCCCGCTCGAGGGCGGAGGAGCCAGAGGCTAATGATAGACCTGGAACCATCCAACCCGAGACGCTTCACTAAAGCGTGACGGACGGGACGGGACGGTGGTCTGGAAGCCGGGCGATATTTTCAAGCGCAACGATAGCCATTCCTCAACTTAACTGCGAGTGTGATCCGCCCCACCCGCCTCCTTGGCGAAGGCGAGCAGGAGTTCGCCGAGCCGACCCGGCTGCTCCTGTTGGATCCAGTGACCAGCGCCGTCGATCAGCTCGATTCCCGCCATTCTCGTCGTCGCCTTCGTCCTCATCAGGTCGAGCGCGCCCGGCGCCGAATACGTGCCCCAATCGCTCTTGCCGCCAATGAAGAGCGACGGGACATCGATCGTCTTGCCCGAAAACAGGCGCAACTCGGCGTTCAGGCCAGGATCGGAAAGGACACGATAAGCCTGCAGGGCGCCTTGAAACCCCGTGCGGCCGTACTCTTCCGTGTACACCCCAAGTTCCGGCTCGGTGAGCCATTTGCCGGCCAGGACCTCGGCGGAGGAAGGTTGGAATGGAGCGACGGTCTCGGGCATCGTCTTGCCGAGTTCCATGACGTAATAGGTGGGCATTTGCGCAAGTTCGGCGGCGTTTGGCGCCTTCAACGGATGCGGCTTGTTGCCCGGCCAGTCGGCGCTCTTGACGTAGAAAAATGCACGAAGAAACGCGTGTAAGCCTTGTGGGGGTTGCCACATGTCATGGTTCGCCTCACGTGTGCTCAGGTATTGCTGGTAATACTTTCTCGGCGGGTCGAGCGCCGCCAGCGCGGCCGCCAACTTTTGATTGCCAGTGTTCGGTTGAACCGACGATATCTCGCTTTCCGCAATGTTGAACGGAAGCGTCGGCGGACCGGGGAACGGTGCGCTCATCAGCACCACCGAGGGAAAGACGTCAGGTCGGGCTAGCGCACAATAGGCCGCGACGGGCGAGCCGAGGTCGTGCCCGACGAGCATTGCCGTACGCCGATACCCCAACGCCAAAACCAATCCGAGAGCGTCACGCGTCATATTCAAAAGGCTGAAAGGTGCCAGCGGTGCGTCATAGTCGTTCAGCCAACCGGTGGTGCGGCCAACACCCCGCTGGTCGGGCGCCACGACGTGGTAGCCGGCGTCGGCGAGAATCGGGATCAGGTGTCGCCATCCGTAAGCCAAGTCGGGAAAACCGTGCAGAAGCAGTGCGAGCGGCCGGCCGGGGTTCTCGTAACCGGCCTCGAGAATATGGACATCGAGGCCGTTGACCCCGTGGATCATGCGCGAGCGGACCCTCTTCGGAAGCGTTCCGTTGCCATATGTTGATGTGGACAAGTCAACTCCTCCTATGGGGGTGGCGTGGACGGGTCGAATCAAGGGGACAAACAGGCTGACCGCGCCCATCGCCAGGAAGGCTCGTCTGGACGCCGATGGCCGGAAGCGAAGTGGACGGCTCATGATGGAACGCCCCGTTCCCGTGCGAGCGCCGCCTCCAGCGTCAGCGAAGACGCACGCGACGAACGATTCGGCCGGCGGGTTTCGGTTATTCGTGCCGCGATCTCGGCAGGCTGCGCACAACTGAGCGAACCTTCTTGACTTGCGATTGGGTCGGGAGGCATCGCCGGGGCTCCGTATATGGTGATCACCATAGTATGTCAATCGCCATAGAACCATCAAGCGAAACGTGCTATGTTCTCGGCATGCCACGTAAGACTGACGCCCGCGCTCGCGCGATTGCCACGGCCCAACGACTGTTTCGCATCCAGGGCTACACTGCGACGGGATTGACCCAGATCCTTGAAGAAAGCGGTGCGCCTAAAGGATCGTTCTACTTCCACTTTCCGCGCGGCAAGGCACAACTCGCAGAAGAAGCAATCGATAGTTACATTGCGGATCGAATCGCTGTATTACGAGACATCTCGGCGAGTACGACGGGTGACGCCCTGAATTTTGTTCATCAGATTTTCAGGACATTCGCGGCTGAAATGGTCGCTTCTGATTTCCAGTATGGATGTCTGATGCAAAATCTGGCGAATGAGCT
>Ga0070663_100002737_pt1 | contig 9986 bp, 9 predicted proteins | sample KBSC63metaG_FD_65646 | JGI IMG/M metagenome (GOLD analysis project Ga0070663, IMG submission 65646) | Corn rhizosphere microbial communities from Kellogg Biological Station, Michigan, USA - KBS C6-3 metaG | ecosystem: Host-associated > Plants > Roots > Rhizosphere > Soil ...
GTCGAGATCGGTCAGCGCGAGACGGCAGACGCCGCCCTTCGGCGTCGCGCCGATCTGCGCCATCCGTTCGAGCGATGCCCACAGCCGCGCGCCGTCGACCCGCGGTGCGCGTGCGAGGTCGTCATGCATTGCCGGCCTCCGCTGCGTCGTCGCGCGGCGCGGCCTGCAGCGCATAGCGGAAATCGCAGCGCTTGCCGCCCTGCATGATCGTGCTCGTGCGCGTGAGCGCGATGCGCGGGTCGTAACCCTCGATGAAGTAGCTGTCGCGCGCGCAGCTCAGCAGGTGGCCGATCTCGCCGAGCCCCATCGCGTGATACATCTCCGCGTAGCTGCAGCGATGCACGTCGTAGTCGTAGTGCGCGTCGTCGGCGCGGCGCACCTCGACGTCGAGCGCGTCGTCCTTCTCCCACAGCACCTGCAGCGCGATGAACGACTGCACGCTCGTGCCGTCGGGCTCCTGCGCGGCGAATGTGCGGCCCGCGTCGACGGCCGCGCCGCGCACGGCTTCCGCGATCACGGCCTGCGCGCGCTCGGTGCCGAATTCGCGCTTCATGATCTCGTAGATCGGCTTGATGATTTCCGCTTCGATGCGGCGCCGCGCGAGGATGCCGAGGCGCGTGTCCTCGGGTGCCGCCGCGGCTGCGTGGGTCGTGTCGGTCATGGGAACGTCTCCGTCGTTATTTCGTTGCGGGGCGCGCGCCGCCGAGCACGTCGACGACGGTCCACTTGCCGCCGCGTACCTGGTAGATCGTGAACGCCGGGTCCTTCAGGTTGCCTTGCTGATCGAACGCGACCCGGCCGGTCACGCCGGGCCGGTCGATCGCGCGCACGGCCGCGACCACTTTCGCAGGCTGCGTCGTGCCGGCCTTCTGGACGGCCGCGATCAGCGTGGCGGCCGCGTCGTACGCGAACGGCGCGTGCAGCTCGATCGGCGCGTGCCAGCGTGCGCGATATTGCGCGTCGAACGCGTTGCCGCCCGGCATCCGGTCGAGCGGCAGGCCCGGCTCGAGTGCCGTCACGCCTTCGCCGTCCTTGCCCGCGAGCGACAGGAAGGTCTGACTCACGAAACCGCCCGCGCCGAGCAGCGGCGCGCTCACGCCGAGCTGGCGCATCCGGCGCGCGATCGGCGCGGCCTGCGCGTCGAGGCCGCCGAAGAACACGAGATCCGCGCGCTTGCCCTTGATCGCGGTCAGCACGCCGCTGAAGTCGGTCGTCTTGTCGTTCACGTACTGGCGATCGACGATCGTGCCGCCGTTCGCCTGCACGCCCTTGATGAACTGGTCGGCCAGCCCCGCACCGAACGACGTGCGATCGTCGATCACCGCGATGCGCTTCGCCTTCAGCGTCTTCACCGCATACGCGCCGGTGAAGTTGCCGCCCGCATCGTCGTGACCCATGATGCGGAAGGCGGTTGCGTAGCCCTGCTGCGTGTACTGGTGGCCGGTGGAGGCCGGCGCGATCTGCGCAATGCCCGCATCGCGATAGACGCGCGACGCCGGCACGCTGCAGCCCGTGTTCCAGTGACCGACGACGCCGATCACGTGCTGGTCGACCAGCTGCTGCGCGACCGCGACGGCCGTGCGCGGGTCGGACTGGTCGTCGGCCGCGACCAGCTTGTAGACGACCGGCTTGCCGCCGATGCTCGGATGCTTCGCGTTCGCGTCGTCGATCGCGAGTTGCGCGCCGTTCTGCAAGTCCTTGCCGATGCGTGCGGACGGGCCGGTCAGCGGCGCGGCGAGGCCGATCAGGATCGTCTGCGGCGCGGATTGCGCGAAGGCGGGAACGGCCGCGATCAGCGCGGCCGCGGAGAAAGCGAGACGGGCGGGAAGAAAGGCGATTTTCATGTGCGGGGATCAGTGATTCGGATCAAAACATGAAAAATATTAAAGATTCGGCATCCACACCCCAAATACTCAATTGTTGGATGCTTATTCCATTCCCGACACAATAGCGTAAACATCTGTAAATACAGCGCATTTTCAGATTGTCGCTTACCCTGATTTTTCGATAAAATTCGACACATGAAAAATATCGAACAATTGTCGCATGATCCGCCGCTGCGCGCCGTCCGCGCGTTCGAGGCATTCGCGCGTCTCGGCTCGGTCACTGCGGCCGCGCACGAGCTCGACATCACGCCGTCCGCGGTCAGCCATCAGCTGCAACTGCTCGAAGCGTTCATCCAGACGCCGCTGACGGTTCGCGAAGGCCGGCTGCTCGCGCTCACCGACGAGGGGCGCGACTATTACCGCTCGATCAGCGCCGCGTTCTCGGTGCTGCGCAGCGCGACGCGCTTCGTGCGCGACCGCTCGTCGCTGCGGCAGATCACGATCAGCCTGATTCCGCTGCTCGGCATCGGCTGGTTCATTCCGCGGCTGCACGCGTTCCTCGCCGACAACACCGACGTCGACGTGACCGTGCTGTACGCCCATCACCGCAACTATCGAAGCGACGCGTCGGACCTGTCGATCCGCTTCGGCACCGGCGACTGGCCCGGCTACCGCTGCGAGCGGCTGCTGCCGGGCGCGATGGTGCCGATGTGCAGCCCGTCGTTCCTGAAGCGCCACGGGCCGTTCCGCACGCCGGCCGATCTCGCGCGGGCGCCGCTCGTGCACGACGAGGATCGCAGCACCTGGGTCAACTGGCTGCAGGGCGCCGGCGTGCGGCACGTGTCGCATGCGGTGGGGCCGATGTTCGAGGACGGGCAACTGACGCTGAGCGCGGCGCGCGCGGATCTCGGCGCGGCGCTGCTTCGCGCGCCGCTGGTCGAGCGCGAACTGGCGAGCGGCGAACTCGTGCAGTTGTTCGACCACGCGCTCGACGACGGGCGCGACTACTACCTGTGCACGCGCGAGGATGCGGACATGCCGGACGGCGCGAGACGGCTTGCCGACTGGCTCAGGAAGATCGCCGCCTGAGCGGCCGGTTCGCCACCGGCCGGCCGGGCGTCTTCGCACGCGTGGCCAGCATTGCGGCATCCGCCATGCATGCCGGAGGGCCGTCGCCGCGGGTCACACTGCCCGCCCCCATCCGCGCTCGGCCGCATAAGCAACCGTCGCCCGCGCCAGCTCCTGCGTGCTGTCGATCAACGCGAACGGCGCATCGCGCAACGCACGCGCGGCGATCGGAATTTCCGTGCAGCCCATCACCGCGACGCCCACGTCCCGCCGCGCGAGCGTCGCGAGCGCGCGCGACAGGCGCCGCACCGACGCATCGACCTTCCCCGCCTTGACGGCCGCGATGCACGCGGCGATATCGCGCTGCGCGGTCACGGCCGGCATCACGGGCTCGAAGCCGCGCGCACGCAGCGCCGCCTGGTAGAACCCCGACACCAGCGTGCCGCCCGTGGCGAGCACCGCGACGCGCCGCACGCCGGCCGGCACCGCGGCCACCGACGCATCGACGATATGCAGGACCGGCGCCGCGCTGCACTCGCGCAGCGGCGCATACCAGTGATGCGCGGAATTGCACGGGATCGCGATCACGTCGACACCGCAGCGGTTCAGCAATGCGACGCCGTCGAGCAGCGCCGGCAGCGGATCGGCTCCGCCGTCGAGGATCGCGCGCGAGCGATCGGGCGTCCGCGTCAGGTTCGCGACGATCATCGGCAGATGCTCCTGATCGCAGCGCGCGCGCGTCAGGCGAATCACGCGATGCATGAAGTCGACCGTGGCCAGCGGCCCCATTCCGCCCAATACGCCGACAAGCGCCATGATGTCTCCTTCACGCGCGCGGCGGCCGCGCGCAGATCGCGGATACGACGGCCGAGTTGCCGATCACCAGCAACAGCGTGCGCAATATCTCGCAGAACGGATCGACCGCCGCGAACAGCACGAACGCGGCCTCGAACGGCAGGTGCAGCGCCGCGCAGACCATCCCGGTAAGCGACACCGTCACGACCCCCGACGTGCCCGTCGACGCGAATCCGGCCAGCACCGACGCGACCAGCACGACGCACAGCTCGCCGGGGCCGAGCGCGCGTTCGTAGAGTTGCGCGACGAACAGCGTCGCACTCGCGTAATAGACCATCGGCCCGACGCGCAGCAGCGACACGGCGAGCGGCACGACCAGCTCGACGCGCGCGCGTGCGAAGCCGAAGCCGTCGGCCAGGCACTCGATCATGCTCGGCATGCAGGCCACGCTGCTGCGCGTGGCGAGCGCCATCGCGAACGGCGTGCGCAAGCCGGCCAGCGTGTCGGCCAGCGTCGCGCCCGAGCGCTTCCAGATCACGGCGAGCGCCGCCGCGATCAGCACGACGGTGACGACCACGAACGCCATGACGAAGCGGAACATCGCCTCGAGCGGGCCGACCCCGGACGTGCCGATCTGCGCGGCGCCACCGCAGAACAGCACGATCGGCGTCGGATACGCGAGCCAGTGCATGATCTTCTGGCACGTGAAATACACGGTCTCCAGCGTCTGGCTCAGCGCCGCCGAGATGCTCGCCGGCACGCGCCCCGAAGCGAAGCCGAAGAACAGCGAGAACACCAGCGCCTTCAGCGTGTCGCCGCTCGCGAGCGCCGCGAAGAAGTTGCCCGGCACCAGCGCGATCAGCATGTCGGCGAGGCCCGACGACTTCTCCGCGGGATCGGTGCCGTACAGCGTCATCACGGTGTCGCTCGCCGCGCCGTCGCTGCCGACCAGCGCGCCGAACGCCTTCAGCGTCGCGTTCGACAGGTGCTCGCCCGGGCGCATCGCGACCAGCACGACCGCGCCGACCACCACGACGAACACAGACACGCAGCCGAAGATCGCGATCACGCGCATCACGAGATCCGATGCGCTGCCCTCGCGCAGCAACCGCTGCAGGCTGAAGATCACGGCGGCCGTCATGAACGGCAGCGCCGTCATCTTGAGCAGGCCGACGTACACCTCGCCCACGTAGTCGAACTGCGGCGCGGCGGCCGGCCACAGCATGCCCGCCACGATCCCGAGCGCGAGGCTGCCGAATACCGTCAACGGATGGATCGCGAACGCATGCAGCCGCTCGATGCGTGGCTTGATCCTGCGGGTCTCGTTCATGTTCATATCAGTGGCCCATCGCATCGAGCAGGGATTTCACGTCGAGCCGCTTGTTGCGCTCGGCCAGGAACTGGTTGACGAACGCGAGCAGCGTCGGCGCGGACACCGGCACGCCGACGGCCAGCGCGTCGGTCAGGTCGTCGAAGGTCGCGACGCGCAGCCGGATCGGCGCGCTCGGGTCGTCCTGCATCACGAGCTTGATCGCGAGCTCGTCGCGATACACGGCCGTGACCGCCCCGGCGTTCAGCGCGTCGAGCGTCGCCGGCCAGCTCGGATAGGTGCGCACCTGCGCGGCCGGGAAGTCGTTGCGCACGTAGTCGGCGTAGGCCGAGCGCGCGACGACGCCGATCGTGCCGCGGTAGTCACGCACGACTTCCGGCAGCGGCCGCCCTTTCGCGAGTTCCGCGAAGCTGACCCGGTTGATCAGCAGCGCGCGCCGCAGGCTGATGTACGGCGTGCTGAAGCTGACCACCTGCGCCCGCGGCAACGTGCGCGACAGCTTGCTGATCGCGACGTCGGCCTGCCCGGTCGCGAGCAGGTGAACGACGTCGTCGAAGGTGCGCGCGTCGCGGTCGAACTGCACGGACACGCCGAGCTTTTTCGCGAGCTCGTCGGCGAGGTCGATGTCGACGCCCGCCAACGCGCCGTTGCGCGACCAGAAGAACGGCGGCTGGTCGACGCCGAGCACCGCGACGACGAGCGTGCCGCGCGTGACGATGCGCGCGAACTCGGGCGCAAGCAGCCGGCCGTCGGGCAGCGGCACGAGGCCGGTGGCGGTGGTGGCCGTGGTGGCGGGCGCGGTCGTGGTCGCGGGCGTGGCCGTCGCGGCCGGCGCGGTTGCATCGAGGGCCAGCGCCGGTGCGCCGCACGACACGGCGATGAATGCGCAGGCCGCGCCGCGCCAGTGCCGACGCACGCATCGGCGCACGAGGAAAATGTCGCGGCACCACGCAAGCAGCGCGCGCGCGGCGCGTCCGGAAAAGAGGTTCATGGCGCAGGTTGACGATGAGTGTCGAACGACCGCACAGCCGTTCGTGCCGAACGGGTGCCGGGCCCTGGCGCGAAGCGCGTGGCCGTGGTTCGGCGCCGCACGCTCCCGCCCGCCCAATGTGTCAGAAGCGCCGCCCGGCCGAAATCCGCCGGAAGGCCCGGCCCGGATGTCACGGGCCGTCCGGACGGCCCGCCGCAACGGGGGCCGGAAGCAGATAGGAATTCCCGATGCCGAGGATTGAAACAAGCAATTTCACAAACTCGGGGTCAACCCGGATACTGGGAACACTTCATCAACACCACCCCAAAGGAACTCGCAAGATGCCGATCATCAACACCCAAATCAAGCCGTTCAAGGCAACCGCATACCACAACGGCGATTTCGTGCCCGTGACCGAAGAGAACTTCAAGGGCAAGTGGTCCGTCGTCGTGTTCTACCCGGCCGACTTCACGTTCGTCTGCCCGACCGAGCTGGGCGACCTCGCCGACCGCTACGCGGAATTCCAGAAGCTGGGTGTCGAAATCTACGGCGTGTCGACCGATACGCACTTCACGCACAAGGCATGGCACGACACGTCGGACACGATCGGCAAGATCAAGTACCCGATGATCGGCGACCCGACGCTCACGCTGTCGCGCAACTTCGACGTGCTGATCGAGGAAGAAGGGATGGCGCTGCGCGGCACGTTCGTGATCAACCCGGAAGGCGAGATCAAGCTGTGCGAAATCCACGACAACGGCATCGGCCGCGACGCAGGCGAACTGCTGCGCAAGGTGCAGGCTGCACAATACATCGCGGCGCACCCGGGTGAAGTGTGCCCGGCCAAGTGGACGCCGGGTGCGGAAACGCTGACCCCGTCGCTCGACCTGATCGGCAAGATCTGACGCTCGCCGCGCGCGCCTCGCACGAGGCGCGCGAGCGACGCGCCGCTGGCCGCCTCGTGCGGCCCGCGCTCTCCTCCGGCACGACGTGCCCGACCAGAATTATCAATACGGAATCCGAAACGCCATGCTCGACGCCAATCTCAAGAATCAACTGAAAGCGTACCTCGAAAAGATCACGCGCCCGATCGAACTCGTCGCGTCGCTCGACGACAGCGCGAAGTCGCAGGAACTGCTTGCGCTGCTCAACGAGATTGGTTCGCTGACGTCGCGCGTGACCGTGACCGAACGCCGCGACGACGCCGAGCGCAAGCCGTCGTTCTCGATCGGCGAACCCGGCAAGCCGGCGGGCATCCGCTTCGCCGGCATTCCGATGGGCCATGAATTCACGTCGCTCGTGCTCGCGCTGCTGCAAACGGGCGGCCATCCGATCAAGCTCGACGACGACGTGATCGAACAAATCCGCGCGCTCGACGGCGACTACGCGTTCGAAACGTATTTCTCGCTGTCGTGCCAGAACTGCCCGGAAGTCGTGCAGGCGCTGAACGTGATGTCGCTGATCAACCCGCGCATCCGCCACATCGCGATCGACGGCGCGCTGTTCCAGAACGAAGTCGAAGCGCGCCAGATCATGGCCGTGCCGACGATGTTCCTGAACGGCGAATCGTTCGGCCAGGGCCGCAGCAGCGTGAAGGAAATCCTCGCGAAGCTCGACACGGGCGCTAGTGCCCGCGCCGCGAAGTCGCTCGAGAACAAGCCGGTGTTCGACACGCTGATCGTCGGCGGCGGCCCGGCCGGTGCGGCCGCCGCGATCTACTCGGCGCGCAAGGGCATCGCGACGGGCGTGGTGGCCGAGCGCTTCGGCGGCCAGGTGCTCGACACGATGGCGATCGAGAACTTCGTGTCGGTGCAGGAAACCGAGGGGCCGAAGTTCGCCACCGCGCTCGAGCAGCACGTGAAGCAGTACGACGTCGACATCATGGACGTGCAGCGCGCCGACGCGTTGATTCCGGGCGACGTGCATCAGATCCGCCTCGCGAACGGCGCGGTGCTGAAGGCGAAGACGATCATCCTGGCAACCGGCGCGCGCTGGCGCGAAATCAACGTGCCGGGCGAGCGCGAATACCGCAACCGCGGTGTCGCGTACTGCCCGCACTGCGACGGCCCGCTGTTCAAGGGCAAGCGTGTCGCGGTGGTCGGTGGCGGCAACTCGGGTGTCGAGGCCGCGATCGACCTGGCCGGCATCGTGAAGGAAGTCACGCTGCTCGAATACGGCGCGCAACTGCGCGCGGACGAGGTGCTGCAGCGCAAGCTGCGCAGCCTGCCGAACGTGACGATCGTCACGCAGGCGCAGACGACCGAGCTGACCGGCGACGGCAGCAAGCTGAACGGGCTCGTCTACAAGGATTTGCGTTCGGATGAAGCGAAGCGCGTCGATCTCGAAGGCGTGTTCGTGCAGATCGGCCTCGTGCCGAACACCGAATGGCTGAAGGGCACGATCGAGCTGTCGAAGCACGGCGAGATCGTCGTCGATGCACGCGGCGCGACGTCGGTGCCCGGCGTGTTCGCGGCCGGCGACGTGACGACGGTGCCGTTCAAGCAGATCGTGATCGCGGTCGGCGAAGGCGCGAAGGCGTCGCTCGGCGCGTTCGATCACCTGATCCGGCAGGACGCGACGCCGGCCACGGCCGACGCGCCGCAGGCCGAAGAAGCGATCGCCGCGTAACGCGCGACGCACCGCCCGGATTCGTCTCTCTTGGCCCCGCATGCCCTGGTCGGCGTGCGGGGTCTTTTTTCATCCGGCGTCGTGCGGCGCGGTGCGAACGCGCCGGCACCGTTCTCACTGGGGCGCGGCGGGCGCGGCACTCGCCGATGCGGGCGCCTTGAAGCTGCTCGACTGCCTGACCAGCTGCTCGGTCATCGCGGCGGCAACCGCATTCCCGCCGGCCGACGGACGCGCTCGATCGGCGCTCGGCGTCGCCACGTATTGCGGCGGCGGCAACGACGGATCGAGCTTCGCCGATTCATGCACGAGCGCGGCGGTTTCAGGCGTTTCGGATTTCGTGCCGGACGGTGCTGCCGCGTGCCGTTCGAGCCCGTCGCGCTTGCGCTCCGCGCGTTGCGCCGGCTGTGCTTGCTGACTCGGGCGGCTCGCCTGCGCCGCCTGGACTGGCGGTGTTGATTGCACGGATTGCGCGGGTTGCGCGGGTTGCGCCGCTTGCGCCGGTCGTGCAGCTTGTGGCGGTTGCGCGGCTTGTACCGGCGCTTGAATCGCTGGCCCGGGCTTGGCTTTCGCTGGGGTCGAATCGTCCGGCTCGACCGTCACGACATGAACGGTCGGCGGCGGCGCAGTCGGTTTCGCGGGGGGCGCCTGCGCGGCGATGACCGGCGCGACGGCGGTGGATGGCGGAGCCGCGTTCGTGCGCGCGGGAGCTGCAGCCGGCGGCGGCACGGCCGCTCGTTGCGGCACGGCGTCATCGACGTGCGTGGACGGGACCGCGACCGCCGCCGGCGGCGCGATCGTGCCTTGCGCGGTATGGTCGTCGTTCGCCGCGGGCACGGCGGCGGCAGGCGCTGCGGCATCGCCGATGCCGGCCTCCGCGATCGCGCGGTGGTCGTCGCGCAGCAGCATCACGTAGCCGGTGCCTGCCGCGGCCACCAGCAGTCCGCCGACGATCATCAAAGTCTTTCGGGTCCTTCTCATGCTTGCTCACCGATCTTATCGACGTGAACGAGCCATCATACGCGTGGGTTCGCGGCAGATCCCGCATGAATACATTTGGTTGCATTGATGCGGGCGCAGCGCCGGCGCAGCGCCAGGGCAGCGCCGGCGGGGCCGGACCCATGCCGCGCCGCCGTATCGTCAGACGGTTCGACACCCGCCTGCTCGCGCCCCATCAGAGGCAGAAGATCGCGACCGCGATCCCGCCGAACAGCGCCCACTTGACGACGTAGTACACGGTGCGATTCCACGCCTTCAGCCGCTTGCCGGCGCGGCGAATCGCATACAGGTACTTGAATGCATGATTGAGGCCGCCGGTGCGGTCGCCCGTTTCGTTCGGCGACGCGGCCGCGCGCATCAGCAGTTGTCCGAA
>Ga0070663_100002738_pt1 | contig 9984 bp, 9 predicted proteins | sample KBSC63metaG_FD_65646 | JGI IMG/M metagenome (GOLD analysis project Ga0070663, IMG submission 65646) | Corn rhizosphere microbial communities from Kellogg Biological Station, Michigan, USA - KBS C6-3 metaG | ecosystem: Host-associated > Plants > Roots > Rhizosphere > Soil ...
CAGGGAAAGGCCGGTCGGCGTGCCGGGCCGGGTGAGCCAGCGATGAGCGGTGACCGCGCCTGGGCTGCCGCGCTGCGGTCCGCCTGTGAGCATCCCGAGGCGGCGGCTGCGGCCTGGCGGGCTGGCGGCGGGCAGGTCGTCGGCCTGCTCGGCTGGTCCGCGCCGCGCGAGCTCGTGACCGCCGCGGGCATGTTGCCGGTCCGGCTGTCCGCTGAGCGCCTGGCCGCCCTCGGCCCGGACCGGGGGAGCGAGCCGGAATGGCCGGACGCCGTCGCCGCGTTCGGCAGCGAGCTGACTCCCGCCACCGCCCGGCTCGCGGCGGCGCTGGTGTCCGGTGCGCTCGACTGGCTTGACTTCCTCGTGATCGGCCGCGATCGCGAGGACTACACCAGGCTGTTCTACCTGCTGCGCGAGCTGCGGCGCGGCGGCGCGGCGCCCAGGATGATCCCGGTGGCGTTCTTCGACCTGCTGCGGCTGCCGTCCCGGACCAGCGCGCGTTACAACAGGCAGCGCGCTGTCGACCTCGCCGCGGTGATAGCCGGATGGGCTGGCCGTCCTGTCACGTCGGCCGATCTCACGGGCACGGTGGAGGCGGCAGGGGATATCGCGCACTCGTTCCGGGGAATTCAGGAGCTGCGCAGCGGCCTGTACCCGCAGGTCACCGGGACCGACGCCCTGGCCGCGGCCATCGCCTCGCGCGTCCTGCCCGCCGAGAAGGTGCTGCCGCTGCTTGACGCCGTGCTGGCCGCGGGCGTTCCCGGTGCACCCGCGCCGCGCGCCCGTGTCTTCCTGGCCGGCTCGGCGGTCGATGACCTGACCGCCTACGAGGCGCTGGAGAGCCTCGGCCTCGCCATCGTCGGCGAGGACCACGAATGGGGCGATGACGGCAGCGAGTATCCACTGGCCACCCGCGACCCGCTGGACGGAATCGTCGACCGCTACCAGTTCGCCCACGGCGGCGCCGCGCGTGCCGGGCTGCGCGACCGCACCGAGCGCACCGCCGACCGGGTCCGGGCGGCCCTGGCTGACGGGGTGCTGTACCTGCTCGGCCCGCGTGACGAGGCGGCAGGCTGGGAGCTTCCCGCACTCCGCGACTGCCTTGGCGCTCCCCCGCTCATCCCCGTACGCCTGCATGATCGGGCGCAGGGTCGTCCGGCCCCGCGCGAAGCCGCCCGGGCCGATCAGGGACCGGCAACCGGCGGAGGATGGCCGGAGCTGCGTGACGCGGGGCAGCGGCTCCTTGCCGAGCTAGGTGCCGTGTCCGCCATCAGCGACGCGACGGAGGATCGTCATGGCTGAGCAGACGGGCATGCGGCGGCGGCCCGAGCTGGCCTGTACCCAGCGGTTCACCCGCTATCAGCGGGACTGGTTCGCGGAGGTCAGGGAGCGCGCCGCCGCAGGCGAGCCGGTCGCGCTACTGTCCGCCGACGCGCCGCACGAGATCTACCGGGCGATGGACATCCCCTACGTCGTCATCCAGTGGTGGTCGTCGGTCATCGCAGCCAAGCAGAAGGCCCCGGGTTACCTGCGGGCTCTGGCAGAAGCCGGGTACCCCGACGACTCCGAGCAGTACAACTCGCTGCCACTCGGCGAACTGCTCGCCGCCGACGAGGACCCGCCGTGGGGCGGCCTGCCCAGGCCCGCCATCATCTCGGCCCCGCTGAGCACCGACGCGACGCGGCAATTGTTCGAGACCTCGGCGCAGCGCTCAGGCGCGGTCTTCCACCCGATCGAGAAGACCGTGGACCCGCGCGACGACCCGCCCGAGGAATGGTGGGCACAGCTGCCAGGATCGTGGGACAGCTTCCTGCCTGCCGATCGGCTCGACCTGCTCACCGACGAGCTGACCGGGCTCATCCGAGTGCTCGAGCAGACGACAGGACGGCGGTTCTCCGAGAGCCGGTTCGCCGAGGTCATGCATCTGGCAAACGAGCAGGCGGAGCACAACGCGGCGGCCCGTGACCTCGTCGCGGCAACCGTTCCCACGCCGGTCAGCGTCGCCGAGACGATGCCGGCCGTCATGGTGCCGCAGTGGCACCGGGGCAGTTCGTGGGCCCGCGACGCCGCCGCCGAGTTCCACGCGGAACTGAGCGGGCGAGTGGCCGCCGGCGCGGCCGCTTGCCCGGGGGAGCAGGTCCGGCTGATGTGGCTCGGCCGCGGCCTGTGGTCCAGCCTCGGTCTCTACCAGTACTTCCAGGACACCTACGGCGCCGTCTTCGTCTGGTCGATGTACCTCGGACTCGCCGCCGACGGCTATGCCAGGTACTTCGACGGCCGGGACCCGCTGCGGGCTCTGGCGGCCCGCTTCGTCACCGTCGGCGACGAACTTCGAATGCCGGCCTGGTCGGCTGCCTGGCACGTCAAGGAGGCCACTCTGCACCAGGTCGATGGGGTGGTCAGTCTCGGCGAGAACGACTACTTCTCGGTGCGGCGGCTGGAGGCCGCGGGCATCCCGGTGCTGTCGCTCGCCGCGGACAACGTCGATCGCAGGACCTGGAGCGAGGACGAGCTAAAGGCGTCCATCGCGAGGTTCATCGAGGAGCGGGCGTTGCCCGCCGCGGAACGGAGGCACCATGCCAGCTGAAGACCTGCCTGAGGGGCCGCTCGCCGGCCTGCGGGTCATCGACATGACACGTGCGCTGGCCGGCCCGTACTGCACGCTGGTCCTGGCCGCACTCGGTGCGGACGTGATCAAGGTGGAAGACCCAGTCGGCGGTGATATCGCCCGCGGCAACTCCCCTTATCTCGGCAGCGACGGGCTTTCCCTGGAAGGCACCGGTCCCGATGCGATGTCGCTTGCCGTGCTCAACCGCAGCCGCGGCAAGCGCAGCATCACGCTGAACCTGAAGCGGCCCGGTGCTGAGCAGGTTTTCACCGACCTGGTCCGGCACGCCGACATCGTGGTGGAGAACTTCTCCAGCGGAACCGCTGACCGGCTGGGTGTCGGCTACGCGGTGGCACGCGCCGCCAACCCCGCCGTCATCTACTGCTCGATCAGCGGCTTCGGCGCGAATGCCAACAGCGGCGTGCGGGCAATGGACACGATCATCCAGGCGCTTAGCGGCGTCATGTTCACCAGCGGCGTGCCGGGCGAGCCGCCGGTCCGCGTCGGCGTGCCCATGGCCGACGTGCTAACGCCCGTGTGGGCGCTCGTCGGGATCCTCGCCGCCCTGCACCGGCGAACCGCGCGCGGCGTCGGTGAGCATGTCGACGTCTCCATGCTCGGCACCCTGACTTCCCTGGTGGCAACCGAGGACTGGTCGGCGATGGAGCAGCTCGGGCAGGTGCTGCGCACCGGCCCCACGCTGCCAAGGCTTGCCCCGTTCGGCATCTACCAGTGCGCGGACGGTTGGGCCGCGATCGTCGCCCCGCAAGACAAGCTGGTCACCGACCTGTTCATCGTCATGGGCCGCCAGGATCTGCTGACCGATCCACGGTTCGCCGGGCGGGACGCCCGGGTGCGGCACGAGGAGGAACTGACCCAGCTGATCGAGCAGTGGGCCGGCCGGCTGCCCACCGCGGAAGTGGTAGCCCGGCTGTCGGCGGCGGGAGTGCCCGTAGCGCCCGTCCGTACCCCGCGGCAAGCTGTGGCCGACGAGCGGGTGACCGGGCGGGAAGAGACCCTGCCGGTCGAGCACCCCGCGCTCGGCCAGTTCCCCGGCCTGCGGACCAGCGGAGTCCCGTTCCGCCTGGCGGGCGCCCAAGTCGGGTTCACCAGGCCGGCGCCGCGACTGGGCGAGCACACGGCGCAGGTTCTGACAGATGTCGCCGGCTACACCGCGGAGCAGCTGGCGGCGCTGCGGCAGGCCGGGGTCGTCGGAGAGGAACCGCCCCTGGAAGCGTGACTTTAGCGGAGGAAGCCGCTCGCTGGGCTGGCCAGTGACCGCATGCAGGCATCCAGTGCCTCACGCAGTGCCTTGACATCCGCGGGCCCCAGCAGATCCAGCATTCGCGTTTCCAGCCCGTCGATCAGGTCGTCGCACTGCGAAAGCACCGTCTGGCCGGCCGACGTCAGATTGATTCTCCTGATGTGCCGGTTACGGGCATCTGGCGTGCGGGTTATTAGGCCTTTTCTTTCAAGGATTTTAACCATTTCATTTCCCGCCTGAGGGCTGACGAAAGACCGCTTTGCCATCTGAGCGGCAGACAGTCCCGGATGCCGGGCGAGCACGCTTAGCGCCGTGTACTGCAGCGATGTCACCCCGAACTCACCGGTGATCACGTCCATTGCAGCGCGAATGGCGAGTTCCAGCTGCTTAACAAGGTATGTGGTGCGCGGCGGCCGGGCAAGATGCAGCTCTTGGGCGGATGTCACTATTAAATGATATCAATTAGTTTCCAGCCAAGTGCCTATGATGCCAGAATTTATATGGACGGAAGTTATCGGCGCGATGCTGAACGGGCCCGGGGGTGGCGGTCAGGCGCGGGGGCGTGAACCTGAACGGGCGAGACGCATCACGGGAAACGTGCGGTCATTAATCGGGGCGCCCAGGCCGTCGGCGCAGCGGCGCAGCAGGTCTTCCAGAAGGATGACCTCGTGCGCTTCCAGGCCCGAGCACATCTCGGCTTCCAGCGCGTTCGCGGCGTCCTCGCACGCGGCGATCACCCCTTCACCGCGCGCGGTCAGGCAAGCCTCGAGGATGCGGCCGTGGTTCGGTGAGGGACGGCGTTCCACCATTCCGCCGTGAATGAGGCTCTTCAGGACCTCGTTAGTCCCCTGGGGAGACACGCCAGTCCAGCGTGCGAGGTCGGCGTTGGACATGTTGGGGATCCGCCGCAGCGCGAACATGCTCACGTACTCGGCCTCGCTGATGCCGTACTCGGCCAGCCGCCCGGACATCTTCGCGCTGTAGGCACGGACCACGTGCCGAAGGGCGTGCCGAAGAGTCGGGTCTGGGCTCGCTGCCGGATTACGTTCCCTGTCCACGTCAGCACACTACACATTCAAGGGCGGTGAGCAATCCATCGCGGAGCCCGACGCCTGCGGGGATCGCTGCGATCAAGTGCGGACCCTTGCAGATCGCAGGTCGCGGTCAGGGGGGTGACGGCGTGGCCAGACCCGAGAAGCTCCCGCAACCGCTGCGGAGCCAGGGGGCGCAGCGCTTCATCGAGTTCGGTGAACACCTCGCGGGCATGATAGCGCGGCCAGTCGGCCGGTACCTGCAGCAGGCCCTGGGCCTCTTCGAGCGGACGGGCGGCCAAGACGCCGTCGCGGCCACGCTCGCCAATCTGGGCATTGTGGCCGCGAGGACGGGCCAGGCGGACCAGGCGGTGCTTTACCTGGTGCGAGCCTTGGGAGTGACGGATCCGCAGCACCAGCAATTCGATGGTCTGATCCGCGAGCTCGGAAATGTCCGTACTCAAGTCGGTGGCGAGCAATTCGGCGGGCTGATGCTGAACGCCGTGGCCGCCAGTGGACATGACGAAGGTTGGTTCCTCGACCGTCTGCGCAGCGCCAATCTGGGGCCCGCCGGGGCCGACGATCGGGACGTCGGAGCGCCCGAGACCCCGGGTGGCCCGCCAAAGACCCCGCCTAACCCGCCACCAGGCGGACTAGGCGAGTCGGGTAATGATGATGACGACTCGCAGATCATCAACATCTGGATCGGCGAACGGATAAACAACCCGACGGTCCCGCTGAAGGGTGCCCTGCTCGACGGCCGCGCCGATGTTCCCGTCCCCGAACCGCTCCGACCGGATAATCGTCGTCGCCAGCCGGACCGCGTCGGCCACGCTGACCTTCCCCTCCGGGTCAAGGGCCGGAGGCCGATGCTCCATCCAGTGATAAGCCGGCGTGACCGCGCCAACCTCATCCAGCAGCTCCCACGCGTTCAGTACCCGTGAGCCGTATTCGGGATAGGTCGGGTGGCCCGGGGGTGAGATTCCCCGGGCCACCCGACCTTCGGGATAAGGCGTCTGCCCGGTAGCGCGTTCCGGCCACACGCAGTCATCATCGGCATGCGGCCGAATTCGGAAGTCCTCGGCCAGTTCCGCCAGCGCCCGCCACGCATCAGCCTGGCTGGTGTCCAGCGTTAGGAGAAGCGTGGCGTCGTCCGGATTTCCGTCTGCGCTCATCGCGGCACCCTATCCGTCACGGCCAGCGCTGGCTGAGATTGCCCGCGGGGGCGTCCTAGGGGCGGTTGGACGAAGCGGGCTCGTGCTGCGCCTCCAAGGCCTCGGGCGGCTCGACCGAGACCCTGGGGGTGACCCGGTCCAGCCAACGGGGGAAGTACCAGTTGGCCTTGCCGAACATGTGCATCAGCGCCGGGACGAGCGCGGTTCGCAGGATGAACGCGTCGAGGAAGACCGAGGAGGCCAGCCCGAAGCCGAAGATCTTGATCGGTCGTCCGGGGGTGAGCAGGAAGCCGAGGAACACGGCGATCATGATGATCGCGGCGGCGGTGATGATGCCGCCGGTCTCGGCCTGTCCCACGGTGATGGCCCGGCGGTTGTTCCCGCTATGGACCCATTCCTCGTGCATCCGGCTGACCAGGAAGACCTGGTAGTCCATGGACAGGCCGAACAAAATCGAGAAGAGCATGACCGGGATCCAGGCGTCGATCGGGCCGCCGGGCCCGGCGCCTAGGCTGTCGGAGAGCCAGCCCCACTGGAATATCATCACCGACAGGCCGAAGGAGCCGCCCGCCGCCAGCAGGTTCATCACCGCCGCGGTCAGCGGGATGACCAGGCTGCGGAACGCGATGGCCAGCAGCAGGAACGCCAGGCCGACGACAACCGCGATGAACAGCGGCATCTTTCGGGCCAGGACCGACGCGAAGTCGACGTTGATGGCGGTGTCGCCGTACATGTAGACGTGGTTCGCGGTGCCGTTGTACAGCGGCGGCAGGGTGGTCGACCGAAGGTTCCGGACCAGCTGGTAGGTCCGCTCGTCCTGCGGTGACGTAGTCGTCTTGAACGTGACGAAGGCCAGGCTCTTGGTTAGCGGTGCCGCGCCGATGCTGGTCTTGTCTACCCCGGGGGTGGCGGCCAGGGTCTCGGCGACCCGCTTGAGGTAGGCCGGCTGTGCCGCGCCCGGCCCGCTCACCACGGCCTCCAGGGTCGAGTTGTAGCCGACGCCGAACCCGCTGGCGATCAGGTCATAGCCGACCCGGGTGGTGGAACCAGCGGGGTCGCTGCTCTGGTCACTGGCGCCGAGCTGGAGGGAGAAGAACGGAACGGCCAGCGCGATCATGATGGCCCCGGAGACCACCGCGACCAGCACCCTGCGCCGGGCCACCAGCTCCGACCAGCGGGCCCAGAACCCGGTCGGCTGCTCGCCGATGAACTCCCCGGCCCGTACGGCCGCCCGTTGCTTGCGTGGCAGCACCTTCAGCCCGAACAGGCTGAGCAGGGCCGGCAGCAGCGTCAGCGACGCGGCCATGGTCAAGGCGACGGCCAGGGCCGTCGCGACGGCCATCCCGTTGAAGAAGCTGACGCCCAGCGCGATCAGGCCGAGGATGGCGATGCAGACGATGGTGCCCGCGAACAGCACCGCCCGCCCGGAAGTGCTGATCGCGTTGACGATCGAGTCGGCGACGGGCATGCCCCGGCGCAGGTTCCGGCGGTGCCGGGTGACGATGAACAGCGCGTAGTCCACGCCGACCCCGATCACCATCAGCTCGGCCAGGTAGGGCGTGATGTTCGAGACGTTGATGGCGTGGCTGAGCATGAAGATGAGGCCGAGCCCGGTGACCAGCGCGACCGCGGCGCAGGCCAGCGGCAGCACCGTAGCCGCGACCGTGCGGAACACCAGGGCCAGGATGATCAGCGCGGCCAGGAACCCGATCAGCACCGAGTTGCCCGAGCCGGTGCCCTGCCCGACCTGGGCGAACGCGTTGCCGGTGAACTCGACCTGGAGCGCCGGGCTGCGCAGTGTCTTCACCGAGTCGTAAGTGTGCTGGAAGAGCGCCGGGTCGTAGCGGTCGGCTGCCCACTGGATCACGACCAGCGCGGTATCGGACCCGTGCCCGGAGTTCAGCAGTGCCGGGTTGCCGGCCGCCCGGGTGCCGGGGGTTGCGCAGCTGGTCGAGCCCCACGGGCTGGAGATCGACGCCACGTAGTTCCCCGACGTACACAGCTTCTGCAGCACAGGCGCGAGTCCGGCTGGCTCGCCGGTGAACGCCTCGTTGTCCGTGTTCTTGATGACAACCGTGCCGGAAACGCCGTTCTGGTTGCTTAGGCCGGCCTGTTTCAGCAGGCTGGAGACCGTCGCGGTCTCGGTGTTAGGCAGGCTGTAGGTGTCCTTGTACGCTGACCCGCCCATGGCGTTGGCGATCCCCTGGGCGGCAAGGATCAGCACGATCCAGCCGACGACGATAAGCCACCGGCGTCGTACCGCGAAAGCGGCGACGGCCTTCATCTGTTCCCCCTAAGTGTTCCCCTTAAGCAAGTCCTCAGTGAACACTGAGCCTAGGGCCAGAGGCGCCAACATCCGGCTTGTCATTTATTGGCGGGCCGGGAGGCGCAGCGACCAAGCTCTAGTCAGATAGACGCACAAGGGCAATCGTACGTGACAGGTGAACGCCGGTCATCTTGGTGCACGCCCGGGTGCGCCGGGGGCGGATTGCCTGGCCCTCAGGTGGGCTGTCGCCGGCTTTGCGGTGACCAGCTGTGCGCTGGCAAAGATCCCCATCACCCACCCGGATCGCCGTCTCCGAGATGCGCGCCGCCACTCGGGGTGGCGGTGAAGTCATCAAACTGGAACTCGGGATCACCGTGTACCCGCCCCGGCAGGAAGGCGGTCGGTGGCGGGCGGTCTGGCACGAGGACGGCGAGCGGCAGCAGTGCGAGTCCGTCTCCGAGGCGAAGCTCGGCGGGAAGCTGGAGAAGGTACGGCAGCGACTCGCCATGGGTGCGTCGAACATGACCAAGCCCGGTGCCGAACTGATCGCCTGGTACCTCAACCCGGATCGCCTGCCGGTGTCGGATCGGTGGTCGCGCAAGCGCGCGGGTATCAAGGGCGGCTACCTGGTCAACCCGATGCTTGCCGGGGTCCACTGGCAAGCCGGGGACCGGCCATTCTGGCGCGTGACGCCGAGGTGGACCCGGAGATCAGGCGCAGGACGCTCGGCCACGCCGACGCGGCGATGACCGCGCACTACACCTACATCGAGGCTGAGGCGCACAAGGCCGCTGCCGAGGCGGTCGCCAGGCTGGTCGAGGGGGCGGCGTCGTGAGCGAGTGTTCCAAAGGTGTTCCATCCGGCACCGCTAGCGGCTTGCTTCGCTCGGCCGGTGAGCACTCGCGGGCGAGGTTGAGCACTGCGTATGTGCTGGTGGCGGAGGCGGACGGGAATCGAACCCGCCAGCGACGCGGCACGCCGCTCACTGGTTTTGAAGACCAGGGGAACCACCAGGAATCCAGACGCCTCCGGGCATGACTCTACTGGTGCCCACCCGGGCTGAAATAATCGGGTACACGACCGAAAGGGGCATAGGTGCTAGAGAACGACAAACCCTGGTGGGCCGGCGCGGTGGTGTACCAGGTGTACCCGCGCAGCTTCGCCGACGCCAACGGCGACGGGATCGGTGACATCCCCGGGCTCATCAGCCGCCTGGAGTACCTGGCCGACCTGGGCGTTGATGCCATATGGCTGACCCCGTTCTACCCGTCGCCGCTGCACGACGGCGGCTACGACGTCAGCGACTACATGGACGTGGACCCGAGGCTTGGCACCCTTCAGGACTTCGACGAACTGGTAAAGAACGCGAAGGACCTTGGCATCAGGGTGATCGTCGACGTGGTCCCCAACCACTGCTCAAGCGAGCACCCCTTGTTCCAGGAGGCACTGGCGGCACCGCCGGGCAGCTCCGAGCGCCACCTGTTCATCTTCCGCGACGGCCGGGGCGAAAACGGCGACGAGCTGCCCAACAACTGGCCGTCGCGGTTCGGCGGCCGTGCCTGGACCCGGGTAGCCGACGGCCAGTGGTACCTGCACTTGTTCGACGACACGCAGCCGGACTGGAACTGGCGCGATCCCCGCGT
>Ga0070663_100002739_pt1 | contig 9984 bp, 10 predicted proteins | sample KBSC63metaG_FD_65646 | JGI IMG/M metagenome (GOLD analysis project Ga0070663, IMG submission 65646) | Corn rhizosphere microbial communities from Kellogg Biological Station, Michigan, USA - KBS C6-3 metaG | ecosystem: Host-associated > Plants > Roots > Rhizosphere > Soil ...
TACTCGGCGCCGTCGGCGTCAGCGGCGATACCTCAGATAATGACGAGATCTGCGCCATCGCCGGCATCGAGGCGGCCGGGCTTAAAGCCAGTGCCGGGTGACGCGCGTACATGTCGCCCGATCGATTTGCCTCAATGGGAAACTAGCAGGCTGCCATATATGACCTTGATCCGATCCTGACGTATTAGGTCACATCATCCCGTTGCTTCGCGCGATCAATCGTATGCAGGCGAGCGGATCGCCGTATCCAGCGGATAAAAAGAGTGGTGGCAATACCCAGGCAGCTGTCATGATGATCGCTGAAAAGGCGTCGAATATGATCCTGTTTCAAAACCTCAGATCTTGAGACCTCCGCCAGCCGCACACGGTAGTCACATTCAGATTGCTAGATCGCGCCATCGCCTCGCGGATCCGTCGCGGCGACGAAGCCGTTCTTAGAGCGATGCACGATTTGTGAGTGCCCGGCGCGGTCATCATGGAATTTTCCAACGACGAGCGGAAGACCTGCGCCGGCAAGAATTTCGCGCGACTCGCTTGGAACGCTGCTTTCGACCAGAACAACTTCGGCGCCTTCTGCACCGAAGGCGCCCACCACCCAGCGCGGCTGATCAAGGCACGCCTGCGCGTTTTGCCCGGCGAGAAATCTCACGAGATGTTGCGCTAGAATCTGAGGCTGACTTTTGCCTCCCATGGTGCCGACGGCAGCAAAAACGCCTTCATCATTAGCGAGGAGGCAAGGAGTTAGCGTGCTCGGAGGACGACGGCCGCCGACAATGTAACTCGGCTTTCTGGGGTCGAGCGAAAAAGCTGCCCCGCGATTGTGGCAAAGAATCCCAGTATCGGATTCAAGGACACCTGAACCGAAAGCAAAGAATATGCTTTGGATGAGCGATATGGAATGTCCTGACGAGTCCATTGCGGAAATCGCGACCGTATCACCATCGGGACGACTCATCAGCGGCAAAAGCTGAAGCTGTTTTGATCGATCACGCGCCACAGCACGCAGGCCTTCGATGTAGCCATCGGATAAAAGAGTGTCAGTGTCGACTGTGGCATAACGAGGGTCCGCAAGCCGCTCCTCGCGGTCCAAAGCCGTCAGCGCAAACAGACGTGCCAGCGTTGCGGCGTCGGGCCCCAAGGCTTCGCCATTCAGGCCTTCAGCAGCAAGCGCCTTGAGGATCTGAAGCAGGACGAAGCCTTGTGTATTCGGCGGGGCCGTCAGAACGTCGACGCCACGAAAATTCAAAGCTAGCACCGGCGAGAATGTCGTCTTGTGATTGACGAAATCCCCCAGGGTCAATGCTGAGCCGCGTTGTCTTAGGCCATCGACCAACCGGCGGCCGACATCCCCTCCATAGAGAGCGGCCGCCCCCTGCTCGGAGATCACCTGCAGCGTGTCGGCAAGATTGGGTTGAACGAGACGTTCGCCTTCGAGGAGAGGCTTTCCGTCTGCATGGAAAAAGATCGAGCGAATACCGTCGTCCTCGATCAAGCGAGACGTCAATGCAGAGATATCGCGTGCCAGTGCTGGTGCGACGCCAACACCGTCACGCGCCAACCCGATCGCCACCGTGAAAAGCGACTTCCACGGCAGTCGTCCCGCTCGCTGATGAAGAGCTTGCCATGCCGACACCATTCCGGGGACCGAAATAGGATGAACGCCGAAAGTCGGCATCTGCTTGAACTCGCGTCTTAGATTTTCAGCAGAGATCGAGCGCGCAGCCGCGCCCGAGCCATTGACGGCCAGCGGCGTTTCTCCAGGCAGCGATATGAGCGCCTGAACATCGCCGCCGATGGCGCTCATGTGAGGGTAGACGACCGTCAGAACAGTTGCCGCTGCAATCGCGGCATCGATGGCAGTCCCGCCCGAATCCAGGGCCGCCTGACCGGCTTGCGTCGCAAGATGGTGGGGGGTTGCTATCGCTCCACGCGAATGTGCAATCGACGACGATGCGCTCATAGACTTAACCCTTCGAATTCAATGCATTTTGGATAGAAAAGCTTGCACGCGCGGATGCGGCTGATCTTCGAAGAACGCTTTGGGTGTGGCTTCGCAGACCACCAAACCACCTTCCATCAGAGCCACATTGTTGGAGACCTGCCGGGCAAATGCCATCTCGTGCGTCACGATCACCATCGTCATGCCGGATTGGGCAAGCTCGGCCATCACCTTCAACACGTCGCCTGTCGTTTCCGGGTCGAGCGCACTCGTTGGCTCGTCGAAAAGCATCAGGTCAGGATCCATTGCCAGCGCACGTGCAATCGCTGCGCGCTGCTGCTGGCCCCCAGATAGCTTTTGCGGATACGCGTCGGCCTTGTCGGACAGGCCGACCCGGGCGAGCAGTTCCATTGCGCGTTGTTCGGCGCGCCGCCGAGGCTGGCCCAGCACAAGTGTCGGTGCCTCGATAATGTTCTCGAGCACGGTCATGTGCCAGAACAGATTGAACTGCTGAAACACCATTCCGATGCGTTGGCGTTGCGCGACGACTTTGCGGTTAGGCAATGCGGATCGAACGCCGTTTCTATCGTGGTATCCGATCAACTCACCAGCAACAGTGATCGAACCGCGCTGGTAGGTTTCGAGCTGATTGATGCAGCGCAGGAACGTGCTCTTGCCCGAGCCCGATGGGCCGATAATGGATAGGACTTCGCCCCGCTGCACGGACAAGCTGACGCCCTTGAGGACGTGCAGCTCGCCGAACCACTTTTCGACGTCTTGGGCCCGGACGAGAGGAGTTTCCGTACTCTTCGTCACGATCGTCGCGCTCCCGACGTGCGGATACTTGACTGCAAATAAACCTGAACGGCTTCGCTCCAGCTTTTGACGGATGTATCCAATTCGTAGGCGCGCAGCTTCGTTTCGATGATCCCTTGGATGAGATTCCATGCCGAGGTGAGCAGCAGATAGGTCAACGAGAGAACGATCAGCAATTCGAATGTGCGAAATGTTGATGCCGACAAAGTCTCTGTGAGCTGAAAAATCTCCTGCACGCCGATCACGCTCGCGAGCGATGTCGTCTTGAGCATGTGATTGAAGTCGTTTCCAAGGGGCGGAACGATAACGCGGGTCGCTTGCGGCAGAACGATCCGCCGCGTCAACATCCACGTCCCCATTCCGAGCGATTTCGCAGCTTCAATCTGTCCGCGCGCAACCGCCTGAATGCCGTTACGAACAATCTCGGCCATGTAGGCGCCTTCATGAAGTGCGAGCCCGATCACGGCTGCCTGAAATGAGGCCGTTATTCTCATTCCGAGAAAGTTGATGTCCGAAAAGCGGAAGAATCCGGCGGCGGCCAATCCTGAGAAGAAGAAGACGAGCAGCACGAGGACCGGAATGCCGCGAACCAACCAGACATAGAAAGAGCAGATCGCGCGGATGATCCAAAATCTGGAGAGGCGTCCGAACCCGACAACAGTGCCGATAAGCACACCGAGCACCATGGCCAAGACGGCCATGGTGATGGTTCGGGACAATGCAAGCAGGTAAAGATCGCTGGGGTTTGTCAGTTGTGCCCAGAAGAAGGGCCAGTCGAACGACATGTCACAGTTCCGAACCTTGCATGTTCCACTTGGCAATCATGCTTTTGTAGGTGCCGTCTGCGACGATCGAATCGAAGCTTTGTTTGATGGCTGCTACGAGTTCGGCGTTGCCCTTCTTAATGCCGATACCGGTCTCGATCAGACCGAACGGCTCACCTTCCAGACGGAACTCGTTTGGCCGAAGGCCGACATAGTAGGAAGCCGCAGTTGTCGTGGTGCCGACAGCTTCGACCTGCCCGGCGGCCAACTGCTGGAATGTGTCAGTCGTGGTCGGCAGTACGACCAAATTGATTTCAGGCTTCCCGGCAGCTTTCAGCTTTGCGTTCGCTTCGTTGGCCAGATTGTGGATCGTCGTCCCGTTGGGAACGGCGATCGTTTTTCCTGACAAATCTTCGAGCGAAGCTGCCTTGAGAGCGCTGTTTTTCGTCGTCACAATCCGCTGGCCGGTCCGGGAGAACGGCACCATGTCGATAATCTGAAGGCGTTCTGGGCGAATGAAAAGTTCTTGCATCAGAGCGTCGCATTGCGATGCCTGAAGTGCGGGGATGAGTCCGACGAACTTGAGTTGCACCCAGTTGACCTTCAAGCCAAGACGCTTGGCAATCTCTGTGCCGAGTTCGACTTCGAAGCCGGTCGGACGCTGTTGCGGATCGTAAAAGGCGCGGGGCGGATTATCGAGGGTCGCGCAGTAGGTAATCGTGCCTTTCTGCGCGAGCGCAGCAGGCGGCGAAAATTGCGTAGTCTGCGCGACGGCAGCGGGCGAGGAGAATTGGAAGCCAGCGAGCAGTAGCGATGCTGCGAGAAGGCTCCGATGCCGAATCTTGAGAGGACGGCTCGACAATAGTGATCGTCTCATAATGGTAGTCTCCCTCGTTTAGATCGCAAATCCTGCCGCGTGATGGTTGCTTCAAAAGCGATCAAAACGTGAGCGAATTTGTTGAATTTTGAGCGGGCTTAAGTCATATAGACCCCGCCCGTCACATTGACGCCTTGTCCGGTCATGAACCGCGCCTGGTTGGTACAAAGGAAGACGGCAACGTCGGCCACGTCGGTCGGCAATTCGAGACGGCCGAGCGGCGTCTGCGTGACGTAGTCGGCGAGCACAGCCTCCGGCGACATCCCCCGCAGCTTCGCTTCCCACTGGACCTCTCGCGACTGCATTCCGGTTTTGACGAAGCCTGGGCACACCGCGTTTACGCGGATCCCGGCGGGGGCCAACTCGCGTGCCAGAGCCTGCGTCCAGCCGAGAACTGCGAATTTGGATGCTGAGTAGTGGGCGAGAAGAGGTGCGCCGACCTTCGCCGCAAGAGATGCGGTATTCACGATGCACCCGGTCCCGGTCGTAAGAAAGTACCGCGCAGCAGCCTGATTGGTGAGAAAAACGCCGCGTGTGTTGACGTCGAAGTTAAAATCCCACTCCTCATCAGTCAGGTCGATCGCGCGATTCATGGTCGACACGCCGGCGTTGGCGATGAGGATTTCGCAGCCCCCCAACTTTGCCAAAACCTGACCCCACGCTGCGGTCACGGATGCTCTGCTACGAACATCAATGGCGAGAGCGACGCTGCCGCCGCCAATGTCGGACGCTGCGCGTCCGGCTGCCGCCTCGTCGATATCGCCAATCGCAACGACACAGCCCTGCGCCACCAACGCTTCTGCAATGGCGAGGCCGATCCCGGCGGCGCCCCCAGTAACAAACGCGCGGCGCCCCTGCAGTTCGGGATAATTCGGACAAGGCTTGAGTTCGGCCATATGCTTTTCCGCATTCCGATCGCATTACAATACAAACAAATTCAAACATCAAGTACAAAATGTTTGTTTGATTATGTTTGCTTTCGAGGTATGGATCACCCGAACCATGCTGGGCGAACGATGCAGAGCGATGCAATCCAGGGCCGGAAGTTGCCGAGAGGCATGAGCCACGATCGGCATGCCCGTATTTTGGAACGGTTAGCCACGGAAGGCTCGATCACAGTCAGCACGCTGACGGCAGAACTCGGCGTTTCTGACATGACTATTCGCCGCGATCTCATCGAACTTGAGCGTGATGGCCGACTGCGCCGCGTGCACGGCGGGGCCGTGCAGACAGAAATCCTTCCGGCGGTAGCGATGGACCGCGTGGAGCCAGCGTTCGAAGCGCGCTTGCGGCAGGGCAGGTCGATCAAGGAAGCGATTGCACGCGTCGCCGCTGATATCGCGAGCCGATATCGGACGATTGCGATCGACGTGGGCACCACGACTTTTCTGATGGCGCCTCACTTACGAGAGCTGCAACACGCCCAGATCTTTACCAACAGTGTTCGTGTTGCGGCCGCTCTCGACGGTGCGCCAGCCGAGGTCTATCTCGCAGGCGGGCGTATTCGCCGCGACGAACTCTCGACATTTGGTCCATCGGCTATCGCTCAGTTTGAATCGCTCTGGTTTGATGTGGCCGTCCTCGGCGTCTCCGGCATCACGTCCGGCGGGCTGTTCGACTATTCATTCGAAGACGCCGAAATGAAGCGTGTTTACCTGCGCCGCGCGGGACTAAAAATCGCGCTTTGCGATTCGTTCAAGTTTCAACGGATGTCGCTCGTCAACATCGGCGCCCTGACGGACATCAACGTTCTCATCACCGATGAAGCTCCTTCCGGAGCACTCGCTGCTGCGCTTGCCGCAGCTCACGTTGACGTTCGTGTTGCTTCGACGGCCTCGGCGTCCTGAGCTCAAGCGCGGCGATTACCTGACCAGGAGATGACTGATGATTTTCGATTTTTTCGGTACGAAGAAGAAGGCCGTGATCGCCATGGCGCACATCGGAGCGCTGCCTGGTACGCCGCTTTATGACGTTGATGGCGGCATGTCGAAGCTCATCGAAGGTGTGCTGGCGGACATCGAAAATCTACAGGCTGGCGGCGTCGATGCGATCATGTTCGGAAACGAAAACGACCGCCCCTACGTGTTCAAGGCCCCTCTCGAGGGCGTCGCTGCAATGTCAACAATTGTCCAGGCCGTAAAGCCGCACCTCAAGGTGCCTTTCGGCGTCAATTATCTCTGGGACCCGTTGGCGAGCGTCGCAATCGGCGGCGCGACCGGTGCAAGTTTTGTTCGTGAGATTTTCACCGGCTTGTTCGCATCCGATATGGGTCTTTGGCAGCCAGATTGTGCGAGCGCAGCCAAGCTGCGCCGAAATATCGGCCGTCAGGATATGAAACTGCTATTCAACATCAATGCTGAATTCGCTCATTCGCTCGATCAACGTGATATCGCTTTGCGTGCCAAGAGCGCGGTGTTTTCATCGCTCGCCGACGCAATACTGGTGTCTGGTCCGCTGACTGGCCAGCCGGCCGATCAGTCGCACGTTCGCAGCGTCGCGCAAGCCGTTCGCGATGTTCCGATCTTCGTGAATACCGGCGTCAACATCGACAACGTTGGTGACATTCTTTCGGTTGCGAGCGGGGTCGTGATCGGGACTCACTTCAAGGTTGATGGCGTGACCTGGAATGCTGTCGATGGCAGCAGGGTGAAGCGTTTTATGGACAAGGTCGAAACGGTTCGGTGATCGCATCGCCGCTCATCGAGAGCTCAATTGATCCGAGGTTGATCGAGGTTTTGGTCTGATGGCTTGTGTGATCGGTCTCGACATCGGGACGACCTCGACAATCGGGATCCTGATCAGGTTGCCCGATGAAGTCCTCGCCATCTCTTCGCGGCCCGTTACGCTTATTTCAGAGCGGATCGGTTGGGCTGAGGAAGATCCGGAGCAATGGTGGAGCAATGTCTGCGCCATCGTTCCTGAGCTGCTTACGGAAGGCAGAGTTTCAGCTGACGAGGTTGGGGCTATCGGCGTCACCGGCATGCTTCCGGCGGTCGTTCTGCTCGATAAAACCGGCCGCCTTCTGCGCAGAAGCATTCAACAGAGCGATGGTCGCTGCGGCGCAGAAGTCGAAAAACTTCGGTCCGAGATCGAAGAATCCACCTTTCTTGCGAAGGCCGGCAACGGCATTAACCAGCAACTGGTCACAGCCAAGTTGCGGTGGCTGGAGAAGCATGAGCCTGATCTATTTCGTGGCATCGCGACAGTTTGCGGTTCGTACGATTACATCAACTGGCGTCTCACAAGCCGGCACACGGTTGAACAGAATTGGGCGCTTGAGGCAGGCTTCGTTGACGTAAAGAGCGATGCTCTCGACGATGATCTTATTGCATTGGCGCACCTGCCCCGTGGCGCTATACCTGCAAAAGTCGCTTCGCACGAGATCATTGGTCATGTTTCTCCGGTCGCGGCGAAAGAGAGCGGACTGGCGGCAGGGACGCCTGTCGTAGGTGGTGCAGCCGATATGATCGCGTCGGCCCTGGCGGCTGGTGTCACGCAACGCGGTCAGGCTTTGCTCAAATTCGGCGGATCGGTCGATGTTCTGGTCGCAACCGATCAAGTCATTCCCGATCCGCGGCTCTATCTCGACTACCATCTCGTCCCCGGGCTCTTCATGCCGAACGGATGTATGACGACCGGAGGATCGGCACTGAACTGGTTTGCTGCGAGTTTCGGCGGCGCGTACGCAGAAAAAGCCAAAGAGTCAGATCTGTCGCTCCACCAACTTCTGGATCGGATGGCGGAGGATCGACCGGCCGGATCGGATGGCGTTTTGATCCTGCCGTACTTTCTCGGCGAGAAAACACCGGTTCACAATCCATCTGCGCGGGGCGTGATCGAAGGGCTCACGCTCTCGCACGATGCGGGCCATGTCTGGCGCGCTTTGCTCGAATCTTATGCCTATGCAATTGCGCATCACCTCGACGTGCTGCGGGATATGGGACACGACATCGCGCAATGCATCGCATCGGACGGAGGATCTCGCAGCGGGGTCTGGATGCAAATTGTTGCCGATGTCCTGCAGCAGCCGGTGCAGCGTCTTGCGGGTCATCCAGGCTCCTGTCTCGGCGCAGCTTGGACTGCAGCGGTCGGAACCCGCCTCGCGTCGGATTGGACAGGAATATCCGCCTTCGTTCGAGAAGACGATATCCTGCAGCCGAATCCGTCTCACGCCGAGACATACCGCCTTGGCTATGCGCGATATCGCGACCTCTACTGTCGACTCGAAAGCAGCTGGGCTGCGCAATGAGGATCAGCGCGGTCGCTTGGGATGTCGATGGCACGCTCGTCCACAGTGAACCGCGCCATCACCGCGCGCTCCTAAGCGCCTCGGCGCTGTGGGGGGTCGATCTTTCCGATCTTCCTGACGAAACGTTTCAAGGCGTTCACGTTGCTGACGTCTGGTCAGCATTGAAGACTCGTTACCCGTCGCGACTTTCTTTCAGCGATTGGCTTGCGGCCATCAACGACGCTTATTTGAGCGATCAAGAGGCGATGTCGGTGATACCGGGCGCGCTAGAAACGGTGAAATTGTTCGCGGAAGTTGGCGTGCTGCAAATTTGTGTTTCGAATTCAAACCGGCCTATCGTCGACGCGAACATCGAAGGCCTTGGCATATCGAAGATGATCGTTGGCAGCATCAGTCTCGATGACGTGACCAATGGAAAGCCCAACGCTGAGCCATACTTAAAGGCGTGTTCGGCTTTAGGCATCGAGAACAGCAGTGTCGTTGCTATAGAAGACAGTGCAACGGGACTTCGTTCTGCTGTTAGCGCGGGGCTTCTCACAGTGGCTTTCACGAGCGATCCGATCATCGCTAAACTTGCGGATTTTACGACGGACGATCTTCGATCATTGCAGTCGCTGTTTGGCAGCACGTTGTGCCGCCCGACAGTCGCAAGCTAATGATAGGCCAATCGACCGTCTCGTGACGGTAAAACTGAATGGAATCGACGAGGCGGCCGTGACGGCGTTCGTCGACGATGCGGTCATCGTGATTGCGCACAACTCCGGCTTCGACCAAAAATATGCCGAACGGTAGCCAACCGAACTCCTGAAATTTTCACTATGGCTGCTTCGAATGTCGACCTCGTTGTCATCGGTGGTGGATAGGACTCCCATCGCCAATTTCTCCTCGCTGTGTCCCAAGTCATTGATTTATTTGTGGACTTCTCCAAGATAGGCACCGGGACCTGCCGTCAGAAGAGCTATTTCCCGGTCCAATCGGGCTTGCGCTTCTGAGCAAATGCACTGAGACCCTCCTTGGCATCCTCGGTCATCGCGAGCAGTGCAATTTGACTTTCAGTATAAGCGATGCTCTCGTCGAACGACATTGAGGCGATCGCGCGCATGGCGTATTTGCCGCGGCGGATCGCGGTCGGTGACTTATCGGCGATGCGACTGATCAGCCAGTCCACCTTGGCATCTAATTCGGCCGCTGGCACCACATAGTTCAGTAGTCCGGCCTCCCGTGCTCCCTTGGCGTCGAACGGCTCGCCAGTCAGCGCCCATTCATTGATGAGCCGACGCGGCGCAAGCGACGGCAACAGGCTCAGCACCTGCATCGGGAACACGCCGACCTTCACCTC
>Ga0070663_100002748_pt1 | contig 9975 bp, 8 predicted proteins | sample KBSC63metaG_FD_65646 | JGI IMG/M metagenome (GOLD analysis project Ga0070663, IMG submission 65646) | Corn rhizosphere microbial communities from Kellogg Biological Station, Michigan, USA - KBS C6-3 metaG | ecosystem: Host-associated > Plants > Roots > Rhizosphere > Soil ...
GTCGATTTCTGATGGGAAAATCCTCTCCGCCGGGCGGCAGACGCAACCATCGAACCGCTGGGACGATGCTGCCGCCGGGCCCGGCACGGACGCCCCGTTCGCGCCGGCTGGAGAGGTGGGGGCATGGAGCCGTGGAGATTCCCCTTCATTTCCATGCCCCCGACTTGCCCAGCGGACTATTGACCGGCTGAGGCAACCGCCGCCGGCTTCGGTTTGTCGGTCCGGTATTTGTCGAACCAGGCGATGATCGCCGCCGCCTTGGCCGCCGATTGGCTCGGCCGGGCGGCGATCCCGCCGTGGCTCGCGTCGGGCACCTTGACCAGCGCGGTCGGCACGCGGCGCAGTTTCAGCGCCGCATAGAATTGCTCGGCCTCGCTGACCGGCGTGCGATAATCCTCGCTGCCGACGACGACCAAAGTCGGGGTCTTGACGTTGGCCATCTGGCTCAACGGCGAGCGCGCCCAATAGCTCTGGTAATTCTCCCACGGCTGCGAGCCCATCCAATAGGGCCCGAAGAAGGTGATGCCGTCGCTGGTCAGGGCCATGCTGGTCCAGTTGATCACCGGCTTCTGCGCCGCGGCCGCCTTGAACCGGTCGGTCTTGCCGACGATCCAGGCGGTGAGGATCCCGCCGCCCGAGCCGCCGGTCACGAACAGATTGTTGGGATCGGACATGCCGCTCGCAACCGCGGCGTCGACCGCCGCCATCAGGTCGGCATAGTCGCTGTCGGGATAGGTCTTCTCGATCCCGTCGGCGAAGCGCTGGCCGTAGCCGGTCGAGCCGCGCGGGTTGGTGAACAGCACCGCATAGCCGGCGGCCGCGTACAGCTGATAGTCGGTCGAGAAATGCGGGCCGTAAGCGGCGTAGGGACCGCCGTGGATTTCGAGGATCGTCGGCACGCGGTCACCGGGCTTGTACGTCGCCGGCAGCAGCAGCCAGGCCGGGACCTTGCCGCCGTCGGGCGCCGTGACGTCGAGCGTCCGGATGGTGCCGAGGTTCTTGGCGGCGAGAGTCAGGTCGTTGAGCCGGGTCAGCTGGCGCCGGCCGCCGCCGCCCGACACCGCGACATCGGCCGGGCGGTCGTAGGAGCTGACGGTGTAGGCCACGGTCCCGCCCTTGGAGACGCTGAATCCGCCGCTGGCATAGGGCCGGTCGTAACCCGCGCCGGCGACGTCGCGCGCGATCGGGCGGACGCTGCCGTCGAGCCCGATCCGCGACACGGTCACCGAGCCGCCCTCCTCATAGGCGGCGTAGAGCGAGCGGCCGTCCGGCGCCCATTCGATCTGCTGGACGTTGCGGTCGAGGTTCGGCGCGATCTCGCGCGGCGCCCCGCCGTTGGCACCCATCACATAGATGTTGCTCTGCTCGAATCCCTTCTTGTGGTCGTCGAAGCCGAGATAGGCGATGGTCCGCCCGTCGGGCGACGCTTCCGGAGCGGCGTCGGGACCGTCGCGGGTGGTCAGCGCCGTCACTGCTCCGCTGGCGATGTCGAGCCGGTAGATTTCGCTGTCGACCACGACCATTTCCCAATCGGGCTTGCGCACCGCGCTGAACAGGATCGCGCGGCCGTCCGCAGTCCATTCGGGCGCGCCGTCGTGGTAGGCGCCGAAGGTCAGCTGGCGCGGCGCGCCGCCGTCGGCGTCGACCATGAAGATCTTGTCGAACCCGGGCTTGATGTAGCCGGCGCCGTCGAAGCGGTAGGTGACCTTGTCGATCACCTCGAGCGGCTTGGCCCAGGTCGCGCCCTCGGGCTTGTCGGGTGCCTTGCCCAGCTTCATCCCCTCGTCGGGGACATTCATGAGGTAGGCGATGCGCTTGCCGTCGGGCGACCAGGCGAGCGCCTGGGGGCTGTCGGGCAGCCCGGTGACGCGGACGGTCTGGCCGGCGTCCATCCAGCGCACGAACAGCTGCGGAGCGCCGCCTTCGGCGGTCGAAGCGTAGGCGAGGCGGCGGCCGTCGGGCGACCAGCGCGGGCTGAAGCTGTCGCCGGTCCCGGCCGCGATCGGGCGTTGCTCGCCGGTCGCGAGAGTGACCAGCCAGATCGACGAGCGGGCCTTGTCGGTCATGATGTCGGCCGAGCGGCGGACATAGGCGACGAAGCGGCCGTCGGGGCTGATCTGCGGATCGGACGCGGCCGACAGGTCGAACAGGTCGCGGCCGGCGAAGGCCGGGCTGGGGGCGTCGGCCGGAGCGGCGAGGGCGGAGGTAGAAAGAGCAGTGGCGGCGCAGAGCAGCGCGAGCGAACGAAATGCGGTCACGGACGAGTCCCCCTCGGGATGGATGGGGCACACGATTCAACTTTCGGGCGTCAGCGGCAAGCCGCTTATCGACGAGCGTCGGGCGAAACTCCGGCGCCGAAGGTATAGACCAGCCGCCCGCCGAGCCAGCCGCCGAGCGCGAGAACAGCGGCGCTGGCCATGCTGAGCGCCAGGCTCGCGGTGCCGAGCGCCGTTCCGCCGGTCAGGACTTCGCGGCGCAAATAGAGCGCGATGCCGTAGCCGAGCCAGGCGGTGCCGACCGCCGCCATGTGGCGCACGGCATGCGGCACGACCGCTTGGTCGAGCCTCGCGAAATCGACCAGGCCGGCGCCCATCGCGACGAGGGCCATGACGAGGCCGCCGGCCATGAGCACGGCGGCCAGGCGCGGGTCGGAGCTGAGCCCGGCCACCCACGCCACGTCGACGATCGTCGCCGACAGCAGCAAGCCGATCGGGAAATGGACGATCGCGGGGTGGAGCGGATGGCCGAGCATCGGGGGCCTCAGATGAGCGCGAAAGCGCCGCCGCACAGCAGCAGGAAGCCGATCACGGCCACGCCGGCATGGATGAACACGACCGGGCGCGGCGGCAGCTGCTGCCGGGCATGGATCGACGCGAGGTAGAAGCCGCCAAGCGCAGCGACGACCAGGATGGCCAGCGCAATCGGCACCATCCGCGACGCGTCCGATCCGCCGAAGACGACCAGGGCCGTCAGCACCAATCCCGTCGCGCCGAGCGCGGCGTGGAGCAGCGACAGCGCCCATGGCGCCATCTGCCCGCGCAGCACCCGCATCGCCATGACCAGTCCGCCGATCGCTCCGATCGCGAAAACAAGCACCGCAATTTTGAGCATCGATTCCCTCCTTTTCGTGGCTCGTTTTTCGGCGCGCCGGATCACTTTGTCAACTTTCGCCATTACAAAGTTGCCAAACGGCTGGTTGATGTTAGATTCGAAGCGGATGACCGCGATCGAACCGATTGAGACGGCGCGCAGCCGCGACCGGATTCTCGAGCTTCTGCTGAAGGCCGGCGAGCCGCTGTCGGTGCCGGCGCTGGCCCGCGCGCTGGGCATTTCGCGCAACGCCTCACACCAGCTGGTCGTGGCACTGGAGCGCGAGGGCCTGGTCGAGCGCGCGTCGCCGATCCGGACCAAAGGGCGGCCGTCGCGCAGCTTTCGGCTGAGCCCGGCCGGGCGGGCGACCTTCCCGCGCCAATATGCGCTGCTCGCCCGCCAGCTGCTGGGCGAGCTGGCGCACCATCTCGGGCCCGACGAACTGCGCCAAGCGCTGCAGCGGATCGGCCTGTCGCTCGCCGACGGCCTGCGCTCACGGGTCGGCGAGGATCCCGATGCCGCGCTTCCGCTGATCGCCGGGCTGATGCGTGAGCTGGGCTATGAATCGCGGGTCGACGGCGGCGAGATCGAGGCCCACAATTGCGTGTTCCACGACCTCGCCATGGCCGACCCGGCGATCTGCGAGGTCGATCTTGCCCTGCTCCGCTCACTGTCCGGCCGCGACGTCGAGCACCGCCGCTGCATGGCACTCGGCGGAGCGTCGTGCCGCTTTGCGTTCACCAAGGCGGACCCGCCGGCGTAGGCCGCAGCGGCCCTTATGGCTGCCCTCGGCATTTTTATTGGGCGGGCGGCGGCTGATCTGCTTTTGTTCTCCCGAGTTTGACGAGTCAGTTCTGGAAGCCGCGGTCGCGCGCCGCGGCTAGGCATTCGCCGTTCAGTCTCGAGGGGTCCCATGAAGTCGATCGTCGCCGCACTCCTGGCCGTGCTCGCTTATTCGTCGCCGGCGCTGGCCGCCGACGCATCCGACGATTCGACCGCGGAGCGCTACCGCGCGGCGATGAAGGACGCGCGCTGGACGGGGCCGCTGCTCGCTTCCAACGCCAACACCTTGCCCAAGGGCCACGTCTACACCGAGCCCTATTTCTTCGACGCGATTTCGGGCGGCGACCATCATCCGGGGTCGAGCGGCTTCTATCAGTACGGCGTCACCGACAATTGGACGGTCGGGATGCAGCCCTTCTTCTCCTGGGGGGCGCAAGCCCATAACCGCGACATTGCGATCGGCGACTTCAAACTGCTGTCGCAGGTGCGGGTGTCCAATTTCACGCCCAACCATCGCGTGCCGAGCGTATCGATCGTCACCAATCTCGTGCTTCCCACCGGCAAGTACGACCAGCTTGGCGCGCGGAAGGGCGGGCACGGCTCGGGCGCCTTTGCGCCGGAACTCGGCATCAACGTCCAGCAATATTTCCTGCTCGGCAAGGGCCGGCTGCTGCGCGGCCGGATCAACGTGCTGCACCAGTTCCCGATCGAGACCGACGTCCGCGACCGCAGCGTTTACGGCACCCAGCTCGGCTTTCGCGGCCACGCGCGGCCGGGCGCCAAGTCGACCCTGATCCTCGGCGCCGAATACAGCCTGACCAGGGAGTGGGTGCTCGCCTTCGACGTCGAGGCCGACGCGTGGGGCCGGACGAAGGTCCGGGGCCGCGACGCGGGCGGGGCGCTCGTCCGCGAGACTTCGCCGAAGAGCTGGAACGTCGGCTTCGCCCCGGCGGTCGAATATAATTGGAGCGACCGGGCGGGGATCATCGCCGGCGTGTGGATCATCCCCAAAGGCCATAATACGGCGTCGACGGTTATCCCGGCGATCGCCATCCAGCGATTTTGGTAAATCCTTCTCCCGGCCGCAGCGGCTGTCGTTCCTGAGGCGTTTCAACTATCAAGCTGCGATGCGGGGGTGCGCCCAACTATTCGCACTTTGCACGACGCTCTTTGGTGCGCTGTGCGTCGCGATGGGGGCTGTCTTATGGTTGCCGTTCATCGCCGATGATCAGCGGCTCGACTTGGTCGGTGTCCTTGTGTTCGTGGTCGGCGGAAGCCTGTTCTACCTGGCGGGAAGCTGGCTCGAGAAGAGAGTGCCTGCGGAGACGCCAAAGAAATTCGTCCTCCAACCCGGAGATACGAGATTCATCCGGGCGATGCTCCTCCGGGACAGGCGGAATTTTCTGATCCTTGGCGTCTTCTTGCTCTTGTTCGATGCGCTGGCGGTGTTTGCGGTGTCCCAACCCGGGGAAGGACCGCCTCCTGCGCATCCTTGGCCTATTTACATTATCGGCGGCGCAACCATGCTCTTGATTGCGATTGTGGGCATCTGGATTGTGTATGCCGGCTTTACGCTACGAGACCCGGGCAAGACTCGTCTCTATGAAATACTGACGAAAACGCCCGATAAGGTGACCAACCTGACCGTGCACCTCTATCAGCATGAAGATGCGCCCGGGACGGTGGGTCGGCAGATTCTTGCAGCAATTGAGGTCGATGGAAAGGAACTCAGGACCGGTGCAACTGAAGAACAATGGGCGCTGCTGAAGCAGTACATCCAGCTTCACAGTCCGAACGCCGGCTACCGCGAGATCGAGCACGAAGTTTCAGGTGGCACCTAAGCGGGCTGAGGAGCTGCTCCGCGACGGCGGGGCGTCGTGAAGGCGGCGGTGCGGGACTGCTGAAAAGCTGCTAGAGGCGCGCGCGATCGACGCGCCAGTCAATCTGCCCTGCGTTCCCGCGCGCCGTCTCGCGAGCATGAAAGGCGCGTCTCATGGCGAAGATTCTCTGCGTCCTCTATGACGACCCGGCCGGCGGCTATCCGACCAGCTACCCGCGCGACGACCTGCCGAAGATCGAGCGCTATCCCGACGGCCAGACGCTGCCGAGCCCGAGCGCGATCGATTTCCAGCCGGGCCAGCTGCTGGGCAGCGTGTCGGGCGAGCTCGGGCTGCGCAAATTCCTCGAGGCGGCGGGCCATGACTATGTCGTCACCTCGGACAAGGACGGGCCGGATTCGCGCTTCGAGCGCGAGCTGGTCGACGCCGACGTGGTCATCTCGCAGCCCTTCTGGCCGGCCTATATGACCGCCGAGCGCTTCGCCAAGGCGAAGAACCTCAAGCTGGTGATCACTGCCGGCATCGGCTCGGACCACACCGACCTGCAGGCCGCGATCGAGCGCGGGATCACCGTCGCCGAGGTCACCTACTGCAACTCGATCAGCGTCGCCGAGCACGTCGTGATGATGATCCTGTCGCTGGTCCGCAATTATTTGCCGTCGTGGGAGGTGGTGAAAGCGGGCGGCTGGGACATCGCCGAGTGCGTCTCGCGGTCCTACGACGTCGAGGGCATGCACGTCGGCACGGTCGCCGCCGGACGCATCGGCTCGGCGGTGCTGCGGCGGCTGAAGCCGTTCGACATGCATCTCCATTACACCGATCGCCACCGGCTGCCGCCGGAGGTCGAGCAGGAGCTCGGGGTGACGTTCCACGAATCCGCGGCGGACATGGTGCCGCATTGCGACGTGGTGACGATCAACGCCCCGCTCCATCCCGAGACCGAGAATCTGTTCGACGCGGCGATGATCGCGCGGATGAAGCGCGGCGCCTATCTGGTGAACACGGCGCGCGGCAAGATCGCCAACCGCGACGCCGTCGCCGCCGCGCTCAACAACGGCCAGCTGGCCGGCTATGCCGGCGATGTGTGGTTCCCGCAGCCGGCCCCGCGCGACCATGTGTGGCGAACCATGCCGCATCACGGGATGACCCCGCACATTTCGGGCAGCTCGCTGTCGGCCCAGGCGCGCTATGCCGCGGGCACGCGCGAGATCCTCGAATGCTTCTTCGAAGGACGGCCGATCCGCGACGAATATCTGATCGTCGAGGGCGGTCATCTCGCCGGCGCCGGGGCGCACAGCTACAGCGAAGGCGACGCGACCAAGGGGTCGGAAGAGGCCGCCGAGTTCACCGCAAAGCTGCCGCCGATTCCGGCGGTCTGACCCGATCCGGCCCAGGGAGGACGCAATGGCCGACCCAGTCACGATCGACGATCAAATCACCATCGCGGGGCGCGACGGCCCGTTCGGCGCCTATATCGCCCGGCCGGAGATTCTGCCGGCGCCGGCGGTCGTCGTTCTGCACGAGGTGTTCGGCGTCAACGCCGACATCCGCGAGCATTGCGACGAGTTGGCGGAGCAGGGCTTCGTAGCGGTCGCGCCCGACCTGTTCTGGCGGCTCGAGCCGGGGGTCGACTTGAGCGTCACGTCCGAGGCGGACTGGCAGCACGCTCTAGGCCTGTACCAGCGGTTCGACCGCGATTCCGGAGCCAGGGATGCGAAGGACACCATCGACGCCGTGGCGAAGCTCCCCGAATGCACCGGCAAGGTCGGGCTGATGGGCTATTGCCTTGGCGGACTAATGACTTTCCTCACGGCGGCCCGGTCCCTGGTCGACGCCGGCGTGGCCTTTCACGGCGGCGAGACCGAGAAATATCTCGACGAAGCCGACCGGATCACGGCGCCGCTGTTGATGCACCTCGCCGGGGACGACGAATATATGCCGGCCGAGGCGCAGGCCCAGATCAAGGCGGCGCTGGCGGCCAAGGCGAACGTCACGATCTACACCTATGCGGGGCAGGGCCACGCGTTCTCGCGCCACAACGGCGACCGCCACAACGCCGAAGCGGCGGCGCTCGCCAACCAGCGGACCGCCGATTTCCTGCACCAGCAGCTCGACTGACGAGCCGCATACCGGGGTTATCGACCAACCGTCGTTCTGACGCGTCGGTCATACGTGTTGTCATTCGACACGCCGGGAGGGCGAGCCGACAAAGGAAGGGCCGGGATTTGCGTCCGGGCCCTTCGTTTACTCAGTCTCCGAAGCCCCGGCCTTCTTCTTGGCCACAGGCTTGGCGTCGGCCTTGGGCTTGGCGGCCTTGCCGTTCCTGCCCTTGGCCGCCTTGGGCGGCGCGGGGGTGATCTCGAACGACGGAGCATTGTCCTTGATCCGGACCTTGACCTCGCCGCCGTTGACCAGCTTGCCGAACAGCAATTCCTCGGCGAGCGGCTGCTTGATCTTCTCCTGCACCAGCCGGGCCATGGGACGGGCGCCGTAGAGCTTGTCATAGCCGCGCTCGACCAGCCAGGACCGCGCCTCGTCGTCGAGGTCGATATGGACGTTGCGGTCGGCCAGCTGAAGTTCAAGCTGGAGGATGAACTTGTCGACCACCCGGGCGACCACCGCCGGGGGCAAATAGCTGAACGGCACGATCGCATCGAGCCGGTTGCGGAATTCGGGCGTGAACATCTTCTTGACCGCGTCTTCCTGGGCGTCTTCGCGGTTGCTCGCGCCAAAGCCGATGCCCTCGCGCGCCATGTCGGACGCGCCGGCATTGGTGGTCATGATCAGGATGGTGTTGCGGAAATCGACGGTCTTCCCGTGGTGATCGGTCAGCTTGCCGTGGTCCATCACCTGCAACAGGATGTTGAACAGGTCCGGGTGCGCCTTCTCGATCTCGTCGAGCAGCAGCACCGAATGCGGATGCTGGTCGACCGCGTCGGTCAGGAGGCCGCCCTGGTCGTAGCCGACATAGCCCGGCGGCGCGCCGATCAGCCTGCTGACCGCGTGACGCTCCATGTATTCCGACATGTCGAACCGTTCGAGCGGAATGCCCATGATCGAGGCGAGCTGGCGCGCAACCTCGGTCTTGCCGACCCCGGTCGGGCCGGAGAAGAGATAATTGCCGATCGGCTTGTCGGGATCGCGCAGGCCGGCCCGCGACAGTTTCATGGCGGACGCCAGCTTTTCGATCGCCAGGTCCTGGCCGAACACGACGCGCTTCAGATCGGCCTCGAGATGCTCGAGCACCTGCTTGTCGTCGGCGCTGACCGACTTGGGCGGAATCCGCGCCATGGTCGCGACCACCGCCTCAATCTCCTTGGTGGTGATGATCTTCTTGCGGCGCGAGGGCGGCACCAGCATCTGCATCGCGCCGACCTCGTCGATCACGTCGATCGCCTTGTCGGGCAATTTGCGGTCGTGGATGTAGCGGGCGGAGAGCTCAACCGCCGACTTGATCGCGTCGGGCGTGTAGCGGACGTTGTGGTGACCCTCGAACGACGAGCGCAGCCCGGCGATGATCTTGATCGTATCTTCGACCGTCGGCTCGTTGACGTCGATCTTCTGGAACCGGCGGAGCAGCGCCCGGTCCTTTTCGAAATGGTTGCGGAACTCTTTGTAGGTGGTCGAGCCGATGCAGCGGATCGCTCCGGTCGACAGCGCCGGCTTGAGGAGGTTCGAGGCGTCCATCGCTCCGCCCGAGGTCGCGCCCGCGCCGATCACGGTGTGGATCTCATCGATGAACAGAATCGCGTGCGGTAGCTTCTCGAGCTCGTTGACGACCGACTTCAACCGCTCCTCGAAGTCGCCGCGGTAGCGCGTGCCGGCGAGCAGCGCGCCCATGTCGAGGGCGTAGATCACGGCGCCCTTGAGGACCTCGGGGACGTTGCCCTCGACGATCTTGCGGGCGAGGCCTTCCGCGATCGCGGTTTTCCCGACCCCGGGGTCGCCGACGTAAAGCGGATTGTTCTTCGAGCGGCGGCACAGAATCTGCACCGTGCGGTCGACCTCGGGCATGCGGCCGATCAGCGGGTCGACCTTGCCGGCCTTGGCCTTTTCGTTGAGGTCGACGGTGAACTGCTTAAGCGCGGATTCCTTCTTGCCGCCTTCCTTCTCGCTCTTCTCCTCGGTGCCTTCGGGAGCGCGCGGCTCGGCCGCACTCTCGCCCTTGCCGACGCCGTGGCTGATGTAGGTCACGGCATCCAGGCGGCTCATGTCCTGCTGCTGGAGGAAATAGACGGCATAGCTCTCGCGCTCGGAGAAGAGG
>Ga0070663_100002749_pt1 | contig 9974 bp, 7 predicted proteins | sample KBSC63metaG_FD_65646 | JGI IMG/M metagenome (GOLD analysis project Ga0070663, IMG submission 65646) | Corn rhizosphere microbial communities from Kellogg Biological Station, Michigan, USA - KBS C6-3 metaG | ecosystem: Host-associated > Plants > Roots > Rhizosphere > Soil ...
GGGAAGCTCGGCGTCACCGGCGTCGCGGCGCTGACCGGTGGGCAGGAAGCGCTGGCGGAGTTCCGGCTGACGCTGGGCACGCCGATCAAGCCGATGCTCGCGTCGCCGGCGGAGTCGCTGGACGAAGCCGTCGCCGAGCACGCCGAGGCGATCGTCGAGTACAAGATGGACGGTGCGCGGATCCAGGTGCACCGCCAGGGTGACGAGGTGCACGTCTGGACGCGGACGCTGCGCGAGATCACCGGGAGCGTGCAGGAGCTGGTCGAGCTGGTGCGGGCGCTGCCGTGCGAGTCGGTGGTGCTCGACGGCGAAACACTGGCACTGACCGACGCCGGGCGGCCGCGGCCGTTCCAGGACACGATGAGCCGGTTCGGCAGCACCCGCGAGGAACAGGTCAAGGCACTGCTGCTCCGGCCGTACTTCTTCGACTGCCTGCACCTCGACGGCGTCGACCTGCTGGACGCGCCGCTGTCGGAGCGCAACGCGGCCTTGCGCAAGGTCGCCGGGGCGCACGTGATCCCCGGTGAGGTGGGCACTTCGCGGGCTTCTGCGGTCCTGGAGGCGGCGATGGAAGCGGGCCACGAAGGCGTGATGGTCAAGGACCTGGCGTCGCCGTACGCGGCCGGGCGGCGCGGGCGGGCGTGGCTGAAGGTCAAGCCGGTGCACACGATCGACCTCGTGGTGCTGGCGGCGGAGTGGGGACACGGCCGGCGCACCGGCACGCTGTCGAACCTGCACCTGGGCGCCCGCGATCCGGACGGCGGCCCGCCGATCATGGTGGGCAAGACGTTCAAGGGCATGACCGACGAGCTGCTGGCGTGGCAGACGAGGACGTTCCAGGAGATCGAGACCCACCGCGACGACTGGACGGTGTACGTCCGGCCGGAGGTCGTGGTGGAGATCGAGCTGGACAGCGCGCAGGTGAGCACGCGCTATCCCGGTGGGCTGGCACTGCGGTTCGCCCGGGTGGTCCGCTACCGGCCGGACAAGGACCCGGCCGACGCGGACACGATCGACACGGTCCGCGGCCTGCTGCACGGCGACCGGACGGAAGGGAGCTGACCGGACAACACCAATAGCGACATTTCACGTTTCGGCGGCGCTTCCTCGTAAAAGGAAAGACGAAAGTCGATGTTGCCTTCTCCCGGTTCTCGCCAGAGTGGCTGACGGAGTTTCCACCAGCCACGGGAGAACAGCATGAGATTGCGCGCTGCAGCGGGATTGCTCGCCGGCACGACCTTGCTCGTGACGGCCTTCGCCGCGCCGGCCGGGGCCACGCCCGTGCCGAGCACGCCGAATGCCGGGCACCAGCCGTCGAAGCACCACTTCTCGACGGCCGCACAGTCGTTCGTCGGCGCCGGCACCGTGCAGCAGCGGGTCGCCAAGCTGGAAGCGGCCATGGCGTCGCTGCCGCGGGAAAGCACCGCCTACAACGCGACGAAGCTGTGGAACGCCGGCATCACCGGCGCGGGCAGCACCGTCGCGACGCTGGTGTCCTTCGGCGACGACAAGGTCAAGCAGGTGCTCGACACCTACTCGAAGAACCACGGCCTGCCGCCGGCGAACCTCGAGGTCATCCAGCCGTCCGGGCCGGTCCCGGCGTGCACCGATCCCGGCGTCGACACCGCCACCTGCCAGGGCTGGGGCGGCGAGACCGACCTCGACGTCACGATGATGCACGCGATGGCGCCGAACGCGAAGATCATCGTCGCGGCGACGCCGGTCGCCGAGACGCAGGGCTTCACCGGGCTGCCCGAGATGATGCACGCGGTCGACTACATGACCGAGCACAAGCTGGTCGACGTCATCTCGATGAGCTTCGGGACGACCGAGGAGAACTTCCCGTCGTTCGACTCGATCAAGACCCTCGACCCGGCGCTGGACCGCGCGAGCAAGGCCGGCATCACGATGGTCGCCTCCTCCGGCGACGACGGCCCGACCGGCGGGTACCTCTACGGCCCGGGCAACTACCCGTACCGCGTCGCGAGCTGGCCGGCGTCCGACCCGCGGGTCACCACCCTCGGCGGCACCCAGCTGCACCTCGACGCCACCGGCGCCCGCACCAAGGCGGACGACGTCGTGAACGTCGCCGACAACGGCTTCTCCGAGGGCGCCGGGCTGTCGAAGGCGTATGCGCGGCCGAACTGGCAGGACGGCGTCAAGAAGATCACCGGCAGCAAGATGCGCTCGTTCCCGGACATCAGCATGGAAGGCGTCCACGGCACGTCGCAGTCCGCGCCGCTGTTCGCGGGCGTGCTCGCGCTCGCGGTGCAGGCCAAGCACGGCAGGCTCGGCCAGATCAACCCGGCGTTGTACGAAAAGCTGGGCCCGGCGGGCGCGAAGGCGGGCATCGTCGACGTCACCGAGGGCGACAACAGCCAGGACGGCGTCACCGGCTTCACCGCGGCGAAGGGTTTCGACATCGCCAGCGGCTGGGGCACGGTCGACGCTTCGGTCTTCGTGCCGGCCTTGGTGAAGGCACTTCGCTGACCATTCGGCCGGGAGACGGCGCCGGATGCCGTCTCCCGGCCGGAATTGACGAGAATTTTGCCGCCACGGCCGCCGCCGGGGATCCCTAAAGTGCGCTCCTTCACGAGGATCCCCGCTCACTTCTCGAGCGGTCATGGAGGAGCACGCAGTGGTCAGCAAGGAACAGATGAAGGCGGCCATCCACGCCGCCTTCGACGGCGCCGTCGAAGGCGGAGCGAGCTACACCAAGGTGTACGCCGCGGAGATCAGGCAGAAGAACTACCTGGTCTTCCGGACCACCTCGGTCGCCAACTTCGCGCTGGGCTTCAAGCCGGGGCAGACCGATTTCGTCCTGGTGCCGCTCGAGGAGAAGAACGGCACCGTCACGGCGGGCACACCGCTGACGATCAACGACGCCAACCGGGCTTCGGTCAAGAAGCGCGACCTGCAGGGCCGGTTCGTCATCAAGACGACCGACGGCCGGACGTTCCGGCTCAGCATCATCCCGTCGGTGGCGAAGCTGCTGGCGGTCGCCTACCAGCTGCCGGTCGAGCAGAAGGCGGAGTACGAGGCGTTCGTCGCGCTCCGGGACTCGCTGCTCGCGGCGTGACGACCGGCGCCCCGGTGCGGACGGCGCCGGGGCGCATCCGGCGGTCCACTGTCCCTGAATGTCCACAGTGGAGCTAAGCTCCGGCGATGCGCAGCGAGAAGCTCACCCGCGCCTGGTTCGCGGTCACCGCACTGGTCGCCCTGACCGGCCTCGTCACCCAGGTCGTCGCCACGGCGAGCGCCCCGGACGGGCAGGTCGCGAACCTGCTCTGCTTCTTCACGATCGACTCGAACCTGCTGGTCGTGCTCACCTCGGCCCTGGTCGCGCTGGGCCGGGCCCGCGGGCGGCTGTTCACCGTCCTGTGGCTCGACGCGCTGGCCGGCATCATCGTGACCGGCATCGTCTACCAGGTCGCCCTGGCCGGCCTGTACGAACTGCACGGCCTTTCGTTCTTCTCCGACACGGTGCTGCACAAGGTGACGCCGATCCTGTTCGTGCTCGGCTGGCTCCTGGTCGGCCCGCGCGGAGCCCTCTCGTGGCGCGTCGTCTGGTGGTCGCTGGCCTACCCGCTGGCCTGGCTCGCCTTCACGCTCCCGCGCGGGGCGATCGACGGCTTCTACCCGTACCCGTTCGTCGACGCGGGCACGCTCGGCTACGGCCTGGTGGCGCTGAACTGCGTCTTCATCGGGCTGTTCTTCACCGCGCTCGCCGCGGGCGCGTTCCTGTACGACCGCCGGTTCGTGCGGCTAGGGTCGGGCGCATGACGGCGATCGTGCAGAACCTCGTGACCTCCGGCGTCTTCCGGCTCGACGGAGGCAGCTGGGACGTCGACAACAACGTCTGGCTCGTGGGCGACGACGCCGAAGTGATCGTGATCGACGCGGCCCACGACGCGAAGGCGATCGAGAACGTCGTGGGCGAGCGGAAGCTGACCGCGATCGTCTGCACCCACGCGCACAACGACCACGTCAACGCCGCGCCCGAGCTCGCCGCCGCGACCGGTGCGCCGATCCTGCTGCACCCGGACGACCGGGTCGTCTGGGACCTCACCCACCCGGACCGCGCCCCGGACGGCGAACTGGCCGACGGCCAGGTGCTCACGGTCGCGGGCACCGAGCTGCAGGTCGTCCACACGCCGGGGCACGCGCCCGGTGCGGTCTGCCTGTACGCGGCGGAACTGGGCGTGCTCTTCACCGGCGACACGCTGTTCCACGGCGGCCCGGGCGCCACCGGCCGGTCCTATTCGGACTACCCGACGATCGTGCGGTCCATCCGCGAGAAGCTCTTCACGCTCCCGGACGCGACGAAGGTCCACACCGGACACGGCGAAGGCACGACGATCGGCGCCGAAAAGGCCGCTTCGGACGGCTGGGACCAGCCTTAGGACGTGTGCTTCCGGGCGACGAGGGCGAACTCCTCGATCGCCCGGTCGAAGGCCCCCGTGGCCTTGATGACCTTGGCCGGCAGGTAGCGCCGGTCGAACTTGCCGTCGTCGTCCAGCTCCAGCCGGGTGTGGTGCAGCTCCATCTCCTTCTTGCGGAGCACCCGGGCCTGCTCGACGAGTTCCTCGGGCCCGCTCATCACGAGCAGCCCGTAGAACGAGCGCATCTGCGCCCGGGCCGTGTAGTACGCGTCCTCGTACGCCACTTCGCGTTCCGTTTCGGCCTCGGTGTCCTTCTCGAGCTTCCGCCGTCGGTGCGTCACGTTGATGTCGACGACGTGCTGCCGCGCGCGGACGGCCGCCTCGATCAGCCCGGCACAGCGGTCGGCGCGTTCCTGCCGCAGCTTCGCCCGCCGCGCCGCGTTGAGCTTCAGCGGCTCGACCAGCGCACCCAGCGTCACGCCGACCAGCGAGGCCACCGCCGCGATGACCGCGGCACCGAGCGCCGTCAGCACGTCAGCCGCGGCACGCTCGGCGACACCCGGACTCGCTGCTTGGCCTCTTCCGCCAGTGCAAGCGCCCATTCCTGCAGCCCGGCGACGTCGATGCCGTGCGGCGGCTCGCCCCGGAACGGCTCGATGTTCGCCGCGCCCCGCTCCAGCAGCGACACCGCGCCGACGTTGTTGCCGCGCGCCGCGTGCGTCAGCCCGACGGCGAGCTGGGCCAAGCCGCGCCAGAGCTCGCGGTCCGGGTCATCGGTGGTCTTCCAGGCGTCCTCGAACACCTCGTGCGCGTGGAACGGCTTACCGTCGTCGAGCAGCTGCTGGGCCTCCGCAAGCGTTTGCGCAGGGGTGCGCTCGATGCCTTCGGGCTGCCGCTCGACGCCGTCCGCGCCGTACGGCAGCGGCCGGCCGAGGCCGTCGCGCGGCCGTGCGTTGCGTGCCCGTCCCTCGTTGTCCCGGTCGCGGCGGCTCATACCCTGAGATCCTGCCACGGGCCCGGCAGGTAGTCTGGGGACTCGTGCGTTTCCTCGACGGCCACCGGCCCGCCCACGACCTGACCTACGACGACGTGTTCCTGCTGCCGAACCGTTCGGACGTGGAGTCCCGCTTCGACGTCGACCTCTCCACCGCGGACGGCACCGGCGCGACCATCCCGATCGTCGTCGCGAACATGACCGCGGTCGCCGGTCGCCGGATGGCCGAGACCGTCGCCCGCCGCGGTGGCCTGGTGGTGCTGCCCCAGGACGTCGACAGCGCCGCCGTCGCCGACATCGTCGGCTGGGTGAAGAGCCGCCACACGGTCTGGGACACCCCGCTGGTGCTCACCGGCGGTGACGCGGTCGCCGACGCCCTCAACCTGGTCCACAAGCGCGCCCACGGCGCGGTCGTCGTCGTGGACGGCGAAGGCCGCCCGGTCGGCATCGTCGACGAAGCCGCCTGCGCCGGCGTCGACCGCTTCGCGCGGCTCGCCGACGTCGCGCAGCCGCCGACCGTCGCGGTTCCGCTCACCACGCCGGCGCGCGAGGTGTTCGAGCTGCTGAACAGCCACGGCGCCCACCTGGCGCTCGGCCTCGACGCCGAAGGCCGGCTCGCGGGCGTCCTGACCGCCGTCGGCGCCCTGCGCGCGGAGATCTACACCCCGGCCGTCGACGACGCGGGCAAGCTGCGCGTCGCCGCCGCCGTCGGCGTCAACGGCGACGTCGCCGCGAAGGCCGAAGCGGTCCTGAAGGCCGGCGTCGACGTGCTGGTCGTCGACACCGCGCACGGCCACCAGGAGAAGATGATCGCCGCGCTGAAGGCCGTCCGGTCGGTGTCGCCGCAGGTCCCGGTGGTCGCCGGGAACGTGGTCACCGCCGAGGGCACCCGCGACCTGATCCAGGCCGGCGCCGACGTCGTCAAGGTCGGTGTCGGGCCCGGCGCGATGTGCACGACCCGGATGATGACCGGCGTGGGCCGCCCGCAGTTCTCCGCGGTCGCCGACTGCGCGGCCGCCGCACGCGAGCTGGGCAAGCACGTCTGGGCCGACGGCGGGGTCCGCCACCCCCGCGACGTCGCACTGGCGCTGGCCGCCGGCGCGTCCGCGGCGATGGTCGGCTCGTGGTTCGCCGGCACCTACGAATCCCCCGGCGACCTGCGGTTCGACGAGCAGGGACGGCCCTACAAGGAGTCGTTCGGCATGGCGTCGAAGCGCGCGGTGGGTGCGCGGACGCGGACGGACAACTCGTTCGACCGGGCGCGGAAGGCACTGTTCGAGGAGGGCATCTCCGCGTCGCGGATGTCCCTCGACCCGCAGCGCCCGGGCGTCGAGGACCTCCTCGACTCGATCGGCTCCGGCGTGCGCTCGTCCTGCACGTACGCGGGCGCGCGGACCCTCGAGGAGTTCCACGAACGCGCGTTGCTGGGCGTCCAGTCGGCGGCCGGCTTCGCCGAAGGCCGCCCCCTCCCCTCCGGCTGGTAGATCAGCCCGCGCAGCACACGTGTTCCGACCACTCCGGAACGTGCCACCAGTGCTGCTTCTCCGCCGATCGGGCCGCGGGCGCCACCTCGGTGGCCGCCCGCGCGCCCGGCCGGTTCCGGTAGGGCGCCAGCAGCTCGCCGACCGTCCGCAGCTGCCCGCCGACCAGCACGGAACGGACGTTCGCGGCCGCTTTGACGTCCTGCAGCGGGTTGCCGCTGACGAGCGACAGATCGGCGTACGCGCCCCGCTTGAGCACACCGATCCGGTCCTCCAGGCCCAGCCACCGCGCCGGGTTGCGGGTGGCGGTGGTGAGCGCCTCGTACGGCGTGAACCCGAACGCGACCATGGCCCGCAGGTTCTGGTGGGTGGAGACGGCCACGTTGTCCAGCGGGGAGTCCGTGCCGGTGACCACGAACCCGCCCGCCCGGTGGATCCGCAGCACCATGTCGACGTTCCCGGCGAGGACCTGGCGGAGGTAGGCGTTCTCCGGGTTGCCCGCGGTGTCCGCCGTGGTCTTGAGCTGCTGGTATTCCCACGGCGGGAAGAGGACCTCGGTGCGTTCGTCGGTCACGAGCGACTTGTCGTCCGCGTACAACGCCCGGGAGGTGAACAACGTCGGCGTGATCGACATCCCCGAGCGGGTGAACAACGCGATCGCGTCCTGGTAGGACCGGCCGATCCGGCTGACGGTGTGCGAGTACCCGAGCCGGTTGGTGGCCCCGGTGTGCTCCATCGCGTCCATACCGATGTTCGCCGCCGGGTACAGGTAGTGCGACGACAGCGGGATGCCCGCCTGGTGCGCGGCCCGGACCACGGCCTGCTGGTAAGCCACGGGAAGCCGGACGTACGTCTTGATCATGTCGTACTCCAGCTCGACCGCGCGGGACAGCTCCAGGTCCAGCTGCTCGGGCGAAAGCGTCGGCCGCATGAAGTTGTAGTAGATCCGGGAGCCGTCGACGGCTTCCCCGGTGCCGAAGTACCTTGGCCCGACCCGGTTCCCGGATTCCAGGGCCTCGCGCGTCTCCAGCATCTGGTAGACCGGGTCGCCGGGAGAGCGGGTCGTGGTGACGCCGTAGGACAGCCACAGCCTGCCCTGCCGGTCACCCCACTGCCTGCCGCGCAGGTGCCAGTGGTTGTGGATGTCGATGAGCCCTGGCATGGCGGTCAGGTCGTGCGCGTCGACGGTGCCGGGTGCGTCCCGGTGCGGCCGGACGTCGGCGATCCGGCCACCTTCGACGACGATGTCGACGTCCCGCCTCAACGTCCGGGCGACGCCGTCCCACGCCGCACCGGCGTGGATGACGGTCCGCTGCGGCGGGCGCGGCCGGGCCCACGTGAAGTCGAGCCGGATCGTGCGCGGCTCGCCGCCGGTGATCTTCTGCGCCTTGAGCTGCCCCTTCGACAGGTACACGAGCGTGTTGTTTCCTTGCCACGCCAGGGAATCGGTGACGTCGCGGGTGACCTGCCGCGGCTCGCCGACCAGCTTCCCGGTGCTGTCGACCGGAGCGATCCAGGCGACGCTTTCGACCGTGAACGCGAGGTACCGGCCGTCGGGTGACCACAGTGGACCGTCGTCGCCGCGGGTGGCGAGCGAACGGAACGGCATCGGCTCGGCGTAGCGGAGTTCGTGCGTCTTCAGGTCGACCGTGAGGATCTGGCTCGTGCCCTCGCGGTACCGCCGCGAGTACGGCTTCGCCGCGGCCAGCGCGAGGACCGACCCGTCGGGCGACCAGGTGGGCCTGCCCGGCATGAACAGCGGCGGCGTCACCTGCTGGGCGGTGGCCGCGGCGACGTCGTAGATCCACGTGGCGCCGTCCTGGTCGGCGTAGGCCACGCGGTCGCCGTCCGGTGACCACCGCGGCGCGACCTGGGCGCCCGCCAGCTGGGTGAGAACGGTGTCCTCGCCGGTGCCGAGGTCACGCAGCCACAGGTCGGCGGTGCCGAGCCGGTCGCTCGTGTAGAGCAGCTTCGTCCCGTCCGGGTGGAAGTCGGGGTCGGAGTTGAAGTAGCCGTCGTCGATCAGCCGCTGTGGCCGGCCTCCGCTCGCCGCGACGAGGTAGATCGCGTTGAGGGCCCGGAACGCGATGCGCTTGCCGTCCTTGGACACCACGGGACCGGCGATGCCCCGGACGGGCTTCGGCGCGGCCGAGTCCAGGTCACGGACCCGCCTCCGGTAGTCGCGCGGTGCCGTGGACACGCCCCCTTCGAACGGGATTTCCTTGACGGCGCCGGACTGCTCGCGCCGCCGGATGTGCCCGTCGGCGGTGTAGAGCACGGCGGCTCCGGACCAGTTCGCGGCGAAGCCGAAGACGTCCTCGCCCTTGGTCAGCTGCTCCTCGCCGAGCATGAGGTCCGCTTCGGCGCCGCGCAGCCGCAGGTAGCTGGGCTGCCCGCCGGGGCCGAACGCGGGGCCGTAGAGCTTGTCGGCGCCGGTCGCGGTGACCAGGCGCGTGCGGGCGCCGGTGGCCGGGGTGACGACGTCGATGGCGGTGTCGTTCACGGTGAAGACGATCTTCGCGCCGTCGGCGGACCACCGCGGCGACGCCTCTTCGTCGGCGGTGGACACCACCGTGCCGATCGCTCCGGAGGCGACGTCCAGCAGGTGGATGCCGTAGCTGCCGTCCCGGTCGCTGCTGAAGGCGATCTTGGTGCCGTCCGGCGAGAACGCGGGCTCCCGGTGGTCGAACCGCCCACTGGTGAGCTTGCGGGGCGTACCACCGGTGACGTCGATGACGTACAGGTGGAAGTTGCCGTCGCGGTAGGACTGGAACGCGATCCGGCGGCCGTCCGGCGACCAGCTGGGGAGCGTGGCGTCCTGGAGGTCGTCGGTGAGCCGCCGGGCGCGGCCGCCGGCGGCGGGCAGCACCCAGATCCCGGTGACCAGGTCGACCGCGATCCACCGACCGTCCGGTGACAGCGCGGCGGACATGTTCGTGCCCTCGCGCAGCACCACACCGTCCGGCCCGGCGTCCGGTTCGGCCTCGGCCACCCCCGCCCCGGCCACGGTCAATGCGGCAGCGGCCGCGCCGCTTCGGACGAGAAGCTCACGACGAGAAAGATTTTCCGGCCCCATGCGGCCAACTATGCCCAGCCCCGGATCGACCGGATAGCGCC
>Ga0070663_100002750_pt1 | contig 9974 bp, 2 predicted proteins | sample KBSC63metaG_FD_65646 | JGI IMG/M metagenome (GOLD analysis project Ga0070663, IMG submission 65646) | Corn rhizosphere microbial communities from Kellogg Biological Station, Michigan, USA - KBS C6-3 metaG | ecosystem: Host-associated > Plants > Roots > Rhizosphere > Soil ...
GCCGGGGCGAGGATGTACAAGACCGGCGACCTGGGGCGCTGGCGGCCGGACGGGACGCTGGAGTACCTGGGACGCAACGACCAGCAGGTGAAGATCCGCGGGTTCCGGATCGAACTTGGGGAGATCGAGGCGAAGCTGGGTCGGGTGCCCGGGGTGCGCGAGGCGGTGGTGCTGGCGCGCGAGGACAGCCCCGGGGACAAGCGGCTGGTGGCGTACGTGGTGAGGTCGGGAGAAGGGCCGGCGCCGGACGCACTGGGCCTGCGCCAGGCGCTCGCGCGCGAGCTGCCGGAGTACATGGTGCCGGCGGCTTGTGTGGTGCTGGAGCGCCTGCCGCTGACGCCCAACGGCAAGCTGGACCGGCGGGCACTGCCGGCGCCGGAAGGCTCGGCCTACGCGCAGCGGGAGTACGAGGCGCCGCAAGGCCCGGTGGAGAGCGCGCTGGCGCAGATCTGGGCCGAGCTGCTGCAGATCGAGCGGGTGGGCCGCCACGACAGCTTCTTCGAGCTGGGCGGGCATTCGCTGCTGGCGGTGCAATTGATGGAGCACATGCGCCGCCGGCAGCTGCATGCCGATGTTCGCACCTTGTTCGCCCAGCCCACGCTGGCCGCCCTGGCCCAAGCCGTGGGGCAGGCGGAGCAGGCCGGCCGGCAAGAGGTGGCGGTGCCGCCCAACAAGATCGGGCCGGACTGCAGCGCCATCACGCCGGACCTGCTGACGCTGGTGAAGCTGGATGCCGGGCAGATCGAGCGCATCGTCGGCACGGTGCCTGGCGGGGCCGCCAACGTCCAGGACATCTACCCGCTGGCGCCGCTGCAGCAAGGCATCTTGTTCCATCACCTGCTTCAACCCGAGGGCGATTCCTACCTGCTGCCGGCGACCCTGTCCTTCGACACGCGCGAGCGGCTGGAAGGGTTCGTGCAGGCGCTGCAGAAAATGGTGAACCGCCATGACATCCTGCGCACGGCGGTGCTGTGGGAAGGGCTGGCCGAGCCGGTGCAGGTGGTGTGGCGCCGGGCGAAGTTGGAAGTGGAGACGCTGGATCTGCCCGAGGGCGACACGGCGGCCCAACTCGCCGCGTATACCGATCCCCGGCACTACCGGCTGGATGTGCGCAGGGCGCCACTGGTGCGCGGGTTCATGGCCTTCGATGCCCGGCGGCAGCGCTGGCTGCTGCAGATCCTGCATCACCATCTGGTGGCGGACCACACCACCCTGGACGAGCTGTTCCAGGAGATGGCGGTGATCCAGGCCGGGCGGGAGAGTGAGTTGCCCGAACCGGTGCCGTTCCGCAACTTCGTGGCCCAGGCGCGCCTGGGAGTGAGCGAGCAGGAGCACGAAGCGTTCTTCAGGCAGATGCTGGGCGATGTGGAGGAACCCACCTTGCCGTTCGGTCTGCAGAACGTGCAAGGCGACGGCGCCGACATCCACGAGGCGTACCAGCTGCTGGAGCCGGAGTTGTCGCGGCGGATCCGGCAGCGGGCGCGGGCGCTGGGCGTGAGCGCGGCCAGCATCTTCCACTGGGCCTGGGCCCAGGTGCTGGCGCGGACCAGCGGGTGCGAGGACGTGGTGTTCGGCACGGTGCTGTTCGGACGCATGCACGGCGGCGCAGGGGCGGACCGGGCGCTGGGGATGTTCATCAACACGGTGCCGATGCGCGTGCGGCTGGGCGAGGTGGGCGTGCAGCAGGGCATCAGGCAGACGCACGAGACGCTGGCGCAGCTGATGCGGCATGAGCATGCGCCACTGGCGCTGGCGCAGCGCTGCAGCGCACTGCCGGCGGCCACGCCGCTGTTCTCGGCGTTGCTGAACTATCGCCATAGCGCGGCGACAGGCGACCGGGATGGGCTACCGGGGGGATGGCAGGAAGGCGTCGAAGTGCTGTCCCTGCAGGAGCGCACCAACTACCCCTTCAGCCTGTCGGTGGCCGATCTGGGCGAGGACTTCGAACTGAGCGCGCAGATCGCGCAGCCGATCGAAGCGCAGCGGGTGTGCGGCTACATGCAGCAGGCGCTGGAACGGCTGATCGATGCCCTGGAGCAGGCACCGCAGACACCGGCATGGCGCCTCGCGATCCTGGGCGAAGCCGAGCGGCACCGGGTGCTGGTGGAGTGGAATGAGACGCGGCGCGAGTACCCGCGGCACCTGTGCATGCACGAGCTGTTCGAGCAGCATGCGCATCGCACGCCGCAGGCGGTGGCGGTGGAGCACGAAGGTCAGCGCCTGAGCTACCGGGAACTGAACGAGCGGGCCAACCGGCTGGCCCGGCAACTCGTGGCCGCAGGCGTGCGGCCGGGCCAAGGAGTGGCGATTCTGCTCGAACGCTCGATCCCGCTGGTGGCGGCCCAGATCGCCGTCCTCAAATGCGGCGCGTTCTACGTGCCGCTGGACCACAACGCCCCAGCCGATCGGCAAGCGTTCATGGTGAGGGACAGCGCGGCCAACGTGGTGATCTGCAGCGCGTGGCTCAGCATGCCCGAGGGGGCGGGGCTGAAGCGTCTGGACATCGATGCCCCGCACGAGCAGGTTCATTGCGGAGATGATCTGCAGCTGGCCCTGGACAGCGAAGCCACGGCGTATGTCATGTACACCTCGGGCTCGACCGGTCAGCCCAAAGGCGTGGTGGTGCCGCACCGGGCCATCGGGCGGGTGGTGTTGAACAACGGCTACGCCGCCTTCGACGCGAGTGATCGGGTGGCCTTTGCGGCCAACCCGGCCTTCGATGCCGCGACGATGGAGGTCTGGGCGCCGTTGCTCAACGGTGGCTGCATGGTGATCATCGGCGCGGACGATCTGCTGGATCCGCAGCGCCTGGCGCGGGTGCTGGAGGAGCAGAAGGTGACGGCCCTGTTCGTCACCACAGCCTTGTTCAACCAGTATGCGCAAGCGATCCCGCAGGCGCTGGCACGCCTGCGCTACCTGATGTGCGGCGGCGAGCGCAACGACCCGGCGGCATTTGCAAGCGTGCTGCGCCAAGGCGGTCCGCAACACCTGATCCACTGCTACGGCCCGACCGAGACCACGACGTTTGCAACCACCTGCGAGATCGTCGAAGTGCCGGAGGGCACGAGCAGCCTGCCGATCGGCCGGCCCATCGCGAACACGTCAATCTACGTGCTGGACGAGCACGGAGAGCCGGTGCCGGTGGGCGTGGCGGGAGAGATCCACATCGGCGGGGCGGGGGTGGCACGCGGCTACCTGAACCGGCCGGAGCTGACGGCCGAGCGCTTCGTGGAAGACCGCTTCGCGGGCGAAGCCGGGGCGAGGATGTACAAGACCGGCGACCTGGGGCGCTGGTTGCCGGACGGGACGCTGGAGTACCTGGGGCGCAACGACCAGCAGGTGAAGATCCGCGGGTTCCGGATCGAACCGGGAGAGGTCGAGGCGAAGCTGGGCCGGATGCCCGGGGTGCGCGAGGCGGTGGTGCTGGCGCGCGAGGACAGCCCCGGGGACAAGCGGCTGGTGGCCTACGTGGTGGGGTCGGGAGAAGGGCCGGCGCCGGACGCACAGGGCCTGCGCCAGGCGCTCGCGCGCGAACTGCCGCAGTACATGGTGCCGGCGGCCTGTGTGGTGCTGGAGCGCCTGCCGCTGACGCCCAACGGCAAGCTGGACCGGCGGGCACTGCCGGCGCCGGAAGGCTCGGCCTACGCGCAGCGCGGGTACGAGGCGCCGCAGGGCCCGGTGGAGAGCGTGCTGGCGCAGATCTGGGCCGAGCTGCTGCAGATCGAGCGGGTGGGCCGCCACGACAGCTTCTTCGAGCTGGGCGGGAATTCACTCTTGATCATCCACATGATCGAGCGCCTGCGCCAGAAGGGTCTGCAGGTGGAGGTGCGCACTGTCTTTGAAACTCCCGTGCTGCAGGTCCTCGCCAGCAAGACAAGCCACCTGGCGACAGCACTCTCGTCGCGACACCTGGTGCCGATCCGCTCTGCAGGTTCACGCCGGCCGCTGTTCTTCATCCACGAACCCAGCGGCGAGGTTCTGTCCTACCAGCGCGTGTCACGTCATCTTGATGGCGACCTGCCCATCTATGGACTGCAAGCGCATCGCAGTGATGCCGAGGCTCACGTCACGATCGAAATGCTGGCCAAACGCTATGTGAGCGTGATTCGCAGTGTTCAGCCTCATGGTCCCTACCGACTGGCCGGCTGGTCAGGAGGCGGCCATATTGCCTACGAGATGGCGAACCAACTGCTGGGTGAGGATGAGCCCGTCGAGTTCCTGGGACTGATCGATAGCAGCCAGCCCGGCAGCCTTCGATCGGCGGACCGGCCCGTGGACGAGAAGCAGTCATGGACGCTCCTGCTGAGCTACATCAGGTACCTGGATCCGACCCTTGACGAGGCCCAGGTGAACGCCTTGGAAGCGCTGGGCGACATCGAGGCGGCGATTGACCATTGCCATCGGATAGGCTGGCTACCGCGGAGCCTGACCACTCAGGAGTTGTCATGGCGCATAGCGCTGTACTGGCAACTAATCAATGCCTCCGATGCCTATCGCCCGCAGCGGCTACCCATTCCGATGCACCTGTTCACCGCAGAGATTGCCCAGGGCAGCGATCCCTCCCATGGCTGGGAGGCCTTGGCAGGCCGTCACCTGCGGATCGAGTCCATAGGAGGCAGCCACATGACCATCATGGAAGAGCCGCACGTCCGCAAGCTGGCAGCCACCATCACGCGCATCCTGGCGCGTACGGACCACGGCGGCACGCCACCCGCTGCACTCCGCGACAAGGCGGCCGTGACTCTCCAGTCCGGTCGAGCCGGCACCGCGCCGGTGTTCTGCATCCCGGGCGCAGGGGCCAACGTGGCGTGCTTTGTCCCGCTGGTCCAGGCGCTGGATCGCAGCAGGCCAGTCATTGGGCTGCAAGCTCGTGGACATGACGGCGAAGCGGTCCCCCATGCCTCGGTGGAAGCCGCGGCACGGGCCTACCTGCACGAGATTCGCGCGATCGTTCCCCGCGGCCCGTATCACCTGCTGGGTCATTCTTTCGGGGGCTGGATCGCCTTCGAGCTGGCACGCCTGCTCGAGGCGGCCGGCGAATCCGTGGCTCCGGTGGTCCTGGTCGATTGCGAGGCCCCCAGCCAGGTCCGGCAATCCGGCCACCTCGAGACCTTGACCCGGTTCATCGAAGTGCTGGAAATGGACAGGGGCTGCAAACTGCCCCTGGCATCGGACGAGTTGGAGTCGTTGGACGATTCAGAACGGGTCGTGCGGCTGCTGGACTGCCTGAAGGCCGCCGGCGTGTTGCCTGCGCCCACCACGCTGCACAAGCTGCAGGCGCTGCTGCGCGTCTTTGGCACTCACCTCAACACGGGGTATCAACCGGCCGCTTACGGCGGCCGGGTGTTGCTGATCAACGCTGCAGCAGCAGATAACGTGCTCGAGCCGGCCGGCCGGGACAAGGTCGAGAACTGGAGGCCCTATGTCCAGGACCTCGAAGTCCGGACACTGCCGGGCAGCAACCACATGACGATCCTGAAGCCGCCACATGTGGCCGGGCTGGCGGCGGCGCTCGGGCCGATCTGGTCACTTCGCTTTGTTGACATACCCAAATTGAAATGACAACCCTCAATCCTCCTGCATGCAATGTCCCGGGGCCTCCTCGAGTTGATTCCTTTCACCAGCTGTGGCGGCTGGTCCGAGCCGCTGAACCTTCCGGGCCCATGCTCGTTGCCGCGGTCACTGCCGCCCTTGTCGGCGTGGGAGGCACGCTCTGGTCCCCGATGCTGGCTAAACAGGTCGTCGACGAACTCGCTTCGGCGACGGCAAATCCGGCGGGCATCCTGCTCCTGGCTGGGGTGCTGGTCGGCTCGACGATCACCTCCGCGATTTCGGCCTACCTGCTTGCAAGAGTCGGCTGCGCACTGGTGGCATCGCTGCGCTGCAGGCTGATCGAGAAGTTGCTCAGGCTGCCGGTGGGGTCGTTCGATCGGGAAAGCACCGGCGAGCGCGTGAGTCGCGTGGTCAGCGACTGTGAAGCGATTTCGGGACTGGTCACACGACAGGCGGTCAACGTGCTCATAGGGGGGCTGCTGCTCGCAGGGTCCGTCGTGATGCTGCTGCTCCTGGACCTCCGGCTCACGCTGACTCTGCTGGGTTGTGTCGCGGCGTCGTTTGCGGTGGTGGTTCCTGCGTCGTCCTTGCTGGCGGGGCTGTCCCGCCGCATCCAGGATCGCACCGCGAAGCTCAGCGGCATCCTCACGCATGTGCTGTCCGAGGTTCGCCTGGTCAAGGCTTTCACGGCCGAAGCACGTGAGCGCGAGCGAAGCTGTGAAGAAGTCGAAGGCATCAAACGACTCGGCCTGCACGTGGCGGGAATCGACGCCACGCTGGGGCCGCTCATGACCCTGGCAACGACGGCCGCGATCATCGTCATCCTCATCTATGGCACTTCGCGCGTCAGCCGCGGTGAGATCGGCATCGGTACGCTCATCGCATTCATTCTCTGTACCTTCAATATCACCACTCCGCTCGTCCAACTGGCCGGCTTCGCTGCCGAATTGCAGCGGGCCAAGGGCGCCTCCGGCCGAATCGGCGCGATCTTGATAGAGGCCGAGGAGGAAGTCGATCGCGGTGACGTATCAAGGCAGGATTCCGGTACGGTATCGAGGCAGGACTCGGGTACGCTGGAGTTCCGCGACGTTTCCTTTGCCTATCCCGGGCAAAGCTCTGAGATTCTGCAAGGGATCGACCTGGTCTTCAGACCGGGAACGACCACCGCGCTGGTAGGCGCCAGCGGCAACGGCAAGACCACGATCTTGTCACTGATTGAACGTTTCTACGAGCCGACCCGGGGAGGGATTCATTACGGCGGCAGACCGGTTTCAGACCTGGCGCTGGCCGCCTGGCGAGGCAGGATTGGCTATGTGCCTCAGGGTGCCCCGATCATGCCGGGAAGCGTACGCGACAACATCGTCTACGGCATGACGGGCGATTGTTCCGACGAAATGGTGCGCATGGGGGCCGAACGTGCCGGGGCACTGTCGTTCATAGAGCGGTTGCCAGGCGGTTTCGACACAGTCCTCACCGAACAAGGCAGCAACCTTTCTGGGGGGCAGCGGCAACGCATCGCCATCGCACGCATGTTCCTACGCAATCCCGACATTTTGATCCTGGATGAAGCCACGTCCAACCTAGACAGCGAAACTGAGTACCACGTGCGGCTGGCCCTGCAATCGCTGATGCGGGGCCGCACAAACATCATCGTCGCGCATCGGCTTGCCACCATCATGCATGCCGATCGCATCTACCTCCTGGAGGGTGGACGGATTTCCGGCGTGGGCAAGCACGACGAACTGGTCGCCACTCATCGCCAATACGCTCGCATGGTGGAGCGCCAGTTCCGGAGAGTCCCGGAAGATGCCGTGTTGAACTGATCAATAAGCGTGGGTTGGCTTGGCGGAGCGCAACCAGTCAGCGAAGATGGTATGGAGGCATCTCGATCCGCAGTAGCTGTCCCCAGGCTCACCTCCAACGAGTGTCGCGTCAAGCCAAAAGTGTCGGTTGATCGCGCCGCTATCGGAGCGCAGTGCAAGGCGCGCCGACGAGTCACAGCCGTGCTATAGCGATGAGGCGCCACGCCGCAATGCGCTTCGAGAGCAAGCGAGCAGCCGACTTGCTGTATCAAGCGCAGCCGATCGCACAAGCGAATCTGAGGCCGAGTTCGTCAGACAGCGTCAACGGCATCCCGCGGTTGAGTCAGCGATCAATGCGCTGGAGCAGCATGGCTTGGAGTCACACAAGCGAGGAGCAACGCCGCAGCGCACCCGCCATGCGCCCATGTCCTTACCAGCCCTTGTTTCCTTCGCCTTTGACAAAAAAGGTGTCGAGCGCGTTCTCTCGCTGTAGCGGTGCAATTCCCGAGTCGACCACGGTGACGCCTGAGAAGCGAACCGAACCGCGGCCTCCTCCATCGGCCACCTCGATTCCGTAGGTGCCGGAGCGCATGATGTTCACATTCTCGAGCTTCACATTGTTCATCGTCGCGGCGTCGGCAGCTTGAAGCACATAGGGCGGAATGCGCGCGCCCTGCGCATAAGGCGTACCGAAGCCACGGAACTCGATGCCCGCATAGGCGGGCTCGACAATGTCAACGTCTTTCATATAGATGTCGCTGATGCTGCCTTCACGCAAATAGAACTTCAGCGCGCCGTGGCGCAAGGGGTTGGGCGTGTCTTCGCCGAACATCGTGCCGCCTGCCCGTGAGAGCAAAATGTTTTGAAAGGTCGTGCTGGGTTGGGCGAAGGCATAGGGGCTGAACTCATGGTTGACCATGATGCCGGGATAGGTCAGCACGTCTTCACAAGTGCTGTCTCGGAACATGTTGTCCCCACCACCATAGACGGCAAAGCAGCTGGCGCGCCACGGCATTTGAACGGACACGTGGCGCACAATGTTGCCGTGGCTGATGCCCTGATCCGAGGCATTGCGTTGTTCGGGACTGAAGTAGTTCTCGCCGAACTCGTACGTTTTGTAGGCGACCCATTTCGTCCACTGAATGGACCAGATGGCCACCGCATCGTCGCCGGTGTTGCGTATGTGACAGTTTTCGACAATCGAGTTTGAGGTGCCGTTGTCGAGATTCACGCCGTCAGCGTAGGTGTTGCGGATTCGGCAGTTGCGGATGATCAGACCGTCGGTCGGCTGCGTTTGGTATGGCGGATCGTTGCCCACCCAGATGGCGGCCACCTTGTGCTCGATCCACACGTTCTCAATGAGGCTGTTCTTGCCCATCGGGCCAGAAAAGGCCTTCTGTGGACCAGTCCTTTCTTCATCGCGCACCTTCGTTTCGCCAAAGATAGAGAAATCGCCGAACACGCAACGCGACGTGGCACCGTAGCAAAAGAACATCGATTTCGCGCCTCGAATGTTCGTGTACCACATGCCCGCACCACGCACTTCAATGCCAGGGTTGTCGAGCCCCATATTGCCACCGTGCAGGACGTCGGCCAGATAGTTTCCAGGCGGGAACCACAGCTTGCTCGTCGAGCGCATGGCTCGCACGATGTCGTCGCCATGGTCGACACCGTCATCGGGGAAGATGCCGAACTGCGTCACTGATGTGAATCCTTCAGGCATGGTCAATGGCGGCGGAGCCTGCTCCAGATCGACAAGGTCGATGACGTAGAAGGGGGCGGTGTCTTCGGCATCGCGCCGAAGCATGACGGTGGCACCTTGTGGGATCGGATCGATCAGCAGACGGATTTCGTCGAAGAAAGTGTGCGGCTGCGGGCCTGGGATGTCTGCCATTGGATCTCCGATCTTTCCGCCGAGATACGACCATGAATAACGCGACGTGAGTGACAGCGTGCGTACACGGGTGCCGTTCACGTAAAGGCCAAGCGTCGCGTCGATGCCACCGCCGCTGGGAGCATCAGGAATCGAATAGCGGACGACGATGGCATTGGCGGCATCTTTGGTGGTGAAGGAAACATAGTCACCGGTTTTGTCTAGGCGCACGGCTTTGCGGCCAATGGCTTCCGCCTCAATGTGGTTGGCATCCCACTTCTGGCGACTGGGGCCAAGCACTTGCGCATTGGTTTGACCGTCTTCTGCCTGGTATTCGATCCAGGGCAGATCAGCACCGCGCGTCACTGACATGGCCTGCTGCGCGCCGGCGCAGTCCAAGGCCACGAGCAGCATGGTGGACAGCCTTAAAGGCCAGCCGCCTTGGGTCATTCTGCGTTTGTTGTTAATGGACGGTTCTCCTCGTGGACGGGGTTGTTCTGGCATAGCGCCTCTTGAGAATGGGTCTGGGACGATGACCTGAACGATTTTTTGAGTGCGTAGGTCAAAAGTCGAAGTTTGCTTTGGCTGAGCTGCGTTCCTCGACGTGCGTTCAGCTGCGATTGGCGCAACGGCCTCTAGTGTCGCGTCAAGCCACAAGTGTCGGCTGCTCGCTTGCTCTCGAAGCGCATTGCGGCGTTGCGCCTCCTCGCCATAGCACGGCTATGACTCGTCGGCGCGCCTTGCAC
>Ga0070663_100002751_pt1 | contig 9971 bp, 8 predicted proteins | sample KBSC63metaG_FD_65646 | JGI IMG/M metagenome (GOLD analysis project Ga0070663, IMG submission 65646) | Corn rhizosphere microbial communities from Kellogg Biological Station, Michigan, USA - KBS C6-3 metaG | ecosystem: Host-associated > Plants > Roots > Rhizosphere > Soil ...
CTCGCCAACCGCGGCTGGGAACACGTCGTCCCGCTCGCCGGCGCGCTGGCCGTGCTGCTGCCGCTCGTGCTGGCCCTGTCCCGGTGGATGCGCACCCTGCAGCTCGGCGACGACGTCGCGGCCGGGCTCGGCACGCCGGTGCAGCCGGTGCGGCTCGGGCTGCTGCTGTCCGGCGCCGGGCTCGTCGCCTTCGCGACGGCGTCCGCGGGACCGGTCTCGTTCGTCGCGCTGACCGCACCGCAGATCGCGCAACGCCTGGCGCGCCAGGCGTCCCCGCCGCTGACCGCGTCCGCGCTCACCGGCGCGGTCGTGGTGCTGGGCAGCGACATCCTGGCCCGCACCGTCACGGCGTCGCCGCTGCCGGTCGGCATCGTGACCGGCGCGCTCGGCGCCCCGCTGCTGCTCTGGCTGCTGGCCAGGGCCAACCGATCCGGTTCCGGAGGCTGAGAAAGATGACACCGTCCCTGCGCGTGCAGGACCTGCGCGTCGCCTACGACGACCGGGTCGTCATCGACGGCCTCGACCTCGAGATCCCGCCCGGCAAGATCACCGCGATCGTCGGGCCGAACGCGTGCGGGAAGTCGACGCTGCTGCGCACGCTGGCCCGGCTGCTCACGCCGAAGGCGGGCGCGGTGTACCTCGACGGCCGGTCGATCCACGACCTGCCGACCCGCCAGGTCGCCCAGCGGCTCGGCATCCTGCCGCAGTCCCCGGTGGCACCCGAGGGCATGACGGTGGCCGACCTCGTCGGCCGTGGCCGCGCCCCGCACCAGAGCTGGTGGCGCCAGTGGTCCACTTCGGACGAAGGCGCGGTCGCTTCCGCTTTGGCGGCAACGCAGATGACGGACCTGGCCGATCGCCCGGTGGACGAGCTGTCGGGCGGCCAGCGCCAGCGCGCGTGGATCGCGATGGCGGTCGCCCAGGGCACGCCGGTGCTGCTGCTCGACGAGCCGACGACGTACCTGGACCTGGCCCACCAGATCGACGTGCTCGACCTGGTCGTCGACCTCAACCGCACCGAGGGCCGCACGGTGGTGATGGTGCTGCACGACCTCCCCCAGGCGTGCCGCTACGCCGACCACGTGATCGCGATGAAGGCGGGCCGCGTGGCGGCGTCCGGCGAGCCGGCTTCGGTGATCACCGAGGAACTCGTCGACGAGGTCTTCGACGTCCGCTGCCAGGTGACCCCGGACCCGGTGAGCGGGACGCCGATGGTCATCCCGATCAGCCGCCACCACCCGGCACCGGTGAACTAGCGCTATCCTGGGGCCCGGCCTTCCTCACCGTCTCCGAGGACCGATCAGGCCGGACTCCCCCTCAAGGAAGCGGACTGCCGTGTACGTGCTGCCCGAAAAGACCACCGGCTCCGAGCGCGAACTGCTGGAGGCCATGCTCGACCGCAACCGCCGCGCGCTCGTCGAGAACGCGCGCGGCCTGTCGGAGGCGGACGCCCGGCGCCGGCTGGTCTCGTCGCTGACCACGCCGATCGCACTGGTCAAGCACGCCGCCGTCGCCGAGCGGCGGTGGTTCCAGTGGCTGATGGCCGGGCTCGACGAGACCGAGATCGACGGCCCGTCGACGCCGGGTGACCCGAGTTTCGTGGTCGCCGACGACGAAACGGTCGACGACGTGATCGCCGAGTACGAGCGGACCAGCGCGCGCTCGCGCGAGATCGCGGCGGGCTTCTCGCTCGACGACCGCTGGACGCACCCGGTCGTCGGCGAGGTGACCCTCCGCTTCGTCTACCTGTTCCTGATCGAGGAACTCGCCCGCCACACCGGCCACGGCGACATCCTCCGGGAACAGATCACCGCGCGCTGACGGCGAACTCCCCGGCCGGCTCGGCGACCACGCGGCGGTCCACGACGGACTGCAGGATTTCCCCCACCCGCACCGCGGTGTTCGACAGCAGCGACGACGTGATGCCGTGCGTGTGCTCGGTGCCGCCCTGCAGGTAGATCCCGCCGCGCAGCGGGAACTCCGTCGTCAGCCGGTAGTCGCGCTCGACGCGGAGCCGGCCTTCGTCGTCGCGCAGGCAGCCCGCGCCCAGTTCGCCGAGCAGCGGCGTCGGGTCCGCGGGCCGGTAGCCCGTGGCGTAGACGACCGCGTCGGCGTCGAGGACCGTGCGCTCGCCGGTGGTCAGGGACTCGACCGTCACCGTTCCGGCGCCGGTCACTTCGACCGGACGCGAAACGTTGAACAGCCGCAACCGTTCCACGCCCAGCACCTTCTCGCGGTAGACGCGCCGGTAGAGCTCGTCGATCAGGTCGATGTCGACGGCCGAGTAGTTCGTGGCGCCGTGGTAGCGCATCAGGCGGTCCTTCACCGGCTCGCCCGCGCGGTAGAACTGGTCGACGGCTTCGGGGTCGAAGATCCGGTTGGCGAACGAGCTGTCGTCGGCCGGGCTGTAGCCGTAGCGGGCGAACACCGCGCACACCTGGGCGTGCGGGAACTCGTCGTGCAGCAACGCGGCGACCTCGGCCGCGCTCTGCCCGGCGCCGACCACGACGAACCGCTTCGGGTCGGCGTTCTTCAGGCCCTCGATGCGGAACAGCAGTTCGCTGTTGTGCCAGATCCGGGGGCCGGTGGCGACGCCCTCGGGCAGCTGGGGCCGCAGCCCGGTGCCCATCACCAGGTTCCGGGCGCGCAGCGACGAGCCGTCCGACGCTTCGACGTCGAAGTACACGACCTCGGCGCCGTCGTACACCGGCGTCACGGAGACGACCTCGGTGCCGTAGGAGACGACGTCGTCGACCTTCGCGGCCGCCCACTCGAAGTAGTCGTGGAACTCCACGCGCAGCGGGAACAGGTTCTTGTGGTTGATGAAGTCGACCAGCCGGTCGGCCGCGTGCAGGTAGTTGAGGAAGCTGAACTCGCTGGTCGGGTTCCGCATGGTGACCAGGTCCTTCAGGAACGACACCTGCATCGTGGCGGTGTCGATCAGCATCCCGCGGTGCCAGCCGAAGCGCGGCTGCCGCTCGAGGAAGTGCGCGGTCACCGGCTCTCCGGGCCCCGCGTTGTGCTCGGCGAGGGCGATCGCGAGGGCGAGGTTCGACGGCCCGAAGCCCACGCCGACGATGTCGTAGATCGGGACCTCTGCAGTCATGTTGCTCCCTCGCGCGCTCCGGTACGGTTCAGGGAACCCTAACCTAACTTAGGCGAGCCTCGCCTAGTACGTTCGTGGTGATGTTCGTCCCCCGACCGAGGAAGGCACTTTCGAATGCGCGTGGCGATGTTCGGCTACCAGACCTGGGGGCACCGGACCCTCCAGGCGCTCATCGACGCCGGCCACGAGGTCGCCGTCGTGGTCACCCACCCGAAGAGCGACCACGCCTACGAGCGGATCTGGGCCGACTCGGTCGCCGACCTCGCCGCCGCGCACGACATCCCGGTGCTGCTGCGCAACCGCCCGGACGACGCCGAGCTGCTGGCCGAGCTCAAGGCCGCCGACCTCGACCTGATCGTGGCGAACAACTGGCGCACCTGGCTGCCGCCGGAGATCTTCGAGCTGCCGCGCCACGGCACGCTGAACATCCACGACTCGCTGCTGCCGTCGTACGCGGGGTTCTCGCCGCTCATCTGGGCCATGATCAACGGTGAGCCCGAGGTCGGCGTCACCGCCCACATGATGGACGGCGAGCTCGACGCCGGCGACGTCGTGCTGCAGCGCGCGATCCCGGTCGGGCCGTCCGACACCACGACCGACCTCTTCCACCGCACGGTCGACCTCATCGCGCCGATCACCGCCGAGGCCATCCAGCTCATCGAGACCGGCTACACGCCGGTGCCGCAGGACCGGTCGAAGGCCAGCTTCTTCCACAAGCGGGCCAAGCGGGACAGCCTGATCGACTGGACGCTGCCGCCCGCGGACCTCGAGCGGTTCGTGCGCGCGCTGCCGGACCCGTACCCGAACGCGTTCGCCTACCACCGCGGCGAAGAGCTGCGGATCCTGAAGGCGTCGGTGTCGCAGGGCCACTACGGCGGAACGCCGGGCCGGATCTTCATCCGGGAGGGCGACGGCGTGGTGATCGTCGCCGGACCCGACGCCCGCCGCGGCCGATCCCCCGGCCTGCTGGTCGAGCGCGTCCGCACCGCCGACGGGACCGAGCTGCCCGCGCACGAGTACTTCAAGACGATGGGCGGGTACCTCACCGACCGCCCCTGACCGGTGAGCGGGACATCCCTTGGCGGCGGCCACGCCGGTGAGCAGGATGTCCCGCATGGCCGGGATCAGCTTCCTCGACGAAGACCGCACCTGGGTGCTCACCGGGGAGTCGAGCACCTACGCGCTGCGGCTGGACGAAGACGACGTCCCGGTCCACGTCTATTGGGGCCCCGCGCTGCCCGCGACCGCGATCGCCGAACTGGTCGGGAAAACGCTTCCCTGGTGGGACGGCTTCAACGACCCCGGCCACGGCGTCGACGAGCTCGCCGCGGACGGCGGCACCCGGTACTGGACACCCGCGTTGCAGGTGCGGTTCGCCGACGGGACGCGGGCCCTCGAATGGCGGTACTGCGACTTCGAGGCCACCGCCGATCACCTGCGTCTGGCCTTCGAGGACCGGCACTACCCGCTGCGGATCACCCTGCACTACCGGCTGCGCGGCGACGTCCTCGAACGCTGGACGTCGCTGTCCGCCGACACGGACGTCGAAGTCGTGCGGGCCGATTCGGCCACCTGGACGCTGCCGGTCTTCGAGGACTACCGGCTCAGCCACGTCACCGGCCGCTGGGCTGCGGAAACGCAGCTGCACCGGTCGCCGGTGCCGCACGGGGAAACCGGCTTCGCCAGCCGTCGCGGGATCACCAGCCACCACGCCAACCCGTGGGTGATGGTGGACGACGGCACGGCGACCGAGCGCCACGGCGAGGTCTACGGTGTCGCGCTGGCGTGGAGCGGGTCGTGGCGCCTGACCACCACGCGCTCGTCGACCGGCCGGCTGACGGTCAGCGGCGGCTTCGGCCAGGACGGCGTCGTCCACCGCGTCGGGCCCGGACGCCCGCTGACCACTCCGGTGTCCGCCGGGCTGTACACCGGCGGCGGGTTCGGCGCCGCGAGCCGCGCGTGGCACGCCTACGCTTTGGCGCACGTCCTGCCGCACCCGGACGAGCTGCGTCCGGTGCTCTACAACTCGTGGGAGGCCACGGGTTTCGACGTCACCGAGGCCGGGCAGCGCGCCCTCGCCGAGCGGGCCGCGGCGCTCGGCGTGGAACTGTTCGTCATGGACGACGGCTGGTTCGGCGCCCGTACCGGCGACCACGCCGGGCTCGGCGACTGGCACGTCAACCGCTCGCGCTTCCCGGACGGGCTCAAGCCGCTGGCCGACGCGGTGCACGGGCTCGGGATGCGGTTCGGCATCTGGGTCGAGCCCGAGATGGTCAACCCCGACAGCGACCTCTACCGCGCGCACCCGGACTGGGTGCTGCACCACCCGCACCGGCGCCGCTCGGAGCTGCGGCGGCAGCTGGTGCTCAACTTCGCGCGCCCGGACGTGGCCGCGTGGGCGCACGACTGGCTCGACCGGCTGGTCGGGGACCACGGCATCGACTTCCTCAAGTGGGACATGAACCGGCCGTTCAGCGAGGCGGGCTGGCCCGGCGAGGCGGACCAGGACCGGCTGTGGGTCGACCACACCCGGTCGGTGTACGCGCTGCTCGACCGGCTGCGCGCGGATCACCCCGGCCTGCGGATCGAGTCGTGCGCCGGCGGCGGCGGGCGGATCGACCTCGGCGTCCTCGCCCGCACCGACCAGGTCTGGACCTCCGACAACACCGACGCCCTCGACCGGCTGCGGATCCAGCACGGCTACGGCCAGCTCTACCCGGCTCGCGCGATGTCGGCGTGGGTCACGGACAACCCGAACTTCGTGACCGGGCGGTCGATCCCGCTGCGCTTCCGGTTCCACGTCGCCATGGCCGGCGTGCTCGGCCTCGGCGGCGACATCGTGCGCTGGCCCGAGGACGACCTCGAGCTCGCCCGGGACCTCGTCGCGCTGTACAAGGACATCCGGCCCGTCGTGCAGCACGGCGCGCTCCACCGGCTGCGGCCGCCCGTCGACGACGGCGTCACCGCCTTCCAGTACGTCCTCGCCGACCGGGCGGTCGTCTTCGCCTACCGGCAGTCCGCGCACTTCAACGCGCCGGCGCGGCCACTGCGGCTCGACGGCCTCGACCCGGCCGCGCGCTACCTCGATCCGGCTTCGGGGCGCACGCACAGCGGGGCCGTGCTGCTCGCGCACGGGCTGCCGCTCGACTTTCCCGCCGGGGACTCCGCCAGCGCCGTCATCCGACTCGAACGCATAAAGATCTGATCTATCTCGGCTCTTTGTCGGGCTTGACGGCCGATTGGCGCTTGACATCGTCGAATAGGTCCGATCAAATGCGTCATACATCACATATGGTGGGTCGCACCTGGGAGGCACGATGAGAAGGTCCCTGGCGTTGGGAGCAGCGGCGCTCCTGGCGGTGAGCGGGTGCTCGGTCGGCTCGAACACCGGCAGCGGCGGCGACGCGGAGATCACCTTCCTGACGTTCGAGACCCCGAACCTCACCCCGGCCTACTGGGACGCGGCCATCAAGCGCGTCACCGACAAGAACCCCGGGATCAAGGTCAAGAAGCTCGTCGCCCCGACCGCCGACGGCCGGACGTCGTACGCGAAGCAGCTGCTGCAGTCCGGCCAGTTCCCGGACGTGATGATCGCCGTCGACTCGGCGGGCTTCGCCGAAGCGGGCAACCTCTACGCCTGGACCCCCGAGGAGCTGAAGGACTTCCAGTTCCCGCAGGCCAATCCGGTGCGCGGCAAGTACTACCAGCTGCCGGCGAACACCCAGACCATCCCGCCGGTCTACTACAACAAGAAGATGTTCGCCGACGCGGGCATCACGGCGCCGCCGAAGACCTGGGACGAACTGGTCGCCGACGCCGGCAAGCTCAAGGACAAGGGCTTCGCGCCGTTCACCATCGGCGGCGGCAAGGACGGCTTCCCGTCGTCGATGATCCTTTCCGGACTGGTCAGCACCGAGGTCTACAACACGATGCCGGACTGGCTCACCCAGCGCCGTCAGGACAAGGTGAAGTTCGCCGATCCCGCGTTCCAGCACGCGTTTTCGAAGCTCGCCGACCTCGCGGCGAAGGGGTACGTGGACAAGACCAGCGTGTCCCGCGACTACGCGGCGACCGAGCAGGCGTTCCTCGACGGCCAGGGCGCGATGTACCCGATGGGCAACTGGTTCTCCGCCAACGCCGACACGAAGAAGCACGACTTCGAAGTGGGCGTGTTCAACTTCCCCACCGAGGACGGCAAACTCGTGGTCCCCGCCTACACCGGCGGCGGCATGATCGTCAACGCCAAGGCCGCGAACCTCGACGCCGCACGGAAGTTCGCACTCGGCTTCCAGCTCGACAAGGACCAGCTCGACGCCTCGGTGAAGGCCGACGGCCTGTTCCCGGCGATCAAGGGCTACACCCCGCCGTCCGACGTCGGGGCGACGTTCAAGGCCGGCTACGACCTGTATTCGCAGGCGGTGCAGCAGAACGCCGTGGTGCACGCGTTCCGGTGGGAGACCGCCGACGACGGGCTGCTGCCCGGGATGAAGGACAAGGTCGACCAGGCCGCCCAGGACGTCATCACCGGCCGCAAGTCCGTGGCCGACGCGTGCGCGTTCCTGGACACCGAGTGGGCGAAGGCGGGCTGACGTCCTTGACCGCCGTCGTCTCCCGCCCTTCCCCGCCCCGCACCGTGCCCCGCGCCCGCCGCCGACGCCGGCCGGTCCTGCCACGACTGGCGCACTTCGCGTCGTTCGGCGCGCCGGGCGTGCTCGTGTACTTGTGTTTCGTGATGGCGCCGATCCTGATCAGCTTCGGGTACAGCCTGACGAACTACAACCCGTTCAACCCGCCGGTGAAGTTCGTCGGGCTGGACAACTACAAGCTGCTTTTCACCGATTCGCAGTTCCTCACCGCGCTGAAGGTGACCACGATCCTGACGGTGATCGTGGTGATCGTGCCCAATGTGCTGGGTCTCGGCGTGGCCCTGCTGCTGGACCGGAAAGGCTGGCTGTACAACGCTTTGCGGAGCGTGTTCTTCACACCGGTGATCCTCAGCTCGGTCGTCGTCTCGATCGTCTGGTCCCGGCTGCTCGACGACCGGGGGCCGCTCAACACCCTGTTGCGAGCCTTGGGTGTCGCGCACCCGCCGGGTTGGTTGTCCGACCCGGACGTGGCACTGTATTCGGTCGCGTCGATCGTGTGCTGGCAGATGCTCGGGTTCTGCGTCGTCGTGTACCTGGCCGGGTTGCAGGGGGTGCCGCCGGAGCTGCTGGAGGCCGCGGAGATCGACGGCGCCGGGCCGGTGCGCCGGTTCCGCGCGGTCACGTGGCCGCTGCTCGCGCCGTCGCTGACGATCAACACGGTGGTGCTGCTGATCTCGGCGTTCAAGACCTACGACTACGTCAAGGTGATCACCAACGGCGGCCCGGGCTCCGGCGCCACCGCGACGATCGCGTTCAACGTCCTGCAAACCGGCTTCGACTCCAACCACGTCGGGTACGCGTCGGCGATGGCCGTGCTGATGCTGGTGATCGTCGCGGTCGTGACGACCGTGGTACTCACCTTCCTCCGCCGCCGGGAGGTGGACCTGTGACCCGTTCCATGGTCCGGCCCGCGGTCGCCTTGCTCGTCGGCGCGGTGTTCTTCGTGCCGCTGTACCTGGTGCTGGCGAACGTGTTCAAAGAGGGATCGCTGATCGCGAAGTCACCGGCGTCGGTGCCGGCGCCGCCGACGCTGGCGAACATCCACGCGGTGCTGACCCGCCCGGACGGGCTGTTCTGGGTGAGCCTGACCAACAGCATCGTGGTGACGGTGCTGTCGATCCTGGTGCTGACGGTGCTGTCGGCGATGCTCGGCCACTACCTGGCGCGCTCGGTCAAGCGGTGGACGAAGGTGCTGACGCTGGTACTGCTGGCCGGGCTGATGATTCCGCCGCAGGTGATCCTGATCCCGATCACGGACGTGCTGCGCGTGACCCACCTGATGGCGACACTGCAGGGGCTGGTCCTGTTCAACGTCGGGTACTACGTGCCTTTCGGGGTCTTCGTGTTCACGGGCTTCATCCGTGGTGTGCCGGTGGAGCTGGAGGAAGCGGCCCTGCTCGACGGCGCCGGCCGCATGCAGGTGTTCTGGAAGGTGGTGTTCCCCCTCCTCCGCCCGGCAACGGCATCAGTGCTGATTTTTCTCGGCGTGTGGATCTGGAACGACTTCATCGACCCCCTGATCATCCTCGGCCCCAGCCAGGGCACGACGATCACGACGGGGATCTACCGGTCGATCGGCCAGTACCAGGCCGACCTGGGGAGCGTGTTCGCGCTGATGTTCCTGGCGACGCTGCCGGTGCTGGTGTTCTATCTGGCGCTGCAGAAGCAGTTCGTGAAGGGCCTGACGGGCGGGGCAACCAAGGGGTGATCGGCGCTCTCTTTCAAGAGCACCGCTCACCACCTCTGCGCAACGGTGCTCACACCAGAGAGCACTGCTCACAAATCCGACCACCAGCGGAGCTTACCCTGCTCCCATCCAAGAGCACCGCTCACGCCCGCGAGCACCGCTCCCCGCCGCGCGAGAGCGGTGCTCACCACCGAGAGCACCGCTCTCCACCGACCGCTCGCCGGGGCACACACTGCCCACTTTCGAGAGCACCGCTCACACCCACCGCCGCCCCACCGCCAGGCAGGGTGCACCCACCCGCACTCGAGAGCACTGCTCACATCAAGCCGCGAGCGGCACTCACAACCGAGAGCACCGCTCACCAAGCCGCGGCCGACAGCACACGCACCCACTCGCTTCCGAGAGCACCTCTCGCGCCCACCTGCGAGCGCCGCCCTCAACCGAGAGCACCGCTCACCATCCAGCGCCCCGACACCTGACACCCGGCTCCCGGGCCCAACTCCCGGGGGCCAGCCCCCGGCTCCCGGCTCCC
>Ga0070663_100002753_pt1 | contig 9966 bp, 7 predicted proteins | sample KBSC63metaG_FD_65646 | JGI IMG/M metagenome (GOLD analysis project Ga0070663, IMG submission 65646) | Corn rhizosphere microbial communities from Kellogg Biological Station, Michigan, USA - KBS C6-3 metaG | ecosystem: Host-associated > Plants > Roots > Rhizosphere > Soil ...
GAACCCTGAAGCAGTTGCACGATGAGCTCGTGGACGCTTCGGTCAGGTCCGTTGTCGTGGACCTGGGCGCGTTGTATTTCATGAACTCATCCTGTTTGAAGGCGTTCGTATCCTGGATCTACAAGGTCCGGACCAGCGGCAAACCGTATCAGATCCGCATCCAGTACAACCCAAATCAGCGCTGGCAGCAGCGCGGGCTCGAGCCCCTGCAGCGCCTGGCGCCGGCGGTCGTGTTCCTGGACGAGATCGCGGCGAGCAGGGCGGCCACGGCAAGCGGCCCGGCGAGCACGGCTTCGGGGCAAGTGAATGGGGGACGCAATGGTTGATGGATGCGGAGAATCGGGCGCGGCTTCGCATCGCGCACTGTTCGTGCAGCTGTCTTTCTGCCCAACGCCGTCGCTGGTGTCTGGCATCGCGCGGCTGGTGAGCGACTTCTGTCGCACGGGTCTGCGCGATCTCGATGTCACCACGCGCTTCCACATGGCAGCGCACGAGCTGACCGAGAACATCGCCAAGTACTCGACGAGCTCGCGCGCGATGCTGGAGATCGAGGTGACCGAGTTCGAGGGGTCGCGTTTGCTCACCCTGCGCACCAAGAATCACACCTCTCAGGATCGACTGGTCGAGGTGGAGAAGCGGCTGAAGGAGCTGCAAGACGCCGTGGACCCGGCGCAGCTCTATGATAGGCTGATTGAAGAGACGGCGCCGCTCGAGGGCGTATCGGGCCTGGGCTTGGCGCGCATTCGCGCCGAAGGCCTCTCGTTCAACTATCAGATCAGCGGTGACGAGCTCACCTTGATCGTGCAGGAGCCGCTCCCCCCTCCGACCTCGCGTGTGGCCTGAGCGCATGACCCAGCCGAATTCTGGGCCACGTCCGCGCGTCGGCCTGTTCCTGGCAGGGGGCACCTACGCGTATCAGACCGACATCATCGCCGGCGCCCACGATGAGTGCACGCGCCGTGGACTCGACCTGGTGTGCCTGGCGGGCGGCAGCCTCGGCTGGGCGGATCCGCGCAGCTACGCCTATCAGTTGGCGTCGACGAGCGACCTGGACGCCGCGATCCTGGTCCCCGGCACCTGGGCGGCCCCGCTCGACTCGGCACCGGTGCGCGCGTTGCTCGCGCGCTTTCTGGCTCTGCCCAGCTGTGTGCTCGGCGCTCCCAATGAGGACGCGCCGTCGGTGTGCATCGACAACGAGGGCGGTGTGGAGCGGATGACGCGCCACCTGATCGAGGCTCACGGCCGCACGCGCATCGCGTTCATCACCGGTCAGGGCGTCGAATCAGATCAACGCCGACGCGGCTTCGAGCGCGCCCTGCGCGCCGCCGGCATGGAGCCCGACCCGGCGCTGATGTTCGACGGAGACTACCGGGGGGAGACCGGCCGCGATGCGGCCGAGCGCTGGTGCCGGGGCGCGCAGCCCATGTGCGACGCGATCGTGGCCGCCAACGACTGGATGGCGCTCGGCGCGCTGGAAGCGCTGCAAGCGCGCGGCGTCCGCGTGCCGGAGCAAGTGTCCGTGGTCGGCTTCGACGACATCGACCGCGCCAAATTCAACTCGCCGCCACTGACGACCATCCGACAGCTGCCGCACTTGCTGGCGGCGGAAGCGGTCGGCGTGGTCGCCGGGTTGCTGCGCCAGGAGCGCGCGGAGCGCCAAGTGGCCGTGCCCACCGCTCCGCAGATCCGGCGCTCCTGCGGCTGCTTCGGGCATGTCTCGGGCTTGCGTACGTCGGTTGCGCCCATCGCAGAGGAGTCCGCCGTCCTGGCGGATGCACGCGGGCGCATCGCAGCGATTCTGGCCGAGCAGGGCGCGACGCTCGCCGCGGGGTTGCCGGCGAGCTGGGCCGAGGAGTTGGTCGATGCGTTGCTGCGCGATCTCGATAGCGTCAGCGAGCACTGCTTCCTGGATTGCTTGTCCCGGCTGATTTCGGCCACGGTGCAGCATGGCAACATCACCAGCTGGCATCACGTAGTGGCACTCCTGCGCGAGCGGAGCCTGCCGTATCTGCAGCGCGATCGCAAGCTCGCGACCCGCGCCGAAGCGCTCTTCGGCCGCGGCTACGTTGCGATCGGCGAGCGCGCCGAGTTCACCCAGGCGCGGCTGCTGGTCGAGCGCGAGGATCTGCTGTCGCGTCTGGAAGACGTGAGCCGCGAAGCCCGCGCCGCGCTCGATCTACCGGCGCTCTGGCGCATCCTGACCGAGCACCTGCGCGGGTTCCGCATTCCCCGCTTCTACGTGGTGGCCGGGGACGGCGGAGCGGACGGGGAGAGCCGACTCATCTACGCCTTCGATCAGGGCGCTGCCGCCGAGCTACCCGAAGGCGGCGTGCCATTCCGGACGAGCGAGATCCTTCCGCGCGCCTGGCGGAGCGCCGAGCGCGCCAGCCTGGTCACGCACGCGCTGTTCATGAGAGAGGAGATCCTCGGCTATTGCTGCCTGGAGCTGGGGCCCAACAACGGCTCGGTGCTCAAGACGCTGGGGGAGTTGATCAGCAGCTCGCTGAAGGCGACGCAGCTCTCGGAGGCGCTGATCGCCGAGGTCACGCGGCGCGAGCGCGCGGAGCGCGCGCGCATGCATCAGGAGCTGGAGATCGCGGCGCGCATCCAGACGGCGATCTTGCCGCGGAAGCCCAGCGTGCCGGGCCTCGAGCTGGCCACCTTGATGCAACCCGCCAGCGAGGTCGGCGGAGACTACTTCGACATCCTGCCGGCGCAGGACGGCTGCTGGCTCGGCATCGGAGACGTGGCCGGGCACGGTTTGCCTGCCGGTCTCGTGATGTTGATGATCCAGTCGATCGTTGCGGCGAGCGTGCATGACCGGCCGGAAGTCGAGCCGGGTCAGGCCTGGCGCACGCTGAACAGCATTCTCAGCGAGAACATCCGCGACCGCTTGCGGCAAGAGGAGCACGCCACGCTGTGCTTGATCCGCTACTCCGTTTCGGGGCAGCTGCGCTTCGCTGGCGCGCACGAGGATCTCATCGTCTATCGCAAGGCGACCGGTCGAGTCGAGCGCGTGCACACCAGCGGCATCTGGGCGGGCATCTCCCGGGACGTCCTGGACGCGGACCTCGAGGAGCGCGAGGCGCAGCTCCAGCCCGGCGACGTGCTGCTCCTGTACACCGACGGCGTGGTGGAGGCGCTATCGGCGTCGGGTGAGATGTACGGCATCGAGCGACTGATGATGACGCTCGCGAGCACCGGCGAGCTGCCGGTCCAGACCATCTGCGAGCGCATCCGCCAGGAAGTGAGCGCGTGGATGGCATCGCAGGCGGACGACATCACGCTGATCGTGGCGCGTCACACGGGCGCCGGCTGAGCCCGGCGGGCGGTCGCACAGGAACCGCTCAGGCCCGCGCTGGCAACGTGCGGGGGGCGGGCAGCCAGTAGCGGAGCGCTTCGCGCAACCGGGCGTGGGCATCGTCCCGTACGATTTCGCCGTGTGCCATCACCAGCGTGCGCAGCGGGAGCTCCAGCAAGCGCTGAAGGCTGCGCCCCAGCGCGGCCCGGTCCTTGACCAGCAGGCGCCAGGTGCGGCTGGCGGCCAGGCAGCCGTGACAGCCAGTGAGCTGCAGGATCAGGTGGGCCCAGAAGCCCTGCGGGTGCACGACGTTGAAGAGCAGATCAGTGACGACCAGCGTGCCCGTTGCACGGTGAAAGAATGCATATTCGTCAACGCTGGGCGCGCCTTCCAGGCGAATGAGCTCGAGCGCCCCGCGCAGCGTCGCAGCTAGCTCGCCATCGAGCGTGCCGTGGATCTGTAGCTCCGGGCGCTTGCTGGCGAGTCCCGGCGGAGCGAGCACGGCTGCCTCGGGATAGCGCGCACTGGCCGCGCCAAGATAGAGATGGTGGTGCAGGTTGGGCGCCAGCAGGTAGCTCACCTTGCCCAGCTCGGCGATGCCTTGCGCCAGCGCGTCATCGATCGGGATGGGGGAGATCAATGCCAGCTCGCCGGCGCCGAGCTGGATCGCCGTCATGCGTGCCGGAAAGTGGAAGCCGCCCGGCACGCCCCGGATGACTTGTGCGGTTTCGAAGGTGGCGAGCTGCGCGCGTTCCATGGACAACCTGCCTCTCTCGTCACATAGTCAAGCATACTGAATCAATTGGTCAAGTGAGATGAACTAATGGCGCAAAAGAAGGTGCAGGCCGGCCACGAGCCCCGCGGCGTGAGCTCGGATGCCGGGTCCAGCGCGGCGCCCGGCGCGGAGTTTCGGTCCCGGCTCGAGACGGAGAAGCGCGCCAGCACGCTGCAGGTCCTGTTCAAGGTGGCGCGCTTGCTCGACGAGCGTGCCGTGGCACGCCTGGGCACGCTGCGTGGCCAGCGCTTGCGGCGTTCCCATACCCAGCTGCTGCCCCACATCGATCTGGAGGGCACGCGCATGTCAGATTTGGCGGAGCGGCTCGGCGTCTCCAAGCAAGCCGTGACCCAGCTGGTGGACGAGCTGGAGTCGTTCGGTGTCGTGGAACGCGTGCCGGATCCCGAGGACGCGCGCGCGCGGCGCGTGTGCTTCACGGCGCGCGGCCGCGCGGGCTTTTTCGAGGGGCTCGCCACGCTGCGCGAGCTGGAGCGGGAGCTCGGGCGCGCGATCGGGGAGCAGCCGCTCGCCGAGCTGCGCTCGACGTTGCTGGCCATCCACGACGGCCTCGAGAGCGGTCGCTTCGGCTGATGCGCAGGCGTGCTGCGTCAGTTCGAGCGCGGAATGACCGCGCTGGGCGGAACGAGGCTGGGGCCGAGCCGGCCATCCGCGTCCGCGCAGGGGGCGGGCGGAGGGACCAGGTCGGCAGCTCCAGCGCCGGGAAGGCGCTGCGCAGCTGCAGCGGATCTCTCTTTCACGCTGCCTGGCTCGTGCGCGCGCGCATGACGTGGGCCTACACGCGCGCACCGACGGTTCGTGGTGCGGGGACTTCCGCAGAACAGCGAGCTCAGGCCGCGCTGCGGCGGTCCTTGGCGCGCGGGCTGATGCCGGACTCGTCGATGCCGGACTCGGCGAGCACCCGCTTGGGTGCCGTCTTCAGGTGGGTCGAGTACAGCGTCAGCCCGGTGAAGGTGATGCCGCCCACCAGATTACCGAGCACGGTCGGCAGCTCATTCCAGACGATGTAGTCGCCGACGCTGAAGTTGCCGCCCATCATCAGCGCGGAGGGGAACAAGAACATGTTCACGACCGAATGCTCGAAGGTCATGCCGAAAAACAGCATGATCGGCATCCACATGGCGGTGACCTTGCCCCCGACCGTGGTCGAGACCATGGCGCCGATCACGCCGGTCGAGACCATCCAGTTACAGAGAACGCCGCGCACGAACAGCGTGAGCATGCCCGCGGCTCCGTGCGACTTGTAACCCAGTGTGCGCGCCTCGCCGATGCCGGCGATCACCTTGCCGACGGGGCTCGGCTCCGCCGAAAAGCCGAACGTAAACACGATCGCCATCAGCACGGCGACGGTCATCGCGCCGAGAAAGTTGCCGATGAACACCAGGCCCCAGTTGCGCAGCACGCCCTTCAGCGTCACGCCCGGGCGCCGGTCGATCAAGGCCAGCGGGGAGAGCACGAAGACCCCGGTCAACAGGTCGTAGCCGAGCAGGTACAGCGTACAGAAGCCGACCGGGAACAGGATGGCACCGATCAAGGGAACGCCCGTCTGCTGGCTGACGGTGACGGCGAATACTGCGCCCAGCGCGAGCAGGGCGCCGCCCATGAAGGCGCGGAGCAATGTATCGCGCGTCGACAGGCTGACCTTGGACTCGCCGGCATCGACCATCTTGGTCACGAACTCGGAGGGGCTCAGATAGGACACGATCTCTTTCCTCTGGGTTGGAGCGAAGGGTCTCGGAACAGCGCGATTTCGAGCGCGAAGCGGCGCGCGAACCGCGGCCAGAACCGCTGCACCAGATCTCCCCGATCGCATGTTTCACGGCGGATTCCGCGGCGTGTACACCGTGCGAACAGGTCGAAAATCGATACTTCTGGGCGGAAGGGCGCGCGCCGGCCCCCACGGCGCTCTCATTTCTGCTCGGAGCTGGCGCGAGCAGAAAAGGGCAGGGAATCCGAGGTGTGGCGGGTCGAAATGAAACTGCGCGGCGCGCCGCGTTCGAGGCGGGCTAGAGTCTGACGCCCCCGAAGGAAGGCCGAGCACCAGCGCTGCAGCTGACACTTGTGCACGCCCTCGGGGACCCGCATTCTGCGGGGGGGTGCACGTTCGAGATTGGCACGCGGAGCTTTTTTCATGATGGCGAGGCAAGCGGGTTGGCGAGGGGTTGCGAGCGGCGTATGTGGGTCCGGACTGGCTTTGGCCCTGGCCGCCGCCTGTGGACACGGCAGCGATGAGGGCGCGCCTGTCGGCACGGGCAGCAGCGACTCCCCGACTCCGATGAACCCGGGCGCTCCGAGCGCTCAGCCCGAGCCCGGCGGCAGCGAGCCCAGCGGCATGGCCACGGGCAACCCGGCGCAAAGCAGCAGCGAGGGCAACCCCAACGTGGGCGGCGTGAGCCAGGGCGAGCCGACTCCGGCCGGGGGCGAGATGATGCCCGCGCCGGCGCTGCCGGAGATGCCGGGCGCGACCGGCGGCGGCGGCTTCTACAAGCTGGAGCGGCTTAGCCGCGGGATGGTCGCCGTGCAGGTGAACGGCGGCGTCTACGTCGGCTGGCGCATGTACGGCTTCGAGTATGATCGCGACACCCCGGCCAACGTCTCGTACCACCTGTATCGCGACGGCGCACAGATCGCCGACGTGACCGACAGCACGAATTTCCAGGATACCGGCGGCAACGCCAACTCCAAGTACAACGTGCGCCCCGTGATCGGCGGCGCGGAAGGGCCGGAGTCGGAGACGGTCGGCGTGCTGCCGCAGCAGTTCCTGCGCGTGCCGCTGCAGGTGCCGGCGGGCGGCAATTCTCCCGCGGCCTGCCCCACACCGAACGAGGCCTACACCTACAGCGCCAACGACGGCAGTCCCGGCGACGTCGACGGCGACGGGGTATACGAGCTCTTTCTCAAGTGGGATCCGTCGAACGCGAAGGACAACTCGCAGGACGGCTGCACCGGGGACGCGCTGATCGACGCCTACAAGGTCGACGGCACGCGGCTCTGGCGCATCGACCTGGGCCCGAACATCCGCGCCGGCGCGCACTACACGCAGCTCGTCGTGTTCGACTTCGACGGCGATGGCAAGGCGGAGATGGCGGTGAAGACGGCGCCCGGCACGCGCGACGGCACCGGTCAACTGCTGCACCTCGGCCCCGCGGCGAACGATGATGACAGCGCGGTCTATCGCAACGACACCGGCCGTGTGCTGAGCGGCCCGGAGTACCTGACGGTGTTCGACGGGCAGACGGGCGCCGAGCTTGCGACGGTGAACTTCGATCAAGCGCGCGGCACGGTGAACTCCTGGGGCGACAACTACGGTAACCGCGTCGATCGCTTCCTGTCCTCGGCCGCCTTCCTCGATGACACGGGCCTGCCGAGCTTCATCATGGCGCGCGGCTATTATACGCGCACCACGCTCACCGCCTGGAACTGGCGCGGTGGGCAGCTCTCGCAGCTCTGGAAGTTCGACAGCAATGTCACCCCCAACGACGGCGCGGGTCACGCCTACACGGGACAGGGCGCGCACAGCATGACCGTCGCCAACGTCGATGACGATCCGGGGCAGGAGATCATGTACGGCGCCATGGCCATCGACAACAACGGCGCCGCGCTCTGTTCGACCGGCTACGATCACGGCGACGCACAGCACGTCGGCGACCTGATCCCCTCGCGCCCGGGCCTGGAGTTCTTCATGTGCAACGAGGACGGCGTGCACCCCGCCTATCACGTGCGCGACGCGCGCACCTGCGCCATCATCCAGGAGGGCCCGATCAACGGCGCCGACACCGGGCGCTGCGTCGCCGACGATGTTGACGCCGCGAACCCCGGGGCGGAGATGTGGGCCTCCAGCACCGGAGGCCGGCTATACTCCGCGACCAGCAACGCCAACCTCGCTGCGGCGCCGGGCTCGCAGAATTTCCTGGTCTACTGGGACGGGGACGAGACACGCGAGCTCGAGGACGCCAACCATATCGACAAGTACGTGGGCGGTACGACCACGCGGCTGCTCACGGCCAACGGTGTCAGTGCCAACAACGGCACCAAGTCGACGCCCACGCTGACTGCCGATCTGTACGGCGACTGGCGTGAAGAAGTGGTGTGGCGAGAGGCTGACAGCAGCGCGCTGCGCATCTACACCACCACGGCGCTGACCACCCGCCGCATCTACACGCTGATGCATGACCCGCAGTACCGCATGGAGGTGACCTCCGAGCAGACGGCGTATAACCAGCCGCCGCACACGGGTTTTCACATCGGTAGCGGCATGGCGGCGCCCCCGCTGCCCAACATCCAGGTCCGGTGAGGCCGAGCGCGCCGCTCGCAGCCCTGGTACTGCTCAGCCTCACTCTGTTCAGCGTTGTGCTGTTCAGCGTTGCGCGGCCCGCGCGCGCCCATGACCCGTTCGAGATCACGACCGACGCGCACGTGAGCGGAGAGGAGCTGAGCCTGCACACCACGCTCTCGCTGCTCACGGCCACGCGCGCCTGCTTCGACGGCCCGGACTCCCAGCGCCGGCTCGAGCCGCGTGACTTCGAGGCCTTCCGCGACGCCTTCGACGCCTGCGCGCGCGATTACTACCGGGTCAGCTCGGGCGGAGCGGCGCTGCCTGCGCGTTGGGCGAGCGCGCGCCTGGGCGTCGAAGGTGACGTGGAGCTCTGGGCCACGTACGCGCGACCCACGGCGAGTCCGCTGATCTTCGACGCTTCCCGCCTGCGCAAGCTGATCGCGCGCGCGGGCGTGGTGCTGACCGTCACCGGCGTGCGAACGTTCCTCGGACAGAAGTTGCTCAGCCCCGACGATGCTCAGTTCGAGGTCGCGATCACGCCAGAGGCCGAGGCGCTCGGCACGGCGCCGCTGCCGTCGTTCGGACGCTATCTGTGGCTGGGCGTAGAGCACATCCTCGGCGGGGCCGATCATCTGCTGTTTCTGCTCGGGCTACTCGTGGTGTGCCGCCGCCTGCGCAACGTGGCAGTGGTCGTGACCTGCTTCACGGTCGCTCATTCGATCAGCCTGGCGCTCGCTGCTTTGGATTGCGTCACGATCCCTGCGCGCATCGTCGAGCCGCTGATCGCGGCCAGCATCGTGCTGGTGGGGCTCGAGAACCTGAAGCACAGCTCGGAGCCGGACGGGCCGTGGCTCGGGCGCTGGCTGATCGCCTTCGGCTTCGGTCTGATCCACGGGCTCGGCTTCGCTTCGGCGCTGCGCCAGATCGGGCTGGGTAGCCATGGCAGCAGCGTGCTCGGGCCGCTCGTGGCGTTCAACGTCGGGGTGGAGCTGGGGCAGCTTTCGGTGGCGGCGGTGCTGCTGGCCATCATCTGGAACCTGCCGCGTACCGGGCGCCTGGTGCAGCTGCCCCGATTTGCTTCGTTGTTCATCGCCGCGATCGGCTTGATCTGGTTCGTCGAGCGCGTGATCTCCTGAGCTGGCGCCAGGGCGTGGCGAATCAGAGAGCACGCGCAGGTCCACGCAGCAGCGCCGGTGCGTCGTTGTGGGCCTGCTTCGGCGAGCTGCCGGCGAGCTGCCGGCGCGGCCAGCCAGGAAGCGATAGAGCCAGAAGCGACCGTGGTGCGCCGAGAGCGTCAGTGGTCGGCGCTTTTCCAGACCGGTTTGAGGTCGACGATGGGTGTTTCATCGACGGCCTCGAGCGGCTCGACCCGCAGCCGCTGCGCGACGCAAGCTCGGCGGTCCTGCAACGGCGTGCATGCAGCGAGCGATAAGCGCTCCTCGGTTAAAATCAGCGCACTCGTGAAATCCACGGCGCAGAGCGCTGCGGGCGCTGCGCTGGCTGCGGCAAAGCTCGGCGATTCTGCCGCAGCGATTTGAACACGTGACGCGCGGGATCTACACTCCGTTCGTCGGGAGAGGAGGCGGGTCTCGGCTT